>Ga0326727_10004026_pt1 | contig 45354 bp, 47 predicted proteins | sample MB2enrmetagenome_FD_207643 | JGI IMG/M metagenome (GOLD analysis project Ga0326727, IMG submission 207643) | Lab enriched peat soil microbial communities from McLean, Ithaca, NY, United States - MB29MY | ecosystem: Environmental > Terrestrial > Soil > Wetlands > Peat | place: USA: New York... | reverse complement strand
TCGGTGCGGGGTGCGCGGCGTCTCCGAGAAACACGATGTTGCTTCATGGCCGAGTTTTTATCACGGCCCGCTGGCGACTAATAGGGGGACCCTCCTTTACCGCTTACATTGTTAAGATCGCGAATGCCATTCAAGCGTACCTCGACATCTACGCAAAAGGTGAACACATCGATTGGTATGATGTGCTTCCCCCCATCAGGGCATAGCGTCCAATCTGACCGCGCAAAGGCGCAATCAAGATTTGTGGGGTTCGGAGCCGAAGCCAGAGCGCTCTTGTCAGAAGGAACATATTACCCTCATTCATCGCTATAGGTGGTGATGAGCAAATTATCGGTACCAGCGGCCAAACGCGAACCCAAAGGCCGTTTTTGGCCTGGGTCGGCTTCAGCCGGTTTAAACACGCCTGCACTTGGGCAGACAGGTTTTTGGGGGTCGAAAGGGGGATCAACCGCCGATTCCGACCCTCGTCTCCAATCCGGGATTTCTCTGGGGAATGGCGGCCAGGAGGGCCAAAACGGCCCAACGCACACTAAAACGCATACCTGAGTCGCTACTCAGGGCTAACCTCGCGCCAGTTTGAGCAGTTCCTCTTGCGACCAGACTTTGAGGGCGCCGGATTTGATGTCTATGGTTTCGAGACGGTCGGTGCAGGAGAAACAGGGGTCTATGCTGGCCAGGGAAATGGTCATGTCGGCCAGTTGCTGGTCCTTGATCATGGCCGGGACGCCTTGGAGATTTTGATAGGTGGGGGCGCGCACACGCCAGCGGCGCGGCCGGTTGTTCTCGCCGGTGATGACGAAATGATGGGCCTCCCCGCGCGGGGCTTCGACGGAGGACAATCCCAGGCGGCCGACGGGCAATTCGTCCTTGAGCGTCAACTGGATGGGGCCGCTTTCCATTTTGTCGAGGCATTGGCGGATGATCTTGATGGACTCGAAAACTTCGGTGGCGCGCACGACCAGGCGCGACCAGACATCGCCGTCGGCGGCGGTGATGACTTCAAAAGCGACGCGGTCATAAGCGGCGTAGGGATGATCGCGGCGGCAATCAATCTCCACGCCCGCCGCGCGCGCAACCGGTCCGATGAGGGCGGCCTCCTTGACCAGGGCGCGGTCGGCGACGCCGACGCCGCGGGTGCGCTGCTGGATGTTGCGGTCCTTGAGCACGGCGGCGGTGACTGTGCGCCATTCGGTTTCCAGACGGGCGAGGACCTGATGCAGTTCGGCTTTCAAGTCGTCGGTCAAGTCGCGGCGGACGCCGCCGATGACGCAGAGGCCGTAGGTTTTGCGGTTGCCGGTGATTTTCTCGGCGATCCACATGACCGGTTCGCGGATGCGGAAGCATTGCATGAACAAGGTGTCAAAACCCAGGACATGGCACCCCAGGCCGACCCAAAGGAGATGGCTGTGCAGCCGCTCCAATTCCAGGAGGATGGTGCGGAGATACTCCGCGCGAGGAGGGGCCTGCAAAGCGGCGGCGCTTTCCACGGCCTGGGCGTAGGCGACATTGTGAACGCAGCCGCAGATGCCGCAGATGCGCTCGGCCATGATCGGGATGTCGTTGTAGGAGAGGACCGACTCGGCCAGCTTTTCGATGCCGCGATGGACCATGAAGCCGCGGTATTCGCAGCCGCGGACGCACTCGCCCTCGACGTAGAGGCGGAAGTGGGCGGGTTCGTCGAGGGTGGGATGAAAGGGGCCGAAAGGGACGACGGTGCAGCCTTGGGGCGGGTCGTCGAAGTTGAATTCGCGTTCGTCATCGAAGTCAGCGGGGGCAAAATTCCAAGGGACATCCTTGCGCAAGGGGTGGACACCGTCCGGCCAGCCATCGGGCAGAACCAGGCGTTTGGGATAGGGATGTCCGGTCAGTTCGATGCCCAGCAGGTCGCGCAATTCCCGCTCCGCCCAATTGGCCGCGGGCACGACTTCCGAGATGCTCTCGACGGTGGGATGGTCGGGCGGGATGTCAGCCAGAATGCTGCAGAGCAGATGGTCGCGATCGAAGGCGAAATTGTGGGCCACGAGGAAGGAGTTGGAAAAGGGCCGGTCATCGGCGCCAATGCTGGTGACATATCGGGCATCCAGGTCGCGAAAAACGTGGCGGCACACCGCCTTCAACGCGGAGGCTTCCACAAAGACGAACAGGCAGCGATCCGAGGGGATGTCGGCCCGGCGGATGGCGGAAGCCAACCCCGCCTTCAATTGATCCAGTTTTTCGCGCGCCTTCATTTCAGTGTTCCTTGAGGCCGGCGGATTTCTCCGGCGGCGGCGCGGGGGCGCCGCCCAGCCAGCGGAAATAACGTTTGATTTCGCCGTAAAAGCCGTGCGCCACGTAGCGGTTGCATTCCGCTTCGCGCGCGTAACCGCAAAGCCAGGGAGCCGCGGCGCGGCGCGGCGCGTTGCCGAGGTTTGAAATGAAGCGGGCCAGAAGAAAGGCCAGAGCCAGGACGGCGACCAAAGCCAGCGGCACGAAGAGAGAACATGACTGGACCCCGGAGAGGCCGGCCCAGAAGTTATCGGGCGCAGGGGAGGCCTCGGCCAGGACCGGGCCGAAACCGTTGGGGCTGGCCGCCAGCGCGCGATGAATGAGGCCGTAAGCGATGGCCGGGATGATCCCCAGCAGCAGGCAGAGCAGGGCCAGCAACAACTGCGGAATTTGCATCATCAGGCCAACCTCAAGCCGGCGCGGGCCGGCGGCCTTCTCCCTGACCAGCGCGCTGGTCCGCGAGAGGAAACTGGCGCCGAAGAACTTGACAAACGAGGCCAACGTCAGCGCGCTGGTGAGGATGGCCACGGCGGCGCAGAGGCAGAGATAGCCGGCCTGGCCGCTTCCTTGCACGGTCGCCACGTAAATGGTCCATTTGCTGGCGAAGCCGTTGAACAACGGGACGCCGGAAATGGACAGGGAAGCCACCAGCGCCGTGGCGGCTGTCAGAGGCATGTATTTGAGCAGTCCGCCCATTTTGTTCAGGTCCTGCGTGTCCGTGGCGTGGAGCATGGAGCCGGCATTGAGGAAGAGCAGCGCCTTGAAGACGCCGTGGTTGAGGGTGTGAAAGAGCGCGCCGATCAGAGCCAACGCCGCCAGCGCGGCGGCCTCCGGTCCGGCGCCCGGCAGCAATGCCAGGCAGGCCCCGAAACCGAGCAGGATGTAGCCGACCTGGCCGATGCTGTGGAAGGCGAGCAGACGCTTGGTCTGCTCCTGCTTGAGGGCCTGCATGGTGCCGGTGAAGAGCGTGATCGTCCCGAGCACCGCCAGCACCAAACCCCAGCGAGCCAGGGGAAAGCCGTCCTGCGCCTGCGCGGGCGCCAGCCAGAGGAAATAACGCATGAGGCCATAGACCCCGGTCTTGATCATGACACCGCAAAGCATCGCGCTGACCGGCGCAGGCGCCGCCGGGTCCGCGTCCGGCAGCCAGACCTGCCCGAAGGGCCATAGGCCCATAGTGATGCCAAAGCCCACCAGGAACAGCGCGAAGGCCGACGCCGTGAGGACGGGTTGCGCGTGCAACAAGGCCGGCAGATTCGCGCTCACGGTGCCGAAGTCATACTTCATCCCGCCGCCCGGACTCGCGCCCGCGCCGGCCAGAATTTCTGTGCCGATGAGGGTGGCCGCGCAGGCAATCTGCATCATCAGCAGGAACTTGTTGGCCGCGCGAATGTTGCCCGGTTTTTTGTGCTCGAAACGGATAAGCGCGTAGAGGGGCAGAGTCATCATCTGCCAGAAGATCAGGAAGAACCACATCATGTCCGTGGTGCTGAACAGGCCGTAGATCGCCCCCAGGAACAGGAGGAACCAAGGATAATAGCGGGCGACGCCATAGTCCCGGTAATGGCGCATATAGGCGATGGAATAAAAGGAAGCAGGCAGGGCGATGAGCGCCGCCAGCATGAGGAACAGCGAGGTCAACCCGTCCACGTGCAAGCGCAGGGCGAAACCAATGGCCGGCAGGCTGGAAAATGTTTCGGAGCGGGCTGAAGCGCCGCCCGCCAGCACCGTTGCCACGGCGCCGAAGACCAAAGCCGCCGTGGCAGCGGTCACCAAAAAGGCCAGCCAGCCGGCCAGCGTCCGCCTCCGGGCGGCCAGCGCGGTGAGCACCGCGCCGGCGAGGCAGAGGAGGATGGAGGCGAAGACGGCTTTTTCGGGAGTCATCATATAGTTGCGATTCCTTCAGTGACGACGCTTTGAATAAGATCGGCCAGGAGAGCCAGGGTCGTTTGGAGGGGGGGCGAAAGGGCTGGGGAAGGTTTCAAGGAGGCCGGTTGCGCGCCCAAAAGCCAGGCCCGCGAAGAGCCGCTGGATTCAACGAATTTGGCCAACAATCCCAGCGAGATATTGTGCGTGGAAATCTGCGGAAACCGCGCGGCCATTTCCTGTGAATTCAGAAAGACCACCGAGCCGGGCGCGGCGCCGGCGTCCACGGCGTCCAGAAAGACGAGATGGTCGAAGGCGGAGTCAACGCAACGGCCAACCCATTGTTCGGGGGCGGTGCCGGCGATGAGCACGTCGGGCACGCCGGCGCGGGCGAGCGCCTGGGCCAGCCGGACGCCGAAGGCGTCGTCGCCGCCGTCGAGGTTGCCCAGGCCCATGAAACAGACGCGGCCGCGAAGAGAGGACTGGAGTTGTTCGAGCAAACCGCGCATCAAATATCCTCCCCGAGTTTTTTGATTTGTTCGTAGGTGAAGACCGGGCCGTCCACGCAGATATAGGCGACGCCGATGCAGCAATGGCCGCACTTGCCGACGCCGCATTTCATGTAGCGCTCCAGAGTGGAGACGATGTGGCGCTCCTGGAAACCCAGGGCCAGGAGGTCCTTGATGACGAAGCGGAACATGACCGGGGGGCCGCAGACGAAGGCGATGGTGTTGTCCACCGGCACGTCCACGCCCTGTTTCTTGAAAAGGCTGCCGACGACGCCGACATGACCGTTCCAGCCGTTGGCGGCGCGGTCCACGGTGAGATGGCATTCCAGGCCGCCGGATTTCTCCCAGCGGAGCAAATCGGGGCGGTACATCAGTTCGCCGGGGGATTTGGCGCCGTAAAAGACCTGGATGCGCCGGTATTGGGCGCGGTGCTGGAGGGCATAGACGATGCAGGAGCGCAAGGGAATCAGCCCGATGCCGCCGGCGACGAAGGTGAGGTTCATGCCGGCGTAATCCTGCATCGGAAAGCCGTTGCCGTAGGGGCCGCGGACGGCGAACTTGTCGCGGGGCTTGAGACGATGGAGGGCGGAGGTGCAACTGCCGACCTGGCGGATGGTGAAAAAGGTCTCCTCCTCGGTGGGGCTGGGGGGAAGGGAAGCGGGGAATTCGCCCGCGCCGAAGACGGAGACCTGGGCGAATTGACCGGGGCGGAAGCGTTTGAATTCCGCCTGGGCCGCCGGGTCCTCGAAGCGCCAGTAAAACGTCTTGACCTCCGGGATGTCGTCCACCACCCGGTCCAGGAGTGCCAGCTTGGGCAGATAGATATTTTCAGTGTTGGGCGGGTTCATTTTGGGGCCGTTTCCGGCGCAGCGCGGCGGATCATTTCGACGACACTGGGCATGCCGATATCGCCGTGGCAAACGGCGGCGCAACGGCCGCAGCCCACGCAGGCCATGGTCAGTTCGCGCTGGATGAAGTACTGCGCCAGTTTGCGGAAGAAGCGGCGATTGCGGCGGTCATGGACGGCGCGGCGGGGGTTGAAACCGCCGGCCATGCGCGTGAAGCCGCGCAGGGCGCAGGAATCCCAGATCCGCACCCGCTCGACTTCATCCTGCCCGAGCGGACGGTCGGAGACGGTGAAACAGGTGCAGGCGGGACAGACATAAGTGCAGCCGCCGCATTCCAGGCAGCGGTTGCCGATTTGCTCCCAGGTTTTTTCGAGGACCGCGCCTTGCGAAATGTAGCGGACGGTGGCCGAAAACCAGCTCGTCGCGGTGCGGAAGCGCTCGCGGACCCCGGCCAGAATGGCGCGGCGGCGATCCAGATGGGCGGCGGTGGCGTGGCGGAAGATCGGCTCGGAGAAAAGTTGCTCCCCGGCCGGGGTGCCGGCCACGGCCATGAATTCCCCCTGGCCCAGGTCCATGAGCTGCAAGTCAAAATGATCGCGGGCGGCGGGGCCGGTGTCGGCGCACAGGCAGAAGCAGTCCTCTGCGATGTCGCGCGCCGGGTCGGTGCAGACGACGTTGACCAGGAAGAGGTTCTGCCGGCGCTTCTCGTAATAGACATCGCGGAAGTCACGGCCGAGGAAGAAACGGTCCAGATGCCACAGGCCGGCGAGGTCGCAGGAGCGGATGCCGAAGATGGCGCGGCGGGGTTGCTCGCAGGACGGCTCAATCTTCATTTGGGCGTTTGGCCCGTGAACGGTCATCAACCGCTCGATGTGCGGAAAGACGAAGCGTTTGGGTGGGTAGTAGGGATTGGGCAGATGAATCTCCACCTGCTGCCGATTGGCGTCGGTCACCGTGTCGAAGCAGGTGTCGCGCCCGCGCCCGCAGAAGGGCGCCAGGACCTCGTATCCGCGCGCGCGCAGCAGGTCCACGATCTGGAGAACGTCCGCCGAGTTGACGATGCGCGCCTTCATGACGGCTCCTTTTCCACGGCCACCGGAACGAGCGCTGCGCCGTGGCCGGCGGCGCCGAGCATTTCTTTTTTCAATTGCCGCACAAAGTAGGGCACGAAGGCCGTGCCGCAACGGACTTCGGGCGTGACCCGCGCGGTGGAGGAGAGCGAACCGCCGGCGGTGCGGAGGCGGATGCGGTCGCCGTCGCGGATGCCGAGCTGCTTGGCGTCATCGGTGTTGATTTCGACGAAGCCGTCGGGATAATCCAGCAACAGGAAGCGGTATTCGCGCTTGAGAGTTTCGCTGTGCTGGATGAGGACATTTTGGTGCCAGTAGTAAAGGGAATTGCCGAAGACCAGCGTGAAGGGGAAGCCGGGCGGATTGCCGTGGGGTTTGGGCGGCCGGGCGACGGGAACGAATTTGAAGGGCCGGTGCATGGGATCATCGGCAAACAAGAGCGAGGTGCCCAGGGGCTGGTCGGTGGTGCAGGGCCACTGGCGGCCGTAATCGCGCGCGAGGTTGTCATAGCCGGCGCCGCTGTAGAAGGGGATGACTTGGCCGATCTCGCGCATGACATCGGCGGCGGACTCATAGTTCCAAGAGGCGCCCATGGCGCGGGCCAGGCGGGTCAATTGTTCCCAGGCGGGCATCGGGCCCTCGGGCGGGTCAATGACGCGCTCGGCGATTTGAATTCGTCTTTCGGTGCTGGTGAAGGTGACGCGTTCTTCGCCAAAGCCCGTGGTGGGCAGGACCACGTGGGCGAAAGCCGCCGAATCGGTCATGAACAAATGCTGCACGACGACCAGTTCGCAGCGTTGAAGCGCTTCGGCGGCGTCGCCGAAAAAGGCGGTGCTGACGGGGTCGTAACGGCCCAGCCAGAGCGCCTTGAGGGGCGCGGGACCGCCGCCGGCAAAGAGGGTGCCGGCGCCCACCCCGGGGGCGGCGGGAATTTTGGCCTGCCAGAGGCTCTCCAAGGCGGCGCGGGCCTTGGGATTGGTGAGGGGCTGATAACCCGGCAATCGGTCCGGCAACATCCCCATGTCACAGACGCCCTGCAAATTATTGTGCTCGGTCAGGGGAAAGACGCCCGCGCCTTCCTTGCCGAAGTTGCCGGTCAGCAGGGCCAGATTGATGATGGCGCGGATGCTGTCCTGGTCGCGGGCTTCGATGCCGGTGGAGTAAAGGATGGCGGCGCTGGGGGCGCGGCCGTAGGCCAAGGCGGCCGCCTCGATCAACTCCGCCGGCACGCCGCAGGCCTCGGCCGCCTGGAGCAGATCGTATTGGCGCGCGCAGGCCAGAAAAGCTTCGCAGTCCTGGCAGCGGGCCTTGACGGAGGGCAGATTTATCAGGCCGCGGTCCAGGATGACCTTGGCCAGCGCGCCGTAGAGGAGAGATTCGGAGCCGGGTTTGATCTGGAGGAAGATGTCGGCGTTTTCCGCCACGCGATGGCGCCGGGAATCAACGACGATGAGGCGGGCGCCATTGAGTTTGGCGCGGATGACCCAGCCGCCGATGGTCGGCAGTTGGCGGCCCAGGTCAACGCCGTCCACGACGATGACGCTGCTGCGGGCCAGTTCGCCGATGGAGTTGGTGCTGGCGGCAACGCCGATCATGTCGAGCAGGACGTTGATGGAGTTGTTGCAATAGACGCCGGCGCCGTGATCCACGTTGTTGGTGCCGACAATGGAGCGGGCCAGCTTTTGCGTCAGGTAGGCTTCCTCGTTCGAACAGCGGGGCGAATCCAGGAAGGCAATCGAGTCGGGACCGTATTGGCGGCGGATTTCCGCGAGCCGTGAAGCAACGAAGCCGAGGGCCTCAGCCCAGGAGACTTTCTGCAACCGGCCATTGCTGCGCAGCAAGGGGCTGGCGAGGCGGTTGGGGGAACTGGCCACTTCATGGACGTGCCAGCCGCGGACGCAAATTTTCCCTTTGTTGGCGGGATGCGACATGCTGGGATAGGCCCCGACGATGCGGTTGCCGGCGGTTTCCAGATAGATGCCGCAGCCGGTGCCGCAGAAAGTGCAGGTGGTCAGTTTGGGCGGCATCGGGTGGTTCTTACGGCAATTCGGTGGCCGAGGCGGGATGGCTGGTGATGGCCCGCATGTATTGCGCGCGCTCGAAGGCGGCGGGGTCGGCGCAGTTTCGCTGGCTGAGGCTCCCCTTCAACTGGCGCACCGATTCGTACTCGTGCTTTTCCATCCAGGCAACCAGTTCGCGCTCGACAACGCTGATTTTCTGGATGCCGTCGCGCAGCAACGCCGAGCAGAGCATGGTGACGTCGGCGCCCACCAGCAGCATCTTCAAGACGTCCCCGCCGGAATGCACGCCGCTGGTGGCGGCGAGGCTGGCCGCCAGGCGGCCGTAAAGAATGGCGATCCAGCGCAGCGGCAGCCGCATGGCCATGGGGGTGCTGCGGAGAATGTTCGGCCGCACCTCCAGCGTTTCGATGTCAATGTCCGGCTGGTAAAACCGGTTGAAGAGCACCAGTCCGTTGGCGCCCGCCTGATCCAGCCGCGCGGCGACGTTGGCGAAATTGGTGAAGAACGGGCTTAATTTGACGGCCACCGGAATCGTCACTTCCGCTCTCACGTCGCGCACGATCTGGATGTACATCGCCTCGAGGTCGCCGGCGGTTTGTTTCGCGTCGGTGGGGATGTGGTAGATGTTCAGTTCGAGCGCGTCGGCGCCGGCGTCCTGAATGCCGCGGGCGAAACTGGTCCATCCACCCGCCGAGTTGGCGTTCAAGCTGGCGATGACCGGAATGTTCACCGCCTGCTTGGCGCGTTCGATGTGCGCCAGGTACTCGTCGGGTCCCAACTCGAATTCTTCCGGTTCCGGGAAGTAGCTCAAGGCCTCCGGGAAACTCAGGGCGCCGCGCTCGAGGGTGTCTTGCAGTTCGAGACTGTCGTGGCGCAATTGTTCCTCAAACAACGAATGCAGCACCGCGGCGGCGGCGCCGGCGTCCTCCATCCGTTTGAGATTGTCCAGTTGCTGCGACAATGGGGAGGCCGCGCAGACCAGCGGCGTTCGCAGTTTCAAACCGAGGTAAGTGGTGGTCAGGTCCATAAGCTGGGCAAGGGATTCATGGCGTTGTCAGGCCGGCGGCTCGGCCGCGGGCGTTTTGGCACGGACCGAGGGCGCGGCAGCCGCCTTGAGATCGCGGCCCAGTAGAAACTGGTAGAGGTTCCGGCGATCCGTGGCATCGGTCTGCGCGCCGGCGAAAAGCTGCCGGGCGGCGTCGGGTTTGCTCAAGGTCAGCATCTTGAAGCGATTTTCCGAAAGCAGATAATCCTGGACGCCCACCTTCGGCGGCGGGCAGTCCAATTGCAGGGGGTTTTCGCCGCGGTCGGCGCGGCGGGGATCGAAGCGGTAGAGGAGCCACTGGCCGCAATCCACCGCCATTTTTTGCTGGCGGGCGCCGACGCCGGCGTCCAGGGCGATGCCGTGAGCGATGCAATGGCTGTAGGCCAGGATAAGAGAGGGGCCGGGATAGGATTCCGCCTCGACAAAGGCCTTGAGGGTCTGATCATCCCTGGCCCCCAGAGCCACGCTGGCCACATAGACCTGGCCGTAGGCCATGGCGATGAGGCCCAGGTCTTTTTTGCGGCCAGGCTTCCCGCCGGCGGCGAATTTTGCGACCGCTCCGCGCGGGGTGGCCTTGGACATCTGCCCGCCGGTGTTGGAATAAACTTCGGTGTCAAGGACCAGCAGGTTGACATCGCGTCCGCTGGCCAGGACGTGATCCAGGCCGCCGTAGCCGATGTCGTAGGCCCAGCCGTCGCCGCCGATGATCCAGACGCTTTTTCTGACCAGTTGATCGGCCAGACTGAGCAGGAGCCGCGCGTCGGGAGAGTCGAGCCGCCCCAACTTCTGCTTCAAGGCGGCGACACGCTCGCGCTGGGCGGCAATTTCCGTTTCGTCGGCCTGGCTGGACTGCAAGAGCGCGCCCACGAGATCATCGCCGAGGGCGCCGGCGAGTTTGGGCAACAGTTCGGCCGCCAGCTCCCTTTGTTTGTCCAGGGAGATGCGAAAGCCCAGACCGAACTCGGCGTTGTCCTCGAAGAGGGAATTGCACCAGGCCGGCCCGCGGCCGTCGGCATTTTTGGCGTAGGGCGTGGTGGGCAGGTTGCCGCCGTAGATGGAGGAGCAGCCGGTGGCGTTGGCCATGATGGCGCGATCGCCGAACAACTGGGTGAGCAGCTTGAGGTAGGGCGTTTCGCCGCAACCGGCGCAGGCGCCGGAGAACTCGAACAGGGGCTGCATCACCTGCTGCTGGCGCAGGAGGGCGGGGTTGATTTTGCGCCGGTCCAGTTCCGGCAGGGCGAGGAAAAAGTTCCAGTTGTCGCGCTCGGACAGGCGCAACGGGGCCTGGGGTTGGAGGTTGAGCGCCTTGCGCTTGTTCTCGGTCTTGTCGCGGGCGGGGCAGACTTCCACGCAGAGCATGCAGCCGGTGCAATCTTCGGCCGCAACTTGCAGGACAAACCGCAAGCCCTTCCATTCCGGCGCGCGGGCGGCGGCGGATTTGAAGGTGGGGGGAGCGCCTTCCAGCAATGCCGGTTGGCAGACTTTGGCGCGAATCGTGGCGTGCGGGCAATTGACGGTGCATTTGAGGCATTGGATGCAGATCGCCTCGTTCCAGACGGGGATGTCCAGGGCCAGATTGCGCTTCTCGAACTGCGCCGTCGCCGTCGGGAACGTCCCGTCGCGCGGGAAGGCGCTCACCGGCAGTTCATCGCCGCGGCCGGCGGCCAGTTCGCCCAACACGTCCCTGACGAAGGGCGGGGCGTCCGCCGTGACGGGCGGGAGGAAGTCGCCCGTGCCGTTGACCGGGCCGGTGAGCGGGACTTCGAACAGGTTGGCCAGCGTGTTGTCCACCGCCTTGAGGTTCATCTGGACGATTTGATCGCCCTTTCTGCCGTAAGTTTTCTTGATGGATTGCTTGATGGCTTCGACCGCCTCATCCTTGGGCAATACGCCCGAGAGGGCAAAGAAACAGACCTGCATGATGGTGTTGATGCGGCCACCCATGCCGCTGGCGCGCGCGACGCTCGTGGCGTCAATGATAAAGAACCGCGCCCGGCGGTCAAGCAGCGCCCGCTGCACCGGCGTCGGGAGGCGCGGCCAGATTTCCTCGCGGGAGAAAGGCGAGTTGAGCAGGAAGGTGCCGCCCGGCACCAGGTTGCGCAACATGTCGTAGCGCTCCAGGAACACCGGCTGGTGGCAGGCGACAAAATTGGCGCGCGTGATCAGATAGCTGGAACGGATGGGCTGCCGGCCGAAGCGCAGGTGGGAGACGGTCATGGAGCCGGATTTTTTCGAGTCATAAACAAAATAGCCCTGCGCGCAATAGGGCGTGTTCTCGCCGATGATTTTGATCGAGTTCTTGTTGGCGCCCACCGTGCCGTCGGAGCCAAGACCGTAAAAGAGCGCGCGGATGACGTCGTCCGGTTCGGTGGAGAAATCCGCCTCCACCGGGAGGCTGGTCATGGAGACGTCGTCGGTGATGCCGACGGTGAAATGATTTTTCGGCGCGGGCGCGGCGAGGTTGTCGAAGACGGCCTTGACCATGGCGGGGGTGAATTCCTTGGAGGAGAGGCCGTAACGGCCGCCGACGATCAGGGGCGGCTGGCGGGGGCCGCCGGAACGATCTTCGGCCAGCGCGGTCACGCAATCCTGGTAGAGCGGTTCGCCGGCCGCGCCCGGCTCCTTGGTGCGGTCGAGCACGGCGATGGCCTTGACCGAGGCGGGCAGGGCGCGGAGGAACCGGGCGCTGTCAAAGGGCCGGTAGAGCCGCACCTTGACCAGGCCGAGTTTTTCGCCGCGGCGATTGAGATGTTCCACCGCCTCGTGCGCCACCTCGGCGCCGGAACCCATGATGACCAGGACGCGCTGGGCGTCGGGGGCGCCCACGTAGTCGAAGAGCTTGTAGTGGCGGCCCGTGAGGCTGGCGAACTGGTCCATGACCTGCTGCGTGATGTCCGGGCAAAGGGCATAGACGGGGTTGGCGGCCTCGCGCCCCTGGAAAAAGGCGTCCGGGTTCTGGGCTGTGCCGCGCAAGACCGGATGGTCGGGGGACATGGCGCGGGCGCGTCGTTCGGCAATCACCGTGTCGTCCATGAGCGCCCGCATGACCTCATCGGGAAGGAGCTGAATTTTGGCCACCTCGTGCGAAGTGCGGAAGCCATCGAAGAAATGGACGAACGGCAGGCTGGCCCGGAGGGCCGCCGCCTGGGAAATGAGCGCGAAGTCCATCGTTTCCTGAACGGACGCGGCGCCCAGCATGGCCCAACCCGTCGAGCGGGCCGCCATGATGTCGCTGTGATCGCCGAAGATGGAAAGGGCGTGCGTGGCCACCGTGCGGGCCGTGACGTGGAAAACGGCGGGCAGGAGTTCGCCGGCGATTTTGAACATGTTGGGGATCATGAGCAGGAGACCTTGCGAGGCGGTGAAGGTCGTGCTCAGGGCGCCGGTTTGGAGCGAGCCGTGGACGGCACCGGCGGCGCCGCCTTCACTTTGCATTTCGACGATGGCCGGCAGGGTGCCCCACAGGTTGCGTTTACCTTCCGAGGCCCATTGGTCGCACCATTCGGCGATGGGAGAGGAGGGAGTGATGGGGTAGATGGCCATGACCTCGTTGGTGCGGTAGGCCACGTAGGCGGCGGCTTCATTGCCGTCAATGGTTGCAAAACAGGGACCGTCAGAGTTTTTATTGGCTGCCATAAATTCAAAGGATGTATTCGGCCAGCAGATCTTGGTGGTCCTCGTCCGGCCGGACTGTGAAGCCGACCTTCTGGCACACATGGTTCATGACGTGGTTTTCGGCCAGGATGTGGCCGAGGATGCGTTGCAGTTTCTCGGCGCGGCCGACCTGCACGACCCGCTTGAGCAGTTCGGTGCCCAGGCCCTGGCCCTGCCAGGCGTCGCTGACCAGGATGGCGAATTCGCCCTCGTTGAGGCCGTGAAGTTTGCTCAAGCGGCCGACGCCCAGAATCTGCGCTTCGGCCGCCGGGTTTTCCTTGTATTCGGCCACCAGCGCGATCTCGCGGTCGTAATCATTGAAACAGATGCGGGTCAGGCGCTCGTGGGCGGTGCGTTGGGACAATTTCAGGACGCCGAAGTAGCGTTGATAGACGCTTTGCTCGGAGAGGGGTTGGTGGAACTTCACCATCAACGGTTCGTCTTCGGGACGGATGGGCCGGATGATGATGCGTTTTTTGTTCTTCAATTTCCACGCTCCAACGTATTGCTCCGGATAGGGCCGGATGGCCGAAATGGGCAGCGCGCTTTCCGGGGTCGCGGGATCGTGCAGGACGACGCGCGCGTCCAAGGCCAGGAGGCGGCCGGGGGCGGCGATGAGCGGATTGATGTCAATTTCCTTGATCCAGGGCTGTGCCACGACAAGCTGGCTGAAGCGCACGAGCAATTGTTCCAGCGCTGGGACATCCACCGCGGCGCGGCCCCGGACGCCCTTCAAGGCGGTGAAGATGCGGGTGCCTTCCATCATGCGCAGGGCCAGGGTGGCATTGAGCGGGGGCAACCCAAGGGCGCGGTCCTTGAAGACTTCGACCAACTGACCGCCGGCGCCAAACAAGAGCACCGGCCCGAACTGCGGGTCAATGCTGCTGCCGATGATCAACTCGTAGCCGTCGGTTTTGATCATCGGCTGAACCGTCACGCCGAGAAAGTGTTCCTTGCCGGCCTTCTCCACCACGGCGGTCTGGATGGCGCGCCAGGCGCCGCGCACGGCCGTCGGATTGCGCAGGTTCAACTGCACCCCTCCGACGTCGGTCTTGTGGGTGATGGTTTCCGAATAGAGCTTGAGCACGACGGGAAAACCCAGGCGGGTGGCATGGGCGATGGCTTCCGTCTCGGTGGTGGCGATCAGGGTTTCCACCGTCGGGATGCCGTGGGCGGCCAGGAGTTGCTTGGATTCAAACTCTGTCAGGATGGTGCGGCGCTGCTTGCGGATGGCCTTGAGCATGGCGTCGGCGCGGTGGTGCGCGGTGGCCACATCGTCCGATTCAGCCCCCAGCAACGGGGTTTCATAAAGGGCGCGGAGGTTTTCGGTGTAGCGCCACATGTAACAGAAGGCCCGGGCCGCGCGATCGGGATATTTAAATGTCGGGACATTGGCGGCGTTGAGAATGTCCTCGCCCGCCACGACTTCGTCGGCTCCCATCCAACTGGCCAGGATCGGTTTGCCCTCCAGGCGCGCGTAGGGCTTGAGTTGCTCGGCTGTGGCGGTGGCGTCGGTCATGGCTTGGGGTGTTAGTATCACCAGCAAACCCTCCGTGTTCGGGTCTTTGGCGGCGATGTCCACCGCCTTGGCGTACAATTCCGGGCTGGCGTCGCCAATGATGTCCACCGGGTTGTTATGGCTCCAGGCGGGGTGCAGAATCTGGTTGAAGGCGGCCATGGTCTCGGGGGTCAGTTCCGCCAGTTGGCCGCCGCAGGTGATGAGCATGTCCGTGGCCAGCACGGCCGGACCGCCGGCATTGGTCACGATGGTCAAGTGCGGCCCCCGCGGGCGGGGCTGCTTGGCCAGCACTTCGGCCATGTCGAACAGTTCGTAAATGGAATCCACGCGCAAGACCCCGGCGCGCTGGAAGGCCGCCTGCAAAACTTCATCGCTGCCGGTCAATGAGCCGGTGTGGGAAGCGGCGGCCTTGGCGGCGGCGGCGGAGCGGCCAGGCTTGATGACGATGATGGGCTTGGTCAGGGCCACTTCGCGGGCCGCGGAGAGGAAGGCGCGCGCATCGCCGATGGTTTCCATGTAAATGACGATACTGCGCGTGCCGGGATCATCACCCAGATGAAAGATCAAGTCCCCCCAGCCGACGTCCACCATCGAGCCAATGGAAACAAAGGCGCTGAAGCCGACGTTTTCCTTGAGGCTCCAATCCAGCACGGCGGTGCAGAGGGCGCCGCTCTGGCTGATGAAACCGACGCTGCCGGGCCGGGCCATGTCGGCGGCAAAGGTGGCATTGAGCTTGGCTTCGGGCACCATGATGCCCAGGCAATTAGGCCCCACCACGCGCATGTGGCCGCGCCGGGCCTCGGCCAGAATCTGCCGTTCCAATTCCAGGCCCGCCGCGCCGGTTTCCTTGAAGCCGGCCGAAATGATGACGGCGCCAGGCACGCCAACCTGCGCGCAGTCGTGGATGATTCCGGGAACGCTTGGGGGGGGCGTCACGATGACGGCCAGGTCCACCTTTTCCGGCACGGCGAGGATGCTCGGGTAGGCCTTGACGCCCAGGACGTTGTCGCGCTTGGGGTTGACCGGGAAAATAGCGCCGGGGAATTGGCCCTGCTGGAGGTTCTCCAACACGGTCCGGCCGACGCTCCTGGGCGATTCCGTGGCGCCGATCAGGGCGACGGATTTGGGCGAGAAAATGCAGTCCAGCGGCCGGGGCGGGGTCTGTTTGAGGATGTCGTGGGCGGGTTCAAGGCGCTGGGGGCCGGGATGGGGAGTGGTGGTGAGCATGGAAATTCCGGAGTTGGCGTGAATTCAAAATCAATAACTGCAATATTTTCATCGGTGTCGGCCTGGCACAGATCGGGGGGCGGCTCCCCCCCTGGCTGGCACAGGTGTTCGAGACCTGTTTTCCTTGATAAAAAGTTGACGGTTGAGCGGGCCGGGGACTCCACCCCTTTTGGCAAATGCTCGCCTTTTTTTGCAGCCCGCCGGCAAAATGCGCCCAGGCCGGCAATTCTATTGGCGCGCATCCATGTTCTTTGGTGATTCCCGGAAAAGTGTCGGGTCCAACCATAGGCCCCAATTGCCTCCATTTTGATCATAAGCTTTGTCAACGAGCAGTTCCAAAGTCTTGACGCCTGTAACGTCAATATCGTAGCGGACCAGTTTTGATCCGCGAATGACGGAGGAGCGAAACACTTCCTTTCCATCGGTTTTGATGACAAAAACAATTCCGCGGGCGTAGGGTTGAAAAGCCGTATGCAATCCGGCTTCGCCGCCTAATGTCTTCCATTTGCGGCCCAGATCGAAAACATATCGCGACGGTGCGTGCGCGAAAAGTCCGGTAGCATAGATTTTTCCAGAATCCAGCAAGGGCGATTCGATCTCGCCGTTCAGAGGTATGCGGTTGGCCGCAGGCCTGAGCCAACCCACCTCGGCCAGTTCAGGACGGACCTCGCCCAACGGCAGCTTGGCAACTTCGGGCGGCACGTCGGCCGGAGCCGGCTTCGGTTCATTTTCCAAGGCCGCCTCCAGGTGCCGGGCGACGGTTTGTTCAAGTTCAGTGGCGCCGCTTTGCTCGATTCTGGCCAGCGCCTTGCGCGCGGCGGCCACATCTTCCTGGATCACGGCCTTGCTCATGCGTTCCAAAGCTGCCATCCGGGTGGTTTTCAGCCTCGGGTCGGGAAGCGGGCCGATAGATTGCCGCTGGAGATACATGGCGCCTTTTGGAAAATCCAACGTGACCAGATGACGCGCCAGAAAGCGGAGTCCAATTCCATCGGACTCCACCTTTTGCTCCCGCAGAGAAACAAACGGATATGTCTCGCCGCCAAACATGCCCGCGGGCGAACGGGCTTCCCCTTTCGCCGGCGGAACCGCCTGATTGGTCCATTGCTCAAAAAATTGCGGCATCAGCCACCCGTCAGAGTCGAAACCGCTGTCAATCAGCGAATGCGGACCTTGCGCCCCGAAAAGATTCTCGCCCACCGATGGCCGCGCGTCCTTGGCGTTCAGCGCCATGATCGGGAATGCCCTGCCCCACTTTTGATGGTCGGCCCGTTGGTCGTCCAGAAAGCGCATTTTGCCGGCGGCAAAATCCAGTTGAATGCAATAATGTTCCAGCACGTCCATGCCGAGAATCCCCATGATGGGACGGCCTGCGCCCGATGACAGTTTCTTGCAATCATCGGTCACAATGCCCGGGCCGGTCATCATCAGCGGAGCGCCTCCCAAATAAAGCTTTGGCGCTGGATAGATGTTATTTGTCTTTTTAACGCCCCAAGCCTGGGACATTGCCCTGCCAAGTGGTTTTCCTAATTTTGACTCCAACGATTTGTCGAGCATGGTGCCCGACGCCCCGGTATCCACCACCAATGGCAACTCTTGGCCGCTCTCCAACCGCAGCGTTACAATCAACCAGCCTCCGCGACCGGCCAGTTCGTTCATGGACACCTCGGCAGGAAGCTGGGAGCCGATTGAATCTTCCGCCGCACGAGAGCACAGGACCAACAGGCTCAAAAATGCGCCCATGGCGCCAGGCTTGAGCATTGCTTTTATGAATTTAATTATTCCTCTCAATTCCGGGCGGCGCTCAACAAATTCTTGGCAGTTGCTCGCCGCTGGGCATGTCCAGGATGCGGCTCGGTCCGATGACCGTTTGCAAAACCACCAGGGGCGGCGATTCCACTCCAACTTCACCGATGCAGACCGCGGCCGCTCCAGCCTGGCCCCGGTTGAGGATGGCCAGCGCGCGCGCCGCGTCCTTGGAGGGCACAAAGGCGACGAATCTTCCCTCGCACGCCACCAGCAGCGGGTCCAGGCCCAGCATCTCGCAGGCGGCGTGGACGTCATCCCGCACGGGAATAAGCTCCTCCCGGATGAGGATTCGCAGCCGGGCGGCTTGGGCGATTTCGTTCAAGGCGCTGGCCAGGCCGCCCCGCGTCAAGTCGCGCAAGCAATGAATTTCAAGGCCGGCCGCCAACAGTTCCAGGACCGGAGCGGCGACCGGAGCGGAGTCGCTTTCCAGGGCCGCCTCGAACCCCAGGCCCTGGCGGGCGCTCATGATGGCCATGCCGTGCCGGCCCAAATCGCCGCTGAGCAGGATGGCGTCGCCGGGGCGCACGCTGGCCGGGGCAATGACCAGCGGGTGTTCCATCACCCCGAGGCCGGCGGTGTTGATGAACAGGCCGTCGCCCTTGCCCTTGTCAACAACTTTGGTATCGCCCGTCACGATTTGCACCGCGCAACGCTCGGCCGCCGCGCGCATCGAGCAGACGATCCGCCACAGCGTTTCCATCGGCAACCCCTCTTCGAGAATGAAGGCCGCGCTGAGGCACAGCGGCCGGGCGCCGCTCATGGCCAGGTCGTTGACCGTGCCAAAAACCGACATCGAGCCGATGTCGCCGCCGGGAAAGATGAGCGGGCGCACCACATAAGAATCGGTGGTGAAAGCCAGCCGCCCCGCCGGTCGGGGCAGGACGGCGGAGTCATGCCGCGCGCGCAACGTCTCATTGCCAAAGGCCTCCAGAAACATCGTTTCCACGAGGTGATGCATCAGCCTGCCGCCGCCGCCGTGCGCCAATTGGATGGTTGGATACTGCCCGAGCGGGATCGGGCAGGCGGCGGTGAAATCCAATGTGTCGCCCATAGTCGCGTCCATCAAACTCTCAAACAGCGTTGACCGTAGCCGGGGCGCGGTAACGATAGTAGGCCGCGCAGGCGCCCTCGGAGGAAACCATGGTCGCGCCCAACGGATGTTCCGGCGTGCAACGATGGCCGAAGGCGGGGCACTCCGGGGGCTTGATGCGCCCCTGCAAAACCAAACCGCTCAGGCATTCCGCCGGTTCCTGCACCGCGCGGGCGGCGAGGCCAAATTTGCCGGCCGCGTCGAACGCCGCGTAGGCCTCGGCCAGCGCCAGCCCGCTGCGGGGGATTTCGCCCACGCCGCGCCATTTGCGCGGGACGACGGTGAAGACCCGGTGAATCAATTCCCGCGCCGGCTGGTTGCCGGTCAGGCGCACGGCGCGGGCGTACTGGTTTTGCACTTCGGCGCGCCCTTGTTCCAGTTGGCCCACGCACATCAAGACGCCTTGCAAAATATCCAACGGCTCAAAGCCCGTCACGACGATGGGCACGTGATACCTGGCCGCGATGGGTTCATATTCCGCGCAGCCCATGACCGCGCACACGTGGCCCGCCGCCAGAAAACCCCGCACCCGGCAATCGGGGGAGGACAACAGGGCCTCGATGGCCGGGGGTACCAGAACGTGCGAGACCAGCATGGAGAAATTCCGCACTCCTTTGTGCGCCGCCTGCAAAACGGCCATGGCCGTGGCGGGGGCGGTGGTTTCAAAGCCGACGGCGAAAAAAACCACTTCGGCGCCCGGATTCTCCAGGGCGATTTTCACCGCGTCCAAAGGGGAATAAACGATGCGCACGTCGCCGCCGCCGGCTTTGACCGAGAGCAAATCGGCCCTGCTGCCGGGCACGCGCAGCATGTCGCCAAAAGAGCAAAAGATGGTGTTGGGCCGGGCCGCGATCTCCAGGGCCTGATCAATCAGTTCCAGCGGCGTGACACAGACCGGGCACCCCGGGCCGTGAATCAAGGTGATGCGCTCGGGCAGGAGTTGGTCCAGGCCGAACTTGAGGATGGAATGGGTCTGGCCGCCGCAAACCTCCATGATGCTCCAGGGCCGGGTGGCGAGGCGGGCGATTTGACGGGCCAATTGCCGCGCGGTCTCCGCGTCACGATATTCGTCGAGGTACTTCACGGGCCGCCCTCTTGCAAGCCGGCCAGTTCGCGCATCTCTTTGAGGTACTCGAACACTTTTCCGGCCTCGCTTTCGTCCACGCGGCTCAAGGCAAATCCCGCGTGAACAATGACGTACTCGCCGATTGTCGCCTCGGGCACACAAGCCAGGCAGACTTCCTTGACGACGCCGCCGAAATCCACCCTGCCCATGCGCGCCAGAGCGTCACCGTCGGTGACGCTGATGATTTTTCCTGGAATGGCCAGACACATCGCGCAAGACTTTACGGCCCGGACCGGCGCGCGGCAAGGATTTGTCCCAGGGCGATGCCGCCGTCATTGGGCGGAATGCGCTGATGCCAGTAGGCCCGAAACCCCGCCTGCTCCAACCGCTTGACCGCCCGTTCGGTCAGATACCGGTTCTGAAAACAGCCGCCCGTCAGCGCGACCTGCCGCTGGCCCACGCGGCGGGCGATGCCAAGGATGGCTTCCACCAGGGCATTGTGAAACTTGGCGGAAATTTCGCCCACCGGCAGACCGCGCTTCAAATCCGCCAAAACGCCTTCGATCACCGGCTGCCAATCCAAAATGTGCGGAGCGTCCGCCTGGCCCGCGTCGGCGATTTTGAATGGATAAGCCTCGTCGGTTTCGATGCCCTCGAGGGCGAACTCCAATTCCGCCGCGGCTTGTCCCTCAAAGGACACTTTTTGTCGAAGGCCGGCCAGCGCGGCCACGCCGTCGAAGAGGCGCCCGACACTGGAGGAGAGGGGCGAATTGAGGCCCTTTTTAAGCATAAGCTCCAGGGCCGCCGATTCGGAGGTTGAAAATGGCATTCCCGCCGGCCATGAGGCGGGAGCGAACGCGTCGTCGCCGAGAATCTCGCGCAGCAGACCCAGCGCAACGCGCCGCGGTTCTTTGACCGCCTGGTCCCCGCCGGCCAGGGGGAAGCGGCGCAGGTGAGCGCGGCGTTGGATGGAGGATTGGGCGACGAGCAAAAACTCCCCGCCCCAAATCGTGCCATCCAGCCCGTAGCCGGTGCCATCCCAGGCCACCCCCAGGACCGGCGGCTCCAACTCATTCTCCGCCATGCAGGCCAGAACGTGCGCGCTGTGATGCTGGACACTCACGCCGCGCAGAGCCGGATTGCCGGCCAGCAGCTCCGCGGCAAATTGCGTGGAGAGATAGTCCGGATGCGCGTCCGCTCCGATGATCGCCGGCTGGGCCGCGAAAAGTTTCTGCAAATCGGCCGTGACGCGGCGAAAGGCCTCGAATGAGGCCAGGTTCTCCAAATCGCCAATGTGCTGGCTGATGAAAACCTGGAGGCCGACGGCCAGGGCCACCGTGTTCTTCATATTGGCGCCCAGAGCCAGGACCGCCGGCGCGCCCGCGCCCGCGCGCAAGACCACCGGCAGCGGCGCGTAGCCGCGCGCCCGGCGCAAAATCAACTCCCGTCCCATCATCACGCGCGCGACCGAGTCGTCCACGGCGCGGACGATGGGACGATTGTGGATCAAGAACAGGTCGGCGATGGTTCCGAGGCGCTGGAGGGCCTCATGCTCGTCAATGCAGATGGGTTCCTCGCTCAGATTTCCGCTGGTGGCGATGACGGGAAAGCTTAGCTCGGCCATCAACAGATGATGCAGCGGCGTATAGGGAAGCAGGACACCCAGACAGGGATGGCGCGGCGCGATTTCCGGCGAAAGAGCGGAGGGCGCGCCGCCGCGCCGGAGCAGAACAATGGGGGCCTCGGGCGAACGCAACAGGCGTTCTTCCAACGGTGAAATTTCACATTCCATCCGGGCGGCCGGCAGGGAGGGGAACATGAGCGCAAATGGCTTCTCTTCCCGGTGCTTCAACCGGCGCAGGCGGCGGACGGCCGCGTCATCGCGCGCCGGCGTGATCAAATGAAAGCCGCCCAAACCCTTCAACGCCACGATCGCGCCTTGCCGGATGGCCTGCGCCGCGGCCAGGAGGGCTTCGTGTCCCAGCCCGAGCGTCCGGCCTTGGCGATTCCACAGTTCCAGGCGCGGCCCGCAGGCCGGGCAGGCGTTGGGTTGGGCGTGAAAGCGTCTGTCAAGAGGATTATCAAATTCCGCCCGGCACGCCGGGCACAGCGCGAAGCGCTTCATCGCCGTGTTGCCCCGGTCGTAGGGCAGCGCCTCAATGATGCTGAAGCGCGGGCCGCAGTTGGTGCAATTGGCAAACGGATAGAGGTGACGCCGGTTGCCCGGCTCAAAAATTTCCCGGAGGCAGTCGGGACAAGTCGCGATGTCCGGCGGGACCAGCGCCGTCTTTTCCCCGCCCTCCTCCGAGGCCCTGATCTCAAAGGTCTTGTAACCGGCCGGGTCCAGCCATGCGGCCTCCAGACTCTGGATGAAACTGCGGGGCGGCTTTTCCGCTTCGAGCCGCAGGAGGAAGTTTTCCACCGTCTGGCGCAAGCCCTCGACTTCGAGCAAAACGCCCTCGGAGGAATTGTTGACCCAGCCCGCCAGGCCAAGGCCGGTGGCCAGCCGATGGACGAACGGGCGGAAGCCGACCCCCTGCACCGCCCCGCGAACGGTCATCTTCAACCGCGCCATGGGCAGTGCGTTCACGCGAAACGGGGAGCGGCTGGCGAGAGCATCTCACTTTTTTGGGCAGCCTCTCCTAATCTTAACCTAAATCCTGATCTTAATCTTCTCATTTGGATTAAAATTAGGATCAGGAGGCGGCAAACGCGACCCAAAAAGTGGTTTGATTGGGTTTGATCAGGTTTGATTGACTTTGATTGACCGCATTACCACGTTGTGATGGGACCCATAAAAATGGCCCGAAGTGGCTCTTTTTTGCCATCCAGACAGTGTTTTAGGTGCTAATAGGTGCTAATAGGTGCTAATAGGTGCTAAACGGTGCTAAACGGCGCTGTTCGCCCTGTTTTTTTGCGGTTGGGGCTGCGATGGAGACCGCAGAAGCGTTGATTGAGAATTGGTCATTGCAAATTGGTCATTGGCCATTGAATTGCGCCTCTCCCACCCCTCAATGGCCATTCATAAATTTTCAATGGCCTTCAAGATCGCGCTTCCGGAGCGCCACCCCGATCCTGTTTGATCTGCGCCACCGACACCCCGCCGCTGTTTCCCGGCCGCAGGCTCCGGGAAATCCGTTCCGCCAGGACTGCAAAATGTCAAAGAACAGGCGCATGAGCGCCGCACAGATGGTATATTACCACTGTTTAGTGGGACTGCAACATTTATTTTCACATTTATTTTTCCGATGAATTGACCGCCATGCCGTTCAAGATGGCTTCGCAACTGAACCAGCCACCCGGAGGATTGACACCGGCACGGCAGGCATCGACATTCCTGGCACCGGCATTCGCTCTCACTGGCCACCGACCATCACCAGCAGCGGGAACGCCGCCGCGGAGCAAGCGTTTCCGGCCAAGGACGCGAAAAGGCTTTTGAAAATGGAAGGAGCGGGTTGCCGCGCCTTGGCCGAGGGCGCAAAACGGCAGAGCAGATAGATCAAACTTCCCTCAACCACCATAATCGTCCCTTCCGCCGCGCCCACAGCCAGCGCCGGCTGCAAATTGATGCCGAGCCAGATCAAAGCCAAAAACAGCGGGTAGGTGACCAGATGCATGCCCATGATCCAGAGAACGAACAAGCGCGGCGTGCGCCAGCGCCTCAGCAACCACAGGACGCATCCCGCTTCCGCGAGTATCGCCGCGGTCAAATTGAAAATCGTCTTGGGCTGGAAGAGGTTCTCTTGGTGTATATCCGTAATCGGGTCGGCCAAGAGGGGAACCGCCGAAAGCAACAGCGCGGCCACCATACCGAGCCGGCAAAGGCTGCCATGTTGCTTGACGCTGGTCATGCCCATAGGTTAGACCATCCTGTGGGGAGGGAAAGAAAAATGTGCGAAAAGACTGGCTAATAAACCGCAATGGGAGGATGGTTGGCGGAGGAAGGAAAGAAGGCGGTGAATATTCGTCTGGCCACGCTGCGCTGGAAATCCGTTTGGATTCCCGCCGTCGTTGTTCTTTCCTGTTGGGCGCCCTTGTCCCGCGCGGACGAGGCCGGGCAAAAGGCCGTGGCGGAAACCCGCCAGGCTTTGCGCCAGGAGGGATTCAAGACGGACCTGGCTGACTTTGACCTCTCGACTTCCCCCGAACAGCGCGCCCGCGAAGCGATCTTGAAGGAGGCCGTGGAGGAACCGGCTCCCACGATAACAAATGAAGATTTGCCGGACGCACCCAGACATTGGAGCCATAGGCCCTACCGACCATCGCCCATTTCTTTGAACGAGGATTCTCCGGACTTGATGGAAGCCGTGGAATCCAACTCGGCGGCGGTCGTTTGGAGATTGGCCTCGCCGGGAAAACCAGTAAGACGGGGGCCGAGCCTCGTCCCTTTGTATAGTTGGGATGATTTTCGCAAAGCCCTCGACGCCAAAGGGCCTCGTCTTGACCGCGCCTGTGCAGCAATTTTCGCCGGCCCAATCCGTTTTGACTTGAGGCGCAAGGCGAGCGGCAGCTATCGGGAGCCGCCTCTGAATCAAATAAAAGGCCTGATGCGCTCGTTGGACAACCGGCTTGTGCTTGCCCTGCGCGATGGCAATCCGGCAGCGGCTTGGACCAATCTGTTGGCCGCAACCCGGCTTGTCACGGCTCGTGAACCGGAGCCGCTGCAAAAATGCCATCTCGCCAGGTTTAAGGCCACGGAACTGGCGTTCGGAGCGACGTGGCAGGCGCTCCAAACGAACGGGTGGCCGGACGCGCAGCTTGCCAGATTGCAAGCGGAATGGGAACCCGTTGATTTCTTTACCGGCCTGCCGGACACAGCGGCTTACGGGCGTGCCAGCGAAGCAGCCTTCTTCCAGCGGGAACGGCTTATGCCAAGGCCTGCTGCGCCCTTCGGCGAGTTCATGGCCTGGGCCTTGCGGTTCCCCGTCATGGTCTGGGAAATGCAAAACGAAGAATGGCGCCATGAGCAGTATCTTCAGCATGGAAGCTACGTTGATGAAGCAGCCATGTTGCATCATTATCGCGATGCTGAAGTTGAACTTCGCCGTGCGGTGTCGGCTCCAACCTGGTCGGAAATGGGCCGGATGCCGCGTGTATTGCGGCCTTATCCTATCAACGCGCAGACAATTAAAGACTTGCTGGGTCACGCAGCCGTGGCTGAAGCCCAGCGGCGGATCATAATCGCGGCCCTCGCGCTCGAACGCTATCGCGCCCGCCATGGCACGTATCCTCAGTCATTGTCAGGGCTTGTGCCGGAGTTTCTGAGAAAACCCCCGACCGATTTTATGGACGGCCAGCCGTTGCGCTATCGCCTCAGTGAAGACGGACATTTCATCATTTACTCGGTCGGGCTGGATTGCGCGGACAACGGGGGACGATGGCCCCCGCACGACCGGCCCGGCCCGTTTGGCGACAGGTTGGACGGATTGAGCAGTTCGGTGATTGTCTGGCCGTTGCCTGCATCGTTGGCCGCGGTTGATCGTTGAGGACAAACCCCTTGACGATGTATTCCCGCAAGGTGTTGGTCGCCGAAATCCGAAAATGCGTCGCCTTTACGGAATTGACCCGGTATCCCACGGCAATCACCGCGTCCAGATTGTAAAACTCGATTTCGCGTGAGATTTGGCGGCCCCTCTCAATTTGAGCTATTTCCATTTTGGAAATAGTTGCTGGCCTCGTCGGAAGCGCGCTCAAACCGCTTTTCACGGCTCAACCGCCGAGATTCAACAGCCGCATTAAAGTTTGTTTGACCCGTTTGAGTTCATCCGGCGTCAACACTCCAAGCCGGGCTTCAAAGCGTGCGAGTGAAATGGGTTGAATTTGTTGAAGGTGGAAGACTCCGGGGTCAATGAGAAATGGCTTCGGCACGTTGAGTTCCCAACGATTGCCGCGCACGGCGGTGGTATGCGGAATCACGACGAGCAAAGCCAATTCGTCGTCTGCAGGATAATCACTCAATATGAGCGCGGGCCGGACTTTTGCGGCCAAGCCGAAATCCACCCGCCATATTTCACCGGGCAGCGTTCTTTTCATCCTCGGCTTCCATGGCGTCGAGTATTTGGAACCGCTCCAGTGCCCGTTGGTCACACTCGGCCAGGGTCACGGCGTCCTCTTCTGCCTCGATGATGCAGCGCATGATTTCCCGTCGCGCTTCGTGCGACAGTCTCGGTATTTCAGAGATGATTTCTGCTCTGCTCATGTTGGAAGAATACATGGCAAAGGAGAGTCAGTCAACATTTAGCCGACAATCACGGGCGCGACAAAAACCAGTCACAACTCGACGGAGAGTCTTGTCCTACCGTTTTGGACTTATCCGGGAAGCCCGGGCGGCCGGTCCTTTGGGATTTGGCCAAAGCATCCGCGATAATTTATGACGCCAGGTGCAGGCCAAGTCACGCCGGGGCGGGGGCCTCTTTTTGCTCTTCCTTTTTCTCCTGCTTTTCGGCGGTCTTATCCGCGGTCTTTTCGGTCTCCTTGGCCTCGGTGGCGGCGGACTGGGCGGTTGCGACCGGAGTTTCGGGAACGGGCACGTCCACGAATTCGAGGATGGCCAATTGGGCGGCGTCGCCCTGGCGCCGGCCCAGGCGGACGATGCGGGTGTAGCCGCCGCGCCGCTCTTTTTGCGTGGGGGCGATTTCGTTGAAGAGGATTTTCACGGCGCGCTCGTCCTGGTGGAGGCGGGCGGAAGCCAGGCGGCGGTCGTGGAGGGAGCCGGCTTTGCCCAGGGTGATCATTTTTTCGGCGACGGAGCGTGCGGCCTTGGCCTTGGCCAGGGTGGTCTGGACGCGGCGGTGTTTGATAAGGCTGCAAACCAGGCTGGCCAGCATGCGGTTGCGATGCTGGCCGGTGCGGCCGAGCTTGGCGGTGCGTTTGAGATGGCGCATAAGAGTCCGGTTATTCGGTCTTGGCTTCCTCCTTGGGTGTTTCCAGGAGGGTGGCATCAATGTTCATGCCCAGCGAGAGGCCCAGGCTGGCCAGTTTGTCTTTGATTTCGTTGAGGGATTTCTTGCCGAAATTGCGGTATTTGAGCATCTCCGCCTCGGTCTTCATGGCCAACTGGCCGACGGTGGTGATGTTGGCGTTGTTCAGGCAATTGGCCGCGCGGACGCTCAACTCAATCTCGTTGACGCTCATGTTGAGCAGCTTCTTCATCTTGGCCTTCTCGTCATCCTGCTTGGCCTCGGTTTCCTCGAACTCCACCGCGTTCTTGTCGTAGCCGACGAAGACATCCAAGTGGTGCTGGAGGATGGCGGAGGCCTGGGTCAGGGCGTCGTCGGGGGAAATGCGGCCGTCGGTCCAGATTTCCAGCACGAGCTTGTCATAATCGGTGCGCTGGCCGACGCGGGCGTTTTCGACGGCGTAACGGACGCGGGTGACGGGGGAGAAGAGGGAATCAATGGCGATGACGCCGATGGCCTGGTCGGGCTTTTTGTTTTCGTCGCCGGGGCAGAAGCCGCGCCCGACCTTGACCTCCAGTTCCATCTCGAATTTTTTCTTCTTGTCGAGGGTGCAGATGCGCTGCTTGGGGTTGACGAGTTCCAGGTTTTGCTTCAATTCGATGTCCCCGGCGGTCACCTCGCCCTCTTTGTTGACCGAGAGCAGGAGGGTCTGGGTGTCGCGCGCCTGGGCGCGGAAAAGAATCTTCTTGAGATTGAGCACGATGTCCGTGACGTCCTCCACCACGCCCTCAATGGTGGTGAACTCGTGCATGGCGCCATCAATCTTGATGGAGGTGATGGCGGCGCCCTCCAAGGAGGAGAGCAGGACCCGGCGCAAGGAGTTGCCCAGGGTGTGGCCGTAACCGGTTTCAAAAGGTTCGGCGACGAATTTGGCGTAGGTTTCGGTGGCCGTGGAGTCTTCCTTGGTCAACCGCTTGGGCATTTCAAAACGTCCCAGACGTACTGGCATAACTTTCCTTTCAACAATTTTAATCTGGCGTCTCCCTCTCTTCCCGCCGGCGGAGCCGCCCGTGTAATTGTTTTGTCCCGCCGCAGCGGGACGGGTTTATGTAATCAGCGGGAATAAAATTCGACCACAGCCTGCTCGTTGGCGATGGGCTGGATTTCATCGCGGGTCGGAATGCGCATGACCACGCCCTTGAAGGCCTCCTTGTTCAAGGAGAGCCAGTCGGGCACGACCTTGCTGGTGGACAATTCCAGGTTCTTGGTGGCCAACTGGCGCGAGACGTTGGAATCGCGCACTTCGACCACGTCGTTGACCTTCAAGCCGTAAGAAGGAATGTTGACCTTGCGCGCGTTGACCTTGATGTGGCCGTGACTGACCATTTGACGGGCGGCGGCGCGGGTGATGGCGAAACCGAGGTGGTACACGACGTTGTCGAGCCGGGTTTCCAGGATTTGCAGCATTTGTTCCCCGGTGACGCCGCGGCGCTTGAGGGCGCGCTCATAGACGCCGCGAAACTGCCGTTCCATCAGGCCGTAGAAGTAGCGGAGCTTCTGTTTTTCAATCAGGCCCAGCCCGTAATCGGTGTGCTTGCGGCGCGACTTGGGGCCGTGGACACCGGGGCCGTAATTGCGGCGTTCCAGGTACTTGTCCGGCCCGAACATGGCGATGCCGAAGCGGCGGCTGATGCGGGTGCGAGGTCCAGTATAACGAGCCATATAGAGTGGTAAAAAGATGGGGCCGTCAGACCCGGCGTTTTTTGCGCGGGCGGCAGCCGTTGTGCGGAATGGGGGTGACGTCCTTGATGGTCGTGATTTCCAGGCCGATGGCCTGCAAGGCGCGGATGGCCGACTCGCGGCCCGAGCCGGGGCCTTTGACGCGCACTTCGATTTCCCTCATGCCGTGCGACATGGCCTGGCGGGCGGCGTCCTGGGCCACCTGCTGGGCGGCAAAGGCGGTGCTTTTGCGCGAGCCTTTGAAGCCGACGCGCCCGGCGCTCGACCAGCCCAGCACGTTGCCGTGCATGTCGGTGATGGTGACGTTAGTGTTGTTGAAAGTGGCCAGAATATTGGCAATGCCGACGGCGATGTTCTTGGAGCCTTTGGCCTTGATGATCTTTTTCCCGGCCGCGTCGTCAGCCAGCAATTCAGCGGCGGTGGGCGCGGCGACGGCGGCGACCGGCGCGCCAGGCGTGGCGGGCGCTGCGGGCGCGGCGGCGGCTGGCGCGGCGGCGGCCGGCTTTTTGGCGGCTTCGGCGGGAGCCTCGGCCGGGGCCGTTTTTTTGGACGGTTCGGCGGCTTCGGGTTTGCCTTCCTTGCCTTCCTTGCCTTCCTTTTTTGGGGCGGGCTTTTTGACTTTTGGTTCTTCAGCCATAAATGAAAATCAGTGGATGCCGGTCTTGGCGTTGGGATTGCGCTGGACGCCGACGGTCTTGCGCGGCCCCTTGCGGGTGCGGGCGTTGGTGGAGGTGCGCTGGCCCCGCACGGGCAGGCCGCGCAAATGGCGGATGCCGCGGTAGCACTTGATGCTCTGGAGGCGCTTGAGGTTCAAGCCCAGCTCGCGCCGCAGGTCCCCTTCGATGACGTATTTGCCGTCCTGAATGGCGTGGACAATCTGCGAGAGCTGCTGCTCGTTGAGGTCCTTGGCCCGCAGGCCCGGATCAATCTGGGCCTTGGCCAGGATGACTCTGGCGTTGGAGGCGCCGACGCCGTAGATGTAGCGCAGGGCGATTTCAATGCGCTTCTCGCCCGGGATTTCAACACCGACAATTCGTGCCATAAGATTCGATCAGCCTTGTTTTTGTTTGTGGCGCGGGTTCGTGCAGATGACACGAACGACGCCCTTGCGTTTGATCACTTTGCAATTCTCGCAAAGTTTTTTTACCGATGCTCTGACTTTCATAAACTTTAAATTCATTCGCCGCCGGCCCGGATGCAGCCCATGGAGAGGTCGTACGGCGACATCTCCACCTTGACGCTCTGACCCAGGGCCAGGCGCTCAAACTCCAGGCGCCGGCGGCCCGCCACGTGGGCCAGCAACCGGTGGCCGTTGGCCAGTTGCACGCGGTACAAAGTTGCGGCCAGGACTTCCACTATCCTGCCCTCAGCTTCAATGGCATCTTTGCCGGCCACGTTAAAATTTCCGGTTCAGTTTCCGTGACCAGGACCGTGTGCTCAAAATGAGCCGATAGTTGACCATCTTTTGTCACCACTGTCCAGCCGTCGTTGAGCACCTTGACCTGGGGCAATCCGGCATTGACCATCGGCTCGATGGCCAGCGTCATGCCCGGCCTTAATTTAGGCGATGGCTTCTCTTTTTCAACGTAATTTGGCACCTGCGGCTCCTCATGCACCGTCCGGCCCACCCCGTGGCCGACAAACTCGCGCACGATGCTGAAGCCGTTGCTTTCGACATAGACCTGCACGGCGCGGGAAATATCCACCACCCGATGGCCCGGCACCGCCTGCGCAATCCCCTCGTAGAGAGCCTGTTCCGTCACGTCCATCAACCGTTGCGCGCGAACTTCGCACCCCCCGACGGCCACCGTTTTGGCCGTGTCGCCGATGTAGCCGTGATAGATGACCCCGATGTCCAGGCTGACGATGTCGCCGAACTCCAGCCGGCGGGGGCCGGCCAGGCCGTGGACGACCTCCTCGTTGACGGAGATGCAGATTTGGCGGGGGAACTTGCGGTAGTTCAAGAAGGCGCTCCGGGCGCCGTAGTCCCTCATGCGCGCGGCCGCGAAATCATCCACTTCCCGCGTCGTGACGCCGGGCTGGATGAAAGCGGCCACCTCCTCCAGGACGGTGCTGGCCACTTCGCAAGCCGGACGCATCGCTTCCAAGTCGCGCTGCGTTTTCAAGATGATCATTTTTGCGGCCACTGGCGGGAGGCGCCCGGCACATGGGTGTGCCCGGCTGGAATTTAGAATCGGCCCTTGAGCCGGCCTTTCTTCAAGAAGCCATCGTAGTGGCGCATGAGCAGATGTGATTCCATCTGCCGCATCGTATCGAGCATGACGCCGACAATGATCAGCAGGCTGGTGCCGCCAAAGAAGCTGGAGACACTCTGCGGAATGCTCATCCAGGAGCCCAGGATGATCGGGATGACGGCGATGACCGTCAAAAAAATCGCCCCCGCCAGCGTGATCCGGCTCATGGTGCGATGCAGATAATTGCTGGTCGCCTGGCCGGGGCGCACGCCGGGGATGTAGCCGCCGGATTTCTTCATGTCGTCGGAGATTTGCAGCTCGTTGAACTGGGTGGCGACCCAGAAATAGGAGAAAAACAGAATCATCCCTCCATAAAGAACCAGGTAAAGCAGCGAGCCCCGCTGCAACTCATTGGCCAGTTCGTCGAAAACCTTCAAATTGGTGTACGTTCTGCCCAGGAACTTGAGAATCATCGAGGGGAACATCAGGATGGCGGAGGCGAATATGACCGGCATGACGCCCGAATAATTGACGCGCAAGGGCATGAACGAACTGCCGCCCGAATACATCTTGCGGCCCACCACCCGCTGGGCGTACTGGACCGGGATTTTGCGCTCGGCCTGGGTGACAGCCACCACGCAGGCGGTGACGGCAAAGAACAACAGGACCAAGGCGATCAAATGAAAGAGGTTGTAACGATGCTCCCCCAACGCGCCGGGAGTCAGGAACATGTCCACCAACCCCTGCCCGGCCATCGGCAAGCGGGCCAGGATGCCGATGGTGATGACCAGGGAAATGCCGTTGCCAATGCCGCGGTCAGTGATCTGCTCGCCCAGCCACATGAGCAAAATCCCGCCGGTGGTCAGGATGACGGTGGTTTGCAGGCGATACCACCAGATCGGGGCCAGGTCTGTCCGCACCAATTGCCCTGAGAAGCCCTGGAAAACGGCCCCGGCATGTTCCCATCCCACGGCCATGACGTAGCCCTGGACCAGGCAAAGAAATACGGTGCCGACGCGCCCGTACTGAATGAGCTTGGAGCGGCCGCCTTCCTCGCGGGCCAGTTTGCTCAGGGTGGGAACGACCGCCTGCAAGAGTTGAATGATAATGGTGGCGCTGATGTAAGGCATGATGCCCAGAGACCCGATGGCGCAATGCTCGAAGCCGCCCCCGGTGAACATGCTGTACATGCCCAGAAACCCTCCCCCGGCGCCCCGGCCCGCGGCCGATTCCAAAAACTTGCTCAAGGCCGTGCCGTCCAGCAAGGGCGTGGGGATCAGGGATGTCAGGCGGCATATCGCCAGCACCAGCAGCGTGAAGAGGATGCGCGACTTCAGCTCCGGTATCTTGAAGCAGTTGCTCAGTGTGCTGAGGATGGACTTGAACATTTACGTCGTTGCCGGGCCGGCTTTCTCCGACGGTTTGTCCGACAGTTTGGCCGGCGGTTCGCCTTCCGATTTGGCCGGCGGTTTGCCTTCCGATTTGGCCGGCGGTTTGCCTTCCGATTTGGCCGGCGGTTCGCCTTCCGATTTGGCCGGCGGTTTGCCTTCCGGTTTAGGCGGCGGTTTGGACTCGATCAATTGGCAGGTGCCACCCAGCTTTTCAATCTTGGCCCGCGCCGCGGCGCTGAACGCGTGCGCCTTGACGGTCAGCTTGCGCGTCAGTTCCCCGTCGCCCAGGATTTTGAGCCGCTTTTCCCGGCCGTTGGCCAGGCCAAGGCCGCGCATCGCCGCCTCATCCACCGTCGCGCCGTCCTCAAAGCGATTGAGGGCCTCCAGATTGACCGGAATGTAACGCACGGCAAAGCGGGCGTTGTTAAAGCCGCGCTTTGGAAGGCGGCGGATCAAGGGCATCTGGCCCCCTTCAAATCCAATGCGAATCGAACTGCCTGACCGGGCCGTCTGGCCCTTGCCCCCGCGACCGCTGGTTTTGCCGTGCCCGCTGGATTCGCCCTGGCCGAGGCGCTTGCGGCGATGGGTGGAGCCGGGACGAGGTTTGAGATCGTGTAAACGCATAAAAATCAACCTGTGGCCGCGGGCGGCGGCGTGTCCAAAGGCGGCGCCCCAGGCGATGCGGGAGGCAGTGCGGGAGTCGGACTGGGAGTCGGACTGGTCGGACTGGGAGCCAGTGCCTCAGTCGGAGCGGGAGGCGGCGCCACTGGCAGAGTGGGAGGCGGCGCCGCAGGCCGCGCGGCTTGTTGCGCCGGCGCCCCAACCAGGATCGCCACCGGCGCCGGGCGCGGTTTGATTTCCAAGCCGCGGCCCTTGTAAATGTCCTCGCGCAACCGCAGTTGCTGGAGTCCGGCCAGCGTGGCCTTGACGACGTTGGACGGGTTGTCGGAACCGAGCGATTTGCTCAAAACGTCCTTAAGCCCGGCCGATTCGAGCACGGCGCGGACGGTTTTGCCGGCGATGAGGCCGGTGCCCGGAGAGGCTGGGCGGAGCAGGACTTTGGCGCCGCCGTAACGGCAGAGGACCTCGTGCGGAATGGTGGATTCTTTCAGCGCGATTGTAATCATCCGCTGCTTGGCCATGTCGCCCCCTTTGCGAATGGCCTCGGAAACTTCGACCGCCTTGCCCAGGCCAACGCCCACGCGGCCCCGTTTGTCACCCGCCACGACCAGGGCGCTGAAGCTGAAACGGCGTCCGCCCTTGACAACCTTGGCCGAACGGTTGATGAAAACAACTTTCTCGGTCAATTCGGAGGCGGCGGCGGCGGCTTCCGGGGTCAGCTCGACATTTTCGGTCGAACCGGGCCGGGCGCGCCGCGAGCCGCGGCCGGGGCCGCGACCGCCAGGTCTGGCATTGCCGGGGGAATTTTTATTGATCTCGGGCACAGTGTTCTTTCTTCAAGGTTAAAATTGCAACCCGCCTTCCCGCGCCGCGTCGGCCAGGGCCTTGACTTTGCCGTGGTAACGGGCGCCGCTGCGATCAAAAACGACCCGGGTGATGCCTTTGCTCTTGGCGGCCTGGGCGGCCAGCGCGCCAATTTTCCTGGCCCCGGCCACGTTGGCGGCCAGCCTGGGCCCTTCCGGCGCCGCCTGGCCCAGGCTCGAGACGGCGGCCAGCGTCACCCGCGCCACGTCATCAATAAACTGGACGATGATGTGCTGGTTGGTGAAGCGCACGCTCATGCGCGGACGCTCCCTGGTGCCGGAGACTATCTTGCGGATGCGCCAGTGGCGCAGGGCCGCCAGCCGTGCTTTCTTGTCGGTTCTCATGCTTATTGCACCGTCTTGCCTTCCTTGCGCCGGACCTGCTCGCCCAGATAGCGAACGCCTTTGCCCTTGTAAGGTTCCGGCGGGTAGAAACCGCGGATTTCGGCGGCGACCTGGCCGACCATTTGTTTGCTCGGCCCTTCGATGGTCAGCTTGGTGTTGTCCTCCACCGTCACTTTGATCTGGTCGGGAATGGCGTAATTGACGGGATGGGAATAGCCCAGGGCCAGATTGACTTTGTTGCCTTGCACCGCGGCCTTGAAGCCCACGCCCTGGATTTCGAGTTTCTTGACAAAGCCGTCGCTGACGCCTTTGACCATGTTGTTGATGATGGCGCGGCTCAAGCCGTGGAGGGCCTTGGCCTGGGCGTCGTCTCCCTGGCGGCTGACCAGCACGCGGGCGCCGTCCACTTTGGCCGCCGTGCGCGCGGGCAGTTCAAAGTCCAGCTTGCCCTTGGGGCCTTCGACAAAGACCTTCCGGCCCTTGATCTCTACTTTGACCTTCGGCGGCACCGCCACCGGCAATTTTCCGATTCGGGACATAAACTAAATTCTTTTCTCCGGTCAGTCTGCCATCTTACCACACTTCGCACAACAATTCGCCGCCGACGTTTTTCTTGCGCGCCTGGGACCCGGTCATCACGCCCTGGGAGGTCGAAACCACCGAGGTGCCCAGGCCGGCCCGCACGCGGGGAACCTTCTGCGCGCCCAGGTAGCGGCGCAAACCGGGCGTGCTCACGCGGCGCAGGCCCTCGATGACGCTTTTGCGGCCGTTGTATTTGAGTTTGATCTTGATGCTCTTGAAGGGCTTGCCTTCCACCGCAACCTCCGCCACGTAGCCCTCGTGCTGGAGGAGGCGGGCGATGCTCTCCTTCAAGCGCGAATGGGGCACGTTGACCTCCGGCAACAAGGCGCGGCTGGCGTTGCGGATGCGCGTCAGCATGTCTGCAATCGGGTCGTTCATAATTTTACCAACTGGCCTTGGTCACTCCGGGGATCAACCCGTTGAGCGCCGCTTCGCGGAAGGTCAGGCGGGAGCAGCCGAATTTGCGCAGGTAGCCGTGGCGCCGGCCCGACATCGAGCAGCGGTTGACCACGCGGCTGGGGCTGGCGTCGCGGGGCAACTGGCTTAAGGCGGCGTAGTCCCGCCGGGCTTTGAGTTCGGCGCGCAAGACGGCGTATTTTTTCACCGTCTGCATTTTTCTTTTGTTGCGTTCGATCCAGGCTGTTTTGGCCATAAATGGGCTTGGGTTATTTTGCCTCGGCGAAGGGCATGCCCATCATCTTGAGCAGGTCCAGGGCCTCTTCGTTGGTCGGCGCGGTCGTCACAATCGTGATGTCCATGCCTTGGGTCCGTTTGATCTTGTCCAGTTCAATCTCCGGAAAAATGGTCTGGTCGCCCACCCCCAGCGTGTAATTGCCCCGCCCGTCAAACGAGCGCGGGGACAGGCCCCGAAAGTCGCGGATGCGCGGCAGGGCGGTGGCCACCAGGCGGTCCAAGAATTCGTACATCACCTCGCGCCGCAAAGTGACCCGGCAGCCGATGGGCATGCCCTCGCGGAGCTTGAAATTGGCGATGCTGTGGCGGGACTTGTTGATCACCGGCTTGCGGCCCGTGATCAGGGACATGTCGCGCGCGGCGTCTTCCACCGCCCCCTTTTCCAGCGAGGCGCTGACGCCCATGTTGAGGACGATTTTTTCCAGGCGCGGAACCTGGTGGATGTTGGAGTAGTGGCGCTTTTCGCGCAAGGCGGGCCGCACCTCCCGCATGTATTTCTCGTAAAGTCTGGGTTTCATGCTCTTCAGGCCTCCGCCGCCTGGCCCGGCTCCGGCGCGCCGTGGCGCTGGTCATATTTGGAGGCCAGCATCACGTTGGAGATATGGATCGTGCCTTCCCGCTCGATAATGCCGCTCTCCTGCTTTTGCGGGTTCTTGCGCGTGTGGCGCTTGATCATTTTGAGGCCCTCGACCAACACGCGCTGCTTTTTGGTCTTGACCTCCAGTATCTTGCCGCGCCCGCCCACTTCCGAGCCGGCGATGACGACGACCTCGTCCCCCTTTTTGACATGAGCTTTGGGCATAACTAGATGACCTCCGGGGCCAGGGATATGATCTTCATGAACTTCTTGTCCCGCAATTCGCGCGCCACCGGCCCGAAGATGCGCGTCCCGCGCGGGTTGTTTTCCTTGTCAATAATGACGATGGCGTTGCTGTCAAACCGCAGATACGAGCCGTCCGCCCGGCGAATCTGCTTGCGCGTGCGCACCACCACCGCGTCCACCACCTCGCCTTTCTTGACCGTCCCGTCGGGCGCCGCTTCCTTGATGTGGGCTTTGATGATGTCGCCAATGCCGGCGTACTGCTGGTTGCGGCCGAGGACGCCGATGGCGGCGGCCCGCTTGGCGCCGGTGTTGTCGGCCACGTCGAGGATGGAGCGAACCTGTAACATAAATCCTGGCTAGGCCGCCGCCGCGGGCGCCTCGGCCATCCGTTCCACCACTTGCAGCAGGCGCCAGCGCTTGAGCTTGGAGAGCGGCCGGGTTTCCTGGATCAAAACCAGATCGCCCACCCTGGCCTGGCTCTTTTCGTCGTGGGCGTAAAACTTGGCGTAGGCCGTGACCACCTTTTTGTATTTCGGGTGGGGGAAGCGGCGCTGCACGCGCACGACGATGGTCTTGGCCATTTTGGCGGCGATGACCCGGCCCAGGCGTTCTTTGCGGTGTCCGCGCTCCGTTGGTGTGGCTTCTGGCATATCTTCTCAGGCCGCCTGGTGGCGGAGTTGCGAAATCCGGGTTTCCAGCCGCGCGATGTCCCGGCGCAGCAGCCGCAGGCGGGCCGGCTTCTCCAATTGGCTGCTGGCCTGCTGCAGGCGCAAATTAAAGATCTCCTGCCGCAGGTCCCGGCTTTTGGCCGCCAGTTCCTGCGCCGTCAAATCTTTGATCTCCTTCATTTTCATGGCGTCTTCAGGCCGTCCGGTGACGGGATATGAATTTGGTCTTGATCGGCAGCTTGGTCGCCGCCAGGCGCATGGATTCCCGCGCCACCACCTCGGTCACTCCGTCCACTTCAAACAGGACGCAGGCCGGGCGGATGACCGCCACCCACGATTCCAGCGGGCCTTTGCCCTTGCCCATGCGGGTTTCCAGCGGCTTTTTGGTGTAGGACTTCTGCGGGAAAATGCGAATCCACACTTTGCCCCGCCGCTTCATGAAGCGGGTCACGGCCACCCGCGCGGCTTCGATCTGCTTGCTGTGCAGCCAGCAGCGTTGCAGCGCTTGCAAGCCGTACTCGCCAAAGGAGACCGAGGAGCCGCGGTGGGCCAGGCCGGTGCGGCTGCCGCGGTGCATCTTGCGATACTTCACTCGTGCGGGACTCATTGCCATAAATGCTCTCTGTTCTCCAATAGGGTTCGGGTTCAGGCGCTGGCCGGCGCGGCCGCGGTTTCCGCCTTTGGTTTCTTTTCCACCGGGGTGTCGCCGCGGCAAATCCAGCATTTGATGCCCAGCTTGCCATAGACCGTGTTGGCCTCGGCAAAGCCGTACTCGATGTTGGCCCGCAGCGTGTGCAAGGGCACGCGCCCTTGATGATACTTCTCCACCCGCGCAATCTCCGCCCCGCCCAGGCGGCCTCCCACCCGCACCTTGATGCCCTCGGCCCCGAAATCCATCGCCACTTGCACCGCCTTCTTCATCGCCCGCCGGAAGGAGACCCGCCGTTCGAGTTGGACGGCCACGTTCTCGGCGACCAATTGCGCGTCCACCTCCGGCTGCTTGATTTCCTGGATGTCCACATAGACTTCCTTGCCCGTCATCTTGCTGATTTCCTCCTTGAGCTTGTCAATCTCCGCCCCCTTGCGCCCGATGACCACTCCGGGGCGGGCCGTGAAAATGGTGATGCGGCAGCGGGAGGCGGCCCGTTCGATCTGAATCTTGGACACCGACGCTCCTTCCAGCTTGGTCTTGAGGATGTCGCGAATCTTGCGGTCCTCCGCCAGGAGTTTGCCAAACTCTTTTTTCTCGGCGAACCACTTGGAGGTCCAGTCTTTGTTGACCGCCAGGCGCAGGCCCACGGGATTTGTTTTCTGGCCCATAATTTATTCGTCTGACAGAACTATTTTCACGTGGCAATTGCGTTTGATGATCGCCCCGGCCGAACCGCGCGCCTTGGGGATGAACCGCTTGGCGTTGCCGGCGTTGCCCGCCAGGGCGTATTTGACCCGCAGCTTCTCGGTCTGCAGACCCTCGAATTCCGGCTTGTGCGTCTTGAGGTCTTCGGCGTTGGCCAGGGCCGACTTGAGCGTTTTGGCCGCGACCCGCGCGCCCTTGCGCGGCGCCACCGCCAGCACCGCTTGCGCGTGGGCGGCGGGCATCCCTTGTATCTGGCGCACCACCTCGCGCATCTTCTGCGCGGACATGCGGACGTTGCGTGTGATGGCTTGCACTTCCATAATTCTTTACTTGGCCTCCGCCTTGGCCGTGTGCGCGCCGTGTTTCTTGAACGTGCGCGTCAGCGAAAACTCGCCCAGGCGGTGGCCCACCATGTTCTCGGTCACGAACACTGGGTTGAACAGTTTGCCGTTGTGGACGTTGAACGTCAATCCTACAAAATCCGGCGTGATCATCGAGCGCCGCGACCAGGTCTTGATCGGCGTTTTGGACTTGGCCGCCTTGGCCGCCTCGATCTTTTCCATCAGGTGATGGTCCACAAACGGCCCTTTTTTAATGCTTCGTCCCATAATTTGTTCTTCGTCCTGTCATTATTTGCGCTTCATCGGCCGGCCGTCCCGCCGCACCAGAATGAATCGGTTGGAATACTTGCGTTTGTGCCGCGTCCGGTACCCCTTGGCCAGCAATCCCCACGGCGAGGTCAACTGCTGCCACCCGCCCCCGCTCTTGGACTTGCCCGCCCCGCCCCCATTGGGATGATCCACCGGATTGCGCGCGACCCCGCGCGTGATCCCCCGAATGCCCCGATGGCGCGACCGCCCCGCCTTGCCCAGCACGATATTCTCATGCTCCACGTTGCCAATCTGCCCAACGGTCGCATAACAGGTCTCATGCACACGCCGAATCTCCCCCGATGGCAGCCGGATTTGCGCATAGCCCTCGTCCCGCGACATCAAAGTGGCCGCCCCGCCAGCCGAACGGACCATCTGCCCGCCCCGCCCCGGGGTAATCTCGATGTTATGAATCGCCAGCCCGACCGGGATCCCCTTGAGCGGCAGGCTGTTGCCGATCTCAGCCGGCGCCGCCGGGCCGCTGATCAACTTCGCGCCCACCTGCAACCCGTTGGGCGCCAGTATGTAACGCTTCTCCCCGTCCTTATACTGCAATAGCGCCAGCCGCGCCGTGCGCAGCGGATCATACTCAATGCCCGTGACCTCCGCTTCGACGCCGTGCTTGTCGCGCTTGAAATCAACGTGACGGTTGAACTGCTTGTGCCCGCCCCCGATGCCACGCGCCGTGACACGGCCATAAAAATTGCGCCCCCCCGTCTTCTTGCGAATGCTGATAAGACTCCGTTCCGGGGAATGCTTCGTGATCTCATCGAACGACGCCACCACAACGTAGCGTGTCGAAGGCGTTAGCGGCCTGAACGTTTTAACTGGCATAAAATCAAACATGTAGCGGCGCCATGCGGCGACGGCCATCAATCCTGCGCCCAGCGGGGCGATCAGTTCTCGGTCGCGCCAACGGCCGCCCATCTTCGCCATCCGGCGTCAAATGGAGCGTGGAACATAGCAGAAGATAATCAGGGCGCAAGTGTTTTTTTCAATCTTTTTTAAATTGTTCAAAAAAAGGACTCGACAAAGGGCCGGCTGCCGGTTAATGTGCTGCAAAGAGTGTGATTATGCTTAATAAGTTCTCCGTTTTATTGCCATTGGTGGTCCTTTCGTGTTTGGCCGCCGGCTGCGCCGGCCCCGAAGAAAAGCTGGGGCGCGGCCTCAACAACGTGACCGAATTCGCCCGCCTGGGCGAGATGCGCCGGTCCTTCGAACAGACCGCCATCTTTGGGTCCGCCGACCAGTCCTACGCCACCGGCCTGATTCGCGGCTTTGACAGGAGCGTCGTGCGGACCTGTGCCGGCGCCTATGAAGTGGTCACATTCCCGGTGCCCAATCATAAGCTCGGCGATTACGGCCCCCTTCGGCGCAGCCTGGCCGACCCGGTCTATCCCGACAGCTATAAACCCAACTGGCTGGCCGACACCATTCTCAGTCCGGACAACTCGCTGGGCTTCAGCGGCGGAGACATCATTCCCTTTATTCCGGGCAGCCGCTTCCACGTCTTTGACAATTGACCCGCGGCGGGGCCGCGGCCGCCGGGTCCGGCGGAGACTGGTTGCTTCCATGCTGGAGAAAACGTCATGCTGCAAGGTCAATCTTCTGCTCAACATCCTGGGAAAACGGCCTGACGGCTTTCACGAACTGGAAACCATCCTCTTTCCCCTGGCCCTGCGCGACCGGCTCACTTTCCAGCGCGCCGGCGCCGGATTGAAACTCACTTGCAGCGATCCCTTTCTTCCGGTCAACTCGAAAAACCTCGTCTTTCGCGCCGCCGGCCTCTTCGCCAATGCCGCCGGCCTCGGCCCGGGCGAGGGCATCCAAATTCATCTCCAGAAACATATCCCCGTGACCGCCGGCCTGGGCGGAGGCAGCAGCAACGCGGCGGCCGCCCTGCTGGCGCTGAACGAGCTTTTCGCCCATCCCCTGCCGCCCTCCAAGCTGCAGGAACTGGCGGCCTGCATGGGTTCGGACGTCCCCTTCTTCCTGCAGGAGCGGCCCGCCTTGGGCACCGGCCGGGGCGAAATCATCCGGCCTCTGGATTTTTTCCCGGCCTTGCGCGACGCCGTTTTTTTGCTGGTCCATCCCGGTTTTGGCATCTCCACGCCCTGGGCTTATCAGCAATTGGCCCGTTTCCCCGCCGCCTTGCACGGCGCGCCCGGCCGCGCCGGGCGGCTCATCGCGCTCCTGCAAACGAGCCTGGAGGCGGCCGCGCCGGAATTCTATAATTCCTTGGAAGCCCCCGTCCTGCGCAAGTATCCGCTGCTGGAATTGTTCCAGGAGTTCTTCCGCCAGAACGGCGCCCCGGCCACGCTCATGTCCGGCAGCGGTTCAACCACTTTCGCCGTCACCTCCACGCGCGCCGCGGCGGAAACGCTGCTGGAAAAGTTCAAGGCGAAATTCGGCTCCGGAATGTGGACGGCCATCGTTCCATCCGAAAACTTCCCTCAGCCCCGCGGCGAACCCCACGAGACGCCCCGCGCATGGACTTGATCGTCTTCGAGGACGAGCACCTGCTGGTGGTCAACAAGCCGGCCGGTTGGAACACCCATTCCCCAGCTCCCTTCGCCGGCGAGGGCCTTTACGAATGGCTCAGAAACCACCGGCCCCGCTGGAGCGGGCTGGCCATTATCCACCGCCTGGACAAGGAAACTTCCGGGTTGCTGGTCTTCGGCAAAACCCCCGCCGCCAACCGCTCGCTCACCCGGCAATTCGACCGGCGGATGGTGGCCAAAAAATATATCTTCTTGACCGATCGCAAGCCCTCCTTCCCCCAACCGCCCGTCCGCTCCGCCCTGGCGCGCCTCGGGGCAAAATACGCCGCCCGCCCGCCCCGCCCGGGCGCGCCGCCGGCGGAGACGCTCTTCGCGGCCGCGGGGGCGCGCGCGGACGATTACACCATGGTGGAGGCCGTTCCGCTCACCGGCAAAACGCACCAAATCCGCGTCCACGCCGCCGCGCGCGGTTTTCCCATTCTCGGCGACGCTCTTTACGGCGGGACGCCGGCGCCGCGCCTTTGCCTTCATGCCGCCCAATTGCAATTTGCGCATCCCCTCACCGGCCGGCCGGTCTCCTTTTCCGTTCCGCCGGATTTCAAGGCCGATACCCGTCTGGCGTTGCGCGCGGCCATTATTGATCCTTCACTGACGGACGCCTGCCGATTGGTTCACGGCGCGGCGGATGGCTGGCCGGGGCTTTATGTGGACCGGCTGGGGGAAGACTTGCTGGCGCGCACCGCCGCCGCGTTGACCGCCGCCCAACGGCGGCGCATCGAGGCGCTCGGCGCGCGCGCTGTCTATCATCAACGGCTGGAGCGGCAGGAACGGCCGCCGCCCCAATGGTTATGGGGCGCGCCCGCCACCAGGGAAACCGTCGTGCGCGAGAATGGATTGCGCTTCGCCCTGCGCCTGGACGAAGGCGCTTCCACCGGCCTTTTTCTGGATCAGCGGGACAATCGCCGGCGTCTGGCCGACCGGTATGTCGGGCCGGGATTTGAAATCGCCCCCGCGCCCGAAGTCCTCAACGCCTTCGCCTACACCTGCGCTTTCTCCGTCTGCGCCGCCGCCGGCGGCGGCCGCGTCACCAGCGTGGACCTCTCCAGGAATTATCTCGCCTGGGGCCGGCGCAATTTCCTCCTCAACGGCCTGGACCCCTCCGCGCACGACTTCATCTTCGGCGACGCCTTCGACTGGTTCCGGCGGCTGGCCAAAAAGAAGCGCCTCTTTGACCTCATTATTTTGGACCCGCCCACCTTCTCGCGCTCGCGGCAAAGCGGCGTCTTCCGGGCGGAAACGGACTACGGCGCGCTGACGGCCGCCGCGTTGCCGCTGTTGAAACCCGGCGGCATCCTGCTGGCCGCGACCAACGCGGCGGCCCTCGCCCCGGAGGATTTTTTGGAGGCCGTCACCGGAGCAATCGTGCGCTCAGGCCGAACCGTCTTGCGCCGGCAATACGCGCCGCAACCCCCGGATTTCCCCATCGAGCGGGCCGAGCCTGCCCATCTGAAAACCGTCTGGCTGCGCGTAGATTGACCCCTGTAATAATCAGGGTGGCGTCGGAAAGCCCATTCTCGAAGGCGGCTGACAACGGGTAATTGAAAACTTTTGTAAATGGCAATTAAGCGGTTGGGGTAGTGGTTTTCAATTGCCAATGACCATTTTTCAATGACCAATTCTCAATCAACGCTTCCGACCTCTCTCGCGTTTCGAAACGGGTTTGGTCGAAAGGGCACGGGCAAAACCGGAACTTATTTTTGCGCGGACGCTAAGTCAGTGCGGGGTCACATCTGCGGCCTTTGGCTTTGCAACCTCCGGCCTCTGGGACTGGCCTCTCATCGGCACAAAGAGAACTGGCAGGACCGCCTGCCGCTCAAGCCTGCCACCTTGTTTGCGCAGCAGCACCAATTCCTGGTCCCACCTGGAGCCGACCGGAATGATCATCCGGCCTCCGTCTTTGAGTTGCTCAATCAGCGCTGGCGGCACTTTCTCCGGCGCACAGGTGACAATAATGGCGTCGAAGGGCGCAGCCTCGGGCCAGCCTTTGTAGCCGTCACCGGCGCGCACATCCACATTGGTGTAACCGAGCCGCTTGAGGTCGGCCGCCGCCCGTCTGGCCAGCTCTTCGATGATCTCAACCGTATAGACGTTCGCCACCAATTCGGCCAGGACGGCGGCCTGATAACCGGAGCCGGTGCCGATTTCCAGCACGCGGTCGGTCGGCTGGGGCTCCAGTTGCTCCGTCATGAAGGCGACGATATAGGGTTGCGAGATGGTCTGGTCGTGGCCGATGGGCAGCGGACAATCCCGGTAAGCCTGGGAACGCAGGCGCTCCGGCACGAACTCATGGCGCGGCACTTTTCCCATCGCGCGCAGGACAAGGGCGTTGGTGATATTGCGCCCGGGGCCGGAGAGCTGTTCCGCCACCATCCGTTGCCGGGCCAGGGCAGGGGTATCCTCGGCCGCCGGCGCCAGCCGGGACAGGGCCATTTCAACCGCGATCAAAACCCTCAACCACACCGTCATTAGCAGTGTCGGCTTCCTCATGCCCTCAACATAAGCCGAAAACCGGCCTTTGTCACATCCAACGTAATTGGCAATTGAGCCGTTGGGGTAGTGGTGTTCAATTGCCAATGACCAAACTTCAATGAGCAATTCTCAATCAACGCTTTCGATCTCTCTCGCGTTTCGAAACGGGTTTGGTCGAAAGGCCACTGGCAAAATCGAACGTTATTTTTGCGCGGCCTCTAAGCCCGGCGCGCATCCAGACGCCATAATCCGGCCTCTTCCGCGCAGGCCAGGGCCTGCCGGAACTCGGGGCCGGAGATGCGCCGGCCGATTTCAGCGAATTGGGCTTCCGTCTCGGCTTTATGCGCCGGATGGTACTGGTCCATCAGATTCACGTAGGTATCGGGCGACAGCTCGGTCGCCAGCCAATGCAGCGCGGAACGTGTCTCCTCCAGCAGGCCGGGCATGACCAGGTGCCGCACCAGCACGCCGCGCAAAGCAAGACCGTCCTCATCCACGCGCAACTCACCCACCTGGTGTTGCATCGCTTTAATGACGCGCCGCGCCGCTGCGGCATAATCGCCGGCCCGCAGATACTTCGCGCACACTTGCGGGTCCCACAATTTAAAATCCGGCATATAAACGTCCACCACGCCATCCATCAATCCAATGCTCTCCAAGCTGTCGTAAGCGCCGGTATTATAGACCAGGGGCAGGCGCAGTCCGCCCGGAATGGCGATGAGCAGCGCCTCCAGGACCTGCGGCACCACGTGCTCCGGTGTGACCAAGTTGATGTTGTGGCAGCCGGCCGCTTGCAGACGCAACATCCCCGCCGCCAACTGGCTGGCGTCCCATTCCCGCCCCTCGGCAAGGTGGCTGATCTCGAAATTCTGGCAGAAGACGCAGCCCAGATTGCAGCCGCTGAAAAAAATCGTTCCCGACCCGTTCCAGCCGCGCAGACAATCTTCTTCGCCGAAGTGCGCAAAGGCGCTCGAAACCCGCGCCCAGCGGCCGGTCTTGCAGACGCCGGTCTTGTTTTCCCAGCGGTTGACCTGGCAATCACGCGGACACACTTTGCAGCAGCGCAGCACTTCCTGCGCGGCCACAACTTTTTCCGTGAGCCGCCCCAGTTCGTAAGTCTTGAGGTAAGCCGGAACAAAATCGCGCCTCGGTCGCAGGAATCGGCCATCCCCGTCCAACCCCTTCAAAAGGTGCCGGCGCCTCTCGGCGCGAGATTCAAACTTTTCAGCCAATTTCAGTTCCTTTCCATCATCATTGTAACACCCAAGACAAGGGTGAACACGGCCAAACCGCCACCCCTGCGCCCGGCAATGGATTGGACATGGGGTTTTCCGCCCTGACGCTCCTTTAAAACTCGCCCGAATTCGAGGAACTCCCGGAGTGGAGGCGAGGGTCGGAATCGGAGAAGCCTGGCCCGTTTTACCCCCCGGCAACTTGTCCGGGCGTGTGCAGGCGTGTTTAAGCCGACTAAAGCCGACCCAGGCTGAAAACGGCTCCGAGGTTCGCGT
>Ga0326727_10004025_pt1 | contig 45370 bp, 38 predicted proteins | sample MB2enrmetagenome_FD_207643 | JGI IMG/M metagenome (GOLD analysis project Ga0326727, IMG submission 207643) | Lab enriched peat soil microbial communities from McLean, Ithaca, NY, United States - MB29MY | ecosystem: Environmental > Terrestrial > Soil > Wetlands > Peat | place: USA: New York... | reverse complement strand
TCTCAGCCATCAGTTCGATTTGCGAGAGCGGAAAGTCTTGACGAACCTGGGCAAGAATGGGCTCCTCGCGGAGCGAACGAACTGGGTGGCCTGCAACAGACAAGCTGAAGGCTGAAAGCTGATAGCTGAAAGCTGATTTTAGGAGCTTCATGAGTAACGAGCCGAAAACGCTATTCGAAAAAGTCTGGGAAAAGCACGTGGTGGTCGAGCCCGCGGGCGAGCCAACGCTGATTTATATCGATCTGCAGCTGGTGCACGAGGTCACGTCGCCGCAGGCGTTTGAAGGCCTGCGCCTCGCGGACCGCAATGTGCGCCGGCCCGATCGCACGATTGCGACGGTCGACCATAACGTGCCGACGACCATCGAGGGCCGATTGAATATCGTGGACCAGATTGCCGCCAAGCAGATTGCCACGCTTCGCAAGAACTGCGCGGACTTCGGCATCGATCTTTACGACGTGAACTCGCGGGAGCAGGGAATTGTGCACGTGATCGGCCCCGAGATGGGCCTCACCAAGCCCGGTATGACGATTGTCTGCGGCGACTCGCACACCTCGACGCACGGCGCATTCGGGGCTCTTGCATTTGGAATTGGCACCAGCGAAGTGGAGCACGTACTGGCCACGCAGACGCTGCCGCAGTCGAAGCCTCAAACCTTCCGCATCGCGGTTGAGGGCAAGCTGCCGCAGGGCGTCACAGCCAAAGACATCATTCTGGCCATCATTGGCAAGATCGGCACCGACGGCGCAACGGGCTGCGTGATCGAGTACGCCGGCTCAGCCATCCGCGCGCTCTCGATGGAAGGCCGCATGACCGTCTGCAACATGAGCATCGAGGCCGGCGCGCGCGCAGGCGTGATCGCTCCCGACGAGACAACCTTTGCGTACCTGAAGGGCCGCCGCTTTGCACCGAAGGGCGCGGAGTGGGATGCGGCGGTTGCCGAGTGGCGAAAGCTGCCGTCCGATCCCGGCGCGAAATTCGATCGCGAATTGGTGATCGACGCGGCCACGCTGGCGCCTTATGTGAGCTGGGGAACCAGTCCCGGAATGGTCGCGCCGGTTACGGCAGCCGTGCCCGATCCCACAGCTGCGGCCAACGAGCTCGACCGCAAATCGTTCGAGCGCGCTTTGGAGTATATGAATCTGAAGGCCGGCACGCCGTTGGCTGAGATCGAAATCGATCGCGTTTTTATCGGCTCCTGCACCAACGGCCGAATTGAAGATCTGCGCGCCGCCGCGAAGATTGCCGCGGGCCACAAGGTGTCGAGCCACGTGAACGCGATGGTTGTGCCTGGCTCGCAGCAGGTGAAGGCGCAGGCTGAGCAGGAAGGCCTCGACCTCATCTTCCGCGAGGCGGGTTTCGAATGGCGCGAGCCCGGCTGCAGTATGTGCCTGGGCATGAACCCCGACATTCTCTCTCCGGGTGAGCGCTGCGCCTCCACCAGCAACCGCAACTTCGAAGGCCGCCAGGGACGCGGCGGGCGCACGCATCTGGTTTCTCCTCAGATGGCCGCGGCAGCCGCAATCGCCGGGCATTTCGTTGACATCCGCACGTGGAAGGTGAACGAGGAGGTGACTGCGTAATGGAACCGTTCAAGACACTCACATCGCTGGCCGCGCCGCTCGACCGCACCAACGTCGACACCGACCAGATCATTCCCAAGCAATTCCTTAAGCGCATTGAGCGAACTGGCTACGGCGACTTTTTGTTCTTCGACTGGCGGCAGACGCCCGACGGCACGCCAGTGGCGGATTTCGTGATCAACGATCCACGCTACAAGGGCGCGCAGATCCTGATTGCCGGCAAGAACTTCGGCTGCGGATCGAGCCGCGAGCACGCCGCGTGGGCGCTCTCAGATTTCGGCTTCCGCGCAGTGATTGCCCCGACTTTTGCCGACATCTTCTTCTCCAACGCAGGCAAGAACGGCATTGTCCTTGTGCGCCTGAGCGAAGAAGACGTCAACACGCTGTTAAGCAACGCACAAAACATACCCGGCTATCAACTCACGGTCTCGCTCGAGGCGCAGACGGTGACCGACGGCCGCGGATTCAACCGAACATTTGAGATCGACCCCTTCCGCAAGTTCTGCCTGCTTGAAGGGCTTGACGATATCGGCCTGACACTGCGCCACGCCGCCGCGCTCGACGCGTTCGAGAGCAAGCACGACGAAGCGGGGTGGCTGAAGGCGAAGTAAAGCGAGGGATCGAACTAAGGACAACCGCAGATCCTTCGACTTCGGTCGCTGCGGCGACCTTCGCTCAGGATGACAGAGTCTTAGTAGGAGAAGTGAAACGCAGCACGAACAATCTGATAGCTGATAGCTGATAGCTGACAGCTGGCGAGCGAAGAGGGCCAATGATCATCGAAGGCAAGCGACAAAGCATTCCGTTGACTGAGGGCCCAAGCCGGGCCGCGGCGCGGTCGTACCTGCGTGGAGCGGGATTCAAAAAAGACGATCTGCACAAGCCGATCATCGGCATCGCCAATACCTGGACTGAGATCGGCACCTGCAACGTGCATCTGCGCGAAATTGCCGAAGCTCTGAAGGAAGGCATTCGCGAGGCCGGTGGCACGCCCATGGAGTTCAACACCGTCACCATTTCCGACGGCATCACCATGGGAACGCAAGGCATGAAGGCTTCGCTGGTTTCGCGCGAAGTCATCGCCGACAGTATCGAACTCGTTGCGCGCGGCAATTTGTTCGACGGCCTGGTGGGCATCGGCGGCTGCGACAAGAATATGCCCGGCATCATCATGGCGCTTTGCCGTCTCGACATTCCCGGCATGATGCTTTACGGCGGATCGATCGCGCCCGGCAAGCTGAACGGCGTCGACATCACCATCCAGAATGTTTTTGAGGGCATCGGTTCGCACGCTGCGGGACGCATCGACGATGCGGGACTTGAAGCGCTCGAGGCCAGCGCCTGTCCCGGCGCGGGCGCATGCGGCGGCCAGTTCACAGCCAATACCATGGCAATGAGCGGCGAAATTCTGGGCATCTCGCCCATCGAACTTTCTGGTGTTCCCGCCACCTCACCCGAGAAAATGGCGGCGACGCGCGAGGCGGGCCACATCCTCATGGATGCCGTCCGCGCCAACCGCAGGCCCTCGCAGATCATCACCCGCATGTCAATTGAGAATACGATTGCCAGCGTTGCCGCAAGCGGCGGCTCAACCAATGCCGTGCTGCATCTGCTGGCCATCGCGCGCGAGATCGGCATTCCGCTCTCGATTGATGATTTTGACACGATCTCGACGCGTACGCCGTACATTTGCTCGCTCACACCGGCGGGCAAGTACGTAGCATCGGACTATCAGGCAGCGGGTGGCTCGCGTTTGCTTGCGAAGCGCATGATCGATGCCGGATTCGCCGACGGCTCGGCGCTCACCATCAGCGGCAAAACGCTGGCCGAAGAAGCTGCGCTCGCGAAGGAGACTCCGGGCCAGGATGTCATCCATACCTTCGAGAAACCCATCAAGCCCAATGGTGGCTTGGTGATCCTGAAAGGTAATCTTGCGCCCGAGGGCAGCGTGATGAAGATCGCCGCAGCCGGCCGCTACCAGCACCGCGGCCCCGCGCGCGTCTTCGATTGCGAAGAGGATTGCTTCAAAGTAGTGCAGGCGGGCGGCATCAAGCCCGGCGACGTGGTGGTGATTCGCTATGAAGGCCCCAAGGGCGGCCCGGGCATGCGCGAGATGCTGCAGGTGACGGCGGCCATCTCGTCGAATGCGGAGTTGAGCCACTCCGTGGCTTTACTTACGGACGGACGATTTAGTGGAGCCACCCGCGGATTCACCGCGGGCCACGTGGCTCCCGAAGCATTTATGGGCGGGCCCATTGCCGCGGTGCGCGAGGGCGACATCATTTCCTTCGACATTCCCAAGCGCACGCTCAATGTGGAGATCAGCGACGCAGAGATGGCGGCGCGGCTCAAGAACTTCAAGCCGCCGGCGCTGCGCTGGCCGAAGGGCGTCTTCCGCAAGTATGTGGATCGCGTGACCTCGGCGTCGGAAGGCGCGACGACGTAAGAACAGGGATCGGGGATCAGGGGTCAGGGGTCAGAAAAACAGGCAGAATCAGAGCTGAAGGAGTTCAACATGGCCACCAACGCACAGGTAGCAAACGCAAACGCTCACCTCACCACGCCCACGCGTCTCACAGGCGCCGAGATTATCTGGGCCACGCTGGTGGGCGAGGGCGTCGACACCGTCTTCGGTTATCCGGGAGGGACGATTCTTCCGGCTTACGACGCGCTGCGCAAGTTCCCAATCCGCCACGTTCTGGTGCGGCACGAGCAGGGCGCGGCGCACATGGCCGACGGCTACGCGCGCGCCTCGGGCAAGGTTGGCGTTGCCATTGCCACCAGCGGCCCCGGCTCAACCAACCTGGTCACCGGCATTGCCACGGCCATGCTCGACTCCATTCCCATTGTCTGCATCACGGCCAACGTGTCATCGAAACTGCTGGGAAGCGACGCATTTCAGGAAGTGGACATCACTGGCATCACGCTGCCCGTCACCAAGCACAACTTCCTGGTGAATCGCGCTGAAGACATCGCGCCAACCATCCGCCATGCGTTTCAAATCGCACGCAGCAACCGTCCCGGGCCGGTGCTCGTCGACATTACAAAGGATGCCGAGATCAACAGCGCGCTCTTCGATTTCGAAGCAGCCAAGCCGCGTCCGGTCCGTCCGCATCCGATGCTGCGTGTGGAACAAAATGATTTGGACAAGGCAGCGGAACTCATACGCCAGGCCAAGCGGCCCATCATCTTTGCCGGCCACGGAGTGATGGAGTCGGGCGCGATGGAGCAGGTGCGCGCGCTGGCCGAACGGACGCAGATTCCCGTGGCCCTCACGCTGCTCGGGCTCGGCGGGTTTCCGGCCTCGCATCCGCTCAACCTAGGCATGATGGGCATGCACGGCGAGGCGTGGGTCAATCACGCCATCCAGGAATCCGATTTGCTCATCGCCTGCGGCATGCGCTTCGACGATCGCGTGACGGGCACACTGGCGTCGTACGCGCAGAAGGCCAAGAAGATCCACATCGAGATCGACCCAGCCGAAATCAACAAAAACGTAAAGGCGGATGTTGCGCTGGTCGGCGATTTGCGCGCGGTACTTGAGGAATTGCTGCCGCGGATTTCGGGGCGCGACGGCTCCGCCTGGCTCAAGACAATTCAAGCCAGCAAGGGTGCGGTTGCAGTGCGCGACATCAAAAACCTGCCTGACTCCGGTCATCTTTACGCAGCGCATGTGATGCACGATCTGTGGCGCATCACCGAGGGCAACGCCTTGGTGGTTACCGATGTGGGCCAGCACCAGATGTGGGAGGCGCAGTATTACCATCACGAGTCTCCTCGCACGCTCATTACTTCCGGCGGCTTGGGAACCATGGGCTTCGCGCTTCCCGCGGCCATCGGCGCCAAGATGGCCTGCCCCGACAAGGAAGTTTGGGTGGTGGTCGGTGACGGCGGATTCCAGATGACGGCCGCCGAGCTTTCCACCATCGCCCAGGAGAAGCTCAAGATCAACATCGCCATCATCAACAACGGCTACCTGGGCATGGTTCGCCAGTGGCAGGAGTTCTTCTACGAGCGTAACTACGAGGCCACGCCGCTGGTGAGCCCCGATTTTGTGAAACTGGCCGACGCGCACGGAATTGAGGGCCGCGCGGTTCGCACTCGCGCCGAAGTTGCCGGGGCGGTTGAGGCCGCGCGCGCGGCAAAGGGCGCGTACCTGATCAACTTCCTCGTGGAAAAGGAAGAGTCGGTTTATCCAATGATTCCGGTGGGCGCGGCGCTGCACGAGATGATTCGCCGGCCCGAAAAAGATCCGCTGGAAGAATCGGCGGAAGAGTAGTGAGACAGCTTTCAGCTCTCAGCTTTCAGTTGCGTTGTGCAGCTACCTGCCGTAGTGGCTTGAGCGAATTTCGCTGGCGGGCCACAGATTTTGTTGGAGAACCGAAGAGGCCGGAGACACTGGGAAAAAGCTGAGAGCTGAGAGCTGAAAGCTATAAGCTAGGAGCTGTTTTTATGCTGCACACATTCGTTGCATACGTTGAAGACCTGCCCGGCGTGCTCACGCGCGTGGCGTCGCTGTTCCGCCGGCTTAACATCAACATCAACTCGCTGACCGTCGGGCGCAGCGAGCGGCCCGGCCTCTCACGTCTCACGCTGGTCTGCGAGGCTTCGGCCGAGGCCGGCGATCGCATCCGCGCCAGCCTCTTCAAGCTTGAGAATGTCGTCGATGTCGACGACATCGCGCAGGCGCCGTCGGTCACGCGCGAACTGGCGCTCATCAAGGTTGCGGTCACCGCTGCCACCCGCGCACAGGTCTTCGACCTCGTCGAGGTCTTCCGCGCGCGCATCGTCGATCTCACCTCTGAGTCGCTGGTGATTGAGATGACCGGCGTCGAGAGCAAGATCGAAGGGCTCATCGAGATTCTGCGCGAAGACGAAGGCCGCATCCTGGAAATCTGCCGCAGCGGCAAGATGACCATGCGCCGCGGGCACCACATCTCAAGCGTGCTGCGCGCCCTGGGCGCCGTCAGCGATGAAGCCGCTGACGATGCTCCACTGCCTGAAGACGACCAGGTCGCCGCCGAGCCGGAGTAAACCTACGCCTCATTCGCGCCCTACGCGTCTCTACTCAAATCCAACAGCGCAAGCAAAGGACAACGAATAAACATCATGGCAAAGACTTACTACGATCACGATGCCGATCTGACGCTCATTCAGGCCAGGAAGGTGGCCATTATTGGATACGGCTCGCAAGGGCACGCCCACGCACTTAACCTGAAGGACTCGGGAGTGGAAGTGAAGGTGGGCCTTCCCGCGACCTCGCGCTCCGTCGCCAAGGCCCAGAAGGCCGGGCTTGAAGTGGCCTCGGTTGCCGAAGCCACCAAATGGGCCGATGTGGTGATGGTTCTGGTTCCCGATCAGACCGCGGCCAAGTTGTATGCCGAGGAGATCGGCCCTAACCTCAAGCCGGGCACTCTGCTGCTGTTCGCGCACGGCTTCAATATTCACTTCAAGACCATCCTGCCTGCAGCGGGTATTGACGTGGGTATGGCTGCGCCCAAGGCGCCGGGCCATCGCGTGCGCGAAGTGTTTACCGAGGGCGGCGGCGTGCCTTGTCTCATCGCGATCCATCAGGATGCGACCGGCACGGCCCACGCGCTCACGCTCAGCTATCTCAAGGGCATCGGCGGCACGCGCGCCGGGGTTCTCGAAACCACGTTCAAAGAAGAGACCGAGACCGATCTGTTCGGCGAGCAGGCGGTGCTGTGCGGCGGCGTGAGCGCGCTGGTCAAGGCCGGGTTCGAAACTCTCGTCGAGGCCGGCTATCAGCCTGAGAGCGCCTACTTCGAGTGCCTGCACGAGCTCAAGCTCATCGTCGACCTGATGTACCGCGGCGGCCTAGCCTACATGCGCTACTCCATCAGCGACACGGCCGAGTGGGGCGATTACGTGAGCGGTCCGCGCGTCATCAACGAAGAGAGCCGCAAGGCGATGAAGGCCATTCTCACCGAAATTCAGGACGGCAGCTTTGCCAAGCGCTTCCTCGCCGACCAGAACAGTGGCCGCAAAGAGTTCCTCGCCTTCCGCGAAGCCGAAGCCAAGCACCCAATCGAGATCGTCGGCAAGGAGCTGCGCGCACAGATGCCATTCCTCGATCCCGTGACGGTTGAGGAAGTGGCGAAGACGCGGTAAGAAAAGCGGCCTTCAGCTATCAGCTCTCAGCTTTTAGCTGGAGGCTCACCTTTTTTGCTCATTCGTTCCTCACGCCAAAATCCGACTCTCTGGTTGCTCGCCCGTCTGTGCCCCTACGATCCTCCCCTTGCGCGGCTCTGCTAAAGTTCATTCGTGATGAAACTGCGCTTCCCCTCAGTCCTGGTTTTTTGCCTTCTTTTGTTCGGCGCGACAACGGCGTTGATTGCGGCGCAAACCGTCCCGGAGCAGGCATCGGGGCAATCCGCGGGGCAACCTGTCCAGATCACCGTCGATCTCAACGCGAAGATTGGCCCCTTCGAGCCCATCTACGCGTGGTTCGGCTACGACGAGGCCAACTACACCACCATGCCGCACGGACGCGAGCTGTTGCGCGAACTGCACGACCTGAGTCCGGTGCCGGTGCACATCCGCGTGCATCACCTGCTCACTTCGGGCGACGGCAAGGCCGAGCTTAAATTCAGTTCGACCAACATCTACACAGAAGACGCCGACGGCAAGCCGCACTACGACTTCACAATCATTGACAGCATCTTCGACGCGTGGCGCAATGCGGGCGTGCGGCCGCTGGTTGAGCTGGGATTTATGCCGAAGGACCTGGCCGCCACGCTACCCAATCGCCATGAGCCTTACCAGGTTCACTTTCCGGGATCGACCGTTTCCGGGGCGTCAAACAATCCGCCCAAAGACTACAAGCGCTGGGAGGAGCTGGTCCGCGTGCTGACCGCGCACCTGGTGGAGCGATACGGCCGCGACGAGGTGCTCAAGTGGAACTTCGAAGTGTGGAACGAGCCCGACATCGACTACTGGCACTCCACCGAAGAGGACTACTTCAAGCTCTACGACTACTCGGTTGCCGGTGTTCGCGCGGCGCTGCCCGGCGCGAGCGTGGGCGGACCGGCCACCACCGGCCCCGGCAGCGAGAGAGCAGCCAAGTACCTGCGCGACTTCTTGAATCACGTGCAGGCGGGGCCGAGCGCGGCTACGGGCGGCAAAGTGCCGCTCGACTTCATTTCGTTCCACGCCAAGGGCGCGCCTCACTTGAGCGATGGCACCGTGACCATGGGGCTCAATCACGAGCTCACCGACGTGGACCGCGGATTTAAAATCGTCGCCTCGTTCCCGCAGTTCAAACACCTTCCGATCATCTTGAGCGAGGCCGATCCAGAGGGTTGCGCGGCGTGCTCGGCGCGCAACAACCCGGCCAACAACTATCGCAACGGCACGCTCTATCCCGCCTACACCGCAGCCGCGTACAAGGGGCTGCTCGATCTGGAGGGCCGGCATGGCGTCAACCTGATCTCAATGCTGAGCTGGTCCTTTGAATTTGAAGATCACGACTATTTCGAGGGCTTTCGCGACCTGGCTACCAACGGAATCGACAAGCCGATCCTGAATCTCTTCCGCATGATGGGCCTGATGTCCGGCGACCGCGTGAGCGCAGCGAGCAGCGCCGCCGTGCCGATCGATGCCCAAATAGACACCGGCGTGCGCGAGGTGCCCGACGTGGATGCGCTGGCCACGCGCGACGCGCGTTCGGCCGCGATCCTGGTGTGGAACTACCACGATGTCAACAAGCCCGGTCCGTCGGCGCAGGCCAATATCACGATCAAGGGAATCCCGGCAGGCGTACATCGGGTGCTGCTGGAGCAGTTCCGTATCGATGAAACGCACAGCAATGCCTATACGGCGTTCCTGGCGATGGGATCGCCGCAACACCCCACCGATGAGCAGTACGCGCAGCTCAAGGCGGCGGGCCAGCTTCAGACGCTCGGCTCTCCGCAGTGGCTCGATGTGCGTGACGGCAAGGTGGAGATTGGCGCCGGCCTGCCGCTGGAGTCGGTGGCGTTGATGCGGATCACGTGGGAGTGAACAGCGTTCGAGGTCTCCCACCCTTGGCGCAAGAGACAAATGCGCGCCAAGGATGAGGCAACCGCATTGGTTTGCGTGTGCGAGAATCCTACTGGACAAACGGTTGCTTCATGCGGAACCCCGGTTCGTTCCAAGGCCGAGACCGGGCGAAAGGCAAGGTCTTGGGTGAAAGGACGTGTGATGACGGCATTGAAAGTATGTTTATTTGCGGGCATAGTGTTTGCGGCAACTGCGGGCTTGGTCGGGCAGGGGGATGCGAAACAAACGAGAGAGGTGTTCCTCGCGCAGTACAAGGGAACGCCGTACGAGGATGCGCGGCACACGGGCGGGGCGCAGGCGATTCCCGGCAAAGTGTATTGCGCATATTACGATCGCGGCGGCGAGGGAGTGGCGTATCACGACTCAGACGCGAAGAACAACGGGAGCGGCGCGCTGAATCCGGCGGATGGAAGCTATCTGAACGAGTTCAGGATGAACGAGGGCGTGGACACGAGCTACACCAAGTTCGGCCGCGACCCCAAGATCGACGACACCGAGTATGATCGCGTGACTCCGCCGGCCGATTTGCTCTATGTGGGTTGGACCGTGCCGGGCGAGTGGTTCAACATGACGGTGGACGTGAAGAAGGCGGGCTGGTACACGGCCGACCTGCTTTACACGTCGAATCGCGGCGGCGCGATTGCGCTCGATGTGAATGGCGCACCGGCGACCGGTCCGCTGACGGTTGAATCGACCTACGATGCGAAAGACCCCGTTGCGTGGCGGCAATGGCACCACTGGAATGTTGCGCCGCACATTGCCAAGGTGAAGCTGGAGCGCGGCCGAAACGTAATTGCCGTTCACATCGTTGCCGAAGGGCAGATGAATCTCGCGTATTTCGATTTCAAGCCGGCCGAATAGGGCTGGCGCTGGGGATAAATCCCCGCCCACCGGAGGTGTCGTCCCTACGGGACTCGGGGTTTTTGGGGCCAAGTTTCCCCACGTTGAAACGCGGGGCTCACATCCGTTGTGTCTACGGCGCGGCAAGTGGCGTGCTCGGGGCGAAGCGCCATCTGACTGATCTGATTCCTCTTGCGGGCCTTGCGGCAGCGGCCTAGTAAAATCAACCTAATCCCGCGCTACTCCGGCTTCGGGGAGGCTTCTTGCTTTACTGGCTGCTCTACGAAAAGCTGTTTCCGTTCTTTCACCCGTTCCGGATCTTCCGCTACCTCACCTTTCGCACGGCCTTCGCCTCGCTGACGGCGCTGCTCATCGCCCTCTTTATCGGCCCCTACGTAATTCAAAAGCTGCGCGAGTTCCAGGTCGGCCAGTTTGTCCGCGACGACGGACCGCAGTCGCACCTGAAAAAGACCGGCACGCCCACCATGGGCGGAGTGCTGATCTCGATCGCCATTCTGCTGCCGACAGTGCTGTGGTCCGACCCCTCAAACCCGTTTGTATGGGTCACGGTGTTTTCGACCCTGGCCTACGCCGCCATCGGCTTCGCCGACGACTACATCAAGGTGGTGCAGCGGCGCAGCCTGGGCCTGACCGCGCGCGCCAAGCTGCTGTGGCAGGGAATCGCCGGCGGCTTAGTAGCCATTGCGCTGATCACGCTGACCCAGTTCAGGATGTTTTCCACGCGAATCAACGTTCCTTTCGTCAAGAGCTGGCATCCCGATCTGCTCTGGCATCACTGGCCGGCCACGCTCCCGTACCTGGGGTTGCTGGCCTTTGCGCCGTTTGTGTTGTGGGTGGTGCTGTGGCTGGTGGGCACTTCAAACGCCGTCAACCTCACCGACGGTCTCGACGGCCTAGCCATCGGCTGCACCATCATCGCCGCGGCCGCTCTGGCCGTGCTCACTTACGTCAGCGGAAACGTGGTCTTTGCCGACTATCTCGAACTCCAGCACATGCCCCAGGTGGGCGAGCTGACCATCTTCTGCGGCTCCATGGTGGGCGCGTCGATTGGATTCCTGTGGTACAACGCGCACCCGGCCGAGATCTTCATGGGCGACGTGGGCTCGCTGGCGCTGGGCGGGGCGATCGGCACCGTGGCGCTCATCATCCGCCAGGAGCTGCTGCTGCCCTTCATCGGCGGCATCTTCATCCTCGAGGCGGTCTCGGTGATGCTGCAGGTGGGCAGCTACAAGCTGCGCAAAAAGCGCATCTTCAAAATGGCGCCGCTGCACCACCATTTTGAGCAGTTAGGCTGGAGCGAGTCGAAGGTGATTGTGCGTTTCTGGATCGGCGCGCTGGTGTTTGCACTATTTGCACTCACCACGCTGAAATTGCGGTAACGACGCCCCTGGCCCCCGCCTTGCGGTGCACAATGAGAGCAGAGGCGGCAAAGAAGGACAGGATACGTTGAACCGCGTCGCAAGGGCGATATACAAGCGTCTTGGACTTATTCACCTCGGCAAGCGAAGAGTCCGGGACATCGTTGATTTCATCGAGGACCGCGAGATTGACGTGGTGATCGATGTGGGAGCGAATACCGGCCAGTTCGGAAGATCGCTGCGGGCAGGCGGGTATCGGGGCCGGATAGTTTCTTTTGAGCCGATAGCATCCGCATTTCAGGTTCTATCAAAGGCGGCTGCGGAAGATGGCAACTGGGAGGTCCACGAATGCGGTTTAGGGGCGGCTTCGGGAACGGCCAGGCTCAATGTATCCGAGCTCTCGGTCTCCAGTTCGATCCTGGATTCGACCAGCATCGCGAGCCTCCACGACAGGCGCGTCGCAGTGGATCATATCGAGGAGATTTCCATTCGCACTCTAGATGAGGTTGCGGCCGGAATATTTGGGAAGATTCTCTTGAAGGTCGACACCCAGGGCTATGAAAGGCAGGTTATCGAGGGCGGGCGGCAGACCGTGGCGCGAGTCTCGGGAGTCTTGCTGGAGCTGCCTATCATTCATGTGTACGAAGGAGTTTGGCAGTTCCATGAGGCGATAAAGTTTATGGATGAGGCAGGATTTGTTCCCGCACAGATTCTGCCGGTGGGCTATCACAGTGTGGACAATGTTTCGGCGGTAGAATTCGATTGCCTGTTCCGGCCGCGAAGCCATGTGGATCTTGCATTTTGAAGCAGGAACGTCTTTGGCAGCGACTGGGATAGAAAGGGAAGATGGAGCTGAAAGGCAAAAAGGTTCTGGTGGTGGGGCTCGGCAAGTCCGGGCTCGCGGCGGCATTGTTTTTGCGCCGCAAGGGCGCGCAGGTTACGGTCTCCGATGTTCGCAGCGCGGAATCGCTGGCCAAGGAGATTCCGGCGCTGCTCGAAGAGGGAATCATGGTTGAGGCGGGCGGGCATGGTTTGTTGACCTTCCGCCGCCAGGACCTGATTGTGGTCAGCCCCGGCGTTCCGCTCAGCACGCCCGAGCTTGTGCAGGCCCGCAGCTTTGGCCGGCCGGTCATCGGCGAACTCGAGCTGGCGGCGCGATTCCTCAAAGGCAACGTCCTGGCCATCACCGGCTCGAATGGCAAAACCACTACGACGGCGATTGCCGGCGAGATTCTGAAAGAGGGCGGCCTTGCCACGCTGGTAGGCGGCAACATCGGCGTGCCGGTGGTGAGTCTCATCGATGAAAGCACCGACGACACGTGGTCGGTGCTCGAGGTTTCGAGCTTCCAGCTCGAAAGCACTGAGGAGTTCCGGCCCAGGATCGCGGTCATTCTCAATATCACGCCTGACCATTTGGATCGCCACGGCAGCTTTGAGACCTATGCGCGCGCCAAGGAGCGGATCTTTGCCGCGCAGACCGAGAGCGACTTTGTGGTGCTGAACGCCGACAATTCCCGCGCCGCCGAGGCCGCCGCCCGATCCATCGCGAAGGTCTACTGGTTTTCAATCGAGCATCCGGTACGTCAGGGCTCCTGGGTCGCGGAGGGATACGTGGTATACCGTGCCGCTCCCGGCGCGGAGATTGAGCGGGTGATGCCGCACGCCAAGATTCCACTCAAGGGCGAGCATAACGTGGAAAACGTGCTGGCCGCCGTTACTGCCGCGCGGCTCGCCGGCGTCCCCGCCAATTCCATTGCCAGGGCGGTGGAGAAGTTCCAGGCCGTGGAGCACCGGCTTGAGTACGTGGCGACGCTGCACGGAGTGGATTTCTACAACGACTCAAAGGCCACCAACGTAGACGCGACCGCCAAGGCCATTGCGGCATTCTCGAATGGCATTCATCTCATCCTGGGCGGCAAAGACAAGGGTTCCGATTACACCACGCTCTCGCAGCTTTTGCGCGAGCGCGTGCGCGCCATTTACACCATCGGAACGGCGGCCGAAAAGATCGAGTCGCAACTGCGCGGCGTGGTTTCAATCCACTCCTGCGAGACGCTCGACATCGCCGTGGCGCGTGCCGCAGCGGCGTCGCATCCCGGCGAAGTGGTTTTGCTGGCTCCGGCCTGTTCCAGCTTCGACCAGTTTGAAAACTACGAACATCGCGGCCGGGTATTCAAGGATCTCGTGAACCGGCTGCGCGGTGGAAAACCATGGCAAAACGCGTAGGCGTCGACAAGTGGCTGTTTTTCACCACTCTCCTGCTGGTGGTGGTGGGGCTGGTGATGGTGTTTTCTGCGTCGGCTGTGGTTGCGCAGGAGCGCTACAACTCGCCCTATATGTATGTGGGCCGCCAGGCCGGCTGGGCATTGGCCGGCGTGCTGGCGATGGTTGTGCTCATGAACATCGATGCCGGCCGCTACAAGTCGCCGCGTTTCATATATCCGGCACTCTGCGTTACCACGCTGCTGCTGGTCATGGTCTTCTTTGTTCCCGGCTCGCACAACACCCATCGCTGGATTCGCTTCGGAAGCTTCTTCACTTTTCAACCTTCTGAAATCGCCAAGCCGGTGCTGGTGCTGTTTCTTGCATGGTTCCTCCACAACCGGCTCGATGCCATGCACAAATGGAAGGAGACCCTGCTGCCGGCGGCATTGATTCCCCTGCTGTTTATTCTGCTGGTGGTTCGCCAGCCCGATCTTGGCACCGCTATGGTGCTGGCCGGCGTTACCGGCATGATGCTGGTGCTGGCCGGGCTGGAGTGGAAGTACGTGGCCGGTGGCGTGGCGGCGATGGTGCTGAGTGTTGCGCCCCTGCTCTACTTTGTGGCATGGCGCTGGAAGCGGATTCTTACCTTCCTCAATCCCGATGCCGATCCGCAGGGCGCCGGCTTCCATATCAACCAATCGCTGATTGCAGTGGGTACCGGCGGGCTGACCGGCCGCGGCTACATGGAGGGCATGCAGAAGCTCTTCTATCTTCCCGAAGCTTCAACCGACTTCATCTTTGCCAACATTGCCGAAGAGCTTGGCTTTATCGGCGCCATCACCATCCTTCTGCTATTCGTGATCTTCGGCATTCGCGGCATGCGGGCGGCGCTCCGATCGCGCGACCCGTTTTCACGCATGGTGGCTTTCGGCATTTCATCGGCGATCCTGCTGCAGGCCTTCTTCAACATCAGCGTGGTGCTGTCGATAGTTCCCACCAAGGGCATTCCGCTGCCGCTCATCTCCTCAGGCGGGACTTCGCTTTTCTGCACGCTCGCCAGCATCGGCGTCCTGCTGAATATCACCAGGAAAGTGGAGTAAGCCGCGCTTTTGAGAGGCAAAAATTGGCACAACTGCGCATCCTGATTGCCGGTGGTGGAACCGGAGGGCACATCATTCCCGCACTCGCGGTGGCCCGCGAGCTTGTGGATCATCACGGCGCTGAGGTGCTGTTTATCGGCACCAATCGCGGCATGGAGCTGCGGCTCGTGCCCGAAGCCGGATTCAGGCTCTGCACCATCGACGTCGGCCCGCTCAAGAACGTCTCGCTGGCTACCCGCCTTCGCACGCTCTTCGAGCTGCCTCGAAGCATCTTAGAGTGCAGACATTTGATCCGCGATTTCAAACCCAGTGCCGTGCTTGGTGTGGGAGGGTACGCGTCGGGTCCGGCAATGGCTGCGGCCCTGCAATTGAAGGTCCCAACCATGGTCTTTGAGCCCAACGCGATGCCCGGCCTCGCCAACCGGCTGGTCGGCAAACGGGTTCGGGCCGCAGCGGTGAACTTTGCCTCGGCCAAGCGTTGGATTCGCAATTGCGAAGTGACCGGAATCCCGGTGCGGCCCGAGTTCTTCCACCTTCACCCGCCCGCCGGCTCGTTTCCGCATCTGCTGGTTTTTGGCGGCTCGCAGGGAGCACGGATCTTCAACAACAATCTGCCCAAAGTGATTGCAAGGCTTCTTGACGCAGTTCCCGGTCTCACCGTTTTGCATCAGAGCGGGGTGCGCAACGGAGAAGCCACGCAGGCGGCTTACGAGGCCAGCGGCGCCGATCCGTCGCGCTGGCGGGTCGTGCCCTTTATCAACGACATGCCGGAGCGATTCGCGCAGGCGCACCTGGTGATGGCGCGCAGCGGCGCATCTACGGTGGCCGAGCTGGCCGCCTCCGGAAAGCCGGCCCTGCTGGTCCCGTTTGCGGCAGCTGCGGACCAGCACCAGCGCCGCAACGCCGAGGTCATGGTGGCGTCAGGCGCAGCCGTGATGCTGCAGGAGAGCGAGCTCGAACAGCCGGGCAAACTGCTTGAGACCCTGGCCGGACTGCTCAGCTCGCCTGAGCGATTTACTGCGATGGGAGCGGCGGCCCGCCGCCAGGCGCATCCTCGCGCCGCCGAGCGGATTGCCGAAAAGCTGGTGGAGCTGGTGGGGCAGTAGCAAGTCAGCAAGTTAGCGAGTCAGCGGGCGCGGAAGACGCGTTGTGTCAAGGTAGCCGGCTAAACCCTCCAAACCTCAATATCAAAGACTCAATGTGGCTAAGAGCACAACGGCGAAGAGATAAAGCGCATTACGATAGGGTGATGATCCGAAGAATACTCCTGTTCTAAGCGCGGAAAAAGGTCGAGGACGGATCACACGGATGTAGCGGAGACCCCAGGCGAGAGCGTCGACTGCCCAACAACGGCCCGAGAAAACTACGAAACCAATGCCGAAACTGCTACTGATTACTGCCTCGTCAGTCGAAATCCGAAGCGCTCGCAGGTCGCGCTTCTTGAATTTCCAGCAGATCACCATGCCGTATCTGGCTGCGAGGGCTCCTGCGGACTGGCAAGTTGCTCACGTAGACGAAGAGGCTGAGGAGATCGACTGGACCGTCAATCCCGATGTTGTGGGCATTACTTTTCACACGCCAAGTGCCTATCACGCCTACAGTGTTGCCTCCCGGTTCAGATTGCGGGGTGCATGCGTCGTAATGGGCGGCCCTCATGTCACGTTGGTGCCCGAAGAAGCCAGTCGGCATGCCGACGCGATCTTCATTGGAGAAGCTGAAGGCCTGTGGGAGGAATTCCTGCAAGGCTTTGCCACGGGCGTTTATCGCCGCGTGTACCGGCAGGTGGGCTTGTCATCTCTGACGGGTATCCCAATGGCGCGCAAGTCGCTCTTTCATCGGAGAGACCTCACGAACGGCGTTCTGTTTGCAACCAGAGGATGCCCCAACCGCTGCGACTTCTGCGCCATCCCACTCATGTACCGGGACGGCTTGCGGAAGCGGCCAATTGCCGAGGTTGCGGCCGAATTCAGTTCCTTTCCGGGCAAGCGAATCATCTTCTGGGATGAGAACATCACTGCGGACAGGCAGTATGCGAAGGAATTGTTTCGCGCGATTGCACCATTTCGCAAGTGGTGGAGCAGCCAAACGACAATTCATGTCGCGAGCAATGACGAACTTTTGGCGGAGGCGGCAAGCAGCGGTTGCAAACAGCTGTTTCTAGGGCTGGAGTCGCTCTCGCAGTTGAGCATAAATGAGGTGCATAAAGGATTTAACCGCGTTGAAGACTACAGGCACGCGATCGGCCGCATCCACGAGCACGGTATTGCCGTTCAGGCGGGGATTGTTTTTGGTTTTGACCATGACACTCCAGCGGTCTTCAAGGATACCGTCGATTTTCTCGAAGAGGCAGGGGTTCAAAACGCAACATTCAATATTCTGACCCCATATCCGGGCACGCCGCTCTTTCAGCGACTCGACGCACAGGGGCGCATACTGACTCGCGACTGGCGAAGATACAATGGGCGCACCGACGTGGTATTCCAACCTCGACAGATGAGCACAGGAGAACTGCTGGCAGGATTTCGATACGCGAACCAACGCTTCTATAGTCTTTTGAGTGTAGCGAAGCGGTTGCGGACCTCACCCACCCAGCTGTGGTGGACTCTTCCTTTAAACTTAGCCTATGTGGCCTCATGGGCCGGAGCGGAATGGAGTTCCTCTCCCTCGGTTGCAGCATCTGGCGCCGGTTTATTGAAGGGCATCAACGCGCGGAGCAAATTAGAACAGGATTCCCAAGTCGAGCTCCCATGAGCGGATAATCGGCTATGCGGCCAATCCTTTCTTACTCAAGAACAAAAAGCCCGCCTGCCGAAGCAAGCGGGCTTTCAACTGATTGAGTGGGCTTAAGTTGCCCGAACTGCCGGATTACCGGTGACCGCCGCCACCGCCGTGACCACCACCGCCGCCGTGGAATCCACCACCACCGCCGCCATGGTATCCGCCGCCACCGACTGCGCCGCGAGCCCCACCGCCGCTATATCCACGCGCTCCGCCAGCATATCCGCGGGCGCCTCCACCTGCGTTGCCGCGCGCCACGCCGCCGGGGCGAGGGATGGCACCGTAACCCGGCCGGCCGCCGTAGTATCCGCGTCCGCCATAGTATCCGCGTCCGCCATAATATCCGCGGCCCCATCCGCGTCCGCCCCAGCCCCAGTGGTACCAGGGCCCGACGCCGATGAACACGCCGCCTACAAAGTAGTCAGGGCCGTAATAGCCGTAAGGCGCGCAGGCGTAAGGGTAATAAGGGTAGTAGCCCCAATCGCAATCCGGGGGACCGTAAGCGTATTCCGGGGCGGGAACCACCTCAGGACCAACTCCCACTCCCACCGCGACCTGGGCATGAGCGGTCGCCACCAAGGGCACCGCCAAAATCATTGCAAATAAAGCTATACGGAGACTTCTCATTTGACCCTCCCTGTGCTGCCGCCACCGGACTATTCTCGGGTCTGGATCCTTCTGCTCAGCACATCCGGCTTCTATTACCTTGCATTCAGCCGGTCTTCATCTTCTTAAACCAAACTTCCGTAATTAAGTTGCGGTTTCGAGCCCCCTCCGTCCTTCGTTTCGATCTCCCAAAACCTCTCGGCCAGGTATGCTTCCCGCCCCTCCGCAAGTACGATTCTCCAACTTGCCGCTTGCCTAGACAATACACCTCATTTGACGATCTGGCGGGCGAAGCGGAGCATGAAAAAGCGGCCTTCAGGTGGTTGCCTGAAGGCCGCTGAGTCCGGCTCGATCGAGAGGCTGTTACCTGCGATACGGCGCGGGGCCAAAGCGACGGTCGGGGCGGAAGTAGTACGGTCCACGAAAGTCGCGGTGAACCACTACCTCGGGTCCGCCAAAACGCCAGAAGCCCGGAACCCACACGCCGCCGTCATAGTATCCGGCGGTCCAGAAATAACCGGGTCCGGGGCAAGGGGGAACATAAGCTACCGGTCCGCCCACTACGATTCGAACGCGAGCAGCCTGGGCCTGAGTTGCACCCAATCCCAGAGTTCCCGCTGCCAATGCTGCACCAAGAACCACCTTCTTCAACATGCTGTTCATAACTCCTCCCTTCCAGCCGGCTTCAACATCCTTAAGCCGCCCTGGCTTGTCACCCCAACGACGAAGACCTGTCGTTGGGGACCGCGGGGCTTTCTCGCGCCTTGAAGCTTGGTTCTTGCTGCTCCACCGCGCTGCCGGTTATGCCTGATTGAACAGGCGTTGAGCGGAAAGGTTGCGCCCTGGCACTCAAAATAAATGTGCGCAACTTTCACGCGGAATGGTGTTTATCGCCGCACGAATGTGAAGCAGTGAATCGTGGGTCGTGGACCGTGAATCGTGAACGGTGAACCGTGGGTCGTGAGTCGTGGGTCGTGATAAGTCCCTGCTCCCTACTCTCTACTCCCTCCATCCTGTTACCCTTAACCTTCGACTCCGAATATGTTCGCGACCTCGCAGCACGCACATTTTGTAGGCATCGGCGGAATCGGCATGAGCGGCATTGCCGAGATCCTACTGAGCCTGGGGATGAAGGTCTCGGGTTCCGACCTCAAGCGCAGCGCGGTGACTGACCGGCTGGCCGCACTGGGCGCCACGATATACGAGGGTCATGCGGCCGGCAACGTCGCCGGGGCAACAGTCGTGGTTACCAGCTCTGCCGTGGCGCACAACAATCCTGAGGTGCTTGAGGCCCACGCGCTCAAGATCCCCGTCATTCCGCGTGCCGAGATGCTGGCCGAACTCATGCGGCTCAAGTACGGCATAGCCATCGCCGGGATGCACGGCAAAACCACGACCACTTCAATGGTGGCCGCGGTGCTTGCCGCCGGCGGCCTAGACCCCACGGTGGTTGTGGGCGGACGAGTTGACGCGCTCGGCTCCAACGCGCGCCTCGGAACCACACAATACCTGGTTGCCGAAGCCGACGAGAGCGATCGCTCCTTCCTCAAGCTCTCGCCCATTCTTGCCGTGGTAACCAATCTCGACCGCGAGCACATGGACTGCTACCACGACATCGCAGACGTAGAGCGAGCCTTCGTGGACTTCATGGACCGCGTGCCGTTTTACGGCGCGGTGACCGCCTGCATCGATAACGCACTGCTCAAAGCCATTCTGCCGCGCGTGCGACGGCGGGTGTTTACCTACGGACTCTCGAGGGAAGCCGATTTCCGGCTCGAGATTCCGAATGCAGGGCAAGGGGCCGGAGCCGGCCCGGTGAAGGGAAGCAGCTTCTCGCGGTTCATGGTGCACACGGCCGCGGGTCCGCTGGGGCCGTTCGAGCTGCATGTTCCGGGCCGCCACAACGTGCTGAACGCCACAGCTGCAATAGCGATTGCCCGGCAGCTTGAGATTGCACCGGAGAAAATCGCCGCGGGTCTCAGCCACTTCCGCGGCGTCGACCGGCGTTTCCAGCTTCGCGGATCGGCGCGCGGCGTTGTCGTGGTCGACGACTACGGCCACCACCCCACCGAGATTCGCGCCACGCTGGCTGCGGCGCGCGAGACCACGAGTGGCAAGATCCACGTTGTCTTTCAGCCACATCGGTACACGCGTACGGCGGACCTTTTGGACGAGTTCTCGGGAGCATTTATGGCGGCCGACACCGTTATCGTGCTTCCGATTTATGCTGCCAGCGAGGATCCCATTCCCGGCGTAACGGCGGAGCGGCTAGCCGAACGCATTCAAGGCCCGCGCGTTGAGTTCGCTCCCGACTTTGCCGCGGCCGTTGGCGCCGTTACCGCTGCGGCACACGATGGAGACCTCATCCTGACCCTGGGAGCGGGCAGCGTGAGCCAGCTTGCGCCGCAGATTCTCGCCGCGCTGGCGTAAAAGCAGGGACTAGGGACTGAGGGACTAGGGACTAAGGGACTGGGCCGGTAGCCTGTAGCTCGTGGCTGGCAGCTAGAAGCTAGAGGCTGTTCACTTCTCCCTTTTCCCTATTCCCTGTTCTCCCCGTATCGCCGCGGGTTCCCCCGGTCCTGTTGCGGAAAATTGCAATCCAACCGCAGGCTATATTGAAGGTTGGCGACTCTCACGACCTTAGCTCAGGCGTGACGAATCAGAATGACACAAACCGCCCCTCGTTATGGGAGGACGAAGCGCCCGCGGTGACTCGCGTCCGGCGCATGCAGGAAGTTGTGCCTGTGGCGGGACGCATCCGCCGTGGCGCGCCGGGCATGCCGCTCGAGATGGAGGATCCCGACGGCGACGATGAGTTGCGCCCGGGAGCGCGCAGTGCGCCGCGCGGCAAGTGGTGGCGCCCGGCCGGCAAAGCGGGCCTCATCTTTCTCACGCTTGGCGCTTTGATTGTTCTCGGCGGCCTTGCATTCCTGGGCGTCACGGTGCGTACTTATCTCGAACGCGACGCGCGCTTCCGCATCGCCGGCGCTGCCAATATCCAGGCCACGGGTCTCACCGAAGTGAGCCGCGCCGTTATGCTTCCCATTTTCGGCGAAGACATCGGCCGCAACGTCTTCTTTGTTCCACTCAGCGAGCGCCGCAAGCAGCTTGAACAGATCCCCTGGGTGGAGCATGCCACGGTGATGCGCGTGCTCCCCGACCAGATTCGCGTGGCGCTGGTAGAGCGCCAGCCGGAAGCCTTTACCCGCGTGGGCCAACAGATCGGCCTGGTCGACGCCGATGGCGTCCTGCTCTCGATGCCGGCCGCGGCCATGGCGCAGCACCACTATTCGTTCCCAGTGGTCACGGGCATCGACCCCGGCGACCCGGCGGCATCGCGCAAGGCGCGCATGGCCGTGTATGGCCGGCTGATGAGCGAGCTCGACTCAAGCGGCCAGCGCCTTTCACAGCAGATATCCGAGATCGACCTGACCGACCCCGAAGACGCGCGCGTCCTCATGCCTGAGCAGGGAACCGACATTCTGGCGCACTTCGGCCAGGATCACTTTTTGGAGCGTTACCAGCGATACAAGGCGCGCATCGCCGAGTGGCGCCAGCAGTATCCGAACCTGACCGCGGTCGATCTGCGCTACGAGCAGCAGGTGGTGCTGCAGATGGCCTCGGGCAAGGAAGCCTCGCAGCCTGCGCCCGGCGCCGAGGCCTCGCAATCCGCCGGCGCCTCAGGGTCCGCAGCCGACGGCAAGCCTTCGGCCGGAACGCCGGCGGGTGACGAAAAACCGCAAACGGAAAAGAAACCCGCTGCGAACAACGCAACAAAATCACACGCCGAACACGAAAAGAAGCAGCACGCGGAGCAAGGCCACACCGCGCTCAACGAGATTAGGGTCTATCGACTTACACAGGCTGCCCACTTGTATATGCCGATAGACCCTAACAACACGCCGCCGGCACGGGCCGGGTACCTGGGGTAGACGACGCAATGGCTCAAAAACAGAACAATCTGATCGTGGTTCTGGACGTGGGCAGCGCGCAGACGCGTGTTGTGGCGGCAGAAATCAATGAGTCGTCGTTGCGCTATCGCGGTCACGGCGTGGTTGAGTCGCAGGGCATACGCAAGGGGCTCATCGCCGAGCTTGGATCCGCAGTCAAAGCGGTGCGCTCGGCCAGCGAGCAGGCTGAGCGCATAGCGCGCATCAACATCGACGAGTGCGTAGTGGGCGTGGGCGGACCGAACATTCGCGGCCTCAACACCAATGGAGGATTCGAACTGGGCAACCGCTTGCGCGAGATCACCCGCGAGGATGTGCGCACCGCTGTTGAACGCGCGCGCGCCGTGGAGCGTCCGCCCGACCGCGAGATCCTGCATCTGCTGCCGCGCCAGTTCATCCTCGACGATCAGCCCGGCATCTTCGACCCCGTCGGCATGGTCGGCTCGCGCCTCGAGGTTGACCTGCATATCGCCACCTGCTCGGGCAGCGCGCTGCAAAGCACCGTCACCTGCGCCAATCGCGCAGGCCTTGAGGTTACCGAGGCGATCCTCGAATCCATCGCCGCGGCCGAGTGCACACTCTCAACCGACGAGCGCGAGCTGGGCGTCTGCCTGCTCGACATCGGCGCGCACTCCAGCGACCTGGTGGTCTTCTTCGAAGGCGCGGTGGCGCATACGGCTTCGGTGCCCATCGGCGGCGCGCATTTCACCAACGATCTTGCCATTGGCTTGCAGATGCCGGTCGTCCAGGCCGAAGAGCTGAAGCGACAGTTCGGCAACGCGGTAGTGACGGCAGTTCCGCAGGCGGCGGAGATCGAGATTGCCAACCCCCGTCCGCAGCGGCTGCCGCTGCGCACGATCGCCGAGATCCTGGAGCCGCGCGCCCGCGAGCTCTTCTATTTTGTCAAAGAGAGCCTGCGTCACGGCGGAGTGGTGGATGCCTTAGGCGCGGGCTGCGTGCTCACCGGCGGAGGCGCGCTGCTGCCCGGCCTGCTCGACGTGACCGAGAGCCAGCTTCGCGTGCCGGCGCGAACGGGAATGCCCGTGCGACTATCGCATATGCCGGGCGAGCTCGCCCATCCGAGTTTTTCAGTGGCTATCGGGATGCTGATGTACGCGCATCGCACCCGCAACGGCCGCGCCCCCGAGAATAACAGCTTGCGCGCCAGACTGCGCGCCATGCTCACAGCCAGTTTTTGAAAACAGGGATCAGGGACCAGGGAATAGGGACTAGGGGACAGGGAAGGTACAGGCAGGGAATCGTAGTCGAGGAGAGTGAGGTCGAAATGGAACAGCAGAAGAGTGAAGCGGGAGAGATGAGGATCACCTTCCACGAAGAGATGCCGCGCGGCGCCAAGATCAAGGTGATCGGTGTGGGCGGAGGAGGCGGCAACGCCGTCAACCGCATGATCCAGGCGCACATGGAAGGCGTTGAGTTTATCGCCGCCAACACCGACGTACAGGCGCTCAAGCTGTCGCAGGCACCCGTCAAGCTGCAGCTCGGCGTGCGCCTTACCGCCGGCCTGGGCGCCGGATCCAATCCCGACATCGGCCGCAAGGCGGCGCTCGAGGATTCTGAGAAGATCATCGAGGCGCTCGAAGGCGCCGACATGGTCTTCGTCACCGCCGGTCTCGGCGGCGGTACCGGCACCGGCGCTGCGCCGGTGATTGCTTCGCTGGCCAGCGAGATGGGCATTCTGACGGTCGCCGTGGTTACGCGTCCCTTTGCGTTTGAAGGCAAGCGCCGCCTGATGCAGGCCGAGCGGGGATTGAAGGAGCTCATCGAGAGCGTCGACACCATGATCGTTATCCCCAACGAGAAGCTGCTCGCCGTCGCCAAGGACGCGGGCTTCTTTGAGAGCTTCCGCGTTGCCGACGACGTGCTGCGCCAGGGCGTGCAGGGCATCAGCGACATCATCACCATCCCCGGCATCATCAACCGCGACTTTGCCGACGTGAAGACGACAATGGCAGGAATGGGCCACGCGGTGATGGGCACGGCCGTCCGTTCGGGGACAAATCGCGCGGGTGAAGCAGCGCAGGCCGCCATGGCCTCGCCGCTGCTCGAGGCCGGCGCAATCGACGGCGCGCGCGGCATCCTCATCAACATCACCGGCTCAAGCACGCTCAAGCTCTCTGAGGTTAACGAGGCTTCGTCGTTGATTCAGTCCGCTGCCCACGAAGACGCCAACATCATATTCGGCGCCGTGCTCGACGAAAAAATGGGCGACGAGGTCAAGATCACCGTCATTGCCACCGGCTTCCGCGACCAGATGCCCGAACGCCGCGCGCGCATGCTGAGCGTTGAAGAGACGCCGGTGGTCTCAGTACCGGTGGTTGCGCCCGACAACTGGATGCGCGAAGGAGAGAAAGAGCCGCAGTCGAAGGTTGAAGCTGAACCCGAGCGGGCAGAGGCTCCCGCCCCTCCGCGCTTTATGAGCCAGGATGAGGACGCAGGAACCGACGACGCTTTCTTCTACTCTTCGGCGGTTCCCCCGGTTGCCACTACGGTGACCGTGGCTGCGCCGTCCAGGGCCGCCGCTGAATCGGCCGTCGAAACCGAAGATCGCGCTAACGCAGCCGCTTCGCGGATTGAGGACTTCGATGCCGAATTCAATCAGGAGCCGGCGCCGGAACAGGCGCTCTTCGAGCCTGCGCATCCGGTGCATGAGGCTGCCGGCCTCGCGGTTGAAGAGATGAACGAGAGTTCAGCGGAGCAGCTCTTCGATGAGCCCCAGGGACAGCCGCAGCGGGACCTCGATGTTCCGGCATTCCTGCGCAGGCTGCATTTCTAGTTGTGAGAAGTTCCCGGTGTTGTTTCGTAAAAAGAAACTGGACCTGCCAGTTCCAAAATGGAACCCGCCGCAGGTATAGTATTGGCAAGAACCGGAAAGTCGTAACCATTTAGGCACGATCTGCTTTGTGTGAGGGGTTTTGTTCTATCCTGAAACGAAGTGAGGGCAGTGCCGACTGGCGGACCGCAAGACCGGCAAATCAGCGGATCGGTCGTTAACTCCGCATTTCTGCCGAAGAAACAAGCGTGCGTGGCACACAAAGTGAGAACGCGCTGCAGAATCCAATAGTTGAGGGGCGTTGGCTGGATGAAATTGTCTTGCGAGTGGGTTGCCGGTCTGGCACTGGTTGCGTATGCGGCTGGCGCAGTCGCCCTCGATGTACCCCAAAAGGTTCATCGCACCAAAACCGAGGCGCATCTTAAGCAGACGCATCGCGCGGCCGTCCATCACACGACTGCCGCTGTCAAGTCCCCCGCCCCTCACGCCGCGGCCCACGCCCCAACGGAACACACCGCTTCCCGGTCCGCTACGGTACGTACCGCGTCCTCGGCTCGTCTGCGCCCCGCATCCCTCAGGGTTCGCCACCATCGCAACTACGAGCGCTTCACGGCCAGTTCGTTTGTCAACGGCGCCGTAGGCCAAGGCGACATCACCACGGGCGAAGATCCTGTGGTGCGCCAGGCCGCGATCGATGCGCTGGGAGACATGAACGGCACCGCGGTGGTCATCGATCCGTCGAACGGCCGCATCCTGGCCATGGTGAACCAGCAGCTTGCCCTATCACCGGGCGCAGAACCCTGCTCGACGATCAAGATTACGGTGGCAATGGCCGCTCTCTCCGAAGGGCTGGTCACCGCAGACACCATGGTGCAGTTGCCCGGCTTCCGCATGAACATGACCCAGGCGCTGGCCAAGAGCAACAACCTTTACTTCGAGGAGCTGGGTCGCGAGCTTGGCTTCGAGCGCGTGCGCCACTACGCTACCGAGTTCGGGCTGGGCGAACTGGCCGGATACAACATCACAGGCGAGCAGCTCGGCGTCTATCCCGATCAGGCCATTCCCGAGTCGGAGGGAGGCGTTGGCCGCATGTGCAGTTTCGGCCAGGGCGTCTCGCTCACACCGCTGCAGTTGGGCGCGTATGTTTCGGCCATCGCCAACGGCGGCACGCTCTACTATCTGCAGCACCCCACAACGCCTGAAGAGATTGCCAGCTTCGAACCGCGGGTCAAACGCACCCTCGACATTTCAAGATACGTGCCGGAGCTTGAGGACGGCATGGCCGGCGCAGTGGAATACGGCACTGCGCGCAGCCTGCGCGCCAACTTCCACGAGCTGCCGGTCTTTGGCAAAACCGGAACTTGCTCCAACGAAGGCACGCGCTACGGCTGGTTTGCCTCGTTCTCCGATTCGCCCCAGGGCAGCCTGGTCACGGTCTTCTTCCTTGAAGGCGGCCGCGCCACCTTCGGCCCGCGCGCTGCCGAGCTCACCGGCCAGTTCTACCGCAATCTGTGGGACCGTAACTACTTCACCGCCAAGAGCCAGGAAGCGCAGTCCGCTTCCGCCGGAACCCCGGGCGGCGGGGCGCAATAGCTCACCGGATTCGAATTCACCCAGGTTTGAATTCCATCCCCTCTCGGCCCGGCTCGCGCTTAATCGATTCACGCCCTTAACGCCCTCGCAAACACCCCTGCATCCGATTGCGCGCCCCTGCATCCCATAAGATGAAGGCAGCGTGCCTGCGTCTTACCGGCACCGGCAAATCAACGTCCCCAATCTTCTTTCAATTCAGAGTACGCGATGGCATTACCCACACACATACTGTTGACCTACGGCTATCTGCTGCTTTTTGCATGGGTCCTGATCGAGCAGCTTGGCATTCCGTTGCCGGCCACGCCGGTGCTGCTGGCCGCCGGCGCGCTCACCGTGGATGGCCACCTGAGTTTTACGCTGGCGTTTTTTGCGGGGCTCGTGGCTTGTGTGATTGCCGATTCGGTCTGGTTCCTCATCGGCAGGCGATACGGACGCTTCGTGCTGCGAATTCTGTGCAAGCTCTCACTGGAACCGACGACCTGCGTTCGCCGGACCCAGGAATCGTTTGGCCGTAACCGCGGCACCATGCTGATGTTTGCCAAGTTTGTGCCGGCACTGGCCACTCTGGCCCCTCCCGTTGCCGGAGAAAACGGCATGGGGTTCGGCCCGTTCCTGTTCTTCGACGCCATCGGCGGCACGCTCTGGGTGGTGGCGCTGCTGCTCATCGGGCGCTTTTTCGGCGATCTGCTCAAGCGCGATCCCAGCCTGCTCAACTGGGCCGGCCGCTTTTCGGGCGCGCTTCTGGTTTTGGGCATCGTGGGATTCTTCCTGGTCCGGCTGTGGCGGCGCAGGCTGGTGCTCAGAAAGCTGGCCCTGTCGCGCCTCGAGCCCGAAGATCTGAAGCGCCAGCTCGAGGCCGGCGAGCAAGTCTATATCGTCGACCTGCGCCATCCGCTTGAGCTGATGACTGACCCGTTCACCTTGCCGGGCGCGCAACATTTCGCGCCCGACGCACTCACCCAGCGCCATGCCGAGATTCCGCGCGACCGCGACATTGTGCTTTACTGCACCTGCCCCAGCGAGGCCACGGCTGCCAAAACCGCACTTACCCTGCACAAGCTGGGCATTGAGCGCGTACGCCCGCTGCGCGGCGGCTTCGACGAGTGGAAGCGCCTCGGCTATCCTATGGACGCGATTCCGCCCGTGAATCCGATGGTGACCGCGGTTCAACCCGCGCAGTGAGCTTTTTCACTGCTCACAAACAGCGCGGCAATCTTCGACCCGATCGGCGAGCCGATTCCGCTGCACGGGTCGGGTCCCACCGCTGCCGAGTACATGCCGTTGCTTCCCACAGTGATGTCGTTGAAGGCTTTCTGATTCTCCCAAAGCCTGGGCGTCACAAATCCCAGCTTTTTGCCGAAGGCCGCAAACAGTCCCGAGTAAAGCGGCGCAACCGCGCTGGTGCCGCCCAGCACCGTTGACGATCCGTGGATGAAGACCTCGTAGCCGGTTTCAGGATCGCCGTCGGCGCACACATCGGGCACCATGCGCCCCTTGCCGAATTGCGAATTGGCCGGCGCGGGCGGCGCGCCGATCTGGAAGCTCTGCACCGGAAAGATTGTCGAATAACCGCCGCCGGTTCCCGACCCGATGGTCTTGCCGGGGTCATCGTTCCATACGGTCTCGCTGGCCGCGGTCTTGTTGGTGCCGCCGCAGCCAACCACGTGCGGGCAAGAGGACGGGCAATCCACGTTTGCCGGCGTGGGTCCGCCATCGCTCGAATCGTTGTCGCCGGCCGCTCCAAAGATCACCATGCCGCCCGCCGTGGCTGTTTCCGCCGCCTGTTCAAGCGCCTCGGCTCCGCTCGTGCCCCACTGGGCTTCGTCTGCGCCCCACGACACGCTGCATACGTCGCACCCGTCCTGGACGGCCTTGGCAATCGCGGTTCCAATGTCCTGCGACCAGTAAACGCGAATCGTTGCCGGCTTGCCCGTGGCCACATAGTAGCTCGCGGCGGCTACCTCAATATCCAGCCCGACCTCGAAGTCGGCTCCGCCCTGCGCGCCCGGCTGGTTGGGCTTGTTCTGGGTTCCGTCCACCGAAACATCGGTGATCGACGGAACGGGTTGGCCGATCGACTGAAAGTAGGCCGTTATGTCGGACTGGAGCCATCCGCCGCCCAACTCGACAATGCCGATGACGCCGCCGCCCTCAAGGCCCGTGGGCCAGTCGTAGGCCACGCACAAGTTCGGCACGGTCCACGAGGGCTCCTGCGCGGCCGCCGGGGCTGTTCCACCGTCCTCAGGCTTCGCGCTCCGCGGTTTCCGGTGCGTGAAGTAGGGATGGCATTTGGGCCTGGGGGAGTCGATCATCGCTGCCTCCTTGCTCTCCGCGAGAATCGCATACCGGGGCGCGATTTCGCAAAAGCAAAGTGGGATTACGGCGCTGAGATTCCGGCTGAAACGGTTGCTGAGTAGAGGAGCGCTCCTACAGCTCTTGGCCTTCAACTGCCGGCTAATACTCCCTATTCCCTGTCTCTTTCCCCCACCCCGCTGCCGTACCATGATTGAGTACCGGTCACCACCGGACGGAGCGCACCCTTGGCCTACGACGATCTGCGCGACTGGATCAAAGCCCTCGAAAAACACGGCGAGTTGAAGCGCATTCGCGAAGAAGTTTCGCCGGAGCTCGAAATCACCGAAATCACCGACCGGGTGTCGAAGGCAGGGATCAGGGGTCAGCGATCAGGGATCGAAACGGGGATCAGGGATCAGGGGTCAGGAATTAAAAACGGAGACCCCTCGCCGGCAGAAAAATACGCGCCCGGTGGGCCGGCGTTGCTCTTTGAAAACGTATCGGGGCACCCGGGCCACAAGGTGTTCATCAACCAGTTTGGCTCTGAGCGCCGCATGGCCCTGGCTCTTGGCGTAGAGCGGCTCGATGAGATCGCCGATCGCATTCATGGACTGATGAATGTGAAGCCGCCGTCGGGCGGCTTTCTCGACAAACTGAAGATGCTGCCGCAATTGGCCGAGCTGGCAAATGTTTTTCCAAAGACGGTCAGCGCCAAAGACGCGCCGTGCAAGGAAACAATTCGACGCGACAACTTCGATCTGAACTATTTCCCCATCCTCAAGTGCTGGCCGCACGATGGCGGCCGCTTCATCACGCTGCCCTGCGTGCACACCCGCGATCCTGGAAGAGGAGGGGGCACCGGAAGGCGCAACATCGGCATGTATCGCATGCAGGTGTACGACGGCCAGACTACCGGCATGCACTGGCAGCGGCAGAAGGTCGCGGCAGAGCATTATCGCAATGCCCTGCGCGACGCTGCGGCGAAAAACTCATCCGAAAGTCCGCTCCCTGCAAGGGTAGCGATGATGGCTGAGAGCGCCGGGGGAGCGGTCAGCGTTCCCGATGGCCCAATCGGCGGGCTGCCGCAGGTGTCGCTTGGAAATCTGAAAGGCTCGCGGCTCGAAGTCGCCGTCGCCATCGGCACCGATCCGGCGACTACCTTCTCCGCCATTGTTCCGGCGCCGCCTGAGGTTGAAGAATTCCTCATCGCCGGCTTCCTCCGCGGCAAACCCGTGGAAATCGTCAAGTGCGAGACCGTCGATCTCGAGGTGCCTGCAAACGCTGAGATCGTCCTCGAGGGCTACGTTGAACTCGGCGAACTGCGCCACGAAGGCCCTTTCGGCGACCATACCGGCTTCTATACCCTGCAGGATGAGTACCCGGTCTTTCATCTCACCTGCATCACGCACCGCAAAGACCCCATCTACGCAGCGACCATCGTGGGCAAGCCGCCCATGGAAGACGCCTGGATGGGAAAGGCAGTGGAGCGCATCTTTCTGCCGGCGATGAAGATGGCCATCCCAGAATTGGTCGACATTCATCTGCCCGTCGAGGCTGTCTTCCACAACCTCATGATCGTGTCGATCAGGAAAAGTTATCCCGGCCAGGCGCGCAAGGTGATGAACGCCATCTGGTCGCTCGGCCAGGCCATGTTTACCAAGTGCATCATCGTGGTCGATGAGGACTGCGACGTGCAGAACACGGGTGAGGTGGTGCTGCGCGTGGCCAACAACATCGATCCCGAGCGCGATATCCAGTTCACGCTGGGGCCCATTGACTCGCTCGACCACGCGAGCCGTTTGCCCAACTACGGTTCAAAGATGGGAGTGGATGCGACGCGCAAGTGGAAGGCCGAGGGATTCGAGCGGCCCTGGCCGGCGATGATCGAGATGGACCGCGCCACCAAAGCCAAGGTCGATGCAATGTGGGCGAAGCTGGGGCTGTGACATCGAGCTTCAGTCCTCTTGTCCCGGTAAGGCAAAAAGATATAAAATGTAAGGAGGAAGGTGGAATATGCAATCCAAAACTTCGGCCATTCAGGCAACGGCCGTTGAAGCCACCGTTACTTCAAAAGGGCAGATAACATTGCCTAAATCGCTGCGGAGCCAGCTTGGGTTAAGGACCGGCAGCCGCATCCGGTTCAGCCTCCACCCCAGAGGCGGCTTCAAGGGCGAACGGGTGCTGCTGGATCTCGAAGACAATTGGAGGATTGCCGATGAAGGAGCCAAAGCCCGGGGCATTCTGTCCTTCGAGAAGATGAACCAGGCCAAGGCCCGGAGGGTCTGGTGATGGTCGTAGTGGACACGAACGTCTGGGCACGCGCCCTGCTGAACGACGACGCTGCCCAGGCGCACAAGGCGCGCAGAGCGCTGGCCGGCGCGCGATCCAAGGGTGGCATATTCGTACCTCTAATCGTAATGGCAGAGCTGGCGTGGGTACTTCGTTCGAAATGGGAGAGGGAGCGGGTGCTGACCTCTCTTGAAAACCTGCTGCAGACCCGAGGGGTGACGGTGGAGAACCCCGCACTTGTCGAGGAGGCACTTGAAGCATCCCGTGCCGGAAAGGGCGGGTTCGCGGATCAGCTTATTGCCCAGGTGGGCTTTGCGAACGGCGCCTCCGAAGTGATTACCTTCGACGAGAAGTTTGCCAGGTCGGCCAAAGTGAGGCAGCTGAAGTAATTTTGCGCTGTCCGCATGTATATGCCGATACACCCTAATCTCTGCTATACCTGAGTTATGCGTTCCGTTCGCACCCGAACCGGAGTTGGCTGCGTGGCCGCGCTATTGGCATTCGCAATCCCACTTTGCGCGCAACAGCCCGCGGCACAACCAACCCCCACTCAGCAACCTGTTGAAGAGCCCGCCAAAAAGGCCCTCAAGAATCACGCCGAGTACCAGGCTTACGCGTCTGCGGTCAAGATTAACGATCCTGCAGGGCGCGCAACCGCACTGCAGGCCTTCGCAGAAAAGTATCCGCGCAGCGTGGCCGTGGCCCAGGCGCTCGCTGAGGCGCTCGCCGCCTGGCAGGAGGCGGGGAACGGCGGCCAGGTAGTGGACGCCGCCAGGCGCCTGCTCGTCGCCCAGCCGGCGAACATTCGCGCTATGGCGATTGTCGTCGCGCTTGATCGCGCAAAAGCCGCGCAAATGGACCACGTGGATGCGGGAGTACTCAATGAGATTTGCCAGTTCTCAACCGGCGGCCTCAACCAGTTGCCGATATGGCAAAAGCCTGCCGGCATGACAGATGCGCAGTTTACGGCGCTTCGCAACAGCATGACCGTCATCTTCAACGCCGGCGCGGGAACGTGCGCGCTCAGCCAGAACGACCTGGCCAAGGCCCGCGAGACGCTCGCCCTGGCGGTCGCCATCGACAGCACCGACCTTCAGAGCCTCTGGCAGCTTTCCATCGCCGATCTCGAGTCGAGGCCAGTGGATGCGAACGGCTTCTGGTACTGCGCCCGCGCAATCGCCATCGCGAGACGGGGCCAGAACCAGCCCGCCGCCGATATCGCCATCGACTATTGCAACAAGAAGTACACGGCCTACCACGGCGCGCCCGATGGATGGGATTCGATCATGGTGGCCACGCAATCGCAGGATGCTCCGCCGGCGGGTTTCTCAAAGCTCATCACTCCGTCCGAGAATCCCAACTCGATGAACACGCCTACCGAGCCGGCATCGAAACTACTACCGCAACCCTCCGCGCCCGGCGCCCAGCCCGCGACCCCAACAACGCCGCAACCGTAACCGGTTGAGCCGTCGCACCCTTGCCAGGACGGCCGCACGCCCGCGTCTCATCCCCTACACTGAATTCTGTCTCCCATGACTGCGTACTGCGAAGTCGCGTTGCCGGTGCCGCTCGATCGCACGTTCACCTATGCGGTGCGGCTGGGCCAGGCTCCGCAACGCGGGGCGCGGGTCATCGCTCCCTTTCGAAACGAGAAGCTGATCGGCGTGGTGACTGCACTGGACGTAACGCCTGAGGGGGATTTCGAGACACGCTACCTCGAGGCGGTTCTAGACGATGAGCCGCTGGTAAGCGACCAACTGCTTGAGCTGGCCGAGTGGATCGCGGGGTATTATCTTGCGCCGCTTGGCGAGGTGCTGCGGGGAATGCTCCCGCTGGTGGCGGAGGTGAGCCGCACGGTATATTACCGGATCACCGACGCAGGCCGGGATGCGCTGGCGACGATGGTGGAGGGGGAAGGGGACGGAGATACGACTGCAGATCCCTCGACTTCGCCGGACGCGCACAGCGCGTCCGGCTTCGCTCGGGATGACAGAGACTCGGGCGGATTGGACGTAGAGGTCTCCCAGCCTTTGGGCAGAAAGCGCCCAAAAGGTGGGGCACGGAAGGGAAAAGCGCGTGCCGAAGAGCACGAAATGCAGTTCCGCGTTCTGAAGCGCCTGGCCGAGGGAGAACCGGTAAAGGTTTCCACACTGCGCACCGCCACGGCGGTTTCACTCCCTGCGCTTACGAGTCTGGTTAGAAAAAAGTGGATTGCGCGCGAGACCTCTGCGGCCGAGCGCGATGCGCGGCGCATTGAGCGCTTCGCGGTTTTGATTCCCGAGGCGCGGTTGCCCAAACTCACCGAGAAGCAGCAGGCAATCCTGGCCGAGCTGGCGGCCTGCGGCGGCGAGATCTTGCTCGCCGATCTCAGGGAAAAGGACCTGCCGTCGTCGACGGTGCAAACGCTGGTACGGCGTGGGCTGGTGCGCATCGAGGAGCGACCGGCAGTCTTTCATCTGGGCGGGTTAACGCCCGCGTCCGATGCCCCGATCGAGCTGAACGACGCGCAGCGGCAGGCGCTCGACACGGTGACCGCCGCCCTCGGGGCATTCCATGCCTTTTTACTGTTTGGAATAACGGGCTCGGGGAAAACTGCCGTCTATCTAGCCGCCATGCAGAAGGCGCTCGACCGCGGCTTCTCGTCGATTCTGCTGGTGCCCGAAATCGGACTGACCCCGCAAATGGCGGGGCTGCTCGACCGCGCCTTTGGGGAAAAAGTCGCTTTGCTGCATTCGGCGCTTACCCCCGAGGAGCGCAGCGAGCAGTGGCGGCGTATCCGGCGCGGTGATGCGCCGATTGTGGTGGGCACGCGATCGGCTATCTTTGCCCCCGCGCCAAACCTGGGCCTCATCCTGGTGGACGAGGAGCACGACCAGAGTTACAAACAGGAGGAGACTCCGCGATACAACGCGCGCGACGTTGCGGTGATGCGCGCCAAACTTGCCGGCGCGGTTGCGGTGCTGGGCTCGGCAACTCCGTCGCTCGAGAGCTGGCACAACGCGGCACAGGGCAAGTACACGCGCATCGACCTGCGCGAGCGCGTGATGAACCGTCCTCTGCCCGGGGTCGAGCTCGTCGATATGCGGCGCGAATTTCAGGAGACGGGCCAGGAGCAGCTTTTCTCTCGCGCGCTGGTTGCGGAGACGAAGGCTGCTCTCGAGCGCGGCGAACAGTCGCTGGTGTTGCTCAACCGCCGCGGCTACTCCTTCGCCGTCATCTGCCGCGCCTGCGGCGAAAAGCTCGACTGCCAGAATTGCGCGATCGCACTCACGCACCACAAGCCCTCCGACGAAGACGGCCTGGCCCGCGCGGGTCAACGGCTGGAGTGCCACTACTGCGGTTTCAGGCGCACCGTGCCGGCGCGTTGCCCCAAGTGCGACAGCGAACATTTGTTTTACCTGGGCGCCGGTTCGCAGCAGGGCGAGGAGCGGCTGCAGGAGATTTTCCCGGACGCGCGGATCGGGCGCATGGACCGCGACACGGTGCGTGGCCGCCACGATCTCGAACGGCTGCTGGCGCGGCTGCATTCGGGCGAGATCAATCTGCTCGTGGGAACGCAAATGATCGCCAAAGGGCACGACATTCATGGCATCACTCTGGTGGGCGTGGTGGGCTGCGATCACGCGCTCTCGATGCCCGATTTTCGCGCTGCCGAACGCGTCTTCCAACTCATCTCGCAGGTGAGCGGGCGCGCCGGCCGCGGTGAACTGCCAGGGCGAGTCGTGGTGCAGACCTACTATCCCGATCACTACGCAATCGTTGCTGCCACCGCGAACGATTACGCCAGCTTTGCCGAGCGGGAGTTGAAGTACCGGCGCTGGATGCACTATCCGCCTTTCGGCGCGCTGGCCAACGTGCTGGTGCGCTCGCCCAAGCTCGAAGAGGCGGCCGGATGGGCGGCAACCCTGGGCAAATATCTCGTCCAAAATCAGAACAGCGGAGCGGTGCGAGTCCTCGGCCCGTGTACAGCGCCCATCGCGCGCATCAAGGGCGTGTACCGTTTCCATCTCATTCTCAAGGCCGCCTCGCGAAAGGCGCTGAACGCGACCCTGCGTGGGTTGATGGCGCACGCTGAGAAGGCTGAGATTCCGCGCCGTCACCTGGTGGTGGATGTGGATCCGCAGAGACTGATGTAGGCGGCAGGCAGATCAGCCAACCGGCAGGATTGGTGATAGCGATTCGGCGAGAAGGCGAGGATTTCCGGCCTTTCGCCCAGAGCGAAAGAACCGGGATCCCGGCAGGTGGCCGGGACTGGAGCGCACTGTGCCCGAACCGGTTGAGGTTCAGGATTCCAGGCTGTGAAGCTCTTTGCCGGGCTTGAAGCGCACGGCCTTGCCGGGAGCAATGCTGACCTCAGTGCCGGTGCGGGGATTGCGGCCGATGCCGGTCTTGCGGGCGCGGACGCTGAACACGCCAAAGCCGCGCAATTCGATGCGCTCGCCGGCAGCCAACGCCTGTTTCAGGCCCTCAAAGACCGTATCCACCGCCGCTTCAGCCTTCGTGCGCGGCAAGCCGGTGCGCTCAATCACTTGATGAACGATGTCCTGCTTGATCAATGGAGTTTCCTCACTCTTACGTTTTCAAAACCCAATAAATTCTGCCGGAAGCCTTCACTGATTGAGACGGTGAACGCCAGCCGAGGTTTCCCCTAGGGTGATCTTGCCCTGGCTCCAGTTTGGCTTCCGTGACCTCGCGTTCCGCCATTTCTGAAAACTGTCTGGGCTGAACTGGTATTGACTCTACCACGACCTACATCGGTCATAATACAGATTTTGCACGCAATTGTGGAAGTCTCGTACTGGTTACGGTCCGCAACCCGCCGGCTGAGGCAAAACCGGGCTACGGCGGTTCCGGAATTACTGTACCCCGGAACCAGGACCGCTGAGAGGCATTTTCCTCAAGAAAATGCCACTTTTCACGATTCTCGAAAGCGCACATGAATTCTGGAACCGCTCTGATTCCAGCCCCTTAATCCACAGGCTGCGGGGCGAACTGCCGTTGTGATTTCACCCCCGCTTTCGTAAGATGAATCAGCAAGTTGGAAGGACCGCAGGTGTTCTTACGGGGAGGGAGTCACGCCCTCGAACGGGAGATGCATGTCGATCAAGAGCGACCGTTGGATCAGGGAACAGGCAATCAACCACCGCATGATCGAGCCCTTCAGCGAAAAGCAGGTGGCTGCCGGGGTTATCTCTTACGGTCTCTCCTCCTACGGCTACGACCTGCGGGTGTCTGACGAATTCAAAATCTTCACCAATGTGAACAGCGCCATCATCGACCCCAAGGCCTTCGACGAGCGGTCTTTCGTCAGCGTCCAGGCCGAGTCGGTCATTATTCCACCCAATTCGTTCGCACTGGCGCGTTCCGTCGAGTACTTTCGTATCCCCAGAGACGTTTTAACTATCTGCGTTGGTAAGTCAACTTATGCGCGTTGCGGCATTATTGTGAATGTGACGCCGTTTGAACCGGAGTGGGAGGGGTTCGTGACCCTTGAGATCTCGAACACCACGCCGCTTCCGGCCAAGGTGTATGCCAGCGAAGGGCTGTGCCAGATCCTGTTTTTCCAATCCGACGAGGCCTGCGAAGTCAGTTACGCCGATCGCAAAGGCAAATATCAAAAGCAGCCGGGAATTGTTCTTCCCAAACTCTGAATGCATGCGCCTTCGGCTGAGCGGCTGTGTGATAAGCGCGCGGGGGACAGGATAGGTGTGACGGTAACGGGTATCGGATCTGCCCCGAACAGGTGCGGCTCCCTTTGAAACGGTGGCGTGGGGACGCGTGGATGTCGAAGAATCCCAAATCCGACCTGATCCGGATCGGCGTAGTGTCTGTCGAGCCCATCCGGCTGGCTGGGCTTACCAGCATTTTCGATCTGCCTGCCGAACAGGGGCAACCGCAGCTTTTGCTGGTGAAGGGCACCTTGCCCGAGCTACTGGCCGATCAGAGCCTGGGTTACCTCGTCTTCGATCTTCATGCCTCGCCGGACGGGCTTCAGGCTCTGGAGCCGATCCGCAGGCTGCGACCCAAACTGCGGCTCATTGTGATTGGTCCTGAACGCGACGACGAACTGGTGCTCAGCTCGATTGTTGCGGGCGCGCGCGCTTACCTCGATCTCACGGCCGGCCCCGAAGTGGTGCGCCAGGCTGTGAATGTCGTCACGTCCGGCTCGATCTGGGCGCCACGGCGTCTGCTTTCGCGGCTCATTGACCGCCTGCTCAATGGTCCCGATTCGGGCTTGGCCAATGCCGACCCCCAGCTCACCGCCCGCGAGCAGCAGGTGTTTAAGCTGATCCTGATGGCTCGCTCCAACCGCGAGATCGCGGCCGAACTCGGTATTGAGGAGCGTACGGTCAAGGCCTACGTGGGACGGCTGTTGCGCAAGACCGGCGCCGACAACCGCATCAAGCTTTCCATGTCGGCCCTCAACCGGTCCCTGCTGACCCGCGAAGCCCCATCTGCCTCATCTGAGCCCCGGCGAGGGGCGTAAGTCTATTAACTAAATAGTAAACTTGATGGTTACTAAACGTCATTGGCCTTAAGTACTCTTGTGTGTTCCTTAAGTTTTCCACACTCTTGTTTACAGAAACAACGCAGATCTGGGGAAAGGAGTTCCCAGGCGCCATGATTCCATGTGGCCTGAGAACTCCTCTTTTTTTCCCGCATATACTCCAGTCAGAAGTGATTCTCAACGAAACATCTGGGAAGATTCCCGGTTTATAGGGAAGGCCGGCTGCGGCGAAGCCGCCGGAGGAGGCGCGTGCGTGCGCGCCGGATGGAGGTGCGCCGATCTTTACTCAGGGAGAAAACCAACAACGAACACGGCGGAGGCATCCGAATTGACAAGAGGGAGGCTGGACCGAACGCTGCCGAGCCGTGTTTGAATAAATCCAGGCCATTACGATTGGTTTCTACTGAGATCGATCGTCGGGCTGCAGAGGTGCACCGCCCAGTGCGAGAATCCCTTGTCGGGTGGCGGAAAGCAAACGGCGCCCGCAAGCCAAGAATTAAAGAGCATTCACCTTTCCGGCAATCGACCCCGCCGGAGCGGAAAGGAATTGGAGATGAAAAAGACATTTGTGGCGATTTGCCTGTGCGTGATGCTGAGTTGTTCCGCCTTTGCTGCGTCTTCCCGCGATAGTCTTCAGGCTCGCATCGACTCGGCGAAGACGGTAATTGACCAGATCATGGGGGCGCAGGATCGCACCATTCCGCAGGATATTCTGCAGTCCGCCACCTGTGTTGCCGTAGTGCCGGGCCTGGTAAAAGGCGCGTTTGTCTTTGGCGGGCAGTACGGGCAGGGCGTGGTGACGTGCCGCACCGGCCACGGCTGGAGCGCCCCGGTCTTCATCCGCATGGCCGGCGGCTCGTTTGGCTTCCAAATCGGCGGCCAGTCCACCGACCTGATCCTGGTGGCCGTCAATGACCGCGGCCTTCAGGATCTGTTGAAGAGCAAGTTCAAGATCGGCGGCGACGCCTCAGCCGCGGCCGGACCCGTGGGCCGTTCCGGCCAGGCCTCCACCGACTGGAAGATGAGCGCCGAACTGCTGAGCTACTCGCGCAACAAGGGACTCTTCGCCGGCATCGATCTAGACGGCACCAGCGTGAGCCAGAACCGCGAGGATACGGAACTTTACTTCGGTGCGCCGCAGGACTTTCAAAACGTGTTGCGCGGCAACGTGCCCGTGCCTTCCGGCGCGGTGGACTTTGTCCGCGACGTGGCGCACCACTTTGTTGAGGCGAAAAACCGGTAGAAGACAGCTACAGGCTCTTAGCGATTAGACCGGATCAGGAGTTCACGTAGAGAGTTCCGCTGCGTGCAGGGTACCGTTTTCTTGAGGAAAACGGCACTTGAGAGCATCGACTCTCCCTATACCAATTCCTGATCCGGTATAGCTTTCTGCTTGGGAATGCAGGTGCGCTTCGTCAATTGCGCGTAGACCGCAAATAGGAGCCCGCTTCGAGGGGCGTAGACTGAAGGTTGCCATCGTCGATGCGGGAGAACCTCGAATACTGGCTGGTTGTAGCTGTGGCGCGCACGCTGGGCGTCCTGCCGCGCCGTCTGGCCCGGCTGTGGGCCGGCGGTCTGGCCTTCGTTGTTTACTGGCTCTTCGGCCGGTTGCGTCGCGTGGGAGAGCGCAACCTCGAACTGGCCATGCCGGAACTCCCATCGCAGACCAGAAATGAGATATTGCGCGGGGTCTACATTCACCTTGGCTGGCAACTCGTCGAGTTCTGCCGCATGACCCGCTACACGCCAGAGAATACGCGCGACTGGTTGCGCGCCGAGGGGCTGGAGCACTACGAAGCCGCCCGAGCCCGCGGCAAGGGCGTGCTGATCGTGACTGCGCACCTGGGCGCCTGGGAGCTATCCAGCTTCTACGCCTCGCTGATGGGCCATCCCATGGGCATGGTGATCCGGCATCTCGATAATCGCAAACTCGATGCCTACGTGAACCGCATTCGCTGCCTGCACGGCAATCAAGTGCTGAACAAAGACGACTTTGGCCGCGGGCTGCTCACTGCCATGCGAGAGGGCGGGACGGTGGGAATCCTGATGGACACCAACATGACCCCGCCACAGGGCGTCTTCGTAAATTTCTTCGGAATTCCCGCCTGTACCGCGACTGGTCCCGCGCACGTGGCGCGCAAAACCGGCGCTGCAGTGCTGCCGGGGTTCATGCTTTGGGATAAGGCCACGGAGGGATACGTGCTGCACTTCGGGCCTCAGATCCCGATTCCCCTTACCGAATCGGCAAATGACGACATCCTGAATGGTACCCGGCTCTGCAACGATGTCATTGAGAGCTGGATTCGCCGCTACCCCGACCAGTGGCTCTGGATTCACCGTCGCTGGAAGTCCCGCCCGCATGGCGAGCCGGGACTCTACTAAGAGCCGCGAATCCATTGCCGGAACTGGTGTGGCCGGAAGCCGCCAAAGAAATAAAGCGCAAGTCAAGGGAAATATTCCTTATACTCATCCCGCAGACCTAGCGGCGTATTTTCCCGCTGCCTGTTGATGGAGCACGTCCCCGGATATTGAATCAGACCTGAGCCGGTGCGCCTGAAACCGGGGCGGCATGGCCGTGCAAGGAGTAAAGCGATGGTACTCGGCGAATTGATACAGAAGCTGGGCGGACGGCTGGTCAAGGGCAGCGAAGAGACTGAAATTCTCTCAGTGGCGTCTGTTGAGAAAGCATCGACCTTTGATTTGATCTTTACCACTGACGAGTCGACGGTCCAGGCGGCGTTGAAGAGCGGCGCTACGGCGGTGGTTCTGAATCAGGGCGCGGCGCCGCCTGACGCAGAGGGCTCGCGCGTGGAAATCGTCGAGTGCGAGGATCCGCGGCTTTGGTTTTCCCGCGCGGCCAGGCTGCTGGCGACGCCGCAGGTGGCTTTGGGTGTCCATCCCAGCGCGGTGGTAGGCTCGCAGGTTGTGTTCGGCTCGGGCGTCACCATCTCGCCGCGCGCGGTGATCGGCGACAACGCCGAAATCGGCGGCGGCACACGCGTCGGCTCGGGCGCGGTGGTGGGCGTAGGCGTCACCATCGGTTCGAACTGCCGCATCTATCCCCACGCTGTGCTTTATCCCGGCACGACCGTTGGCGATCGCGTCATCATTCACGCAGGTGCGGTGCTGGGCGCCGACGGCTTCGGTTATGTGCGCGATTCGCTGACCGGCGAATACACGCAGTTCCCGCAGCAGGGGAAACTGGTGATTGAAGACGACGTGGAGATCGGCGCCAACACCACCATCGATCGCGGAGCGCTGGGGGAGACTCGCGTTCGGCGGGGAACGAAGATCGACAACCTGGTTCACATCGCCCACAACTGCGACATCGGCGAGGATGTGATCATAGTCGCGCTCACTGGCATCTCCGGCTCGTCAACGGTGGGTCGCGGCGCGGTCATTGCCGGGCAGGTGGGGATCGGCGACCACGCCCACATAGGTCCGGGAGTGGTGCTCGGCGGCCAGGCCGGCGTCTTCAGCGGCAAGACCGTGGAGGGCGACGGCCCGGGCGAGGTGTTTTATGGCACGCCGGCTCGGCCGCTCAGGCAGGTTCTGCGCGAACAGGCAGCGCTGGCGAAACTGGCCAAAACCGAGCCAGGTACTGGCGGCGAGGGAACCGGGTTTTAACTGCACCCAGTCCATATTTGAATGGCCATCGTCGTAGTCGGCGGGAGCGCGAAAGGCGTAGGCGACAGCACGCTGATTTGCGCGCTGATTCAGGCGTTCTATGAGATTCACTGGACGGCGGTGAAGATCGTCTCCTCGCCGTTGTCTGCCCTTGCAGATAATTACTCCCGTCCGGCACAGACTGATAACATGCCGTGGCGTCTGTTCGACTGCCCAACTGTCGCGAAGCGGTCTACCCCGTTTCGGCCGCCACCGCGGCCTGTGAGAAATGCGTGGCTAAAATTGAATTCAGGATGCCTTTCCGCCCCGCCAAAATAGCTCCCGTCAGAGAACGGCCGAAATCGGCTGGCTCCTCGCGAGCGTCCGGATCGGCGCCAGCTGCCACAAGCAAGCAGACAGTCGCCGGCATCGACGCGATGTTTGCGATTGGAGGGCTGGCGAGGAACCGCCGGGGGGCTTCCGTGTCCGCGGTGCGGGCGGCCGGGCGGGGAGTGAGATTCGATCGCGCAATACAGGAGGAGCTTGCACGTCCTGCGCCCCAACCTCGAGTCGCTGCCAACGGCGCCGCGTGGCTGCCGGTTCCAGGTTGGAGGTCTTCCTGGCTGTGGAGCGGGTTCAGCACCCGCATCGGCGGAGTGAGCCGCCCCTACTGCGCCGAGGATGCGCCGGGTGAACTGAACCTTGGATTCACGGCCGAAGACTCGCGCGAAGATGTGATTGCCAACCGTCGCCTATTGGCCGAGGCGGTCACAGGCGATCCGGCCACACCGCTCATCGCCTTGAAACAGTTCCACTCAAACCTGGTGGTACGCGCGACCACTGCAGATGCCCTGCGCGAACGGCCCCGACGGGCGGACGGGCAAATCACCGATGAGCCGGGGATTCTGCTTGCGGTGCAGACTGCCGACTGCATTCCGGTGATTGTGGCCGACCGCAGGCTGCGCGCGGTGGGAGTCTTTCACGCCGGCTGGCGGGGAACTGTGAAGCGCGTTGCCGAGATCGGCGTGGGGCGGATGCGGCTCGAGTTCGGTTCAAAGCCTGAAGACCTGGTTGCGGCCATCGGGCCGGGTAACGGGGTTTGCTGTTACGCCGTGGGCGAAGAGGTGCTCTCGGAGTTCGAGTCGCAATTCAGTCATGCGCGCGAGCTTTTCCGCGAGGTGTACGATGCTGACGTAGTGCGGCAAAAGTACCCGATGCTTTTCCTCACGCAGCGGGCGCCGGGGCACTCGCCCATCGGTCCCAGCCTGCATGTGGATCTGATCGAGGCCAACCGGAGGCAGTTGCTGGCCGCGGGATTGAGGCCGGAGTTGATTAGGGTGGTTGGCGGCTGTACACAATGCCACCCGGAGCTCTTCTATTCGCACCGCGGCTCGCGCGGCCGCACCGGCCGGATGATGGCTGTAGTAGGGATCAGGGTTAGCGAGACAAGCTCGGTGTAGAGAGAAGTGCAGATGCATGCAGCGCAAAGAAAGCGCCGCTGCGAGATGAAAGATCGCGTAGTGTGCTTTCCGGTCTACGCTCCGCTCGACGCCTCCCCGGGATTCACCAGGTCGCGGAGTTCCTTCGACGGCTTGAAGTAGGGAACCTTCTTGGCGGGAACCTCGACGCGCTCGCCGGTCTTGGGGTTGCGGCCAATGCGGGGATTGCGCTGGCGAATGCGGAATGAGCCAAAACCGCGAATCTCGATCTTGTCGCCGTTCTGCAGGGCCCCGATGACAGAGCCGAAAATGGTTTCAACAATTACTTCGCCGTCGCGGCGGGTCAGGTCGCCCAATGCGGTTACCTTTTCCACCAGGTCTGCTTTTGTCATGTGCTGTTCGCCTCCCCACCAAGCATAAACGGATTCTGCCCGTCGGCGCACGAAATTGCAAGCCCCTTGTGGAATTTAGCTCTTTTTGCATCAGCCATTTGGACTCCCTGCACCCGCCGCTGGCGTGAACAAAGGGAGACCGTCATTGCTGTATGATGGCGGAAGCCTGCCCTTGGTGACCGCGCGTGGTTCAAAATCGACGCCGGAATCGAGATGCCGGCGCCTTCGCTTGCCTGGCCCCGGCCTGATACCGGATTTGCAACGGCCAGGCGGGCGCGCCGTCGAATGAACAGCCGCGCGGCAGCGTCGATTTGATTCTCGAGAACGCATTCGAAATGCCCTATCCGGCCTACAGCATCGTGATTCCCGCGTACAACGAGAGCGGACGAATTCCTGCGACGCTTCGTTCGGTTCTGGATTGCATTCACGCGCACAACTGGGACGCCGAGATCATCGTGGTGGACGACGGATCGCGCGACACGACCGCGGAGGCGGTGAAGGCAATTGCCGCGCAGGCGCGGGAGGTGCGGCTGCTCCAGAACCCCGGGAACCGGGGCAAGGGCTACAGCGTGCGCAACGGCATGCTGCAGGCGCTGGGCGAGGTAGTGATGTTTACCGACGCCGATCTCTCTGCGCCGATGGAGGAGGCCAAGGGGCTGTTTACCGCCATCGCCGAGGGCGCCGACATCGCGATTGGCTCGCGCTGGCTTGAGCGCAACCGTCAAACCCACCGCCAGCCGCTTTACCGGCAGTTTTTCGGGCGCTGCTTCAATGCGGTCACGCGCATGATCATGGGCCTGCCGTTCGCCGATACGCAGTGCGGCTTCAAGGCCTTTACGCGCAAGGCTGCGCAGACGGTTTTTCAGCTGCAGACCATTGAGCGCTGGGGCTTCGATCCCGAGATCCTGTTTATCGGCCTCAAGAAGGGCTTTCGCATCGATGAGGTGCCGGTGAGCTGGGCCCACGACGAGCGCACCCGCATGAGCTACCTGAAAGACGGTATGCGCATGCTCCAGGACATCGCCATTGTGCGCTGGAACGCGCTGCTGGGGCGATACGGCCGCCAGATCGAATCCATCCACCGGCCGAAGCCGGCCAAGTAGCCCACTCGTCCCGGGAGCTGAATTTTCATCAGGATAGCCTGCGGAGCCTAAACTTAAGTGCCGGCGCCTCCGTCCCACACTTTGAGGCCCCCAACATCGACTGCTGTTTTTGTGACGGGACCGTATCAATGACCGCGCTGACCGGCGATTCGATCGTCGTGGAGGCGCGCGAGGAGGCAATTCGAATGATGCGCAAATTCTTGCTCGCCGTCGCGTTTCTGGCGCTGGGCTCAGCAGCAGCGCTGGCAGCTGATTTCAACGGAAAGTGGTCTGCCACCGTGGATGGAATGCGCGGTCCGCAGAACATCTCGTTCAACTTCAAAGTCGACGGCGCGACGCTCACCGGCACCGTCACCACGCCACGCGGCGATACCGACATCTCGAACGGCAAGGTCGACGGCAATAACATCAGCTTTGACACGGTGCTGAACTTCAACGGGAATTCGTTCACCATCAGCTACAAGGGAACGATTGACGGCGACACGATCAAGTTCAGCCGCTCCTTCCCCGCGGGGCCCGATGGGCAGACTCGTCCTCCGCAAGAGTTCACGGCCAAGCGCGGCGACGCGGCGCCGGCGCCTGCTCCGGCTCCGCAACCGTAGCGGTTTTCTGCCAGAACCTGTTATTCAGCTTTGTCGCCGTACGGAGGTTGATAACAGGCTCTGAAATCGGCCGCGCGCGACTTCGGGCAGCAGGACGACGTGAACGGTGGACGGTGAACGGCCGTGAATGGCCGGGCGGAGCTCCGACATTTTAGACCGGGCACATCTCCGACAGTTTTTCTTTCTGAAGAGGGTTTTTGCTTTTGTCTTTCGGCCACGCCGGGTTAGTCAGTGGAACCAGCTTATCGCG
>Ga0326727_10004024_pt1 | contig 45382 bp, 38 predicted proteins | sample MB2enrmetagenome_FD_207643 | JGI IMG/M metagenome (GOLD analysis project Ga0326727, IMG submission 207643) | Lab enriched peat soil microbial communities from McLean, Ithaca, NY, United States - MB29MY | ecosystem: Environmental > Terrestrial > Soil > Wetlands > Peat | place: USA: New York... | reverse complement strand
GATGTTCCGCTTCGAGGAGAAGACGCAGACGTGGCGCGTGTGCGGCGCAGAAGCGCTCCTGCGCTGGATTCACCCCGAGCGCGGCGTCGTAACGCCGGCAAGCTTCATCGACCTGCTCGAGCGCTTGTCGATCGGCGAACACGTGGGCTGGGAGGTCATGGAGAAGAGCCTGCTCCAGGCGGTGGAATGGCGCCGGGTTATCCCCGACTTTCAAGTATGGGTCAACCTCTTCGCGCGTCAGGTGCTCGAGCGCAATTGCGCGCGCCGCATCGCCGAGCTCCTCGAACGGACCGGCGCCTCACCGCTTTCGATGGTCGTCGAGATCAACGAAGGCGTGGTCGCCTCCGATGAACGCGACGTGGCGAACCTCGCGCTGCAACTGCGCGAAATGGGCGTGATGTCGGCGATCGACGACTTCGGCACGGGCGGCTCGTCGTTGGGGCGCGTGCGCGACGTTCCGGCAAACGTGCTCAAGATCGACCGCTCGTTCGTCAACAAGAGCGAGGTTGACGCGAAGGCCAAGGCCGTTGCGGCGACGGTCGTGCGTCTTGCGTCGGAGCTGGGCATGACGGTCGTGGCCGAAGGCGTCGAGAACGCGATGCAGCTCGACGTGATGCGCGAGACCGGCTGCCAGATCATGCAGGGGTATGCACTCGGCCATCCGCTTCCGGCCGATCTCTTCGAGCGCACCTTCCTCGAAATGGGCCGCGCCAGCAGTTTATAGGCGAGACTCAGGAGCGCTGCGGAAACACTCGATACGCGTCGAGCTTGCCGCTCCCGTCGATGCGCACGACGACGCCCATCGAACCGCGATCGAAGTCGGCGCGATACACGTACTCGTGCTTTGAGGGATCGCTGCTTTCGTAGGTAACGCCCTTATACGCGCCGAGCGCGGTCATCGTATCGGAGAGCGAGCCGACCTCTGCGCGCGTGATCGAGCCCTGGAGGGGCGTCGCGAAGCTCGACGATACGGCGTCCACGTCGTCCGCGAGTACGGCTTTGGTCACCCGGTCGGCAGCGTCGGCGGCGGTTTCCGCCGGACTGCCGCAGCCCGCGACGGTGACGAGCACGAAGGCGAGCGCAACCGCGCGCATTAGATGCTCCCCCACCCGTACGAGACGTGCGCCGTCTCACCGTGTTGCGCGATGAAGTCTCCGTGGACGTTGAGCGCCGCGAGCTGTCGGCGCTGCTGTTCGATGACCGTATGCTGGTAGGCGATCTCGCGTTCGAGAGCGGCGTTGGCGGCCGCCTCTTCGCGATAGGCGCGACGCTCGTGCTCGTAGGCGGCGGCTTCTTGGTCGTTCTGCGCTTCGAGCGCGGCTTGGCGTTGGGCGTCCTCGGCATAGTGCTCGTGTACCTTGCGGTTGTGCTGCACGATCAGATAGGCGGCGCCGGCGCCGAGCAGGATGAGGTTGCGGGTGCTGGCGGCGCCGTCGGCATACACGGGCGCCGCCGGCACCGTCATCGCGAACGCGCCGGCGAGGGCGCCTGCGGCGAGTGTTCGCTTGATTCGGTTCATCGTATGTACCTCCGGGCGAGTTCGTTCGCCGGTGCTTCTACCCAAGGTACGGCCCGCCGCAAACGCCAAGCAGCGCGCATGAACCAGTTGGAGAGGATCGGTTTCGTCGGCACCGGACGAATGGGCGCCAACATGGCGATGCGTCTGCGCGACGTCGGCTACGAGATTTCCGCACTGTACGACGCACGCGTCGAGGCGGCGCACGCCGCCGCTCGCGAAACGGGCGGCCGCGTCTGCGCGACGCTGGCCGAGGTAACGGCAAACGCCGACGTGATCGTCACCGTCGTCAGCGACGATGCGGCGATGGATGCGATCTTTTCGGAAACCGGCGATACCTTGCTTGCCGGCGCGGAAGGCAAGACGTTCATCAACTGTGCGACGCTCTCGCCGGCCGTCCATGTCGACGTGCAACGCCGCGCCGACATGCGCGGCGCGCGCGCCTTGGAAGCGTGTATGGCAAGTTCGATCTCACAAGCGCGCTCCGGCTCGCTTTACCTGATGATCGGCGGACGCCGCGAGGACTTCGAACGGATGGAGCCGCTGCTGGAGAAGCTCAGTTCGTCGCTGCGGTATATCGGCGGGGCGGGACGGGCGGCGCAACTCAAAGCGCTGGTCAACATGGTGATGAACGTCAACACGGCGGGCCTAGCCGAGGGCCTGGGTCTGGCTGATGCCCTCGGCCTCGATTTGACGATGGTGCGCGAAGTGTTCTCGCAGACGGGGGCAGCCTCACGCGTGCTCGAGACCGACGGCGAGGACATGCAGAATCGCGACCATGCCGTCTACTTTTCGGCCGAGCACGCGGCCAAGGATTCGGGGATCGCGCTCGCCCTGGCACGTCAGAACCAGCTCGTGCTGCCGCTCGCGAAGGCGACCTTCGAGCAATACGAGCGGATGAAGGCCCTCGGCCTCGGGGGCCTCGACAAGTCCGGCGTCTCCGAGCTCACCTTCAAGGGCCGCCACGCCTCGTCGTAGGCGGCATCGGGACGGGGCGGTCGCTCGGTTGAGTCCTCAAGGGAACCGGTCGGGGCGGGACTCCTCTTGAGCGATATGGCGCGGGGTGGTACACTACCAGTCTGTGCCTGATGGAGCGACGGTGGGCCCCCTTACGTGCCAACGTGAGAATGCGGCAGCCCTGCGTAAGCGCTCAGGCCCTTCGACAAGCTCGGGACGTCCTTCGAACGACCGACCGGGTTTGAGGAATACGCGACTTTGAACCTCATTGACGTCAATAACTTCGATGCTATGCGCATCGGCTTGGCTTCGCCCGAGCAGATTCGCGCGTGGTCGTTCGGTGAAGTCAAGAAGCCCGAGACGATCAACTACCGCACGCTCAAGCCGGAACGCGACGGGCTGTTCTGCGAGAAGATCTTCGGCCCGACCAAAGACTGGGAATGCCACTGCGGCAAGTACAAGCGCATCCGCTTCAAGGGCATGATCTGCGACCGCTGCGGCGTCGAGATCACGCGCGCCAAAGTGCGCCGCGAGCGGATGGGACATATCGAGCTGGCGACGCCGGTTTCGCACATTTGGTATCTCAAAGGCGTGCCCTCGCGCATCGGCATCCTCCTCGACATGTCGCCGCGCCAACTCGAGAAAGTCATCTATTTCGCGGCATACGTCGTCATCGACCCGGGCAACACCAACCTCACCAAGCGGGAGGTGCTCTCGGAACAGAAGTATCGCGAAGCGCGCGACAAGTACGGCAATAATTTCAAAGCCGGCATGGGCGCGGAGGCGATCCGCGAGCTGCTTCGCGACCTGAACCTGCGTAAGATTCAAGAAGACCTGCGCAAGGAGTTCCGCGAGACGTCGGGCCAGAAGCGGCTCAAAGCGATCAAGCGCCTCGAAGTCGTCGAAGCCTTCCTCCAGAGCGGCAACAGGCCGGAGTGGATGGTTCTCTCCGCAGTGCCGGTCATCGCTCCCGAACTGCGCCCGATGGTGCAGCTCGACGGCGGCCGTTTCGCCACGTCCGACCTCAACGATCTCTATCGCCGCGTCATCAACCGCAACAACCGCCTCAAGCGGCTGCTCGAGCTCAACGCGCCCGAGATCATCATCAAGAACGAGAAGCGCATGCTGCAGGAGGCGGTCGACGCGCTCATCGACAACGGCCGCCGCGGCCGCCCGGTGACCGGTCCCAACAACCGCCCGCTCAAGTCGCTCTCGGATATTCTCAAGGGCAAGCAAGGCCGTTTCCGCCAGAACCTGCTCGGCAAGCGCGTCGACTACTCGGGCCGTTCGGTCATCGTTGTCGGCCCGTCGCTCAAGCTGCACCAGTGCGGTCTCCCCAAAGAGATGGCGCTCGAGCTCTTCAAGCCGTTCGTGATGAAGAAGCTGGTCGACCGCGGCCTCGCGCACAACATCAAGAGCGCGAAGCGCATGGTCGAGCGCGTGCGGCCCGAAGTGTGGGACGTCCTCGAAGAGGTCATCAAGGAGCACCCGGTGCTGCTCAACCGCGCACCGACGCTCCACCGCCTCGGCATTCAGGCGTTCGAGCCGGTGCTTGTCGAAGGCAAGGCGATCCATCTGCATCCGCTCGTCTGCACGCCGTACAACGCGGACTTCGACGGCGATCAGATGGCCGTGCACTTGCCGCTCTCGGCCGGCGCACAGGCCGAAGCGCGCATCCTGATGCTCTCGAGCAACAACATCCTGTTGCCCGCCTACGGCAACCCGGTGTCGATTCCGACCCAAGACATGGTGTTGGGCCTGTACTACCTCACGTTCCAGCGCGATGAGTATGCGGGGCCCGCGAAGGCCGCGATCACCGAGGAATCGGAAACCAAGGTGCGCGCGAAGAACAAGAACGCGCCGGCCGGCGGCGACACGCCGGGATCGCTACCGACCTTCTACGATCCGAAGGAGGCCGTGATCGCCTTCGAGACGGGCAGCGCGCATCTTCAGGAGTGGATTTACGTGCGCTGGAAGGGCGAGTTGATCCGTACGACCATCGGTCGCACGATCTTCAACATGGCCTTCCCGCTCAAGTGGAACAAAGAGTTCGTCAACCGCATCATCGATAAGGGTGCGCTCAAGAAGCTCATCACCGACTGCTACCGGCGGTACGGCAACGCGGAAACCGCGCGTTTCCTCGATGCCATCAAGGAGCTCGGATTCCACTATGCGACGCTCTCGGGCACGACCGTCTCGATCAGCGACATCGTCGTTCCGCAAGCCAAGCACGACATTCTCGACAAGGCGCAGAGCGAAGTCGACGAGTTGCATCGCCTCTTCGATCAGGGCTTCATCTCCGACGACGAGCGCTACAACAAGACGATCGAGATCTGGTCGAAGGCAGGCGACGCCGTTACCGGCGCGATGCAGGCCGCGCAGAACCCGCTCAACCCGGTCTTCATGATGGCGACCTCGGGTGCTCGTGGTTCGATCGCCCAGGTGAAGCAGCTCGGCGGTATGCGCGGACTGATGTCCGATCCCTCGGGCCGCATCCTCGAAATCCCCGTCAAAGCCTCGCTCAAAGAAGGCCTAACCGTTCTCGAGTACTTCATCTCGACGCACGGCGCGCGCAAGGGTCTCGCCGACACCGCACTGCGTACGGCCGACTCCGGCTACCTCACGCGCCGTCTGGTCGACGTGGCGCAGGACGTCATCATTCGCGAAGACGACTGCGGCACGATGAGCGGCATCACGGTGAGCGACATCCGCGCGGGCAAGGAGATCATCGAGCCCATTTCGGATCGCATCATCGGACGCCGCGCGGTCGACGACATCGCCGACATCGTCAAGCGCGATGAAGAGATCGACGAAGAGAAGGCCAAGGCCGTCGTTGACGCCGGCATCGCGACGGTGAAGATCCGTTCGGTGCTTACGTGTCAGTCGAAGTACGGCGTCTGCTCGATGTGCTACGGCCGCGATCTGGCGACCGGCAACCGTGCCGATATCGGGACGGCGGTCGGCATCATTGCCGCGCAGTCCATCGGTGAACCCGGTACGCAGCTCACCCTGCGAACCTTCCACACCGGCGGCGTCGCGACCGAGGACATCATCACCGGTCTTCCGCGTGTCGAAGAAATCTTCGAAGCGCGTAAGCCCAAAGGCCAGGCGGTCATCACGGAGATCGGCGGAACGATCAAGTTCTCCGACGACAAGACGCGCCGCGTGGTCTTCGTGGTCGATGAGACCGGCGAAGAGCACGAGTACGATATCCCGCACGGAACGCATCTTGCGGTGCAAGAAGGCAAGACCGTGGTTCCGGGCGACCAGCTCAACGAAGGCTCGCTCAACCCGCACGACATCCTGCGTCTCAAGGGCGAGACGGCGCTGCAGAACTACATGGTTCAGGAAGTGCAGAAGGTGTACCGCTCGCAGGGCGTCGACATCAACGATAAGCACGTCGAAGTCATCGTGCGCGCCATGATGCGCAAGGTGAAGGTCGTCGAAGGCGGCGACACGCCGATGCTCCCCGGCCAAGTGGTCGAAGCTTCGGCATTCAACGAGCATAACGAGCGCGCCAAAGCCGACGGCCGCGAGGTCGCGACCGCGACGCCGGTGCTGCTCGGTGTGACGAAGGCCTCGCTGGCGACGGAGTCGTTCCTCTCGGCAGCGTCCTTCCAGGAGACCACCCGCGTGCTCACCGACGCGGCGATCAAGGGTAAATACGATCCCTTGCTCGGTCTCAAGGAAAACGTCATCATCGGTAAGCTCATCCCGGCCGGTACCGGTATGTCGCGCTACCGCAACATCGAGATCACGCCCGAAGGGCAGGATGTCGACGACGACGGGCGTCCCCGCCAGCAATACGCGCAGATCGCGGAGACCTACGGCATGACCGCGGACGAAGCGGCGCTCGCCGAGGTGATGGGCGGCAACGGCGACGGCATGAGCCGCCTCGTGACGGCGTACGAACGCAATCGCGAGCCGCTTACCGTGCAGTACGAAGGCGAGTACGAGGAACACGCGTCGGTGCATGCGGCGCCGAAGAAGACGCAGTACGACCGCATCAAGGGCATCAACCCCGAGGATCTGTAGCCCTTTTCCCCCGCAGCGGTGTCGCGGGGCGGCTCGATAACCAGTTAGTTAACGTCGCCGCCCCGCTCCTTGCTGCGAGAGAAAATTGCGTACAGATCCGTGTCGGCCTCGCGCGCCTAGCTCGGCACGAAAATCTCTAGAGATCGGGTCGCCGTCCCGCTCCCATCCATAGACGAAGGCCCGACGATTTCATCGCCGGGCCTTCGTGCTACTCATCCATCCGGTGCGCTCGGGCGTTCCTCGAGCATGAAGATCATCTGTCTGGGAACCTGATCGCCCTCGGTGGCGGCGAGTTACGTCGTCTATCCGGAGCCGGTCGATGTGCCGCGCCCGCCCGGCCCGGCGGTGGCCTCGATCGAAGCGCCGTCGGAGGGAAAGGGCGCGCTCATCGACGCGCGCGCCTGATCCTTACTCCATCATGATGCGGCGGAAGTAGCGGCGCTGGACTTCTTTCTGTGCGTGCGCAAGGCGGTCGATCATCTCTTGGCTGGGGACGCGGATTTTGTCGGCGAGCTTCATCGCCGCCATCAGCTTGATCGTCCACCAGGTGAGGTCGACTTCAAACCACTTCATGCCATGGCGCGCGGAGAACGGAAACGCGTGATGGTTGTTGTGCCAGCCTTCACCAAATGAGATGATCGCTACGATCCACGAGTTGACCGAGCGGTCGGCCGTACGGTACGTGCGATACCCGAAGGCGTGCGCGGCGCTGTTCACGAGCCACGTCGAGTGGTACGTGAAGACGAGCCGTACGAAGATGCCCCAGATGACCCACGACCAGCCGCCGATGAAGTAGAATGCGACGCCCAGCGCGATCTGCGCCGGGATGTGCAGCCAGCGCAGCGCCTGGTAGAACGGGTCGTTCCACATGTCGGGCGTGTAGCGGGCGCGCTGTTCGTCGGTCGGCAGCGCCGGATTCGTCCGGAAGATCCACAGCACGTGTGCCCAAGTGAGGCCCTTGCGAATGCTGTGCGGATCGCCCCGGCGATCGGAGTGCGCGTGATGGATGCGATGCGTGGCAACCCAGTCGATGGGATCGCCTTGGAAGGCCAGCAGGCCGAATACTGCGGTGAGATACTCGAGCGGTTGTTTCATTCGCAGCGAGCGATGCGTCAGCGTGCGATGGTAGCAGAGCGTGATTCCGAGCGGGCCGGTGATATACACCATCACGATTGCGGCGAGAATCGCCGACCACGAGAAGAAAGCTGGGAACACCGCGAGCAACGCGCCGAGATGGATGATCAGCAGGCCGAAGAAGCTGATCCAGTTGGGTCGGTGATTCATGGGCCGTTGGGTTCAAGATATGGTCGAATAATCCGCTATGGTGACGCGCTGCGCACGCTCCACGAAAGAGCATAGCAAGTTCGCCAGTTCGACCTGTTCCGGGCTGGTGCAACGCACGCCAAGCAGCTCAGGCGAGCACACGAGGACGCTCATGCACTGCGCCCGCGAAATGGCAACATTAAGGCGGTTCTTTTCGAAAAGGAACTCCATGTCTCTGGGCAGCGTCGCCCCGCTCGAGGTCGCCATGGAGTAGATCACGACCGGGGCTTCTTGACCCTGAAACTTATCCACCGTTCCTACCGCGATCGCGCCGTAGCCCGCTCCCGTCAGCCGCCGCCGCAGCAGTTTGCGATGGGCGTTGTAGGGCGCGACCACGAGGACGTCGCGCTCGGTCATCGGGCGCACGGTCCCCGAGAGGTCGACGGTGCCGGCCAGCAGCCGGCCCGCAAGCTCGACGACGGCGCGCGCTTCCTCATCGGATGCACGGTCGTTGCCCTGATGCTCGACCGGAACGAACGCCAGGCCCGCGCGCGCGGTGCCGTTGAAGCTGACGGCGTTGCGTGCGCAGCGCTCATCGGCGCGGAGGCGGTTCTCGTAGACCCCCTCGGAGATGAAGGCGCAGATCGGCGGCGCCAGCCGGAACGAGCGGTCGAGGAAGACGCCGCGCGCCGGGTCGACCGTGTCGCGCCCGGCCAGCAGGTGCTCGAGGATCGAGCGGCCGGTGCCCGCCGGATGCGATCCTTGCGAGACCTGTGCGAGCTGCATCGGATCGCCCAGCAAGATGACGTTGTGCGCCGCGGTGGAGCACGCCAGCGCATCGGCAAGCGAGAGTTGCCCGGCTTCGTCGATCACGAGGTAATCGTAGGCGCCGTCGCGGTCCTCACGCGCGAACAGCCAGGGGGTGCCGGCGGCGAGGTCGTGCGGCTGGGCGAAATCGTCGTTTGAGGCGGTCGTTCGTATCGTCGAATCGGCTGCGTGCGAAACAAACTGCGATTCGTCACCCGAGTGTTTTTGCAACCCGGTGAACGCGACGCGGCGCTCCCGAGCTCGTTCCTCGACTTTGTGCAACAGGTTGTGAATCGCCTTATGGCCGCCGGAGACGATGCCGACACGCTTTCCCGCCGCAAGCAAATCGACGATGAGTGCCGCGCCGAACGTGCTCTTACCGGTGCCCGGCGGGCCTTGCAGGACGAGATAGCTTCGATCGAGATCGCGCGCGAGCGCGGCGAGCGACGTATCGTCGATCGTTTCGGGTTGTACGACGGCGCGCGGGGTCAAAAAGCGCGGCGGCTCGGCGAGAAGCAGATCGCGGGCGGCGGCGTACCGCCGCTCGAGCGAGCCGTCGAGCTGCGCGCGTGCGAGGCGCGCGAGCGCGCTCCGTGCGGCGCCGTTCTCGATCGGAGGCGCTGGGATCAAGGCAGTGATCGCCGCCGGAACGGCATTGCGGCTTACCTTGAGGCGCACGATCCGGCGATCGTCGTCGAGTTCGACGATCGACCCGGCCCGTTTGCGCATCCGCGGGCAGTGTGGATCGCCGTTCCCGAGATTGTGTTGCTGTGGGGGATAGCGGTAGGTGTAGATGAACGATTGCTTGTCGCGTTCCGGCGGGAGATCGAGCAGCTCCAATCCCGCCAGCGCCTCGTGATCGAACTCGAGCAACTCGTCGGGGTTGTCGTAGCGGTCGTAGAGCTTCCAGTACGCCGGCTTGTTTTCGCGCGAGTGGTAGCCCAGGAGATGCCCGAGCAGCCACCGGGCGCGGAACGCGGGTTCGGACCGGTATAGGGCGCCGGGAGATGCCGGCGGCTCGAGACCTGCGAGCAAGGCGTCGGCGAGCTCACCGCGGCCGTCGTCGCTGGGGGCCGCTTTTTCGACCGGCTCGCGCCATGGCGGCGTGAAGCCGCGCTGGTCCGCGTACTCGGCGCGCCGCTCCAGCAACCAATCGCGCAACATTGCGGTCGAACGGCAGTCGTCGGCGTTATAGCGCTCGATGTCCCGCAGGATCGCGTCGTCGCGTTCGATCAGCCACGATTCGAACATGACGATCGAATCGTCGCCGCGCTGGACGTTCGTGTCGCGCCGAAAGCCGTAATAGGGCTCGAGCTTCTTGATCGAATAGCTCGGTTGAGAGACGCGCAGGCTCTGGCGTACGACCGGAAAGAGATCGATGAGCGTCTCGTTGCGCAGCAGGCTGTCGACGTGGGCTTCGCGCGTGCCGTAGTAGCCCATGAGCCGACGCAACGCGGTGGCCTCATAGGCTGCGTAGTGGTAGACGTGCATGCGCGGATATCGTTCGCGGCGAGCGATCAAAAAGTCGACGCACTGCGCAAATGCCTCGCGTTCCTGCGACGGGGCATGCGCCCAAAAGGCGACGTACTCGCGCTCCTTGGCAAGGTAGATGCCGAAGAGATATTCGAGCCCGCGCTCGGGCGCGAACAGCGGGTCTCCCTCCATATCGAAGAAGACGTCGCCTTCGTCGGGTTCGGGAAGCAGCGCGAACCCTGCTCCCTCGCTCGCGTCGAGCAACTCGTAGCGCAGCTCACCGGTTACGCGGGCCTCGTGTTGAAGGCGCGCTTGTGCCTGGATCGTGGCGAACGTGGAGGATCCCATACCGAAGGGACGCTGCTCGGCGCGGGCAAGCGCCGTCATCGTCGTGATCCCGTCGCCTTCGAGTTTGGCGATCTGGTCGCGGCGAATCCGCGCCACCAGACTGAGATGATCGTCGCGGTTGCGCCGGCTCGCGCAGCGGTCGCTCCATCGGCAGACGCCGCAGTGCTTGACCTCCGCCGGATACGTCGGGGAACCCGCGTTCATGCGCTCGAGGAAGCGCGCCTTGACGTGACGGTAGTACGCAGCGGCGCCTTCGACGCGAAAGCTGCGTTCCGCGCCGCTGCCGAGAATCACGGACATCGACTCCGGCATCGTGCCGCTGATGCGCGCGACGTGCTCGCTGTAGTGCGCGAGTTGGATGAGGTAGGTGGGCTTGGGCGAGAGCGCGAGCTTGCTGTCGAGGACTTCGTAACTCCAGGGCCAGCGCTCGCTCCGCCGTTCGACGCGTCGCAGAAAATCGGCGCGCCCGCTGAACGTGCCGTCGGAGAACGCGGCTTGATAAATGATGGGTGCGCCGCTCTCCATCGCGCCTTCGGTATCGCGTTCGTCGCTCGGCGTGGCGACGCCGTCGCCGTAGCGCTCGCGAAAGCGCTCGAGCTGGCGCGCCTCGTGTTCGGCGCCCTTGCGCGCGAGAAGATCGAGCGTGGGCGTGGCCTCGGGGCGTTCGAGCTCACCCAGCGCGACGGCGCGTTCGAGCGCGGTGAGATGCTCGCACTCGAGCGAATCGCTCAAATCGCTTGCCGTGTAGATGAAGGCCTTGCCGCTGCGCCGCATGGACGAAGTGTATGACGCAATCGTGCCATGCGCCTGGCATCTTCGAGAGGTATCGTCGGCTCAATGGACCCATTGCTTGCCGTCCGCCGCCTTCCGCAACTCGCGCAGCGCGCCATGGTCGCTGCGATCCTGACCGCGATCGATCGCGCGCGATTTACACCTCGTTCCCTGGTCAACGACGCGCTGATGCGCTTCGAGCGTGCCGTTCAGGCGGAGATCGCCGACGGCGTACGTCCGGCGCTCCTGTTTGCCGAACGCGACCGCATCGTGCGCGAGCTCCGGCGTTTCATCGACGCGCGGCTCGCCGCTCGCATCGCGGCATTGCGCAGGCGCGATATCGTCGCGTTGGGCGCGGAGGCGGCGCCGTTCGATGCGATCGTGCGCAACCGAGCCGGGCGCTGTTACGGGCTGGTCCTGCGCAGGCTCCCCGCCGATGGGGGCCGCCTCGAGGTCATCCGGCGCGCGCGCCTGGCACAATATGCAGCGAGGACGCCGCTGAACGGCGTCCTCCTCTACGATTTCGGCTCGGGTGTCGCGCGGCTGGTGCTAGACGATTCCGGCGCGGATCGCGTGCACGGCGATCTGCGTGCGAGCTGAGAGGTTCAGCTTCGCAAGGATATGCGAGATGTGATTCTTCACCGTTTTGTCGGAGAGCGCCAAGCGCGTGCTGATTTCCTTATTGGAGATGCCTTCAGCGACGAGGCGCACGACTTGGAGTTCCCGGTCGGAGAGGAGCGTGCGCATGTCGCGCTCGCCGCCCGGAAGCGGGCGCAGGTGAGCCTTGCCGACGCTGACGGGAAGCGTCTTCACCATATCGATGAAGTCGGCAATCGTCAGGTTCCGCAGGTCGTGGAGCAGCCGCTCGTCGATCACGACGTCGGCGGTTGTAACGTCCTCGATGCCGTGCGCCGTGCCGGCGATGTGCAGCGAGGGTTCGAGAGCGAGGAGACGCGCGATCGCCTCGCGGACCGTGGCGTCCGGTCCGACGACGAAGACGTTGGCCGGATCGAGACGCTGTGGTACGACGGTCATAGGTGCCTTTCCGTTGGCTCGGCTGGCCCGTTCAGCGTAGATGCATAACCTTTCCTGATGCTTACGATATCATTACAGGATAGTTACAGAATGATTACAAAAGAAGCCGCATGCAGGTCAACCAACCGGTACGGCGCGAGGCGATCTTGGACCGGATCGCGCGCGTGCGTCCGCGCGTGCTCGCGATCGTGGCGCCGGCCGGCTATGGAAAGAGTGAGCTCGTCCGCCAGCTTCGCGAGGACGCGGGGGGCGTGCTCATTCACGGTGAGGGAGCCGGCGCGGAGATTGTTCAAGCGCTAGCCGCCGCGCTCGAAGCCGCCGAACCGGGCCCCGTCGTGCTCGAGCGAGCGGATGAAGCGCTCTCGCACGCCGAGGTGCAAGCCGCCCTCTCGCGCTTGGTGCCTGCAATGGACGCCGGGCGGAGCTTCGTCCTCGTCGGGCGCGGAGCGCCCGCTCTGCGCTTGTCGCGCATCGTCGCCCCGCACGAAGTGCTGACGATCGGCGCGGCCGACCTCGCGTTCGACCGGGACGCCGTGCGATTGCTGCTTTCCGGCGACGGCGTCGATGAGAACGCACTCACGCAGATCCTGGAGGCGACTCGCGGTTGGCCGGCTGCCGTGCTGATGGTCGCCCGGTGGCGCCGCGAGGGCCGTCTTTCGCGCGAGATGCCGCGGCTGGCGCAAGCCCTCGCGGTCGAGCTGCGCGACTATCTCCTCGAGGATGTCCTCGGCGAACTCGAGCCGGCGGCCACCGACGTGCTCTTTGCATGCGCCGCGCTGCCTCGTCCGGAGATCTCGGACCTGCGGGCCGTCGTGGCGCACCACCCGGAGCCGGTCGACGTGGTCGAGCGCTGCGCGTCATCGCCGCTGATCGAGGCGGTGGGGAGCGAGCTACGCTTGCATCCGATCGTCGCCGCCTTGCTGCTCGCCGGAGATCCCGCCCGCGCAGCCCGCGTGGTGCGTGAGGTTGCGGGCGCGCAGGAGCGCGGCGGCGACCCCGTTCGCGCCGCCGAGCTGCTGCACGCCATGGGCGAGAGCGCGGAGGCGGTGCGCGTCCTGGCGCGCCACGACGTGCTGCGCGACCGCCGCTTTTCGGCTCGCTCCCGAGAGTTGCTGGGGTCGCTCGATCGTGCCGTGCTCGGAAGGGTTCCCGGCTTGTGGGCGGTCGCGGCGGTGAGCCGCCTGTTCTGCGATCCGTTCGATGCGTTGCTCGATGAGGCCGAGACGCTCTGGCGGACGATGCCGCTCCAGACGGCGCCGATCGATCGCGCGCTCGTGCTGGCCGTGCGCGTCATGTGCATGACGCAAGTGGGCCTGATCGCGGAAGCGGAACGCGCCGTCGATGCGTTTTTTACCGACGAGCTCTGCGTGGCGAATCGTGACGTCGAAGGCTTCGCGCACTACCTGCGCGGCGTCGTCGACGCGCGAGCGGGCCGCATCGAGCGAGCCGAGCGTGAACTCAACCAGGCGCTCTCACAGGGCGACGATGTCGACATCCGCGCGTGCATCATGTACCTTTCGTTCGCTGCCGACGTCGCGCGGGTGCGCGGTGAGGCGCCGGTCGAGCGACAACTCCTCGAGCGCGCGATGCAGCGCGGCCGCTCCGCCATGCAGCCCAATCTGCTCGCGATTGCGACGGCCGAGGCGCTGATCTGCGCGTGGATCGGCGGCAACTCCCGCGCCATGCGCGCCCGTGCCGACGAGCTCGACGGCCTGGTGAACGAGCATGGCGTACGCGGCTTGCGTTTTCTTGCCTCGGTCGCGCTGGGGCGCACCGCCGAACCGCAGGCGGCCGACGTTCCGCGCTACGTTGCCTACGCGCGTCTGATCGAAGCGGCGCGGCTGCGTTCGCGCGACGAGCGGCTGCACGCGGCCTCGGCGGCGCTCGCGGCCGCGCGGGCGACGCGCTTGCCGGCCGTGGAGGCGCACGCCGCCGTCGCGCTTGCCGCGCTCGATGAATCGCACGCCGAGCAGTGGCTGCAGGTCGCTCGCACCGCCGCCGCGCGCGTCGAGAGCGTCGCGTTTGCCGCCGCGATCGAAGCGCTTGCCGAAGGCGATGACGACGTCGGCATGCTCGAACCGTTCGTCGCCCGCTTCCGTGGTTCGGCCACGCACGCACCGGCGACGATCGACGTGTTGGCGGGCGAGGTTGCCGTCGACGGCGCGAGCGTTCGCCTCTCATCGCGCGAGATGGAGTTGTTGGCCGCACTCGCGGTGCGCCGCGAACCCGTGCCGCGCGCGCGATTGGCCGCCATGCTGTGGCCCGACCTCGATGAGCGCGCGGCGCGAAATGCGCTGAGCGTGTGTCTGCATCGCCTTCGCGTGCATCTCGACCGCGACGACGTCGTGCTCCGCGACGGCGGAGGATACCGCTTGCACGAAGACCTGCGTGTGGATCTCTGGGAAGCCGAGCGAACGGCGGCGCTGGCGCGCAGCCGCGATCTGCTGACCGGAACCGATCGCGCCGCGTTTCGCCGAACCTGGCAAGCGCTCGCCCGTACCCGTGATCCCCGCTTGGAGCGTTGGGAGTGGTTTGCGCCGGCGCTTCGCCGGCTCGGCGACCTGCGAACCGACATCGCCCATCGCCTCGGCATCGATGCCCTGGACCGCGGGGAGACCTCGCTCGCGCTCACGTATGCTACCGCGGTGATCGACGAAGATGCGTGCGACGAAGCGGCTCGGGAGGTTGCCATCATGGCGCATTTGCGCGACGGCGATCGTGCTGCGGCGGTGCGTCATTATCGCCAGTACCGCGATGCGGTCATCGAAGAGCTGGGCATCGAGCCGTCGGCCAAGCTCGCGGCGCTGGTGGCCGAATGATCGCTGCGTTCGTCCTGGCGGCCGAACTCGTGCGCGCCGACGTGCTCATTTCGGCCGGTCACGAAGGGCGCCCGGCGTCCTGCGCGCGATATCCGAAGCGCGCCTGCAATCTCGGCGCCGCCGGCGAACGCGAATGGACGCCCGTCGTCGCCGATGAGGCGACACGGGTGCTGCGCGCTCACGGTGTGAGCGTGGTTCGGCTTCCCGCCGATTTCGACGGTATGTATGCGGTGGATGCGGCGGTGTTCATTCATTTCGACGGGTCGGAGAAGCCATGCGCGTCGGGCGCGTCGGTCGGGTATCACGAACCGGCGTTTTCACGTGCCGCCCAAGCCTGGCGAACGCTCTACGAACGCTACTTTCCGTTTGCATTCGAGCCGGATAACTTCACGACCGGCTTGCGCGACTATTATGGGTACCGGCAAGTCGAGGCGGAGGATGCCGCGCTGGTTCTGGAAATGGGCGAGCTGACGTGCCCGCAGCAGCGTGCGTGGCTTGCGCCGCGGTTGGCGTTCGAGGGTGACGTGCTCGCGTATTTTATCAGCCGCCTCATCGGTAAAGGGGACGTGCCGGTACCGGCTAAAGTCGAGCAGCGTCGATGATCGAAGTGTTTTTCCGCTATCGCGTCCATCCGTCGCAGGCCCGGGCGTTCGAACATGCCTACGGCCCGTCCGGTCCGTGGGTGGCGCTGTTTCGCGGGAATCCCGGCTATCGCCACACCCGCCTCTTTCGGCATAAGGCCGAGCCGGGCGTCTACGTGACCGTCGACGTCTGGGATTCCAAGGCCGACTACGACACCTTCCGCGCTGCTCACGCCCTCGAGTACGCGCGCCTCGACCGCGAGCTGCACCTGCTCTATATCGAAGAGTTGCTCTTAGGGTATTATGAAGGCGACGAGGAGTACCAAGCACCACTTGATAGCATGGCCTGACGCATGATTCGGCCCGTACGACCGGATGGAACGATCGAAACCGGCGGCGTCTTCGTGCCGGTGCTCCGTCGCCGCGTCATCGACCGGATCGCATCGGCCGCGCTGCAGCGGATCGTCTTGATCGTGGCTCCGGCCGGTTACGGCAAGTCGGTTGCGTTGCGCCAGTACCTCGAGACCATCGACGAGCCGGTGATTCGCTTCGACGTGCTTACGGAGCACGCGACCTTGCTGGGCTTCCTGCGCGGCCTCGCCGACGCGCTGGTCGAGGTAGCTCCCGATGCGCGCTCGACGCTCGCCGGCGCCTATGAAAAGAACGCCGCCTCGCATACGCCCGGCTCCGACCTCGCCTTGTGGATGCACTCGCACCTCAAGAGTTTCCGCGGCGTCATCGCGCTCGACGACCTGCACGTCGCGCAGGAGGATCGCGACGTCACGCAGTTCCTCACCGCGCTCATCGAACGCTCGAAGGGGCGGATCCAATGGGTCATAGCGTCGCGCGCGACGCTCGGGCTGCCGATCGGCACGTGGCTCGCATACGGTGAGAGCGACCTCGCGATCGACGAACACGATCTGAAGTTTACGGTGGAAGAAGCCAAGGATGCCGCGCGCTCGTTCCGGCTTGGAGTCCGCGACGAAGAGCTCTACGAATTGCTCCACCTGACGGACGGGTGGCCGACGGCGATGAGCTTTGCGCTCCGGTCGTCGACGCGTTCGATCGATCTGCGCAACATCTCGTCGATGACGCGCGAGATGATCTACCGCTACCTTGCCGAGCAGGTCTATACCGGGCTCGGAGACGTCGAGCGCGGTTTCATCGAGACCGTCGCCCTGCTCGACGAGTTCGATGCGCCGCTCATGGTGGCGACGGGCTTCGACCGCGCCGCCGGGATGATCGACGACCTGCGGCAGCGCGTCGCATTCGTCCACGAGCAGCACCCGGGCGTCTACCGCCTGCACGACCTGTTTCGCGACTTCGTCCGCCACCAGCTGACGCTGCGCGGCGAGAGCGCGGTGCGCGAGCGTTCGAATGCGGTCGCGGCCGTTCTGGAATCGTTGGGTCGCGCCGTCCCCGCGCTGCGGCTCTATGCCGGCGCCGGCAATACCGGCGCGGTCTTGCGTTTGCTCTCCGAGCGTGGGCTCGATCTGCTCTCGCGCGGGTTTGCCGACGATGTCGCCTCCGTCATGCAGATGATGCCCGAGAGCGTAGCCTCCGACGCGGTGTTCCGTGCGCTGGCCGGATTGGTCGAGATGCAGCGCGGCCGCCTGCGCGACGGCGAGCAGATGCTGCGCGCATCGGTGCGCGCCGTCGCCGACCCGGCTCTGCGCGGCGAGTTTCTGCTGCGTCTCGCCGTGTACCAGTCGAACAGCGGCGGCGACCCCTCGCCACTCTTAGAGCAGATGATCGACGATCCGTCCTTTCCGGAGATCAAGCGCGTCGAAGCGAAATCGCTGCTCGCCAGCATGTACGCTGCGCGGGGCAGTGAGGATGCTGCGCGCCGTATCTTGTCGGATGTCGTTGCGTCGTTGGACGCCGTCGACGACGAAGACGTGCGCGCCGCCGTGCTCTTGCGATTGGGGAGTACCTACCATGCGCTAAAGGAGTTTGCGCGCGCAAAGGAGGCGCTTTCGGCCGCTCTGGAGCTCGCAAGCCGGCGTTCGCTGTGGGCGGTCGCGTCGCGCGCGAATCAGTCGCTGGCCAACCTCGTGCTCTGGCACGACAGCGACACGGCCTCGAGCCTCTGGCATGCGCAGCAGTCCTCGGTCTCGGCGACCCGGGCCGGCGATTATCTCGACGTTCAGCGGTCGCTCTTGATGATGCTCAGCCTGGAGACGCGCCGCGGGAACGCCGAGCGGGTAGCGCAAGTCGAACGCCAGTTGGTCGACTTGAGCAAAAACGACGCGTCGATCAGCAGCTTCCTGGTTTCCAGCCAGGCGCACCGGGCCGCGTGGGCGGGCAGGTTCGGCGACGCTGCGCGCCTCTTTTCGAGCATTCGCGGGAGGCAGCCGTTTTCGATCGACCGGGCCTTCGTCTTCGCAGTCCTCGCGCTGTGCGGCGCTCTCGACGGCAACCGGGAGAAGACGCTCAACGAAGAAGCCATCGAGCAACTCTCCGCATCGCGGGATGAGCTTTCGGTCGTCTGGTGCATCGGCATGGTGTTTGCCGTCCTGACCGAGATCGTGAACGGGCGGCTGACGGCGGCGCAACGTCTGCTGTCCCGCTGCGCGCCCGGCCCGTCCGAGGTGGTGACCTGCGCGGTGACCGCCGCAGCGGAGCTTGCCAAATACGCAAAGAGCGGCTCGCATCAGCTCGACGACTTCGAGGGGCACGTCGAAGCCCTGGAGACGTTCGGGTTCGGCGGCTACGCGCGTTACTTCCGGCTTGCCCTGGAAGCCATCTCCGCGGCCCAAGCGCCCGAGCAGATCGTGAAGCTCACGCCGTCCGAGCAGCAAGTGCTCTCCGCCCTCGCGCGGGGGATGACGCCGAAGGATATCGCGGCGGAGTCGGGCCGGTCGGTGCTGACGGTACAGACCCACGTCCAGAACGTGATCAAGAAACTGGGCGGGCACGGCCGGGCCGAGGCGATCGCCGCGGCCAAGCGGATGGGCCTGCTGTAGCCCTGTAACGCCCCTACTTAAAAATCAGTAGAGACCCCTCGGGGCGGTTTTCTGTACCCTTGAGTCATCGTACTCACGCCGGTAAGGATACACCGCTATGATCACTGCTGCTGCGATAGCCCTTGCAATCATCATCGTCGCTTGCGACATGCCGGCCAGCCCGATCGGGTAGGTCGGAGATCTCCGCACCATGGCTACGCTTCGTACGCTGACCTCTCTCGGGGCCGCGCTCGGTCAGGAGATTCCCGCCCTCGCTCGTGCGGCGTCGGAGAACCTCACCCTGGCCTCGATTGCGCAGATGCCCGAGGTTGAGAGCATCCTCGAAGTGTTGCTTGATCGACTCTGCTTATCGCTGACCCTGGCGAAACCCGTCGGCCTGGTCGCCTGGGCCGAGCGCGAGACGGCCCGGCTGGGCCGCGCCGGGATCGTCGATGTGACCGCGGCTGCGGCTCAAGCGATCGCCTCAGCGGCTGCGGCGCACGGTGCCGAGCAACGGCGTCTGCTGGCGTTTCTCGACGTCCTCTCGCGCGAAATCGAACGCGCGGCCCTGGGGTCGGAAGCCGACGACGCGGGCGAACCGGGCGGCGACGGCGCGAGCGCGCTCCTGGCCATGCTTGCCGAGCGCGACTATGGAACGTGCTGCCACTCGAAAGCCACGGCCGAATGGGCACGCCGCTTGGCAACCGCAATGGACTGTGATGCGGAGACCGCCGACTTCATTGCGCTCTGCGCCTTGCTCCACGATATCGGCAAGGTTTCGACGCCCGACTCGGTGCTGCTCAAGCCCGGACCGCTCTCGAGCGATGAATGGGACGTCATGCGGGATCACGCAGCCGCCGGTGCCCGTGTCCTCAATCAGATTCCGTCCCTGCAGCGCTGCGCGATCGTCGTGCGGGCGCATCACGAGCGGTTCGACGGGAGCGGCTATCCCGACGGCTTGATCGGAACGACGATTCCGTTCGAAGCTCGAGTGGTTGCGGTCGCCGACGCCTTCCACGCCATGATCAGCGAACGTCCATACCGTCAGCCGATCGCCCCGCGTCAAGCGCTCGAGATCCTACGGGAGGGCCGCGGCTCGCAGTGGGATCCGGCGGTCGTCGATGCGATGCTCGGGATGTTTAGCCGGCGGACGACGATCGTGTCGCACGAGCACAAACAGCTTTCCTCCGCGTAGCGTCCACGTGGAGGAAAACCCCGCTATCGGGTGGTGGGCAGGGGGGCGTCGTTCAGCGGCGCCTCCATTTTTTTGTTCATGCCACGCAGGTGGCATATCGAGCGGTGATACTGCAGGCATGAACGATTATTTCATCGGCTCGGGCGCCATCATCACGAGCGGTCCCCGGGCCAGCATCGCCGAGGTCGCCCTCCACGCACAGACCGACACGGCGCTCGCGGCCGTGGTCAAGGCTGCCGTGGTCGACTTCGAGGGGAGCGCTGCTCGCGGTCTTGGCCGACTGGTGCTCGCCGGGGCCGGATGGCGGCGCGAACGAGCCGCCCGCGAAGTGATCGAACCCTTGCTTGACCGCGGCGCCTGCTCGCTGGCCGACGTGCTCGCCACCCTGGGAAGCGCTTGCGGCGGGGCCGAGGTGCACCTCTTCGCCCGCTGGCTGCCCGACGAAGGGACGGTCGACGACCTGCGGGCGCGCGGCCTCACCCTGGTCGCCCACCCGCTCGAAGAGATCCGCCAGGCGGCCCTGGTCTGCGGCCAGCGCTTCGAGCGCTGGAGCTCCGGCATGCGTGCCGCGTAGCATCTTCAGGTGGCTCACAGGGGGTTGCTGCAGGATCAGCCGTAGATATGACTGTTATGGCTAACGCTCGGGTCGCCGTGATCGACGACGACCGTATGGTGCGCGAGATGCTCGAGTTGGGGCTTTCGCGTGAAGGGTTCGACGTTCGCACCGCCTCCGACGGTACGGGCGCGCTCGATCTGATCAAGGGCTTCGATCCCGAAGTCATCGTGCTCGACATCATGATGCCCAAGATCGACGGCATCACCTTGCTGCCCAAGTTGCGCGAGATCACCCAGGCGCCGATCCTGATGCTTACGGCCAAGGGCGGCACCGAGAATAAGGTGCAAAGTCTTTCGGCCGGCGCCGACGACTATCTCGTCAAGCCGTTTGTCTTCGAAGAACTCATTGCGCGGCTGCAGGCCAAACTGCGGCGTCCTCAGCTCATCGAAGAGAACGTCTTACGCTGGCGCGACGTCGCGATGAATCCGCAGACGCATGAGACCTTCCGCGGCAAGGATGCGATCGACCTCACCCAGCGTGAGTTCGATCTGTTGCTGGTCTTGATGCGTGAGCCGCGCCGAGTCTTCAGCAAGGATCATCTGCTCGAGATCGTCTGGGGGCACGATTTCGAAGGCGGACCCAATATCGTCGAGACCTACATCTCCTATTTGCGCGCCAAGATCGACCGGCCCGGCGAGCGCGGTTCGTTTCTTCGCACCGTTCGAGGCGTCGGCTACGGACTCTCGCAGTAACCCCGCGTGAAGCACTCGCTCGCGAACCGGCTCTCCGCATTGTACGCAACGCTGCTCGGTTTTACCGTGCTGTTGGTGATCGTTGCGACGGGCGTCGCGCTCGTGTGGGTGCTTGCCAATTTCGAACGCGACATCGTCATCGCCAAACACGAAGAAGCGCGCATCCTCACCGAGCAGTACAAGTTGCAAGGCCTCTCGCTGGCGCAAGCCGCGCCGGGTATCGTCACGCAACTGAGCGGGATCGGGCTCAATGTGGCGGTCTACGACGATCAAGGACACTTCCTGGCCGGCGATCGAACGTTGCGGCCGCCGATTCTCGATCAAATCGTCAAAGGCAATCTGCACTTCGAGCCGCCCGACCAGCGCCTGGGCATGCCGCTCGAGGACCTGCATGCCGCCGGTTCCCCTTTGCCGCCGCCCCCGGGCGCGCCGCACGCTCCGGCGATCTTGGAACGTGAGGCGCGGCCCGAAGCGATTCCGCTCACGGCGGTCGACGGCGGCTACGTCGCGTTTGCGCCCTCGATCGGCCTGCTGTTCGTCTCGCTGTTGCCCTACTGGCGCGTCGTCCTGACGATTGCCATCGTGGCGATTGCCGTTTCCCTGCTGCTCGGGCGCGTCTTCGCGCAGCATGCGCTTCGGCCGATCCTCGATCTAACGACGTCCCTGCGCGCGCTCGCCGACGGCGACTTCACGCAGCGGCAGTTCATCGCTCCGGGCGGCGACGAGATCGGCGCGCTCACCGCGGCATATAACGACGCGGCCGCCAACGTCGCTGCCGTGATGAACGAGCGTCGCGAAACGGAAGAGCGGATGCGCCAGTTCGTCGCGGACGCAGGGCACGAGCTCCGCACGCCCTTGACGGTCATCGGCGGTTACATCGACGTGCTACGGCGCGGAGCAATCGCGGAGCCGGCCATCGCGCGCCAGATTCTGGGCACGATGGCGATCGAAAAGGAGCACATGAGGGGGCTGATCGAGCGCCTGATGCGGCTCGCCCGCCTCGACGCCGATACGCCGCCGTACAAGGAGCCGATCGACGTCTCCGACCTGCTGCGTAGCCAGGTCGAGGCGGCGCGGCGCCTCGACGAAACGCGTCACGTCGACTACAGCGTGGAGGGCGCGACGAGCGTCGTAGCGGACCGCGCCGAAATCGGCGAAGCGCTATGGAACATCGTGGAGAACGCGCTCAAGTACGCGCCGGATTCGCCGATTCACTTGCGCGCCAGCCGAACCAACGGCACGACGACGATTTCGGTCGCCGACCAAGGTCCGGGCATGACGGAATCCGAGCGGCTGCATGCCTTCGAGCGTTTCTATCGCGGCGATCAGCGCGGCGAGATCACGGGAAGCGGACTCGGGCTCGCGATCGCCAAGCGCGCGGTCGAGCGCGCCGGCGGTTCGATTGCGCTCGAGAGCGCCCCGAATCGCGGTACCGTCGTGACCATTACGCTCAGCTAATTATCAGCAGTTATCAATTAGTATCGTGAGAGCCATGAGACGCCTTGTTGCGATATTTGTCACGCTCTGCGTGATGCTGTGCGCCGTGCCCCAGGCTGCGCTCGCCCAGCAGGACGATGCAGGTTCGATTCGGATCGTCGTACATGATGATACCGGCAAGGTGCCGCTTGCGCTCGCACGCGTGGTTCTCGATGGTCCGGTCATCGCAAGCGAGCTCACGAGCGCGCAAGGCGAGGTGCTCTTCACCGACGTGCCCGACGGCATCTATCGCGCGCGCATCGCCAAGAGCGGCTACCAGCCGATTACCTCAAGCGCCTTTGAAGTCGTCAACGGGCGCGCGGTCACGATCTCCGTGACGCTGGCCTTGGCCACCGACCTCAAGATCATCGGCACCGTCACGGCCCACAGCAGCGCGTCGGTGTCGGCAACCTCGATCAGCAACGATTCGGCGCAGCGCAAGCTCTCCACCGATCTCGCCGATGCGCTCAACAAGCTCTCGGGCGTTACCGTGCAAACCAGCAGCGACGATTCGGACGCACAGCAGACGATCTCGCTCGAGGGGCACGATGCCAGCCAAACGCAGCTCACGCTCGACGGCATTCCGCTCAACGCGCCGGGGTCGGCGGGAAACATCGGCGCCTTCGCGACCGACCTGTTCTCCGGCGCATCGGTGCGCACCGGGCCGCAAGTCGGCGGACTGGGCGGCGGCGTCAACTTCACGACCTTGCAGCCCACGCTGAGCTGGAACTCGTACGTCACGCTGGGAGCCGGGAGCAACGGCCGCTACAACTACGGCTTCTCCGAGACCGGCTCGGACGGCAAGCTCGGCGTCGCACTCGAGACGACGTTTCGCGAGAACACCAGCTTGGTGGACGGCCTCTACTATCTCGACGCCAGCGGGCTGGCCTACGACCACAACGGTGACTCGGCGATTTCAGGCAATTTCGCCCGCCTGCGCTATCAGTTCGGCGACAATCAGACGCTGAGCGCGACGTTCTTGAGTTCGGTGCGCGACACGAGCCTGGTCTGCCTGCGCATTCAAAACGACATTCCGTGCGGCTACGGCCCGGGGAACTACACCGACGGTTCGGTGCAGCTCTACTCGCTTACCGACGACGCCCTCGTCGGCGAAACGTCCGTGCAAGCGACGCTATTCTCGACGACCTCCACCAATCTGAACGACGAGATCGATCGCTTCATTGATGGAATCGCTGCGCCTACGGGCTTCAGCGGGCTCAGCCAGTCGCGCGGCTTCTCGATCAATGCGACGCTCCCGGCGGCCTTGCGGCACACGATCTCGGTGCAAGCGTACGGGACGTGGGGCGACACCAATAGCTATCCGCTCGTGACGCAGGCCGAGCCTTTCTATACCAGCGCGCAGACGAGCAACTACTCGGCGCTGCAGATCAGCGACGCGATTCATTCGAACGATAAACTCACCCTGAACGGTTCGTTCGGCCTGAGCAGCGCAACCGGTGCGAATGCCAGCGGCATCGGCACGATCGGCTTCACGTGGCGGCCGACGCGCCGCGATACGTACACGGCATCGTATGCGGTGGGCGGTTCGGCGGCCGCGTCGTCGCGCTCGACGATCCTCACCGACCCCGGCTCGCTCCGCTTCACCTGTGACGGCGCCGACAGCGTCGCTTCCGGGAGCGCACCGGGCGAGTCGCCGGGTCAGAGCTCGTCGATCTCGGAACGCGTTGGCTATACGCGCACGCTGGTCGGCGGATCCGTCTCGATACAGGCTTACCGCCAAGTGCAGAACGACGTTTTGCTGCCGACGCAGGTCAACGGCACGATTCTCGAAGCCAACGGCACGATCTCGCCGGCGTATCTCGCTGCGGCGCAGTTGCTCTACCAGTCCCCGGCCGGCTGTAGCAGCTCGCTGCCGCTCGCGGCGTCGCAACTGTATTTCTCGACGCCGATCAGCGGCGTGCAGCGCGTGTACGAGGGCGGCTCGCTCACCGGCTACGCCACGCTGGGCGGTCTGGTGATTCAGCCGTTCTGGAACGTCACCGTCTCGAAGGTGCTTTCGAACTCACCGTACATCAATAACCCGTACTCGATCACCATTTCCGGGCAACAAGTGCCCAACGTCCCGCAGCAACGGGGCGGCATCGTGCTCGACTACAAAGCGCGGCGTTCGTCGGTAGAGTTCCTCGCCGACGCTCAATACACGGGCCGCAACAACCAGAACAACCTGCCTGCGTATACGCAGTTCGATGCCGGCGTGAGCACCTTGCTCGACCGCGGCACGCTCACGTTCGCTGCGAGCAATATCACGAACGTGTACGGCGGCACGTTCGCAAGTACGGTGAACGCGGTGCCCTACCAAACGCAGAACGGGATGATCATTCCGACCATCGCGCGTCCGCTTACGCCGCGCACGTATTCGGCCACGTATTCGTTCAAGTTCGGCCCGGGCGCGACGAACACGTTTGCGACGCTCCCGACGCGCGGGGGACGCGGCGGTGGTCCCGGCGGCGGAGGCGGGGAAGGCGGACCCGAAGGCGGCCCGCCGGGCGGCGGACCCGGCGGCGGCGGAAACGGCGGCGGCGGCTTCCGCAATCTCATCACGCCGATTCCCACCTCGCCGCCCGCCGATCCGCTCGGCGTGCAGACGAACTCGCAGCTCTGCACGGGCGACTCGCTCGTTGCGGCGCAGAAGCTTTCGTCCGAGCTCAAGGCGTACGTCGCGCAGATCGAAGCGGCGAAGACCGCAGCGGGGTATCCTGCGTCGATGCCGCCGCCCGTGCTGGACGATGCGACCGTCACGTACCACGGTCTCGGCGCGACGTACGCGCTGTCGATCGCCCCCAAGACGCCCAACGCGGCCCAGACGGGAACGCTCGCGTCGACGCTCGTGAACAATCCGAGCCCCTCGCCCTCACCGGGCGCGCAAGGCGCGCGCGGCCGTGGCGGCGCGTTCCGCGTGTTCTTCGGGTGCTTGGCGCTGCACAGCGCGCAGCCGGCCGACATCACGTCGCGCAACCTCTACGCGCCGCCGAGCGGAGCCACGTTCGGCGCGCCGCAGATCACGTTCATGCCCAGCGTCGGCCTCTACGTTCAGCTGCGCGCGCAGCAAGCGGGGCAGGAGAGCTTCCGCGTGTACGCGTTGCCGTCGACGCCGCCCAAGAACCCGTTCGAAGTGCGCACGACCGCGGCCGAGTGTACGCCGGACTTGCGCAACGCCGCGACCGAATCGCTCGGCGAGCTGCGGGCCTTCTTCGAGAACGGAAGCAAGCCCGCGACGTGGACGATCACGCAGCATACGAGCAAGGCGGGCACGTGGTACGCGCTCGCGCCGGGCGACGCGAGCGTCGTCGTCGCGCTGATCAGCTGCGGCCGCGTCGCGGCTGCGACGCCCGCGGATCTTGTTGCCAAAGGATGGGACGGGATGCTGGTGCCGCAACTCAACTATGCGAAGCCGCTCGGCCTGTACCTTATCCGGCCGCAGCCGCCGCAACCCCGGCCTAGTCCGTCTCCCTAGAGCGACCCGACGCCCGGGCGAGTTCGACCATCTCGCGCATGCGAGGGTGATCGCCCGGGATCGTTTCCACCCAGCGCTCGAAGCGCGGAACCGGCACGTTGACGCGAAACAGCAGATACCAGGCGTTCATGTCGCCGAGGAACGCGAAGCGCTTCTTGAGATCTTTGGCGAGCGCCGCATAGGTCGCGAAGCTCGCGGCGTACGCGTGGAAATCGCCGTAGTCCCCTGCGAGCGCGCACAGGGCGGCAGCATTCTTCACGGTGGCGCGCACCTTGCGCGGCATCCGTAAGATGCCGGGCACGGTCAGCACGCGCTCGATGTCTGCCTCGCAGTACGCGGCCACACGCAGCGGATCGAAGTCGTCGAAGGCGACGCCGTATGCGTTCCAGTGTTTGGCGATTTGCGCCCAACTCACGCCGGTTTGGAACACCGCGCGCGTCATCACCTCGAAGACGTCGCGCAGCGCCGGATGCTCGACCACCTCGGGGATCGTCGGGGTATCGAAGCCCGCCTCGTTACGGGGCATTTCGCGGCGCGTCGAAGGCCAGCGCCGCCATCATCGCGACCCCGTTCGGCAGCGCCGCCTCGTCGATGTCGAACAAGCTCGAATGATGCGGGTGGCTCGTGTTGCGGTCGCCGCTGCATCCGAGCGTGTAGAAGCACGCGGGTACGCGCTGCGCGAAGAACGAGAAATCCTCGGCGCCCATCAGCATCGCGGCATCCACGACCAGCTCGTCCCCGAGCGTCGCCGCGGCCAGGCCGCGCGCGTAGCGCGTCTGTTCCGCGTCGTTTGACGTGACCGGATAGCGCCAGCTGTAGTCGAACGTATAGCTCGCGCCGGCGCTCTCGCAGCACGAACGCAAGACGCGTTCGATTCGCGCGGGCATTGCCTCGCGAACCCCCGTCGAGAACGCGCGTACGGTGCCCATCAGCCGCGCCGTACGCGGGATCACGTTGTGCGTCGTGCCGGCGTGGAACGCGCCGATCGTGATCACGGCGGGCTCCAGCGGATCGATCTGCCGTGCCACGACCTGTTGCACCGAGGTGACGAACTGCGCGGCCGCATAGATCGGGTCGACCGCATCGTGCGGCGCCGAGCCGTGTCCGCCGATGCCTTCGACCTCGATGTCGATCGAGTCGCTCGATGCGTACATCGGGCCTTCGCGAAATCCGAGGACGCCGGTCGGGTATTTCGTGGAGAGGTGCAGACCGTACGCGCGCTCGATGCCGAAGCGTTCGAAGAGGCCGTCTTCGACCATCACCTTCGCCCCGCCGAGGCCTTCCTCGGCCGGCTGAAAGACGAGGCAGACGGTGCCTGCCAATTCGTCCTTCCGGTCGGCGATCAGCGCGGCCGCACCGAGCAACATCGCAACGTGCCCGTCGTGTCCGCAAGCGTGCATCGCACCTTCGACTCGTGACCGGTACTCGTGCGTGCGTTCCTCCAGCACGGGGAGTGCGTCCATATCGGCGCGGAGCATGACCGTTTTGCCGGGCCTGCCGCCGCGAATCACTCCGACCACGCCGGTTCGTCCGATGCCCTCGTGGACCTCATACCCCAGCGTCCGCAAGCGTGCCGCGACGAATCCGGCCGTGCGGATCTCGGCAAACCCCAATTCGGGATGCATGTGCAGATCGCGACGGATCGCGACCACCTCGTCGGCCAGGGAACGGGGCACCGTGATCGTGGCGCTCATGTGCGGTGCGGTTCTGCGTGGTACTCACAGTACCCCGTTTTGCAGGGACTTAAGTCGCACGGGTCGGAACATGCGCCTCACGATTAAGGGGGGTTCCGATCGATGACCAAGGGTGACCTATTTCGCGAATACGGCTCGTACCACCAGGACGGCCGGAATCGCGTCTGCCATGTGATCGGCATTCCGCTAATCCTGGTGGGGGTTATGGGCATGCTCCACGAGCGCTCGATCGGCCCGGTGGACCTCGCGGCCCTGGCCGCGGTCGCCACCCTCGCCTACTACGCCGTTATCGATCTACGCGGCGCGCTGGTCTCGGCCGTGGCTTTCGCGGTGCTTTACGCCGTCGCGGTCCACGTGTCGTGGCAAGTCGGTCTGGGAGCGTTCGTCCTCGGATGGGTCTTTCAGTTGGTCGGTCATCGGTTCGAAGGGTCGAAGCCCAAGTTCTTGGAGAACCTCGTCTATCTCTTGATCGGGCCGCTCTATATCTTCGAAGAATCGTTCGACGCGCTCGTCGGATCGAAGCATCCGACGTAAACAACCTTTGCTACACCCTACCATCGGATACTAAGGAGTTTCTCGTTCGTGTACGTCGATGAAATGCTCAACTGCGTGGACTGCGGGCGGCAATTCGCCTTCACCGCCGGTGAACAGCGCTTCTACGAGCAAAAAGGATTCCAGAACAAGCCCAACCGCTGCATGGACTGCCGCTCGGCGCGCAAAGCCATGCGTTCCCAGAACGGCGGGATCGGCGGAGGCGACCGCGCTCACGGCAGCGGCCGGCCGCGGGAGATGTTCAGTGCCACGTGCAGCAACTGCGGGCAGACGGCGGAGGTTCCGTTCAACCCGCGCGGCGACAAGCCGGTGTATTGCCGCGACTGTTTCCAATCGCGGCCTTCGTATCGTTAGGACGGCCCGGAACGCACGAAGATCAAGAGCTCGCAGGCGCGGGCTCTTGTTCTTTCTTGAGGAGGGAAACGGCGATCACGCAGGCCGTGTTGACCGCGAGCCCGTCGAATCCCGCGTTGATGCCCAGCGGCGAGCTGATGACGCCGGCTGCAACGGCCGCTGCAAGTCCCAGCGATACGGCAACGCCCGCCACCAACCCGACCGTCACGCCGAGCGTCGTCGTGCGCTTCCAGAAGCAGCCGAGGAAGAAGGCGGGGGCCAGTTGGGCCACGCCGTTGTAGTAGATCAGCAACAAGTCGACGAGCGTCTTCTTGTACGTGAGCCACAACCCGAGTGCAAGCAGCCCGATGACGAGCACCATCGCACGCGTGAGCCATAGCCGTGCCGCGGGATGTTCGGCCACGCCGAAGAGGTCGCCGAAGACGTTCTTGGCGATAATGCTCGCGCTGCTGAGCACGAGCCCCGTCGACGGAACCAGCGCGCACAGCGAACCGGCCGCCGCGACGAAACCCAGGACCCATGCCGGGTAGTAGCGTTGCACCACGAGCATGAACGACTGGTCGACGCTCGGCCCGGTGAGGCCGGGCACGATCAGCAGTGCGCTGAACCCCGCGATGAACACCAGCATCAGCACGAGTTGATACACGGGCAAGAAAACCGCATTGCGGCGCAAGACGTTCTCGTCCTTAGCGCTGTAGATGGCCGCGATCGAGTGCGGCCCCATGAAGAACCCGATTCCGGCGAGCAGCACGGTCGAGATGAACCACAGCATGCCGCGGCTTGACGTGTAGCCGTCGAGCGTGAGCATGTTCGGGTGCGCGATCAGCAGCTGATCGAACATCTTGGCCGGCGATCCGAAGAACTGGATCGGCAAAGCGACGCCCGCGAAGACGAGCGCCGCGATCACGAGGCCGTCTTTGATGATGCTCGCCCACGCCGTTCCGCGCAGTCCGGTGATAAAGATGAACGTGAGCAGCAGAACGAAGCCGATCGCCGCCCCGGCCTGCGCGTCGACCGCGCCGTACCCGCCGATCGTGAGAAAGAGCTGGAGGCCGGAGAGCTGAAGGGTGATGTAGGGAACCGCCGCCGCGCACTGCAACACGGCGACGAAGCTGCTCAGGGCCGTGCTTCCGAAGCGGGCGCGAAAAAAATCCGGTGCCGTGAGCAGGCCTCGTTCCTTCGCGTACCGCCAGACCCACGGCGCAAGGAAGTAGGAGAGGATGAACCCGACGGTTCCGTACGCGATGATGTAGAAGGCCGGCGCACCGTAGCCGTACGCCCAGCCGGCCGCCCCAAGGAATGTGAAACTCGTGTAGATCTCGCCGGAGAGCAAGACCCACAGGAAGACCGCACCGAATCCGCGCCCGCCGACGATATAGTCCTGCGGCGACATCGAGATGCGGCGCGTGCTCGCGAGCGCAAAGACGATGGTGGCCACGCTTACGGCAGCCACGATCCCGAGCGAGATCAGCGGGCTCACCAGCGGCGCTCCATCCGCCCGATCGTCCACAGAAACGCCGGCGTTGCCAGGACCCAGAGCGCCAGCCACGCGAGCAGAAACGGAACGCCGAAGATGCGCGGCTCCACCCGATTGACCAGCGGCACCGCTACGGTCAGCGCCGCGACGGGAATGGCCGCGAGCAGGAAGCGCAGGCGCTGCATGCCTCCCCCTTTTGAGCGAGAAGGAGAGCAATCCTCGGGCCGTTCAAGTAGGGCTCGTGAACGAACGGGTAACGAGCGGCGATCACATTGCCTTGGCGAAGGCGCTGCAGGCGGCGCCGGCACCGGGAAACCTGGCCGCCGACATCCTGAGTCGCGGCGGGATCGATCTCGAGTTTTATTCCCCGCACTTAGTCGACTTACAGCAGCCGCACGAGCGCGACGAACTCTATGTGATCGCGCGCGGGTCCGGCACGCTGGTCGTCGAGGGCGCGCGCTTTCCGTTTACCGCGGGCGATGTGCTGTCCGTTCCGGCCGGAGCGGATCATCGGTTCGAAGCGTTCTCGAACGACTTCGCCACGTGGGTGATTTTTTACGGCCCGATCGGCGGCGCACGGGCGGCCTCCTAAATCCGCGTCGTCAGCTTCAACTGCAACGGCATCCGTTCGGCTGCGCGCAAGGGCTTTTTTACCTGGCTCCACGGCACGGGCGCCGACGTGGTCTGCCTGCAAGAGACCAAGGCCCAGGAGTATCAACTGCCGCTGGACGCGGCCTTTCTCGCGGACTATGCGGTCGCGTATCTCGACGCAACGGTCCGCAAGGGCTACAGCGGTGTGGCCATCTACGCGCGGCGTACGCCCGATCGGATCCGCCGCGGTTTCGGCTGGCCGAAGTTCGATGCCGAAGGGCGCTACGTTCAGGCGGATTTCGGCCGTTTGTCGATCGGATCGCTCTACGTTCCGAGCGGGAGCGCCGGTCCGCACCGGCGGGCGTGGAAGGCCGAGTTTCTCGAACTGCTCGAGGGCTGGATGAAGCGCGCCGGGCGCGATGGGCGCCGCTATATTCTGTGCGGCGACTTCAACCTCGCGCATGCGCAGATCGACGTCTACGATCCCAAGAGCGCGGCGCGCCAACCCGGCTTCTTGCCGCAGGACCGGGCGTGGCTCGAGCGAGCGTTCAACGGCCCCTGGACCGACGCGGTTCGCGCGGCGCACCCGCACGAACCCGGCATCTACACGTGGTGGTCGCACGCCGAGGGCGCGTTCGCGCAGAACCATGGCTGGCGCATCGACTTTCATATCGTCAGCAAGGCATTGCGGCCGCGCATCCGCGCCGCGTGGGTGTATCGGGAACGGCGTTTTTCGGGCCACGCACCGGTAATTGTGGACTACGACCTCGAAGCGTAACGCCCGATGCGAGTGAACGTCCTCGGCGGCGGCCCCGCCGGCCTCTACTTTGCGATTCTTGCCAAGCAGCGGTTTCCGCGCTGGCGGCTCCGGGTCATCGAGCGCAACCGCCCGCTCGACACCTTCGGCTGGGGCGTGGTCTTTTCGGACGCGACGCTCGATAATCTGCGCCTTGCCGATGCGCCGACGCACGCAGCCATCACCGCCGCGTTCGCGCACTGGGACGACATCGACATCTTTTTCAAAGGGACGAAGTTGGTTTCGGGAGGGCACGGCTTCTCCGGAATCGCTCGCAAGCGTCTGCTCCAGATCTTGCAGGAGCGCGCGGCGGAGCTGGAGGTCGACGTCGAGTTCGAGCACGACGTGACGGCGGTCGATGCGCTTCGCGATGCGAGCGATCTGCTGGTCGCGGCCGACGGCATCAACAGTCGCGTGCGCGAGACGTATGCGGGCGCGTTCAAGCCGCAGCTCGACCGCCGTCTCTGCCGCTACGTCTGGCTGGGGACCACGCTGCCGCTCGATGCCTTTACGTTTCTCTTCGAGCAAACCGAGCACGGCTGGTTCACCGTACATGCGTACCGCTTCGATGAAACCACCAGCACCTTCATCGTCGAATGCCGCGAGGAGACTTGGCGTGCGCATGGGTTGGACGCAGCGGGCACGCAGGAGACGATCGCGTTCTGCGAGCGGCTGTTCGCTTCGCACCTGAACGGGCATCGGCTGCTCGCCAACACGTCGCACATGCGCGGGCGCGACTGGATCAACTTCGTGCGCGTGACCAACGAGCGGTGGGTCGACGGAAACACCGTACTGCTCGGCGACGCCGCTCACACCGCGCATTTCTCCGTCGGCTCGGGAACCAAACTCGCGCTCGAGGACGCGATCGCGCTCGCCGACGCGCTGGAGCGGCACGGCGAGCCATCCGGTGCGCTCTCCGAATATGAAGCGCTGCGGAAGATCGAGGTTCTCAAGCTGCAGAACGCCGCGCGCAACTCGACCGAATGGTTCGAGAACGTCGCTCGTTACGCAACGCTCGACCCCGAGCAGTTCTCCTACAGCCTGCTCACGCGCAGCCAGCGCATCGGTCACGAAAACCTGCGTCTGCGCGATAAGCAGTATGTCGAGCGGGTGGAGGGCTGGTTCGCCGAGCGATCCCTAGCCCGCGTGCGAACGAACGGCGAGACGTCGCCTCCCGCGCCGGTCCCGCCCATGTTCACACCCTTCCGTTTGCGCGAACTCGTGTTGCGCAACCGCGTTGTCGTCTCGCCTATGGACATGTACAGCGCGGTCGACGGTACCCCCAACGATTTTCACCTCGTGCACTTGGGATCGCGAGCGCTCGGCGGTGCCGGTCTCGTCTTCACCGAGATGACCTGCGTCTCGCGCGAAGGGCGGATCTCTCCGGGCTGCTGCGGCATGTATCAGCCCGCGCACGTCGCGCCGTGGAAGCGCATCGTCGACTTCGTTCACCAGTGGAGCGGAGCCAAGATCTGCCTGCAGCTCGGCCACAGCGGTCCAAAAGGGGCGACCAAAGTGATGTGGGAGGGAATGGACGAACCGCTCGATGCCGGGGGCTGGACCGTGAGCGCACCGTCGCCCATTCCGTATACGCCCGCGCATCAGATTCCCCGCGAACTCGACCGCGAGGAGATGACGCAGATTCGGGAGCAATTCGTGCGCGCGGCGCGCATGGGCTTACAAGCCGGGTTCGATATGCTCGAACTGCATTGCGCGCACGGGTACCTGCTCTCGAGCTTCATCACCCCGCTGCGCAATGCGCGCGCCGACGAATACGGCGGGTCGCTCGAAAACCGGCTTCGCTATCCGCTCGAAGTCTTTGCCGCGATTCGCGCGGTATGGCCGAAGGAGCGCCCGGTCTCGGTGCGCATCTCGGCGACCGACTGGCATCCGGACGGCATTACGGGCGGCGAAGCGATCGAGATCGCGCGCGCTTTCTCGTCCGCCGGAGCAGACCTCATCGACGTCTCCACCGGCCAGACGCACCCGGATGCGCAACCGGTGTACGGCCGCATGTTCCAGACGCCGTACGCGGATCGCATCCGCAACGAGGCGGGCATCGCCACGATGGCGGTCGGCAACGTCACCGAGGCCGACCAGGTCAACGCGATCGTCGCGTCGGGCCGCGCCGATCTCGTGGCTCTCGGCCGGCCGCATTTGGCCGACCCGGCCTGGACCCTCCACGCTGCCGCCGAGCTGCACTACGCGGAAGCGCCGTGGCCGGTGCAGTATCTTCCGGGGAAATTGCAACTCGAACGCTTGATCGAACGCGCGCAAGGAGCGCAGCATGTCTGATTTGACCGCAATTCTTTCCGGGAAACATGCGCTGGTTACCGGCGGCGCGCGCGGCATCGGCGCGGGAATCGCTCGCGCGCTCCTCGCGCACGGAGCGAGGGTCTCGATCGTCAGCCGTCAGCCCGGAGCAGCGGCCGCACCGTTCTTTGCCGCTGAAGCCGACGTAAGCAGCGAGGAGGCGGTCAAGGCGGCGTTCGAGCGCTGTCGCAAGGAGCACGGGCCGGTAGAGATCCTCGTCAATAATTCGGGAATCTCCGACTCGGCGCCGTTGACGCGCACCAGCAAATCGCTGTTCGATCGGATCGTCGCGACCAATCTCACGGGCACGTTTCTCTGCAGTCGCGAGGCGGCGCAAGACATGTTGATCGCCAAGTGGGGGCGCATCCTCAATATCGCCAGCATCGCCGGCCTCTACGGTGCGCCGTACATCTCCGCGTACTGCGCGAGCAAGCATGGGGTCATCGGGTTTACGCGCGCCATTGCGGCGGAGTTCGGCGGTACCGGCGTTACCGCGAACGCCGTCTGCCCCGGCTACACGGAGACGGACATGATGCATCAGGCGATTTCGAAGATCGTCTCGCACACGGGGGCGAGCGAAGATGCGGCCAAGGAGTCGCTCGCGGCGATGAACCCCGGCGGCCGGATCGCATCGGTCGAAGAGGTTGCGCAGGCATCACTCGAACTGATCTGCAGCGACAAGAACGGCGTATCGCTCGTCGTCCCCGGTGGACTGGAGGCTTAAGACGATGCTCAAAACCTTGACGGCCCTCGCATGGCTCGTCCTCGCTGCGGCGCCGGCGGCCGCCGCCGGTCCCGGCGTATGGAACGCGGATCCGGTGCATTCATCGGCGGGATTCACGGTGACGCATCTTGGCATTTCACACGTGCAGGGCGTGATCCCGATCGAGAGCGCCACCATCGTGATTCCCGACGGCAGCAATATCCCGCAAAGCGCGCAAGCGTCGTTCGATCCTGCCGGCATCGATACGCGCAACAGCAACCGCGATGCCGACCTGCGTTCGGCGCATTTCTTCGATGCCGCAACCTATCCGAAGATGGAGTTCACGAGTACCAAGATCGCCGCATCCGACGCGGTTCATTTTACGATGACGGGCGATCTCACGATGCACGGCCAGGCGCACCCGATCGTGCTCGACGGACAGTACCTCGGGCGGACGACGACGCCGCGCGGTCAAGAACGCGCGGCGTTTACGGCGAAGACGACGATCGATCGCACCCAGTGGGGGATGACCTACGGCGGATTGGTCGCCGGCAACACGATCGACATCGAGATCGACATCGAGGCCGTGCTGCAAAAGTAGGCTAGAGCTTGAATACGGCTCCGAAGCCGAGCCCAGCCAGCTGGATGTTTTGCAGGCGAGCATCGCTCGTCGTCTGGTTGTAGTTCAAGTCGCGGTAGAAGAGCACCCAGTTGACGTACTTCTGCGCGTATCCGGCACCGACATACCACTGCGAGGTCGTGTTGCCGCCGCCCGAACCAAGATCGCCGTAATACGGCGCGAACCAATGTCCGCCGAGGCTGAGGTTGCCGCGGATGCCGTAGATGAAGTCGGTGATGGTAACCGAAGCCGAATCTTGCCCGGTGAGGGGAACGAGGTCGATCGGGCCCGTGAAGGTCCAGTTCGCCGCCGTCGTCAGCGAGATACTACGCACGCCGACCTCCGCATCGAGAATCCCGGCGTCGCCGTGCGCCAGCGTCCATCCGGGCTCGACCTCCCACATCGTCGTGTTCACGTGCCATCCGATCGCCGACGTGAGCGGAATCTCGACGTGGCCGTCGGGGCCGGTGATGGTGGTGGAAGGGTTGCCGTTATGTGAGAGGTTCAGGAATAGGAGATCGGCGTAGGTGTTGAAGCTGCCCTTGTTGATTTCGCCGGCGATCAGCGCGCCCGAATTGAGAAATGAGAGGTAGTTGTTTGGGCCGGCGTTTACGTTGATGTTGGCGTTTCCGCTCTCGGTGAGGGCGGGATGATGGAATACGAGCGTTCCGCTGATTCCGGGTAGCCAGAGGTACGGCGCGATCTTGCCGTGCCAGTTCCCGTCGAATTCATTCGATCTACCGGTAGCATTCGCCGGCGCGGCCGACGGGGAAGCACTCGGAGCAGGCGGTGCGCCGGTGGACTCTTGCGCCGGCGCGCACAGCGGAGCCGCCGCGAGCGCAACGAGCAGGGCGAGTGGCAGGGAAAAGCGTTTCGTCAAGGTCGGTTCTCCAGAAGCACGGGAGCGTGCGCGGGTCTTTCAAATCGCCCGCGCTTCAACCTGACTATACGCCTGGGCCCCGCGCCCTCTGAATCCCGATTGTGCAATTGCGGGAGCGTTTCGCGCCTAGACGGTTCGCTCCGATGCTTCCCACACAACGCTTGCTACGCCGGTGACGTGCGCAAGCTGAGCGTCCAAACGATCCGCGAACCCATCGTCACGGCCCGGCTTCCCGATCTCGGCCCTGAGGTGGATGACCCCGTCCGTCGGAGTCGAGCTCGTCACGGCCAGCAGATTTGACGACGTTTTCGCCGTCTCCGCGAGGATAGCGTCGCGTACCACCTGCCGCGCGGCCGGCGCGCACTCGACGTGGATCGTGTAGGTGGTGAGAAGCTGCTCGCCGGCGCTGCGCGGGATGCGCGCGATGGCCCCGGCGAGGGGCCAGCAGATCACGTTCGTCGAGAAGATGAAGACGGCTCCGAGCGCAGCCTGCTCCTCGAGGCCGATGCCGGCGAGCGTTCCCACGGCGGCCGTCGCCCAAAGCGTGGCGGCGGTGATGAGCCCGCGGACGTTCATGCCCTCACGAACGATCACGCCGCCTGCGAGGAAGCCCACGCCGGTGATGATTTGGCCCGCGACGCGCAGCGCGTCGCTGATCCCGACGAGTTCGGGGAGCGAGGCGAAGATCGAGGCGCCGGCCGCGACGAGGACCGCGGTGTGCAGTCCTGCGCTGCGCTGACGCCATTCCCGCTCGAGGCCGATCAGGAATCCGAGCAGCGTTGCCACGGTGAGCCGGAAGAGGAACGTGCGCAGGTCGATCGCGTGCATACCCGCCTATTCGACGGCGGCACGTGAAGTCGCCGCTCGCGCGGAGTATCCAATATTCGCAAAAACCTTCGGCGCTTGCCGCTTCGGGATAGCAGCGGCGTGCCGGGGCGCCTACCATGAACGGGTGGGAATCGTGAAGCTGCTGGCGCTCGTCTTGCTCGTAACCACGATGCTCGGAGCGGGCTTACAGGTTGACGTCAAGCGCTTCGGCGTGCTGCTTCGGAACTACGGCCTATTGATACGCGCGTTGCTCGTGAATTTTGTGCTGGTTCCCGGCTTTGCGGTGCTCGTCGTGCGGACGCTCCACGCCGGCGAGTTCGTCTCGATCGGCATCGTGCTGATGGCGCTCGCCCCCGGAGTGCCGTTCCTGGTCAATTCCGCCGGTCGCAAGCAGGGCGGCAGCATGACGTTCGCGCTGGCGATCTCGTTCTGCTTCACCGCCATCTCGGTGGTAACCATACCGCTCACGGCCGCCCTCGTACTTCCCGGCGGCTCGAGCTTCGCGATCGACGGCCCGGCATTCTTCATGAAACTCGGGCTGTTCCAACTGCTGCCGCTGGTTGCCGGCGCGCTGATCGCGACTCGGCTTGCGCCCGCAACCTCCGAGAAGCTGGCGAAGGGGCTTGGACTCGTGTTTCTGGTCGCCGCGGTCGCGTTGCTGGTGACGATTCTCCCCAAGCTCGTGCAGTACGTCTCCTCGCTCGTCGGCTTTGGGCATCTATGGATCATCGCGCTCGTCGCGCTCTTCTCCGGTGCATCCGGGTGGTTGTTCGGCGGTCCGGACATTGCGTACCGACGCACGCTCTCGATCGCAACGTTGATGCGAAACGTCGGAATCTGTGCGTCGATCGGAGCGGGTGAAACGTTCGCGAACACGCTGGTCCTGCCGACGATCGCAACCTACTTCGTCGTGTCGTTCGTCATCAGCATTCCCGCCCGCATCCTGTACGCGCGAACGAAGGAGACGCCGGCGTGACGCCCCTCATCCTCGACCAGTACGGAATCTGGACGTTCGATACGACGGGATGGATCAGCTTGATCGCCGCCGTCACCAACTCGTTCAACGGCGCGCTGCTCGCGCGCCGGCCGGATCACTACAAGCACTTCACGCTCGCCGGTGTCGTCGTCCTCGCGTACGCCGGGGGCATCGGCGGAGGCGTTGTACGCGACATCCTGCTCAATAAAGTCCCGGCCCCGCTCGCGAATCCGTGGTACCTGATCGGGTGCATGGCGGCGGCGGCTCTCGCGCTGATCGTCGACCTCCGATCGGCGCAGAAGTTCAAAGACGGCCTGTTTCAGTTCATGACGGCGTTCACGCTGCCGTGGTATGCCATCGTCGGTGCGCAGACGGCGATGACCGCACACTTGGGGTACGTTGCGGCCGTGCTCATCGGCGTCATTGCGACCACCGCGGGACGCTGGATCATCGACATCGCGTGCCAGCAAGTTCCTAAGCAGCTGGTCCGCGGCGAGTTCTTCGTGCTGACGGCCGCGATGACGGGCGTCGTGTACCTCGCGAGCGTCTACGCCGCTCACCTCGACGTCGTTGCGGCCACGGCGCTCGCGGTGATCTTCGGCTTCGGTTTCCGATTGCTCGCCCTGACCTTCGGATGGGAAGAATGGGAGCCGTGGGAGCCCGAGGAGGCAAGAGCCGGCGAAAAACCGCGCACCGCGAGACTCGTCACGAACCTTCGCAGTGAATTCAGCGACCCGGACGACACCAACGGACGATAGCTCCGTGGAAGCGAGCCGCGAACCGGTTGAACGCGGCTCGTTCTTCACCGGGCCGGGGCTCCTCTCAGCAGCGTCGAGCAACGATCCGACGACGGTGGCGACGCTCGCGGTCGTCGGGGCCGCGACCGGATACGCCTTGTGTTGGCTGGTGGTGCTCGCGGCCGCCATGCTTGCGGTGGTACAGGCGCTCGCCGCGGCGGTCGGCGCGGCCTGTAAGACCAGCCTCCAAGGCGCCATCCGCAGGCGATTCGGGCGACGCTGGGCGCTCGTCACGCTGATCGCAATCGTTTCCGTCAACCTGATCACGCTCGTCGCCGACATCAAGGCCGGAGCCGAGGCCATCAGCCTGCTGACCGGGCTGCGCGGCGAGCTCTTCGTCGTACCGTTCGCATGCCTGGTCGGATTTCTGCTCGTCTCCCATTCGTTCGCGCGCATCGAGCGCGTTCTGCAGCTCTTGCCGTTGGCGTTCGTGTCGTACGCGGCCAGCGCGTTTCTCGCGCGCTTCGACGTCGGCGCCTTGCTGCGCGGCTTGCTCGTACCGCACCTTGATCTCTCCTTCGAGCAAGCCGCGATGGCGGTCGCGATCCTCGGCACGATGCTAACGAGCTACGTCTACGTCTGGGAATCGCTCGAGATCGCTCGCCGGCGGCCCGCGCAGGCCGCGGCCGCCTACTACAAATGGGATGCGGCGTTCGGGATGCTCGCGGTCGGGGCGGTGTTCCTCTTCGTCGTGGTCGCGAGCGCGGCGACGCTGGGCGTGCATCATCTGCACATCGACACCGCCGGCGATCTTGCGAGAGCGCTGACACCGCTCGCCGGTCCGTGGGCAGGGTCGCTTTTCGGCATCGGACTGCTCGGGTCGGCGATTCTCGTCGTTCCGATTCTCGCCGGAACCAACGGCTACGTCGCCGCGCAGACCTTCGGGTGGAAGGGCGATCTCGACGCGCCGCTGCGAGATGCGAGGGCGTTTTACGCCGTCGTGATCGCATCGCTCGCGCTGGGTGCGGTAGCGGCGCTTGCTCCGCTCTCGCCGGTGGCGCTGCTCTATTGGGCATCGGTTGCGGGCGGGATCGCGACGCCGCTGACGCTCGTCTTGCTCGTACGGCTCGCGGTCGACCGCACGGCGATGGGTGCGGCACGGGTGCGCCGCCCGTTGGCAATCGCGGGCTGGGTCATTTGCGGGGTCGTCGGCACGGCCGCCGCAGCGTTCCTGTTTTCGCTTTTGGGATAACGCCGGCGCTTGGGCCTGCTACGATGAAGGCTGCTTCCGCAGAAAGCGAACCGATGAGCGCCACCGTTCCGCCGCGTTTCCACGTGATGTCCAAGCCCACCGGGGCGATCTGTAATCTGGATTGCTCCTATTGCTTTTTCCTCGATAAGGAACAGCTCTATCCGGGCAGCAATTTTCGCATGGCCGACGAGTTGCTGGAGAAGTACGTGCGCCAGCTCATCGAGGGCCATCGGGCGAACGAAGTGACCGTTGCGTGGCAGGGCGGCGAGCCGACGATCATGGGCGTCGAGTTTTTCCGACGCGCGATTGCCTATCAGGAGCGCTACAAGCGCCCGGGCATGACGTTCGAGAACACGATGCAAACCAACGGAACGCTGCTCGACGACGAATGGTGCGCGTTCTTTAAGGAGCACGATTTCCTCATCGGCCTCTCGATCGACGGCCCACAGCACCTCCACGACGCCAACCGGGTCGACAAGGGCGGTAAGCCCACCTTCGAAAAGGTGATGCGCGGCCTACGTCTGCTCCAAAAGCACGGCGTCGAGTACAACATTCTCACCACCGTCAACGCGCAGAACGGCGATCACCCGGTCGAGGTCTACCGCTTCCTGCGCGATGAAGTACGCACGACGTGGATCCAGTTCATCCCCATCATCGAGCGCGTCAACGCCGACGGCTCGACCCTCGTACAGCAGGGAACCGAGGTGTCCGACCGGTCGGTGAGCGCCGAGCAGTTCGGAGCGTTCTTGATCGGCGTCTTCGACGAATGGGTCCGCAACGACGTCGGTACGATCTTCGTGCAGACGTTCGAAGCCGCCGTTCGCAACTGGATGGGCATGCACTCCGGATTGTGCGTCTTCGACGAGACCTGCGGGAACGGTCTCGCGCTCGAACACAACGGCGACCTCTATTCGTGCGATCACTTCGTCGAGCCGGAATACAAACTCGGAAACATCGCCGATACGCCGATCATCGACCTGCTTTCGACCGATTTCCAGCGCAAGTTCGGCCTGGATAAGCGCGACGCGCTGCCTCAATACTGCCGGGACTGCGACGTGCGCTTTGCCTGTCACGGCGAATGTCCGAAGAACCGCTTCATCAAGACGCCCGACGGCGAGGACGGGCTCAACTATCTGTGCGCCGGGTACAAGGCGTTCTTCCATCACGCCGATATCCCGATGCAGCTCATCCGCGACCTCTTACAGGCCGGTCAGCCCGCTCGTCGCGTCATGGAAGTGCTGGCAAAGATGGACGAACGGCAAACGCGAGCGTTCGCTGCTGCCGGGCGCAACGATCCGTGTCCGTGCGGCAGCGGGAAGAAGTTCAAGAAGTGTCACTTGGAGACGCGTGAGGTCGTCTTGGGAGTCGTTCCGAACAGCGCTTTGTAATCGACGCCGAAATGGCCCAGATGCCAGAATCCGAAGTCCGCGGCAACGTCGAAGATGTGCGTCCCCGGAGCGGCGTGCTGCAGCCGCCGGTGCGCCGCATTGAGCCGTTGAATCTTGAAATACTTCATCGGGCTCATGGCGAAGGTCGCGTTGAACGCATAGATGAGCGTGCGCACGCTGCATTGCGCTGCGCTGCAGACGTCTTGTAAGGTCGGCGGTTCCTCGACCCGCGACCACATGACCTCGAGCGCGTCTTTGACGAGACGCTCGCGGTGACGATCGGCGCGGCTCTGCGCAGAGGCGGCGCCGCGCTCGACAAGCGAACGGACGATGTCGGTGAGGCCGGCTTCGAGCACGTCCCCGCAGGCTTGTCCTTGAAGCCGCGCGTGCTCCAAGCGTTCGAGCGCAAAGCTCGCGATCGCAGCCCGCTCGGACGCACGGAGCAGGAGTGCGGCGCGGACCGGCGCGCCCGGCGCAGCCCAATCGACGGCGGTGCGTTCGAGCTCGATCGCGAGGATGGAGACGGGGCCGTGCGTGACCAGCTCCAACTCGGCGCCGGAAGCGACGAGGCACGTGGCCGCGGAGCACGACGTTCCGAAGGCGATGGCGCGAGTAGGACCGGGGCGCACCAGCACGATCGCGAGCCGCGAGGGGGCGATCGCGCTCGTGAGGTGCAGTCCGCAGTCGAGCTGGACTTCGGTTACGCGCACGCCGCCGCCGGTCGCCTGCGACCCGCGGCACTCAAAGAGACCGCCGGTCAACTGAAGCGCGGTCGTGCTGCCGATCAGCCCGCTCGGGTCGCGGGAGACAAAATCCACGGGCTGCCGGGCGGCCGCCGGCGCTTCGATCTGGAGCAAGCGATCTCTCCTCAAAGGTGAGGCTGGTTATCCCATTTTGCCCAGGTTGATGAGAACGCGTTATCCGGTTTTTGCGAGATTTGATCGGAATCGACGACCTAAGTTAAAATTCCTCGCTGGTTCGCAGCCTTGGGATACCAGCGGACCGCTCGCCGCCGCTACGCTCTAGGGAGCTGGAGGGACCAACCTTGGCGCGCGCGACGGCAACCTACCGGATCAATCCCGAGATGGCGGATGTGCTGCGGGCCAAGCTGCTGCGGCTGATCTTCCGAGGCGAATCAGTGATCGGCCGGTACGGCCGGCGCGGGCATCTCGCCGGGAGCTTCCGGGACGGCCGGCTCACCGCCACGATGCGTGACGAGCGGCATGAAGTCCAGATCACGCTCACCTTCGACGAAAGCTTGCGCACGTTCTCGGGGCTCTATGCAGGCGGGGGGGTGCAGCAGACATTGACCGGCGAGCTCGTCGCCCGGCGCAAGAGCTGACCGGCTAGCCGCGCGAGCGGTCGATCACGATCTGATCCCAGAGCCAGAGCGTGCGGAAGAAGGCGGCGTCACCGCCGAGCTCGCCGATCGAGCGAGCACCGTCGATCGCTTCGAACGCGCGCAGGCGCTCGGCGTCGACCGGGAGGTACAGGTCCCCGTACGTATGGTTCCGGTTGATCAGGACCGCGGCCGCGCCCGCCGGAAGCCGCTCGCGCACGGCGATCGTGCCCTCCAACCGGATCGGTACGAAGCGATTGCTGCTGCGGTCGTCAAAGGCGATGTGCGCCGCAGTTGCGTCGTGATAGACGATCGCGCTGTGGCGGACCATGGTTCCTCGAAAGAGCTCGATTGCAGCGTACTGTTCGGCCGCGGGAAGCGCCGCCAAGCGCGTTGCGAGCGGCATTGCGGCGATGGCACCGCACCATGGCAGGTAGGGTGCCTGACGAAACCAGCGTCCGAACTGCAGACCCGCATCGCGAACGAACGCCAGGAATTGCGGTACGGAGTAGGCGCGGTCTTGCGGATGCAGTAGCGCGTCGGCGAGCCCGGCCTCGGTGGCGAAATCCGGCGAGTTGCGCAGCAGCGGCACGAGCGGATGATCGGGCGGGAGCGCGCGCAGGCTTTCGGCGAGCTCCGCGATGTCGCGATCGCCGTGTCCCATGCCGAGGCGCCGGCAGAACTCTTGCAGCATGTACACGCCGGCCCGGCCATAGGGTGCATAGACCATGAGATGCAATGCGCCGCGCGGCGCAAGCACCGCGCGCAGCGCGCGTAGGCCCGCATCGGGGTCGGGCAGGTGGTGCAGCACGCCGGTCGACACGATGGCGTCGAATGCTTCGTTGAGCTCGGCGGCGCGCTCCACGGGCAGCAGCCGCAGTTCGAGATTGTCAAGGGTGTGCGCGCGTTTGAGGCTCTCCTCGAAGGCGAGGCTCTCCTCGCTAATGTCGATGCCTACGACGCGCGCATTCGGCCAACGCGCCGCGTAGTGCGCCGCCTGCATCGTGCCGCAGCCGGCGACGAGGATCGCGCGATCGTCGCGGTAGGGCTCGCTCGGCCAGATCAAATGCGAATCCGCGCGCCGGCGCGCGTCGTTCCATTGCGCGCGGTAGGCAGCAATGTCGTCGACCGGCTGCGGATACGGGTGGCGCTCGTAAAACGCCGAAACGTCGTGCTCGCTCATGAATGAAGAAGAGCCTTCCATGCCGGGCTCGGTTTCCCGGCATGAAAGGCTCGGTCGATGTGACTGCCCGCGCTTAGCCGTGCGACGTCGAGACTTGTTCCAGAACGGAGTCGAGGTTGAAGGACGCCGGCTTCTGGCGCGGCGGGAACTTCTTGTATGCCTCGATCTGCCCGGCGACGACCGCTTGCATCAGGTACATCTGCGGAACGTGATCGACCACCCAATCCCAATAGGTGTTGGAGTTGAAGTCGGCGCGTTCGAACGGATCGCGGCGCAGGTTCACGATGTGCGGCACGCGCAGCTTGACGAAGGGCATCGCCCACTGCGCCATCGTGTTGGCTTGCTGCAGCGCCAGGTTGAATTTATAGTCACCGACGCGAACGGCTATGACGTCGCCGTCGTCGCTGAAGTACATGATCCAGTTGCGCGGGCTCTCTTTGGCTTTGCCCGAGAAGTAATCGGTCATGTTGTAGCCGTCGAGGTGCACGTTGTATTTCATCCCGTTGACCGTAGTCCCGGCAAGCAGTTGCGCGGTCACGTCCGGATTCCCGGCCGCGGCGAGCAGCGTTGGGAACATGTCGATGTGCGAGACGATCCCGTTATACACCGATCCGGGCTTGATCACGCCGGGCCAGCGCATGAAACACGGGACGCGCCAGCCGCCTTCCCAGTTTGAGTCCTTTTGACCGCGGAAGGGCGTGGAGGCGCCGTCGGGCCAGGTGTCGTTCTCGGGGCCGTTGTCGGTCGAGTACATGACGATCGTGTTGTCGGCGATCCCGAGCTCGTCGAGTTTGTTGAGCATTTCGCCGATCTGCTCGTCATGAACGACCATGCGGTCGCTATACGGATCCTGTCCGCTTTTCCCAAGATTTTTTTCCGCGACGTGCGTGCGGAAATGCATCGCCGTCGTGTTGTACCAGAGGAAGAAGGGCTTGTCGGCTTTGACCTGCGCTTCCATCCAAGTTATGGCGGCCGCGGTGATCTCTTCGTCGACCGTCTCCATCCGTTTTTTCGTCAGTGGGCCCGTATCGACGATGGTCTGTTTTCCGACGCGGCCGAAGCGCGGATCGACCGTGGCGTCGTCTTTGTCGGTCGCTTTACAATGCAGGACGCCGCGCGGTTCGAACATCTCTTTGAACTTCGGATCTTTCGGATAATCCGGGAGCTCCGGCTCCTCCTCGGCGTTGAGATGGTAGAGGTTGCCGAAAAACTCGTCGAAGCCGTGGACCGTCGGCAAGTACTCGTTGCGGTCGCCGAGGTGGTTCTTTCCGAACTGGCCCGTGGCGTAACCGAGCGGCTTGAGCAGCTCGGCGATCGTCGGATCCTCTTTCTTGAGGCCGATGTCGGCGCCCGGCATCCCGACCTTGGTGAGGCCGGTACGGATCGGGTTTTGTCCGGTGATGAAGCAGGCGCGCCCGGCGGTGCAGCTCTGCTGTGAGTAATAGTCGGTGAAGAGGCCGCCCTCGTTCGCCACCCGGTCGATGTTCGGGGTCCGATACCCCATCATACCGTTACTGAACTTGCTGATATTCCAGATGCCGATATCGTCGCCCCAGAGTATCAGAATGTTTGGTTTCTTGGCCGCCATGTCGCTTGTGTTGCTCCTCTCAGAGCTGAAGCTCGTGATCGTGATGCTTCAAGTGTAGAGAGACAAGCTGGGAGCGGTTATCCCAAAACGGCGTTTCCGATATTTCAG
>Ga0326727_10004023_pt1 | contig 45391 bp, 32 predicted proteins | sample MB2enrmetagenome_FD_207643 | JGI IMG/M metagenome (GOLD analysis project Ga0326727, IMG submission 207643) | Lab enriched peat soil microbial communities from McLean, Ithaca, NY, United States - MB29MY | ecosystem: Environmental > Terrestrial > Soil > Wetlands > Peat | place: USA: New York... | reverse complement strand
ATAGAAAGGGGGTAGGTCTGCACTACAAGCGATTCCGAAAATGTTTTATTGATTCGACACGGCTTGTGCTTGCCAGACCGGTGTTTCAGCCCCATTTCCGAGACGAGCTGCGAAAGTCGGGCTAGCGTCCAGCTCGGGGGCGGGCAACGGGATTCCGCGGGATTCCGCGGAAGCACGGCCGTGATGGGGGCAAATGGCATCGCCTGGCCTGGCTCCCCGGGCACGCAGCGCGTGTTATATTGAGGGTGACTACGCGTGGGCCTGTGGCGCAGTTGGGAGCGCGCTTCCATGGCATGGAAGAGGTCGTGAGTTCGAATCTCACCAGGTCCACCAAACTAAACCCCAATAAAACATAGACTTACGAAAATGCTTGCGCGCTTCCATGCTGCGGAAGAGGCCGCGCGACGTCCATTTGGAGTCCAAATCCGCCAAAACTTGGACTCCAGCCAGCGGCTCTAGCGTCATGGTCGGGAAGTCGGTCCAACTTTTGTTGAACTAGGCGAGATCCCCAGTCGCCCGCCCTGTCGCCTCAATACTGTTTAGCTGGCTCTCCCACCATGTAATCGCTTGCTCGAGGATGTCACGGCAGTCCTCACCTGCGAACGCTCCATCGGCTATTGGGCAGAACAGATGCTCATCGAGCGTGTGAAGATCTCCCCCGGCTACGACATCAATTGGCCCGGCGAGAAAACCGACTTCATACTCTTTGAGGATCTGATTACGTTCTTGTTCTATGAAGTCCCAGAAGATCGCGTTTGCCGGCTTGTCTGCCTTCCACGCAGCGTATGCCGATGCGACCGCGCGCTCGATTGTGGCGTCGTGCTCACCGTCAACCTTCTGAAGCACGTGGCCGACGGCGCGCGCCAAGGCAACACCCGCGACCCAATATAGGCGGAACACTTCGGGCCGCGTTTCCTCTTGGAGAAGGTCAAATGCATTCCTGCAATCCGCCAAAACGTATCGCGCCTTGAGCGCCATCTCTTCACCCCCCTCGTCCAACGACCGGGCGCGGTCTCCTTTCGGCTCACCAGCAAGCGCCGATGGTCTCCACGGAAGCCGGCTCATGACCCACCTTAATTCTCTAACATTGCCGCACGCTATGCCGACCGCCGGATCGGTATAAAACGGATCTCGACCCGCTGATTCAACGCGCCCGCTATCCTGCGCAACATCGCCAGGGAGTGGCCCTCATAATCGGCGTCCTCAAGGCGGCAGATGACCGATGCGGTGGTGCCTATGAGCTTGGCAAGCTGCGTTTGGGTGAGGGCCGCCGCTGCCCTGAGTTCTTGGATTTTGCGGGCGATCTCTTCATTCGCGCGCGCCTCTTCCAGGTTCTTCAGCCGGGCCGGTTTGCCTTCGTAGAACCGGAGGTGAAGGATCTCTACCGCGTCACTGGTCGGTTTCAGCGTCTTTGCCTTGTTTAGCATGGTCAAGCCTCCTCATAAGTGTGCTTCGCCGGATTCGCCTCAAACCGCTTCTTGCGTTCGACGGCCCGATCGATCTCTTTCGGCGGGACCACCCGCTCTTTCGCAAGACCGTGAGAGACCACGGCCGCCACCGCGCCGTGGAAGAAGTACAGGACCCGGTGATGAACCCCTCCCAGGCTGACGCGCAGTTCGTAGATGCCGTCTCGCAGGAAGTCCGCTTCGGGCCGACGCAGTTCGTGGCCCATCTCGCGCAGGCGCTCCAACCGGAGGTAGCACTTGTCCTGCACTTTCGCCGGCAACTTGTCGAACCATTCGATGAACGGGCATGATCCGTCTTCCTCCCGGTAGAGGGCGACTCTGGTCTTGGACACTCGATCTTAGTCTATTCGCAATATTGCGAAAACGCAAGTTGGCTTTGCGAAGCCGCGAAAGCGGTTACCGCTCCACGTGGGCATCATCCTTATAGAGAAATCATCTGTTGTCTGCTCAAGCAGACAACAATCACGACGGCTTGCAACCGCGCGCGCGAAAGCATGCTTCGGGCCGTTTCCGATGCGAACTCCCCGTGGCGTCCACTGGCGTCCAAATCGGCCGCCGCTAAGTCTTTTGTTTTGCGCCAAACTGTCTGCAAGTGATTGATATTCCTTAAATGGCATGGAAGAGGTCGTGAGTTCGAATCTCACCAGGTCCACCAAACCTCCCAAAGACTTATCGACATAGCTTCCCTCCAAGCCTCAGTTGAGGTCATTCATCGCCGCAGCGCGCGAAAATCACGGTTTCGCCGGTGCGTTGCCTTTCTTCTTGAGCTTCAACGGAAGATCGTTTCCGCCTTGCGTCCACGTGCCGTTCAATTCCGTGCCGTCTTTATTGATTTCTCCCCGATATTCGCCACCGACCGCCTTGACCAACAGCGTGAGCTTTGCATCCTTTTGCTCGATGGCGCTTACCGGGATCTCGGCTCCGCCCTGGTCCACACTGACCAGGACAGCGCTCGCGCCGCTTTCATTGTTCGCTATCTTCAAGACCAGTCGAAGCGGCTGACCGGCCTCTAGCGTGCCTTCCCACGTCCCCAGGAATTCCTTGCCTACCGCGGGATTCTCCTTGACCTCCTCGACCCTGGCATCGCCAGCACGGCTGAGACTGAACGGAAACGACCCGCCTGCCTGGGTGAAGTCGCCTGACAGAGTCTTGCCATCGGCGGACAGAGTGCCGGTGAAAGTCGGTTCGCCTGGCGCCCCCTTGATCCGGAATGTGCACTTGCCATTCGCGAAAGCGATGGCCTCCAGCGGCATTCCGGAGGCGTTCTGGGCGGGTATGGCGATGGACCCGACCCAACCTTTCGCAGTCTTGTCGAGATCGATCTCCACAGCCAGCGCGTGATCGGGGATATCGATGTTGCCGGTCCAATGGCCGCGCGGGCCATCCTGTGCCGAGAGGGCGCCGGCAATCAGCAACACTCCAAACAGAATACAATTCGTCCTGGTCTTCATAGCGAACTCCTCGCTGCCGATTTTATGGGCCCGTGGTGAAAGTCACCGGAGTCCAATTCGGGGACACTCACAAAATCTCCGCGGCGACCGGTGGATTGTTTTCGGTGGCTTTCAGGTGCGGAAATCGTCGCCGTCCCCGAATTGAACGACCGGCCAATTCTGCCACAGGCTGTCATGGGCTACGTCCGCCAGTATGCCAGATCCGCCGGGGACACATCACGGGTCGTCGAGTCCAGCCACTTCAGTCCGGCGCTTCGCGATCAGAATTCGTAGCGCAACTGCAGGCGTACCGATCGCGGTTCCTGAATCGCCACCGGAAGCCGCAGGTGGAAGGCAGGACCGGTAAAGTCATTCTCCTGGATCTTCTGTCCGGCGTTCGGCACGTTCAGGATGTCGGCGATGGCGGCGAACGTGCCAAAGGGAAGCGGAAACTCGCGCAGAAGCCGGAGATTCCAGTTGATGGCGGGCTGGGCGCGATAGCCGCCTCCGGCGCCGCGCGGCGTCACCGCAACCAGAAACGGACCCTGCGGCAGGCCTGTCACCAGCAACTGGCGCGCAAACGGGAGCCCTCCCACATAGTCGGCAACGTTCGACAACTCCAGCCCGCCCAGCGCCTTCGGCAACCGGTATGCCGCCTGGACTTTGGCCACCTGTTCGCGGTCCATGAAGCTCCGCCCGGCGGCATTAATGCTGGCGTTCGGGTCCAGCAGCAGGGCTCCCAGAATTCCCGGATCGTTCTCGATGGCGGCGTCACCCGGGTTCGTGGGACCCTCCGATTTCTCGGTCACCCAGGACGCCTGCAGAGTCGCCGCGCGCCACTGCGTACCGAACTCGGCCTCTAATCCCGTTGTCCGCGCCTGCAGGCCCGGGGGATTCGTCAACAGATACTGATCCTTGCCGAGCGTGGCGGGATTCTGTGCGTATACGGTCAATGGTCGGTCGTCCGCGGTGCCGGTGATGACATCGGGTCCGGGATCGAGGATAGTGACGGGAGTATACGCCGATGCCGGCACGCCGATATCCATGGCCGCAAGCCGTTGTTTGTCGTCGCGCCGAAACAGATGCAATCGCACAAAGCTCCGCCGTGCCAGTTCATAATCCGCGCCGGCGTGGAACTCGTCGGCCCAGGGCCTGCGGAGCGACGGCGCGATGGAGGAGTAAAGCCCGCCAAAGCGCATTAGCAGGGGTCCTTCTTCGCCGAGTTGGAAGCGGCCATCGCCGTTCAGGTCGATCCACTGGTACTCGCTGCCGCTCAGGCTGTTCGGACTTGCGTAGTCCAGGTACCGGCCAGCCAGCGGCGAATACAGGCGCGAGTACGCTCCCCGAACTACCAGCCGGCTCCAGCCCGGAACCTGCCACGCAAAACCGGCGCGGGGCGAGAGGCTGTTCCATACGATCACATCCGGCTTTGCCGGGTACGTTCGCAGCGGCACGAATTGTCCCACCCCGCTCGATTGGCCCGGGAGTGAGCCGCGGGAGAAATCCGCCAGCAAGCCGAGATCAAGAGAGAGTCCTTCACCGAGCCGGATATGGTCCGCGACGAAACCGCTGGCCGCGCGGATCTCGCTCGCACTGTCCAACGGAGTGTTGAACTCAATCACATCCGCCGGCACGCCGGCAATCGTTAGCAGGTTGATGTCGGAGGGAATGGTGAAGCGGTTGACCGGCCTGGAACTGTTCCACCCGCCTCCGGCCACGATCTGATGACGGGACACCGCCAGTCTGACCTCGCCCGGCTGCCAGGTTCCTTCGATACTCTGACGCGTACGAATGGCCAGGTTCGAGATCGGCGGCGCGCCCGAGACCACACCGCTCGACAGATCGATAAATGGTTCGCTTACCCCGAATATTTCGGGCGGAGGGTCGGTATTCAGATGCGTGGCCGAGTAGCCATAGCGCACCTGGAGGGCGCCGAGACCCGACGCCGCGGGCATCTGATGGGTCCAGCCAACCTGAAGAAAGTCCAGGTGGTCCAGGCCGCTTTGCGTGGGGAAACCGCCCGGGAGAATGAAGGGCGGCGACATGCGATGGCCCTCCAGCGTGTCCAGACCCGCCGGCACAGCCCAATTCGAGAGGTTGATACGAGATCCACTGTACAGCGCGTCAATCTGATCCCGTGGGCCGGCGCGGAAGCGGCCCCGCATATCCCCGAACAACAACCGGCCCCGCTGATCGGTTCCGGGCGGCTGTTCCGGCACGGTCTGCAAGGACCATTGGGCAGTGCCGCGAACGAATATGTCCACCCACTTCGTCAGCGGCCCTCCGCCCTCGATGCTGTCCCGCGTAAACCAGCGAAAGTAATCCGCCTGTTGCACGATGCCGCGCTGGGACGGCGGCGGCAGATTCGACGACGAGAGAGACGTCCCGGTGTCGGCGGTGGACGCGCGCACGTGCCACGACGTGCCCGGCTGGCCCAGGAAAACTCCCACCTCGGTTCCGTAAGCGCTGGAAGCGGTGGCCGCGAACGCGCTGCGCACCACCACTTCGTCGAGCGCCTGCACGTCGGCGAGAATCACCGGCATGCCGGGCTGATAGGAGTCTGTGGCGTCCATGCCCAGCAGCTTGAATTGCGTGCCGGTCCACGAGGATCCGCCTTGCGACACCGTCGCCAGGCGGTTGTCGCTGAAGCCGGTGAAATCCATCGGCTCGGTAACGGTGGCCGGATCGCGGCTCAGAAGCATACCCGGCAGGCTGTTGGCCTCGGGCCAGGTGCGATCGTGCGTGGCGTCGGCAAACAGACCGGCGGCGGGAGGCGTCCACTGGTCACTGCGATGGAGAGCCCCAGCCGCGTCGATCACCAGTTCGAGACGAGTGGTTTGCAAGGGAGCCACAACAACGGGCACGCTGCCCTTCCCGCTTGAGCATTGGTAGTCGCCGTAGGGCAGTACGGCAGAGAACTCGCCGGCGGACCTCGTGCGCACCTCTGCGCGGAAATGAACCGCGCCAGTGATCACCACGGGAATACCGCCGAGCGGATGGCCATCCTCGGCGCGAACGATTCCTTCCACTACGCCTGTGGTCAACTGTCCGCGCAGCGCTACAGGGACAAGGATGGCGGTCAACAGCAGTGCGACAACGCGCCACGGACGAGGCATAGGCTTTCCATGGTAACCCCGCCGCGGGTCGCGGGCAAGAAAGCCGAAAGCGAGCCCGGGGACAGTTTCGATGCCGGAGAAGGGCTGGCCGGCTTCCACAGGCTAAAGCCTGTGCCACCATGTGCTGACGAGCTTTTGATAACAGGTGGCACACTTTGGTCTGTGTCGTCGCCAGCGATCACCCTGCCGCGGTCAGCCCGTTCGCCGCTGGCGGCGGTGGGCGAGGGCGAGCCATGGCAGGCCGCCGGCCACGGCCACCACCTGCAGCCAGCGCAGCAGGAGCAGCTCCATGCCGCCGTCCCAGGTCATCTCAATCGCGCAGGGGCCGGAGCAGTTCGGCTCCAGATACAGGAATCCAAAGCGATCCTTGCGCACGGTGATAGGCCGGCCGTTCGCCGTCGCGCGCCACCCCGGCCACCAGGTCATCTGGAAGCTGACGATCTGGCTGGGGGTAAGAACCGCGTCGATGCGGGCGGTGTGGTGGTTGGGCCAGCGATCCTCGATAAGGGGGTAGGCGGGGTTCTCGAGGGCATCGACATACTGGCGCACGGGGGCGAGGTCGAGGCCGTTTTCGGGGAGGCGCGACGGCAGGTCGGCACGGCGCATGACGTGGGCCAAGGGGGGGAGCGCGCGGGAACGGTGAGGATGTAGTCGTCGCCATCGCGGCGCGCCACCGGGAGGGCGGCGATTAGCGACTCGGGCCGGTTAATCACCTTGTAGGCGTCCCGTGTGGCGGGGCCGCCCAGAGCGATGGCTTGCACGCCGAAAGCCTTCATCCACGCGGTGCGGACCTCCACGTCGCGATCACCGGGTTGGTCCGCGCTTTCGATGGTGTAGCTGGCAACATCGTTCATCGAGCTTGTGTTGGCCTGGTCGCAGCAACCGATTAGCTGGGGCGTATCGGTGAAGGCGTTCATCCAGAACGAAGTGGAGCCGGTGGCGAAGACGCGGGCACCGTGCATGTTCTGTTGGAACCAGCGGGCGGTCTGAAACTCGAGGGTGGACTGGATGCCGATGGGCGCCAGATCATCGCGGGCGTGACGCCGGGCCACGATGGTCTGGGGGATGGCAAACAGCAACAGCAGCGCGGCGGCGACATACTGCGTGCGCCGCCGGCCTTCGATGAGCAGACCCACGCCGAATACCAGGGTGAGAATGAAGCCTGTTTCCATGGCCAGTTGGAAACGCTTGGATTGGGTGAGAAGCTGTGGACCGCCCCAGGAAGCGAGGAGACAGATCCAACCGGTGACGGCGAGGTAGAAGACAGAGAAGCGAAACCAGAAGGGCAGGCGGAATCTCCGGAACACCATCCAGAGGGCGGCGAGCAGGAGAAGCAGGCCCAGAGCCGCGAGGGGACGTGCGGGACCGGGCGGCGAAGGGGCCATCATGACCTGGGTTCGGGCCCACGTGGCAATAATGGTGGAGGGCGGAATCCACCCGGCGGCGAGGGCATAGGCGAACGCACCGATGAGCAGCAGGCGGGGGATCGTGCGTTTCCATTCGCCGGGCTCGCGGGAGAGCATGTAGCAGGCGACGGCCATCACCAACGCCATGGCGGCGGGCCAACTGCAGAGGGGCACGGCGGCGCAGGCGAGCACCGCGCCGAGGTAGTGGATGGGCCGCCCGCGGGTGAGCGCAAGATGAAGGAGAGCGATGGCCAGCATGGCAACGCCGAGCATGACCGCGTTGGCGCCCTCACCCCAGGCGACGATGTTGTGCAGGCGGCGGTTGGAGATTATCTCGCCGGTGTCGTGCCAGATGGCCGGCACCAGCAGGCACGATGGAGATAAGACGGTCCACAGAATGCCCGCGGAAAGAGCAGCACCAAAACGGCCGCTCAGCGTCCACGCGCTCCAGAACAACAGCGCCGGCCCGAGCGAGTACAGAAACGCCAGCAGGAAATGCCACGCGTGCGCGGGGCTCCAGTGCATGACCGTGGCAAGGCCCGCGGCAGTGACCGGAATGCCCGGCGGATAGACGTGGTGAAACGGCATGCCCATGAACCAGAGCGGGAGCCACGTCAGGTCGCCCCAATTCCGCATGGTGAACCGAGTGAGTCCAATGAACAGTCCCTCCACGGAATCCATGTGCTGGTTGAATTCGGCGGAGAACAGGCGCAGGCAGATGTACGCATTCCAGACAAAGAGCGCGAATGCCGCCGCCGGTACGCGCCATCCAGCCCACCGCTCAGGTTGCATGCAGTAGCCTCCGGAGACCAGCCGGAGGCCAGAGGAGCATCCCCAGCAGCGCGACCACCGCCGCCAGGCTCACCGCGGAACAGACGCGGCGTTCCGTGCCGCCGTTGAACCGGATGTCGATGACGCAACGCCCGGGGCGGTCCGGCTCGATGATGGTCAATCCAATCTGATCGCGCAGGACCCGCAGCGGCCGGCCATCCACCCAGGCCTGCCATCCCGGGTCGTAGTTGATCTGCAGGGACACCACCTGGCCGGGGACAACGGTGGTTGAGATTCGACCGCGCTCCGGATTGTCCCAGGCGAGGGTGGCCGGGGGCAGCGATGCGTCGTCGAGGGCCGCCACGTACGCGCGCGCGGGGCCGATGTCGAGTCCGTGAATCGGCTGGCGGCGCACGATGGCGGCCACCGGAATCACGTGGGCCAGCGAGGTGGAGCGCAGGGGAACCAGGTAAATCGAGTCGTCGCCTTCGCGCCATACGAGCGGCAGGAGTCCGTCGAATTTCTTCGGGTGCGCGATGGGATGATAGTGGTCCCGGCTGCCCGGCCCGGGCACCGTGACGGCCCCGACCCCGAACGCCTTCAGCCAGAACACCGAGAAGCTTTCGTCCTGGTCGCCCGCGTTCTGTCCCGAGTAAATGGTATACACGGCGACGCGCTGCATCCAGTTCGGCGCCGACGGATCGTGGCCGGCGCTTAACTGCGGATTGTCGGCAAAGAGGTTGAACCAGAATTCGTTCTCTCCGGAGACCAGCACGCGCTCGCCGGGAAGATTCTGGCCGATCCAGCGCGCCTCGCGGAAGGCGACTGTCCGCGAAATGTCCACCGGATGAATCAGGCGTCGCGCAAACTCGCAATTCTTCGCGGTGACCCATGCCAGTGCAATGACGCCCAGCGCGGTGGAGGCAATGGCCGCTCTGCGCGGCAGACGCCGCAGCGCCGGATACAGCGCGAATGCGGCCAGCAGGCAGACGGCTTGGTCCATCTCCAGTTGGTAGCGGTTTGGCTGCGGCAGAAAACTGATGCCCTGCCAGTAGAACAGAATCGGGATGCCCGCGAAGCAGACGGCAAAGAGCAGAGCAAAGCGGAGCGCGGCGTCGGACCAGCGGCGCAGGACCGCCCACAAGGCGATCAATACGGCGGTGAAGGCCACGCCAATCAGCCTGGCCTTCCAGGTAAAGCGATAGTCGCCGCCAATGGATTGCGAGTTCGTGGCGATGAGCCGCATCAGCGAGGGCGGCAGGAAGTGGCAGATGAGCAGGTACGCGGAGGCCAGGATGGCGCCGGTGCGGATCACGTGTTTCCAATCGCAATCGTCTCGAGCCGCCACCAGTATCAGGACGGAAATCGCCACCACCACAATGCCGAACGTGTTCGAGAGCATCACCGTGGCAACCGCCAGAACCGCTACGGCAAACCTGCGCAGGCTCGCCCGATCAAGAGCGCGAGCAATCAGCAGGAGAGCGAGCGGCAGCAGGGACACCGACACGTTGTGCGGCGTCTCGCCGTACACCACGATGTTCATCAGGCGGCGCGAGCCCCACAGCGTCCCCATATCCCTGAGCAGCTCGGGGACAACCGACGACGGCGAAAGCAGTGACCACGCCAGGGCCGCGAGGAACCCAGGCATGGCGCGGCCGGAGAGTTTTCGCGCGAACAGGAACAGGAACACCGGGCCGAGCGAGTAGATCAGCGCGGTGAGGAAATGAAACGCGTGCGCCGGAGAGCAGCGCGCCAGAAACGCGATGCCCGCCACCAGCCAGGAGACCAGCGGCAGATAGGTATTCTCGAATGGCATGCCCGCGTCGAACCACGGGAACCAGCCCGAATGCGGCCAGTAGTCGAGCAGGAAGCGGCCGAAGGTGATGAAGATGCCTTCCACCGATTGGAAGTCGTCGAGGTATTCGACACGGAACAATGGCCAGACAACCAAGGCGTTCAGCCCGAACAGAGCGAGACACGCGAGGCCGGTCCGCGCACGTTGGTTCATTGGTTGCGAGCCTGGCGCAGCGAAGTCGCCGCACCGAAGCCGAGAAGGCCGGCCAGCGTGAGCAGGCTGAGCCAGCGCGCCACCTTCATCTCGGTGCCGCCGTCGTAGACGAGATCGACGCTGCAGGGGCCGTCGCAGGCCGGGTCGACGACGATGAAGCCGAGCGCGTCGGACCGGATGGGCCGTTCCGAGCCTTTGACGCGGGCGTGCCAGCCGGCGGTCCAGTTCACCTGCACCGAGAGCAGTTGTCCGCGGGTGGCAGTGGCGGCGATGCGGATCTGGTGGTTGTCAAGCCATGTCATCGTCGCGACGGGCCGGGAGACGTCGTCGAGCGCGGCGACATACGGGCGCAAAGGCTCCACGTCGATTCCGTTCTCCGGCGCGCGGGAGACCAGTTCCTCCCGGGCGACGACGTGCGCGAGCGAGGGCGTGGGGCCGGGGATGCCGTAGATCACATCGTCGCCATCGCGCCAGAGTTCGGGCAGCAGGCCATCGAATTTGGCCGGATTCCGAAACGGATGGTACACCTCCGTGCTGCGCGGACCGGTGACCGCTACCATCCGCGCGCCCATCGCTTTCAACCAGAGCAGACTGTACTCGGCGTCGTGCTCGCCTCCGCCGTCGCCCGAAACGACGAAGTAATTCGCGATCCGATTGCTGCTGGTGGGCCGTGCCTGATCGAAGCCGCCGGCAACCTGAGGGACCGCGCTGAATGCGTTCAGCCAGAATCCCGCGTTTCCCGGCGCAAAGACGCGCGCGCCATTCCGATGCGCGTCGAACCATTTGGCGATGCGGTACTCGCTGGTGGTGCGCATGTCCAGGGGTCCGATCCGGCTGCGCGCCCAGCGCTTCTCATGGCAGGCAACCAGCGCCAGCGAGGCCAGCATAACCGCCAAAATGGCCATCGTGGTCCGGCGGGAGACCCGGCGCAGGAGCGCGCAGACCGCGAACACAACCGCGGCGGCGAACGCCAGATCCATCTCGAGCTGATAGCGGTGCGGCTGCGGGACCACCGCCAGATTCAGCCAGAAACGTCCCAGCACCACGCCGCCGGCCAACACCGACCATAGGGCGAAGAACTGCACCGCCGGGCCCATCCCGAAACGGCGCAGGAGGGCCCGCAGAACCAGGCAGACGCCGGCGGCGACAGCGAAGAAGACGGGCAGAATCGCGTAAGCGCCGCGATAATCGCCTTCCACGGTGGGCGCGTTGCGAGACACCGTGGCAAGCAGCGACGGGGGCAGCCAGAAGGCCACCAGGAGCCAGGCGATCGCCCCGATGAACGCGGCGTTGGCGCAGAGAAGCAGGGAGCGGCGATCGAACTTATCCGCGCGCGTCAGCAGGAGCGCGAAAACGGCGGTGGCCAGAGCGAAGGCGCCGATCAGGTTGGTAAGAACCACCGCGCCGAGGGCCAGCGCGGCCAGCAGAACGCGCCACGCCGTGCGACGCTCCAGCGCGCGGTCGAGCGCAAGAAGAGCTAGCGGCAGAAGAGCCAGCGAAGCGATGTGCGGGCCCTCGCCATAGGCGAGGAGCACGTGCAGACGCCTGGGCAGCAGCACGCCACCGAGGTCGAGACGGATGGGGCGCACCAGCATCGCCGACGCGGACGCCAGCGAGTAGACCAGACCAGCCAGGAACGAGGCGAACCGGGAGCCGGAGAGCCGCACCGCCAGCGCGTACAACGCGACCGGACCCGCGCAGAAGAAGAGAGCGGCGACGATGTGATAAGCCCGCGCCGGCGAGAGCCCTCCAAGCTGCGCCGCCGCGGCGACGGTCCAGTGCAGCAGCGGAGGATACGTGTTCTGCCAGGGCATGCCACCGTACCACAGGGGCCACCACGTCAGGTCGCCCCAGCTCAACTGGCTCCAGCGGGCGATGGCGATAAAGGCGCTCTCGATGGAGCCGAGGAAACGGCTGTACTCGATCCGGAACAGGCCCGCGCAGAGCCATGCGTTCAGTGCGGCGAGGATAACCGGATACGCCGCCGCAGTGGAATTCCTGCTGATAGTCATTACGTTTGCCGCGAACTAACAGGATACCGAGACTGGCATGCGACACGAAAGTGGAAGCACCTGCACGTGCAATTTGGGACTCCATGGACATGTGGCGGCAGCCGCGTGACGCTGGCAATGTCCGCTCTCATGTCCCGCCCCAGGGCGAGACGCGGCCCAGGACGGTAGCGCGAACCGGGCATTGGTATGATAAACGAAGCCGCCGCATGCCCACCAGCGAGAAGCTCTCCGAGCCACGGAACCAGCCTGCGCCGCCGTCCACGTTTCCCTGGGGCGGCATTGTCTGGTTCGGCGTGCTGCTCATCGTTTGCTACGCGCCCGTTCTCAAGCTGCTGGTCTGGCAATGGGCCAACGATGAGGACATGGGCCACGGCTTCTTCGTTCCCGCGATTGCCGCCTGGATCGTCTGGCAGAAGCGCGCGGAGCTGCTGGCCATTCCCGCAAAGCCGAACTACTGGGGACTGGCGCTGCTGGGATGGGGCATGATCCAGATGCTGCTGGGCGCCATTGGAGCCGAGCTGTTTCTGGCGCGAACCGCATTCCTGATCTCGCTGGTGGGGGTCATTGTGGTGGTGTGCGGTGTCAGGACCCTGCGGGCGCTGGCGTTTCCGCTGTTCCTGCTGCTGTTCATGATCCCGATTCCGCAGATTGTTTACGGTCAGATCACGCTGCCTCTGCAGTTGTTCGCTTCCACGGTGGCCGCCAACGCTTTGAACGCGATCGGCATTCCGGCGCTGCAGACTGGTAATATCCTGGAATTGCCCAACGGACAGCAATTATCGGTAGTGGAGGCGTGCAGCGGCATCCGTTCCCTGCTCTCGCTTTCTTTCCTTTCGCTGGTGTACGCATGGTTTTTCGATCCGAAGCGATGGATGCGGCTGGCATTGCTGGTGGCCACGGTACCCATCGCCATCCTCGCCAATGCGATACGGGTGACCATTACCGGCATCATCAGCGCAAACTATCCCAGGATGGCGGAGGGCTTCTTTCATTCTCTGGAAGGCTGGGTGCTCTTCGTGTTCGCGCTGGCGCTGCTGGTTATTTGCCACGCGCTGATCAACCGGGTGTACCGGCTGTTCCACAAGGCGAAGGAGGCGGGGCGATCCGATGCCTGAGTTTCTGAAATCGACTGCCGCTCGCGCGGTTACGCTGGTGCTGGTGCTGCACGCCGTGCTCTTCTACACGCTCTCGCACGGCGAGGCGGTGCTGCTGGTGCGCCCGCTGGCGGAGTTTCCAAAGCAGATTGGCGAGTGGCGCATGATCCAGGAAGGAGTCCTCGATCAGGAAACCCTGAACATACTGAAAGCGGACGACTACCTGACGCGCGACTATGTCTCCCCGTCCTCGACGGCGGCGGTGAACTTGTACGTGGCGTTCTTTAAGACACAGCGCACCGGGCAGACGCCGCACTCGCCGAAGAACTGCCTGCCCGGCGGGGGTTGGGTTCCGTCGGTGTCCTCCATCGTGGGCGTGCCGATCCCCGGACGACCGGAGCCGATTCGGGTCAACCAGTACATCGTCTCCAAGGGGCCATCGAGAGACGTTGTGATGTACTGGTATCAGTCGCACGGCCGGGTGGTGGCCAGCGAGTACGCCGCGAAGATCTACGTGGTGGCGGATGCGTTGCGCTATAACCGCACTGACACGGCGCTGGTCCGCGTAGTGGTCCCCGTTTCCGGCAACGACGACGATGCCGTCCGCGTTGCCAGGGATTTCATCGTTGCGTTCTTCACGCCGCTGGCGCAGTTTCTGCCGTCGTAAGTGGCCGTTCGCACCTGTCTTGGCAAGAACATACCTGACGAATCCATGCCGGAGTATTAGCCTAGTCCCGGCGTGACAGGCCAGATACTACAGTAGAACAAATAGAGAAAACTCCACGGCGGATCGGAGGTAGCAGTCGGATCGCTTGGGTGCTAAGATTGCTGTAGCTCGTCAGCTTGGACCGGTCTCCTACTGCTAATAGGCGACCGGTAGCAATGGCCACAAGGCATAGTGTAGCGGTTTCTTTCTCTATCCTACCCGTGGCAATCCCAGACTGTCAAGCGCTAGGTTTGTAGTGCCCACGCGTGCGGGCAAAGGAGACTGTATGTCGATCACCCACAAGTACACCATTATCTGCGATGACGTTCGGCGCGAAGACAACGGCAAGATGATGCTTATTGGCGTCTACAACGACAAGATCGTCGTTCCGCAGATCCCTTTCCAACTGCCGACCCTAACATTCTTCATAGCGCTCGATGCGGATCGTCCGGGCAACTGGATGATGAAGTTCCGCATTGAACAGCTTGAGACTCGTCGACCAATGGTCGAAGGCCATGCGGGGGCCAACATCACGATTCCCGGTCCGGTCTTTGTGCCTATAAAATTCGCACCTCTCGTCTTTCAGGCACTTGGCGATTACTCGTTCTGGGCCGAGATAGAGGGCCTCCCGGAACCCATCGTCGCGCCGTTCGCGCTCATCCTGCCCTCGCAGATTCCGGGGCCGATCCAATTCAGGAATCAGGCCTGAATGATCTCCCAGGTTGGCGCGACGGCTGGCTGCTCGGACCTGAACTTCTGAAACATATATGAGCCCACTGCTGACTGCCCCCGCTCTCCGTTCGTGGCAAATGCGGAGACCGCACCAGACTCTTGTCTGGAGAGGATTCGCATGGAAGTCAATAGTTGCTCCTTTGACAGATCGCCTTTCGAGTATTCAGCCAGCAGGAGGTGTACTTCGGACAAGAGGGCTTTGGTGTAGTCGTCCGCCCTTTCTTCCTCATCGCCCAGCAGTGGCACAAACCAGTCCTCGAATCGGTTTAGCGGAAGAGCACTTCCTGCCACAGATTCGAGGCGTGATCGAATTTCGCTTCCCAGGTCTCTGACCATGTTCATCTCCAGTCGCCCGCGGCAACTTGTTCATCCGAAGAGCCTGCAACAGCTCTTCAATAACGAGTTTTGGCCTCGCATCTGTTCCGGCTCCCTGTCTTTGTCGGTAAAGAAAGACAGGACCGGCCCCGGACACCAGCCCGGTGGGACGCGGAGCCAAAGCCTCCGGATTTGGCGCGGAAAGCGCAAACGCGGAGTAGTCCATCAGTATACACGTGCTGACGGTAGCATTGGGGCAAGCTCCTTGCCAGACCCGAAGCAACTCATTTTCTACGGTGTGGAGTATTATTGCCACTCGTGGCCCTCGGACTCTCCGTGCGATTGCCCTGTCTGTTCAGACGCACCTGTTCCCATCGCAACCTCTGCCGTCGCGCAAATGATCGTCTGGATACGTCATTTCCTGCATAGCACGATGCAATAGAGGCCCGAGAAAGTTGCCCGACCTAACGGTAACATGGTGCCAGATGCCAGACGGAGATCGCAGACTATCAGCCAGATCGGCCACGTTCTTTAGATGCACCACCGTAGGAAGTGGGTCCCTGAACGACTTTACCCGGTGAATTCTTGTGATCCCGGCGGTGTGGAGTTTGCCCTGAACGTAGGCCTCCAGATGATTCACAATCCGGTGTTCGTACTCATCCATGAGCCCGTTCACACTTATGTTCCCTACCGTTTCAACCACTTACAGCCCGACCTGCGCTACACCCTGCTACAACTCGAATCGAAGCTGGCCAGCTTCTTCGTTGACGTGTCCGCCTCATGGGGCGGGCGCGAACAGGTGTCTGGCGCCGCAAGGCGCTGGTCCAATGCCGGCATTTGATAAATGGTGATCGCGCGCAGCGATGCGCAAAGTTTCCACACCGGCCGGGCGCAGCGGGATCAAGCTCGCGGCGTCCGGCACATCAACGGGACTTCACCCCCACCCGTGGCCGCAGTGTCTTCGTTCATTCATGCCGGAAGCAATTGCCCGACAACGCGCCCGTTCCCGCGGTCCAGCAGCACGTGCGCGGCACGCTGGGGCGGAAGCGATACGCTGATCCGCGCGCCGTTCTCCGCGTGCGTCAGCGCGATCTCCCGGTGCTGGCCGGATTCGGAGATCATCGTGTAGAGCACCGAGTGGGCGAACACGCTCGGCCGTATGAGCACCGCGGGGTCCGCTCGCTCCACCGAAAACACCGGCCGCACCCCGGCCTGCTTCAGCGCGTAGCGGTAAAGCGCGGCGACGGGAGCGCTCTCGGCCGCGGTTTCAAGCGGCAGCCCGCACCAGATCACCTTTCCCGCGCCCAGCGGGACGGTTCGCACTTCGGCACTCTCCTCGCCCTCCACCACCGCTTTCTCCACGCGCTGGAAGCTGTCGCCGTGGAAGCCGGCCCGCTGGTCCACGCCGTCCACCCGCAGAGCCTCCCCCTGAGCCACCGGCGCTACGGTGGCGTGCAGCCCCAGTTCGCGGGAGCGTTCGACGGGCATCCAGTGCTCATCGCGGTCGACGACGCCGGTGACCAGCAGCGTCGCGCCGTTGCGAACCGCGGCCAGCAGTACGCTCCAGGCCGCGCTGGTCAGCACCTGAGGACAGGGAAGAAGAATCAGCCGGGCGGGCGCGAACTCGCGTTCCAGCGCGTACTCGCCGGCGACGCGCATGGGCGTCAGGCACTCATAGTGCATCACCCGCACCGCGCGCTTCGTCGCGGCCGACGCGAGGTCGCGCACGGAGAACAGGTGCGAGTGCGGAATCACCATCACCACGTCTTCCGGTTCCCTGTCCACCAGCAGGCCGCTGTGCTCGCGCCAGAACGCGGCCATGGCCCGGAACGGCTCGAGCTCGGGCTTGGCGGTCCCGTCGGCGCGGAAGAAACCGATGCTGGCCTCGTTGTCGTCGGCGATGTACGCGTTGGTGTTCCACAGCCACTGGATGAACCCGGCGCCGTTGGCGCCCATGGCGAAGGCCATCTTCCGTTCCAGCAGGTTGCGCGCCTCTTCCTCGGTGCGCCCGGGAGTCTGGCGCATGGTTTCGTAGAACATGATGCCCGACTCTTCCACCAGATTCGGTTTCGACGGCGATTTGGTGAGCAGGCTGTCCCACAGCAGGTCGTCGTTCAACCACCAGTTGTGGACGCAGGTGAAATCGACCACCTGGTCGTGGAAGAGCGGCCCGGGCTGGTTGGACAATCCGCCCTCGTCCTGGCCCACCGTGATGAGCTGGTGCTTGTTGCCGTTGGCGCGAATCGCGGAGGAGATTTCGCGAACCCACTGGTTGAACATGTCCTGGGCGAACAGATGGTATTCGAGCACCGCCAGCGGGCGGGTTTTGTCGAAGATGTTTTGATCGGAGAAATCCTCCAGCGCGGGCAGATCGATGGAGTCGGCGGTGGTGAGTCCCCAGACCTCCCGCAGCCTGGTTTCGTCCGGGTACCGGGTTTTCAGCCACGTGCGCCAGGCGCCGCGCTCGTAGTCGTCGTAATTGGGGCGGCAACTGAACACGTGCGCAGGCGAGCAAAACGACGGCTCGTTGATGAGGTCCCAGATGAGGTCGTTCGCCCCGCGGCACCGCTCGGCGAGTTGGAACACGAATTCCTTCTGCGCCTGCACGGAACGCGGGTCGAGGTACGGATTGCGTCCGCCCCACATCTCCGGCAGGAACGCAAACAGATTGAAGATGACCGCGATCTGATGCCGCCGCGCTACCGCAAGGAACGCGTCCAGCGCGCGCAGGCAGCCTTCCTCGACACGGCCCACCTCGGGCATGATCTGTTTCCAGCCGGTCCAGATCCCGGTGCGGACCATGTTGACGCCAGCCCGCTTCATCTCCGCGAAGTCGCGGTCCCACACGGCGGGATTCGGTTCCAGCAGGAACTTACGCTGCGCGTCGGCGGCCATGTATGTGGTGCCGGTGACCACGAATGGCTGGCCGTCGCGGAGCAGGTAATCGCGATTGCAGGTGAACGGCGTCCCGCCGCCCATGCCTGGTTCGCGCGCCACCAGGAAGCCGGTTTGACTACGCAACGTACCCAGCCGTGCCTCTACTCGGTACAGTCCGGGAGGCAGCGCGGGCGAGGCCGAAGGCATCTGCCCTTCGCCAGCCGTCAGCACGGCGGAGGCTGTCAGCGGCACCGCGAGGTTTGCGATCACCCTGCCGCCTTCGTCGCGCAGTTCGAGTTCGCAGGGCTTCTCGCTGCGGCGTCCCTTCAACCGGACCGAGAACGACGGGCGCTCCTCTCCGTAGTAACAGGCAAAGCTCGGCCGGACCTCGAATTCCGACGCGCCTTCGGTGGCCGCAATGGCGAGAACGCGAACCGCTTCCTGCGAGAGGGAGCCGCTGAGATTGGCCAGCACCCAGCGTCCTCCGGCAAACGGTCCCTCCAGGCGGTCGATCTGGACGAACGGCGCGGCGATGCGCTGGCCGGTTCGGTCGAGACCGTAAAGCAGCGCATGCATGATCGCATCGCGCGTGCCGGCGGTGCCGATCTCGCCGGGAAGGTCGCGCGTGCCGGTGAGCCGCAGATACAGCTCGTAAACCGCGTCGGCGTGAAAGGAACCGGCGGCGATCGTGCCTTCCTGCCACGAGTCGATCCGGCCGGCAGGCACCGCAAAGGACTGCGTGATGAACAGCGCCTTGTGATACGCCGTCTGCCGACTCTCCTGCCGCCACTCGCCGTTCTCGCGAACGAGGGGAACCGAGAACGGCACGCCACCCAGGTTGACCCAGTTTCCGCCCTGCCGCAGATACTCCAGAATGTGTTTCCATGCCGCCTTCGGGAAGGCCGATCCGTAGGGCATGACGAGCACGTGGTAACGAGGCAGGTTCTGCAACTCGGCTTCGCTGACCCGGGAAACTTCGAACCCCCGCAGAGCGGCATCCAGCGCTTGCGGTCCCAGCGGCGCGAGGTCCACTGAAGGAAACCCAGGCTCCCAAAACACGGCCACGCGCATGGGGCTGGCCAAAGGCGGCGTCTGCGCGCGGGCAGCCAGGACTGCGGCCGAGCTGGCGAGAAAACCGCGGCGAGTGAGCATCAACGCGGATTCGTCTGCGGCGCCGTGCCGGTTTCGCGGCGCGCCTGTTCCACCGCCGCATCGGCCCAGGCGATCAGCGGCACTTCGTAGGGCAGGACGGCGTCGGGATGCCAGGGCAGCACGCGCACGGTGAAACCGCACAGTCCGCTGTCGCCGCAGATAACGCGCCCTTTGTAGGTGTACACGTCTGCCTGGTTTCCGGCCGTTGTCATGGGGCTTTTGCCGGCTGCGGGCACGCCGCCCGTGGAGTCCATCGGGCCGTAGTAGAGCTCCACCCGGACGTCCTCGGGCAACAGCGCACCCAGCTTCACCTCCGCGGTCACCTCCAGCGAACCGCCCACCACCAGATCCTTCGGAATCACGGCGTGAATCCGTTCCACCTTCACCTGCGGCCAGCTTCCACGCACCCGCCAGCGCCACTCCATCAGCGTCTTCGCCCGCGCCGCGTGGTTCGCCGCCAGCTCGGTGTGCCGCTTGGCCGAAGGCAGGTAGAAGCGTTCCGCGTACTGCGCCACCATACGATTGGTGTTGAAAATCGGCGAGAGCATGGCCATGGAGAATTTCATGCGCGAGATCCAGCGGCGGGGCACGCCGTCGGCATCGCGCTCGTAAAACAGCGGAACAATATCGTTCTCAAGCACGTGGTAGAGCATCTCTGATTCGATGCGATCCTGATACTCGAAGTCGGTGTAGTCTTCGCCCTTGCCGATGGCCCAGCCGACCTCCGGATCGTACGCCTCGTTCCACCAGCCGTCCAGAATGGAGAAGTTCAATCCGCCGTTGGCCAGCAGCTTCATTCCGCTGGTGCCACTGGCCTCCATGGGACGGCGGGGCGTGTTCAACCAGATGTCGACGCCCTGCACCAGATAGCGGGCCACCGACATGTCGTAGTTCTCGATGAACACGACGCGGCGGCGCACCTCGGCATCGTGCGCGAACTGCAGCAACTGGCGGATGAGTTCCTTGCCGTCGTGGTCCGCCGGGTGGGCCTTGCCGGCCACCACGAACTGGACCGGACGGTTGACGTCGTTGAGCAGGCGCTTCAGGCGGGCGGCGTCCCGCAGGATCAGCGTGGCGCGTTTGTAGGAGGCAAACCGGCGCGCGAAGCCGATGGTCAGCACCTCGGAATTCAGCACGCCCCGCGCCAGGGTGGCCTCCTGCTCGGATGCGCCGCGGGCGCGCATCTGCTCCGCGAGCCGGCGCCGCGCCCACGAAATCAAACGCTCCCGGCGGCGCTGCCGGACATTCCACAGCTCTTCGTCGGGAATGTCGTGGACGCGACTCCACACCGAGATGTCGGTGGGATCCTCGGCCCAGCGCGGCCCGAGGTAGCGGTCCAGCAGCGCGCTCATTTCCTGGGAGATCCACGAGCGCGTATGCACGCCGTTGGTGATGTAGCCGATGGGGATCTCGTTGTCGGGGAATCCCGCCCAGGTGCGCCGGGACATCCGCCGGGTCACGTCCGCGTGGAGTTTGCTCACGGCGTTGCAGCAGGCGCTGTGGCGGGCGGCCAGCACGGCCATGTTGAACGGCTCCCCGTGATCGGCGGCGTTGTTGCGCCCCAGCGCCATGAACTGATCGAAGTTGAGTCCCAGCTTGCCGGCGTACTCGCCCAGATAACGCTGCACCAGACCGGCGTCGAAACGGTCGAAGCCGGCCTCCACGGGCGTGTGCGTGGTAAAGACGTTGCCGGCGGAAGTGGCCTGCCGCGCCACGTGATAATCCATGCCGTTCCGTTGCATGAAGAGGCGCGCGCGCTCGATTCCCAGGAACGCGGAGTGGCCTTCGTTCATGTGGCAGACGGTTGGCTCCAGCCCCATGGCCGCCAGCGCGCGCAGGCCGCCGATTCCCAGGACGATTTCCTGCTGGATGCGCGTTTCGTTGTCGCCTCCGTACAGCGCGCCGGTGATGCCGCGATCGGGCGGCGTGTTCCCGTCCATGTTGGTGTCCAGAAGATAGAGCGGAATCCGGCCAATTCGCGCCACCCAGATGCGCGCCCGCACCAGGCGGCCGGGGAACTCCACCGCGATCGACAGCGGCGCGCCGTCCGGGCCGCTCACCGGCTCCAGCGGCAGATTATAGAAGTCGTTGAGGGGATAGGTCTCCTGTTGCCATCCGTCGGCGTTCAGATACTGCTGGAAATAGCCGGTCTGGTAGAGCAGGCCCACGCCCACCAGGGGCAGGCCCAGATCGCTCGCCGATTTCAGGTGGTCGCCGGCCAGAATGCCCAGCCCGCCGGCATAATTGGGCACGCACTCGGTGAGGCCGAATTCAGCGGAGAAGTAGGCGATGCGCACGCCCTCCGCCTCGGGGTGACGGCGCGGGCACCAGCCGGGGATTTGCAGGTACTCCCGCAGGGAGGCGTGTACGCGGCGCATGTGCGCCAGAAACGCCTCGTCGGCTTCCAACTCCTCCAACCGCACCTGATCGATGGTGCCCAGCATGAGCCGCGGGTTGTGGCCGCTCTTCTCCCAGGCGTCGCGGTCCATACGGCGGAACAGGCCGATGGTGTCATGGTCCCAGGACCACCGCAGATTCATGGCCAGCTCGCCCAGCGGCGCGAGCGTGGGCGGAATGGCGGGCAGTACGCGATAGGAAAACAGGCTGGGCATGTAGGAATCCTTACAACGTTAGTGCGCGCAGATGCTGATAACTCACACGGAGACTGTCCACCGGGTCATGCGGCGTTTGGTCCTGCTCCACATAGTAGTGGGCAACGCCGGCCTTTTCGGCGGCGCGCAGAATGGCGGGGAAATCGAGCGAGCCGTTGCCAACCTCCCTGAAGTCGGACGGTTTGGCTTTGGCTTCGTCAAACTGCACCTGCATTCCTTTGGCCTTGTCTTTCAGGTGGATCAGCCGGATGCGGGGCGCGTTCCTCGTCAGGAATTCCACCGGGTCCTGTCCCGCGGCGCTGACCCAGAACACATCCACTTCGAGGTGGACAAGCTGCGGGTCGGTGCGCTCGAGGAGGATGTCGATGCAGCGCTGCCCGGGCTCGCCCGCGAATTCGAACGCGTGATTGTGATAGCAGAGCGGGGCGCCGGCTTTGCCAGCGGCCTCGCCGGCCTGGTTCAGTTTGTCGCAGAAGGCGCGCCAGTCGTCCAGAGAGCCGCGCTCGTCCGGCCGCACATAAGGGATCACCACGTATTCGACGCCGTGCGACTTCGCTTCGTCGACGGCCGCCTCCCACGTGAGCGCGGGCGGCAGATCCCACTCTTCGCGCTTCCCGGTGACGAGGCCGGTCTCCAGATGACTGCTGGGGATCTTCAGCCCGTATTTCTGGCAGATCGGCGTCAGCTTCGCCAGATCCGCGCGATTCGCTTCCACTTCCGAATAGCCGATGTCCTCGATGCGCTTCAGCGTGGTGTCGGGACTGCGGGGCAGAAGCTTCCGCACGCTGTAGAGTTGTGCGCCGAGCGGGTTGCGGAACCGCTCGGCCTGCGCCATCGAGGGCAGCGCGGCGGTAACGGAGGCGGAGAGCGTGCGGAAGAACGTGCGTCGGTTGTACGGCATAGCCGTACACATCATAGCTGCTTGTTGTGGGTGCGCGCAGTGGGCTGACCACTCCCTGACGGTCGTGGCTCGGAAGCTATCCTGCAAATACGATTCGAGTCGTTGCTGAGCCGCGCGCATCAGCGAGCGGTTTTCTGTGCGATTACTACTGCGGTCTGGTGGCGCCGAGGCCGGGCGTGGTGATGGAGAAATAGGTCAGGTCTTCCCGCAGCTTCGGCTTGACTGTTCCGGAGATCAGCTCCAGACCGACGGAATGTCCTTCCGGTTCCGGCCGGCAGTGGGCCACCGTCGCCACGAACAGATCGTCCCCCACTTCCAGACTTACGATATCCCCCTGCGGCACCGCGGTCTTCACCGAGACGCGGGCGCCGTGCTCGGAGGCGTCGCAGACGGTCCCGGCCTGGGGCGGGTCGTTCTTGCTGAGGCGGCTCAGCACGCAGGGCTCTGCAAACGAGACTCTCGCTTCGGTGCGGCGCTCGGATTCCTGTGGCATATACTTCTCCTTCCGGAGTGCTCGGTCAGCCCGAGTGTGCCGCCCGGAATCGTCGATTTCAATAGGAGGCTGGTAACAGACCGCGCGAGTCAGCGTACCTGGGGAGTCCAGGGTAAACCCCTGCCCCGTGGTCAGGCGGCGGAGCGGTCCTTGTAGCCAGCCTGTTCGGAGAGGCTCTGGAGAAGGTTCGCGATTCCGGCGCTCTTTCTCTGGCCGGAGCGGATGCGCTTCTGCAGGTCCGGAATCCTCTTGAGCAGCCGTGCGTGCATCGCCGAACGGGCCTCCAAATCCGTGTATCCGTAACGCCGGAGCACCCGTTCTTCCGTGGCGAAATGCTCGGCCGAGAGGCGGGCCAGGTCGTCCAGCAGGGGTGCCATAACGTCCGCGCCGCGGCGCTTCAGAACGGCGTCGGACACCCGGTCCATCGCCGTCAGGAGGATGTCGCGCCCGCTGCCGGACGAGTCACAATCCCTCATGCCGAGTGGATCGGCCGCCCAGGTGTTTTACTTTAGGACCGCCCGGGAATCGTACTGGTACCCAGACATAGCGCATCGTCGAAATGGGGCAGCGCTGACCTGGGCGAAGCCCGCGATGGTCTTGACCCCGGTTGTTCCGGCTGGGCTGCCTTGTCCGGCGATAAGATCGGCTCTGATCTTCGCCCCTGGCCGCGCGGATAAGGTCGGCATTTGTCTTTCGCCTGTGGTCAAGGCTGCAGCGGACCCTCGGTCCACCTCCGGCCAGGCGGCGTCGACCACGGGCGAAGACGAGCACAGATCTTATCCCCGCGAAGTGCCCGCTCTTGCGACGCCATACATGGCAGGAAGAGGACCTTTGCGGATTCGCCCCTGGTCACGGCCGCAGCAGCGCGAGGCGCTGCCCCGCCCCGGCGTCTTGAATACCCAACCAAACTCGAGAAACCGTGTACTCAGCCGGCCACCTTCTCCAGATACGCCTCCACCTTCGCTTTCACGGTGCGGCGGTCGAGGCCCAGCCTTCTCGCCGCTTCCTCGTAGCTCCCGGCATGCCGGTAGACCAGCGCCGAGTACCATGCGAGCAGCTCGCCCGCCGTCACCTCGCCGCCCTGAACCTGGGCCGCGAAGAAGTCCGCGGACGCCGGCGCCTGTTCGGCAATGGGCTGGTAGGAGTGGCGGATGATGATGTTGCGCACGCACTGTTCGAGTTCCCGATAGTTGCCCGGCCAGGCGTAGTCGCGGGGCAGATGCGCGTTGATCCACCCTTCCACTTCCGGCAGGCATTGCTCGGCCTCGTCGCCCACAGCCCGGCGGACCATGTACAGCAGCAGATCGTGAAGAACCTTTGGGGAGTCGTGGATCTGCTCGCGCAGCGAAGGGGTGCGGATCAGGTCGGCGCAAAGCCGGTAATAGAGGTCTTCGCGGAAGCGGCGGGCCTGAATCTCTTCGGCCAGGTTGCGGTTGGTGGCGGCGATCAGCTTGCCCCGGAACACCCGCAGCGCGGTATCGCCGACGGCGGAGAACCGGCGCGTCTCGATCACCCGCAGCAGCTTCACCTGCAGCGACAGCTCCATCTCGCCCAGCTCGTCCAGAAACACCGATCCCGGCTCGGGGCAGGCGTCCAGCCATCCCATGCGGTCGCCGGTGGCGCCGGTGAACGCCCCGCGGCGATGGCCGAACAATTCCGATTCGATGAGCGACGGCGAGAGCGCCGCCAGGTTGATGGCGAAGAACGATTCCCCGGGCGCGTCGGCAAACTCCATGCGCTCGGGGTCGAAGGGAACGTAGCGGGCGGCGGCGATGGCCCGCGCCACCAGTTCCTTGCCCGTGCCGGAGGGTCCCATGATGAGCGTCGGGAAGTCTCCCATGCGCGCGTACAGGATGCGGCGGTAGCGGCGCATGTCGTGCGTGAACACCGACTGCCAGACGCTGGCGCGCAGCCGCGCGGCGGGCATGGAATCCCCGATGATGTTGTCGAACACGTGCAGGAATGCCCGCCGCACCTGGCGGTAGCAGGCGAATACGTGCGCCGGCTGCAGGGCCGTTTCGAAGCGCTTGCCGGAGATGCTGAAGTAGTGTTTCCAGTCGGCCAGAAACTGGCGGTAAAACTGCCAGCGCCCCTCCGCCGCCGTGAACTTCCTGTAATAGCGCTGGTACAGCATCTCGTGCACGGATTCCTCGTAGATGGCGAGGTCGGCGGCGGTCATGTCCGAGGCGCGCTCCAGCCGCGCGTGGATGCTCTCCATCAGCGGCTCCAACCGGGCGTGGATGCGGGCAACGTTGGGAAGCTCGGCGTCGGGGTCGGTGACGGAGGCGCTCCACACCGGGCCTCCGGGAACGAACTCGCGCCCCAGCGCCGCGCGCTCGTGATCCACGCGCTCGGTCAGAAACGGGTTCGAGTAGGCCAGCCTGGCGACGGCGGTGAGGAAGCGGCGTTCCAGAGGCGAATAGACTTCCATGCATCAATTGTATAGCGATGTACTACAGATGTACCACGCCTGACCGGAGCAAACGCGCAAACCGCAGAATATACTGGATCATTCGGACATCCTGGGCTGGCAGGCGATTTGCGCTGAGGAAGGCATGAGCAACCGGACACAGAGCGCGGAACCTTCGGGAAGCTACGCCAGACTTCTCGGCGATGGCGGCTTCCAGGCCTTCCTCTGGACCCAGTTCCTCGGCGCCTTCAACGACAACGTTTACAAGATGATTGTCTCCGTCACCGCCGCGCAGATGGCGGTGGCCGGGCAGGGAGGCAGCCGCGCCCTGGAGCTGGCCGGCGCGGTCTTCGTTGTCCCGTTCCTGTTATTCGCGGGGCCGGCCGGGTACCTGGCCGACCGTTTTTCGAAGACGCGCGTGCTGCAAAGCACGAAAGCGCTGGAAATCGCCATCATGATCACGGGCATCGGCGCGCTGGTGTCGCATCGCGTGGATCTGCTGCTGGTGGTGTTGTTCCTGCTGGCCGTGCAGGCGGATTTCTTCAGCCCGGCCAAGTACGGAATCCTGCCGGAAATGCTGGGCGAGGCGCAACTCTCCCGCGCCAACGGACTGCTGGAACTGACTACGTTCATCGCCATCGTGGTCGGCACCAGCTTCGGCGCGTTTCTGTTCGACAGATCGCAGGGCGATCCGCTGCGCATCGGCGGCACGCTGCTGGGGATCGCGGTAGTGGGTTCGGCGGCCAGCCTGTTCATCACGCGCACGCCGCCCTCGGGCGCGCACCAGCCATTCCGTTGGAATCCGTTCCATGAAGTGGTGGTGGGCGTTCGCAGCCTGCGCGGCCGCAAGACGCTGTGGCTGACCGTCGTGGGCATTTCCTGGTTCTGGTTTGTGGGCGGGCTCTTCCTGATTGCCCTGCTGCTGTTCGGCCCGGAATCGCTGCACGTTTCGGCGGTCCGGGCCGGCTTCCTGGTGACCGCGCTGTCCATCGGAATTGGTACGGGCAGCGTTATGGCCGGCAAATTCTCGGGCAATCACATCGAGCTGGGTCTGGTGCCGGTGGGCTCGGTTCTACTGGGCGGATTCACCATTGCACTCGGACTCACTCATTCCTACGAATGGGCGGTGGGCTGGCTGATCATGGTGGGATTTTCCGGCGGCCTGTTCGTGGTGCCGCTCAACGCGTGGCTGCAGGAGCACGCGGGCAAGGAAGAAAAGGGCCGAATTCTGGCGACCAACAATTTCTTCAACATGCTCGGCGTGGTGCTGGCATCCGGCGTTCTCTGGACCCTGCACGACAAGCTGCACTGGAACGCCGCACACGTGATTGTGGCGCTGGGCATCGCCACGCTGGCGGCCACGTCATACGTGATCTTCCAGCTCACCGACGTCACCCTTCGTTTTGTGGTGCTGGGGATAATGAGGGCGTTCTTCCGCGTTCGCATCCTCAACGGCGAGCGCATCCCCGCCGAGGGCGGCGCGCTGCTGGTGGCCAATCATGTGTCCTACGTGGATGTCCCTCTGCTCGGCTACACCACCAACCGCTTCATCCGTTTCATGATGTGGAAGCGCCTGTACGACATGAAACCGTTGCAGCCGTTCTACCGGAGCCTGCACACGATTCCATTGCCGACGAACTCCCCGAAGAGCACCATCCGCGCGCTGCGCGCCGCGCGCCAGGAAGTGAGCAACGGCGAGTTGGTGTGCATCTTCCCCGAGGGCGCCATTACGCAGACCGGGCACATCATGCCCTTCCAGCGCGGCTTCGAGAAGATCGTGCAGGGTACCGGCGCGCCCATCATTCCCATCTTCTTCGATGGCCTGTGGGGACACCCGCTCAGCTATCGCGGTGGCGGCCTGTTCCATGGCTGGCGCCCGATTTGGCGATTGCTGCGCTGGGACGTGACCATCCAGATCGGCGAGCCGATGTACGGTGCGATATCGCCCACCGAACTGCACCAGCGCATCGCCGAAATGGAGAATGAGGCGATGCCGCGGCACAAGCGGCCGGATTCCACCCTCCCCCATCGCCTCATCGCCGCGGTGCGCGACAACTGGTCCGCGCTGGCGCTGGCCGATTCCACCGGGAAAAGCCTCACCTTCGGCAAGACCCTCACCGCCGCTCTGCTGGTGCGCGACTGGTTCGACGCGCGACGGCCGGACGAGGAGCGCATCGGCGTGCTGCTGCCGTCCTCGGTGGGCGGCGCTCTGGTGAATCTCGGGCTGGCGCTGGCGGGCAGAACTGCCGTGAATCTGAACTTCACCGTCGGCGAAGAGGGCATCCGCGTGGCCGCTCAGCGAGCCGGCCTGCGCACCATCGTCACTTCAAGGGTCTTCCTGGGGAAGATCAAGCTGGCGGCAACGCCGGAGATGGTGTGCGCCGAAGACATGCTCGAGTTCAGCACCGCCGCGAAAGTGCGCGCCCTGCTGGCGGCCCGCTTCGCGCCCGCGCGGCGCCTTGCCGGAAAGGCCCGGCCCGACGACGTCGCCGCCATCATTTTCACCAGCGGCTGCACCGGCGAGCCCAAGGGCGTCATGCTCACCCACTGGAACCTGATCGCCAACATGGACACCACCGCGCAGGTCTACAACCTGACCCGGCGCGACTGCATGCTGGGCGTGCTTCCCTTCTTCCATTCCTTCGGCTACACCTACACGCTCTGGTTCCCGCTGATCCAGCGCTACCCCGCCGTATATCATCCCAACCCCATGGACGCGAAAACCATCGGCGAGCTGGCCGCGAAATACCACGCCACCTTCCTGCTCTCCACGCCGACGTTCGCGGTCACCTACCTGCGGCAGTGTACGAAGGAGCAGTTCGCTTCCCTGCGCTATCCGGTGGTGGGCGCCGAGAAACTCCGGCCGGCGCTGGCCCGGGCGTTCTACGAGAAGTTCGGCGTGCGCACGCTGGAAGGCTACGGGTGTACCGAGATGGGGCCGGTGGTGGCGGTGAACACCGTGGATATACCCACCAGCGACCCGCCGCAGATCGGCAGCCGCGCGGGGACGGTGGGCCGCCCCATCCCGGGCCTGCTGGTGCGCGTCGTGAACCCGGAGACATTCGAGCCCGTTCCCGAAGGCGAGGAGGGTCTGCTGCTGTTGAACGGCCCCTCCCGCATGGCTGGCTACCTGAACGATCCCCAGCGCACCGCCGACGCGCTGCACGACGGCTATTACATCACCGGCGACATCGGGCGCGTGGACGAGGACGGGTTCATTCACATTCTGGATCGCATCGCCCGCATGAGCAAGATCGGCGGCGAGATGGTGCCGCACCTGAAAGTGGAGGAGGCGCTCGCCGGCGTCTTTGGCGAAACACCGTGCTGCGTGGTGGGCATTCCCGACCCGTTGCGGGGCGAGCGCCTGGTGGCCATGTACACGTCGGCGGAGGTGACTCCGGCACAAGCTTACGAACATCTCGCCGGCAACGGGTTCCCGCCGCTGTGGACTCCCAAGCGCGAGAACTACTACCGCGTGGAGGCCATCCCCACGCTCGGCACCGGCAAGCTCGATCTGCGCAAGGCCCGCGAGCTGGCCGAGCAGAAAGCCACGGCCACGGTGCACACCGTCGCGTAGGCAAACCGCCGGGAGGCTCATATGGATGCATTCCTGTTTGTAGTCCTGTTTGTGGTGTTGGTTGTCTTCTGGCTGGTTGTGCGCTCGCGCTTCAACGGGCTCGAAGAACGCCTCTCGCTGATGGACCGTTGGGAGGAGCAGATTCGCATCCTCACCGCGCGCGTACACGCATTGGAAGAACCACGCGATGAGAGCGCGCCAACTCCGCCGCCGGTTCCTGAGCCCGTTCCGGAACCAGTGGCCGAAGTGCGCCAGGCACCGGAACCCGTGGCCGTTGTGGCCCAACCGGTTGCGTTGGAACCGGAGCCGATCGCCGTGGAACCCGAGCCGCCCGCGTTGCCGCCGCCGCTGCCTGCGTACGTCGCGCCGCCCGGCCCGTCCTTTTCCGATCGCCTCCGCGGCCTTTTCGGCAACGAGGAGTGGGAAGCGCTGGTGGGCGGGAGCATCCTCAACAAGATTGGCGCGGTGGTGCTGGTGATCGGCATCGCCCTGTTCCTTGGCTACTCGTTCGAGCGCATGGGGCCCGTGGGCAAGGCGAGCGTCTCCATTGCCCTCAGCGTCGCGGCGCTGGCGGCGGGCGTGTACGTGGAGCGCAAGGCGAAGTACCGCATCTTCGCGCGCGGGCTGATCGGCGCCGGATGGGCGGGGCTGTACGCCACTTCGTACGCCATCTACGCGTTGCCCGCCGCGCGCATTATCGAGAATCCGTTCGCCGGTTCGGTGGTGATGCTGCTGGTGGCCGCGGGCATGATCGCGCACTCGCTTCGTTACCGCGCCCAGGCGGTGACCGGAGTGGCCTACGCGGCCGCGTTCGCCGCACTGGCGGCCACGCCCTCCACGCCGTTCGCCGTGGTCAGCCTGATTCCGCTGGCCGCCTCCATCCTGTATCTGGCCGGCGCGTTCGAGTGGAACGCCATGGCTCTGTTCGGACTGGTGGCCACGTATGCCACCTGCATCGCACGCGGTGATTCGAATGCGTCGCTGGCCTCCACCCAGACGCTCTTCCTCGCGTACTGGGTGCTGTTCGAAGCCTTCGATCTGCTGCGCGTTCGCCGGCGCTCGCTGGCGGGCGGCGTCGAGTGGATGTTCCCGTTGAACTCGGCGGCGTTCCTGGGCTTGTCGTACCTGGCGTGGTCGCATCACGCGCCGGATCGGCTGTGGCTGGCATCGGCATACGCGGCGGCGCTGTACCTGGCGACGGCCATCGCACGCGCGGTGATCCGGCCACCATCCAGCTTCGCCCCGAACGATTCCCTGCTGGTGCGGCTGCGTGCCGGCAGTTACGAGGGTGCGCTGCTGTTTGCCGCGGTGCTCGCCGCGCTGGCCGTGGTGGGCCGCGTGCCGGGAGTCTGGAAGGGCGTGGGCCTGGCCATCGAAGCCGAGCTCATCTATCTGGCGGGCGTGCGCTTTGCCGCGCCCTTCCTGCGCCGCCTGGGTGGACGGGCGTTCGCTGTGTCGCTGGCCACGCTGGCGTGGAACAATCTTCCCGGCGGAAAGACGCCCGTGCTCGGACATCCCACCTGGAACTGGACGCCGCCTGCCGTGTTCCACGCGTTTTTGTTCTACTTCAACCGCGGGCTGTTCCGTGCGCACTCCGCGTTCAGTTATTCCGCAGCCGCATTGATCATGCTGGTGCTCGGCGCGGAATGCCCGGAGTGGTTCGTGGGCACGGCCTGGCTGTTGTTTGCAACTGTCCTGTTCGAGATCGGCGCGCGCACGCGGCTGCGCGAGTTTCGCGTGCAGGCGTATGTGCTGGCCGCCAGCGGTGCGATCATCACCGCACTGCTGCACGCCGCCGGGTCGCCACACCACTTGTGGATTCCTCTGGCCGCCAGCCTGGCGCTCGTATATGCCAATGTCCTGCGCTGCCGCTTCCTGCCGCGGACCGCGCCGGAGGGGGCCGAGCGAACCGGGCTCTCCTGGGCTTGCGCCGTGGGCGCCGCCGCGCTGTCCATCCTTCTGCTCTGGCGCACGGTGCCGGCCGACTATGTCGCGTTGTCATGGTGTGTGCTCGCCGTGGTGCTGTTCGAGCTGGCCCTGCGGAACCTGCCCACGGAGCTTCGCGCCGTCTCGTACGTCGTCGCCATGTTCGGTGGAACCGCGGTAGTGCTGACCCACGCCGAGGGATTCGCGAAGTTCCCCGAGGTTGCGGTGGCGGTTTCCTGGTTCGGCGCCGCCGCCTGCGCATGGGTGCTCACCGCGCGCGCCGCCAGCGATCGCGAACAGAAGTTCGTGCGCGATCTGGCGGCCGTGGTCGGGACGCTCTTCATGCTGCCCGCCCTCTGGATGGTGATTCCCGACGTGGGCGTGGCCATCTGCTGGGCGGCGATTGCCATCGTTTGGCTGGAGCTCGGCTTCTTCCGCTCGCTGGCATCGTTCAGGCGGCTGGGCAACGCCATTCTGCCGCCGGTGTTCGTGTGGGCGCTCATCGTGAACCTTCCGGCCGCCCACCTGCGGCCCGTCCTGATGAGCGCCGCGGCCGCGGTCTTCTGCTATGCCTGGCTCCGCCAGATTCGGCGCGACGCGAAGGGCCTCGAGAAGTTTGCCGCCCGCCTGCACTTGTGGGCCGCCGCGACCCTGATTGTTTGTCTGCTCGGAGCCGAGCTGCCGCGCCACGTCATCCCGGCTGGGTGGATGCTCTTCGGGCTGGTCCTGTTATTCCTCGGCACGCGCTACCAAATCCCCGATCTGCGCTTCCAGAGCTACGTCGTCGCGGTGCTCGCGTTCAGCCTCGCTGTCATTCAGATCTTCTCGCTCGAAAGGCGGCTTCCGCTGACCGCCGCTGTGATCGTGGCGCTCTATCTCGCGCAATTCCTGTCGGAGGTCGAGAAGCGTCGCGCGCGCGCGATGTTCTCGCTGCTGGGCACCGCCCTGCTCACCGTGCTCCTCTACCACGAAGTTTCCGGCGGGCTGCTGACGGTGGCGTGCGGCGTGGAAGGTGTTGCGCTGCTCGGCGCCGGGTTCCCGCTTCGCGAGCGCGTGCTGCGGTTGCAGGGCCTGGTGCTGCTGCTTGCCTGCATCCTGAAGCTGTTCGTCTACGACCTGCGCAACCTGGAAACTGTGTACCGAATACTCTCATTCGTAGCGCTGGGCCTGATTATTCTGGCCGTGTCGTGGTTGTACACCCGGTTCCGCGAGATCTTGTGAGAAAGACTATGTCACGACCACTAAAGCTGATTCTCGCCGCTGTTCTGTTCGCGGGCGCCGGCATCCTTTCGGAATTGCTCATGGACACCGCGTTCACGAAGACCTTCCTGGGAAACGCGCCGGCGGTGCTCCCGTTTGCGATCCTCGCCGTAATCCTGTGCGTGCGGCCAACTCTCCTGATGCCGGTCGTCGCCATTCTTCTCTGTCTCGTGTGGGCCGGTGCTTTCTGGGTGGCCGTCGCCCTCGACAATCGCACCCCGCACTTGAACATGTACGCAGCCGGCCTCATTGGAGGATTGGGCGTGGCGGTTTCGACGGCCATGGGCTGCCGCAAACTGATCCGCGCCCGACCGCTTCTGCTGCTGGCCGCCGCCGGTGCGATTGCCGCCGTGCCATTTCAGTTTCCATTGTTCGGGTCCGACTGGATGAACATGGCGGGGGCGTTCGCCATCTGGCAGGCCGTGGTGGGCACCCTGCTGTACGCGATGTCCGACCGATGAGACTGTACATCCACATTCTGCTGCTGGCCGCCATCGTCGCCATTGCCGTTCTGCTCTGCGGGATGTGCCGGCGAAATCCGGCGCGGGCGCGCCCCGTGCGGCTGCTGCTCGGCTACGGGATTGCTGTCAACGAAGTGATCTGGTGGGTGTTCCGCTACCGGCACGAAGGCATCCGCGCCGCCAACCTGCCACTGCAGCTTTGCGACGTCACGCTGTGGGCCACGGTGATCGCCTGCTTCAGGCCCGTGCCAATCCTGGTCGAGTTTGCGTACTTCGCCGGTCTGGCGGGCGCGGGAATGGCACTGCTGACCCCGACTCTCTGGTCGCCGTGGCCCTCGTACCCGGCCATCTACTTCTTCCTGGCCCACGGCGGCATCGTCATCGCCGTCGCGGTTCTGGTATTCGGCCGGATTTGCCCGCTTCGGCACGGCGCCATGTGGCGCGCTTACGCTCTGCTGGCCGGTTACACGGCGCTGGCCGGCGCATTCGACGCGCTGTTCCGGACCAACTACATGTACCTGTGCCAGAAGCCAGCCGGCGGGTCTCTGCTCGATTTCCTGGGGCCATGGCCGGTGTACCTGTTCGGCGGAGCGGTGGCCGCCCTCGCGCTGTTCGCGCTCCTCTCGATTCCGCTCCGGCGGAAATCCGTGTAGGCTCGGGGGCGGCGCCGGCTGGCTGGGGCCCATTGGCCGGTCTGTCGCAAATCGGCGCCGGTGAGCTTGCCCGATGCGCGCAAACAGCGCCCTTCAGTTGTCTCCTGTTGCCTGCCACTATGTCCCAATTCGCGATGTCTCTCTTCCGGCTCGCTATCGCACGGCGATGGCCAGCCCGCGGACTGTTGATTCGGTTGCAATCGAGGCTCCACCACTCGGAATTATTTTCCAGACAACAGCGTCGAATCTCCGAGTTACACGGGCAATGTTGCCTCCCAACTCACGCAGGTTCCTGACTTACACGGGAATGTGGTTTGCGGCCCTTGACGTGCTCCTCTGATACCCAGTGGAGGTTTGAATGCCATGAACAGATTACTGTTATTATCAGCGGGCGCGCTGCTGCTGATGCCGGGCGCATATGCGGCGCCACAGGCGGCTCCTGGCGATTCCCAGCCCATTTACCACGTTACGGTGGTCTCTCGAACGCTGCCGGCGGTCAACTACGAACATCTCGGCGGACCGACCGAAATCGGTTTTCAGGGAACGGTGCTGATGCCCGACGCCAAAGGACAGGCGACCGTCGAGAGCAAACGCGGACGAATCCTGATCGGCGCGAAGTTCGAGCACATGGACCCGCCCACGAAATTCGGGCCTGAGTACCTGACCTATGTCTTGTGGGCCATCACTCCCGAGGGGCGTGCGAAGAATCTGGGCGAGTTGGTGCTGAATTCTTCCAACAACGCCAAAATCGAAGTCACCACGGACCTGCAGGCGCTGGGGCTCATGGTAACGGCCGAGCCCTACTATGCGGTGACCACGCCGAGCGATGTCGTGGTGGTTGAGAACGTGGTGCGGCCGGAGACTATCGGCAAGCGCGAGGTGGTGACCGCGAAGTACGAGCTGCTGCCTCGCGGACAATACACCATGACCATCCACGCGGGAAGGTCGCTGGGTCCAGCGAGCAGGCCCGCAAGTTGCCCTATGACCGCTATGAGGCGTTGCTGGAGGTGTACCAGGCCCAGAGTGCCGTGCAAATCGCGCAATCTCAGGGAGCCGGGGAATACGCACCGGACACGTTCCGGAAAGCCCAGGCGCTGCTGCGGGAAGCGCAGGATATGGAGGCGCGGAAGCAGGATACGCACTCGATTGTGTCGGAGGCCCGCGAAGCGTCGCAGATGGCCGAGGATGCGCGCGCGATCGCCGCCCGGCGCCGGGACGAGGAGCGCTTGTCCAGCCAGCAAAAGGAGAGTTCCGCCGACCGCCAGGCGCGGGAGCAGGCGCTGGCGGAGGCGCAGGAGGCCAAAGCCAGGGCTGACGCGGAGCACGCCGAAGCCGAATCGCAACGAGCATCGGCGGAGCAGGCCCAGGCGGATGCCGCGCAGGCGCAGGCGCTGGCGAGCCAGCGGGAACGGGAGGCCAGCGCCGCAGCCGCGGAAGCCATCGAGGCAAAACAGGCCCAATCGATTTCCGCGCAGAGACAGTCGCGAGCGGAGTTGCTGGCGCAGCTGAACGGCATACTTCCGACGCGCGACACGCCTCGCGGGCTGCTGGTTACCGTCCCCGATTCGATGGTCGAGCGTTCCGGTCTCGCGCAACGGCTAACCCGGATCGCCGGGATCCTCTCCTCGCACCCCGGCCTGAGGCTTAGCGTGGAAGGCTACACGGATGACCGCGGCAGCGACGCGGAGGCGCAGAAGCACGCGCAGACGGTACGGGAGTTGCTGGTGTCCGCCGGGCTGAGTTCCGATGCGGTGACCGCGGCCGGCCTGGGCAAAGACCGGCCTATCGCGTCCAATGCGACATTACCCGGACGCGAACAAAACCGCCGGGTGGAGATCGTCATATCCGGCCAGCTAATCGGCGACATGGCCTTGTGGGACCGGGCGTACTCGTTGGGCCAATAAACTCACTCCTGGTGCAACGTGCGGCCAGGATCGAGCTGTGAGGCGCGGCGTGCCGGCGCGACCGCCGCCAACAAGACGACGGCGCAGAGGATGGCCATCGCCGCGCCCACGGCCGCGGGATCGCCCGGCTCCACGTGAAACAGCAACGAGCGGAGCAGGCGTGCGGCCGCGAACGATCCGCCGGCGCCAATCGCAACTCCCGCCGCCGTCCAGCGTGCCGCCGAGGTGAGCGTCATGCGCACGATCTGCCCGGGCGTAGCTCCCAGGGCCATGCGCACCCCAATCTCGCGCGTGCCTTGCGCCACCAGGAATGACATGACGCCGAACAACCCGACCGCTGCGATCAACACTCCCATGGCCGCGAAAACGGCCAGCAGCACGGCGTAGAAGCGCGGCCTCTGGTCCATCTCCCGCAGGCGCTGCGGCATGGTTTCCATAGCCACCGGCAGCGCCGGATCCAGCGCCCCCAGCACGGCGCGGATGGAACTCGCGGCCAGCTTCGGATCGATGGCCGTGCGCGCAATCACGATGGCCGAGCGCCACCCCGTGGGCGGCTCCTGACGCTGGAAATTGAAATCGTCGAAGTGTTTTCGCGGAATGTAATACTCCGGCCAGCTCTCGCGCATTGCGCCGAGGTTGGTCACGTCGCGGGCGACACCGATCACGGTTGTCCACTGCCCCTGCGGTCCTTTGAGAATCCGCTTGCCGAGGGGGTCTTCATGCGGAAACATGCGCCGCGCCAGCGACTCGCTGAGGATGGTTGCGGACGCCGCCGGATCGCGGTCCTGCTCGCTGAACGGCCGCCCGCGCACAATCGGGATTCCCAACGTGGCGAAATACCCGGGCGTGACGTAGCGCCAGGCCACCATGCCGCCGCTGCCTTCGGGCCGGCGCGGCTGACCTTCGATGTCGATGCTCGCCAGTGGGCGCCCGCGCATGCTGCCCGACGGGGGCATGGAATCGGTGATCGCCATCGCCTCCACGCCCGGCACGGCAGCCAGGCGCCGCTCCAATTCATTGAAGAACGCGAGCTGCTGTTCGTCGCGGCTGTAAAGCTGCCGGCCCAGCACAAATCGCGCGGTGACCACGCGATCGGCTTGCATGCCCATCGGGACGCTTTCGAGTTTCCATAAGCTGTGCAGCAGCAGGCCGGCCCCCGTCAACAGCACCATGGAAAACGCAATCTCCAAAGTCACCAGCGCGGAGCGCAATCCGCCACGGGTGCGCACTGTGGAATGCACGCCTCCCACCACTAACGAACCGGATCGGCGGAGTGCGGGCGCGAGTCCGAAGAGCAGTCCCGATGCCAGCGCAGCGCCCAAGGTGAAGAGCAGCACGCGCACATCGATGGTGGCTTCTTCCAGTCGCGGCAGCGCCGCGGGCGCAATGGCGATGAAGATGCGTAGCAGCATCCATGCGAGGGCACAGCCCGCCGCGCCGCCGATCGCGCTCAGCACCAGGCTCTCGGTGAGCGTCTGCCGCGCCAGCCGCCAACGGGAAGCGCCCAGCGCCGCGCGCACGGCGAGTTCCCGCTCACGCCCCACGGCGCGCGCCAGCAGCAGACTCGCGATATTGGCACAGGCGATGAGAAGCACGGCCAGGACCGAGCCGAACAGCGCCAGGGATGCCGCGCGCACGTCGCCCACCTGGCGGTCCCGCACCGGCCGCACGCGAAATGAGATTTCCTTGCGAAACTGCGGAGGCACGGTCTCCAGTGCGCGTTGGAACTGCGGTTGCAGCTCGGCGATCGCCCGTGGCACTGTGATGTCCGGTTTCAGCCGCGCGAACACCCGGAAGGCGCGGCCGGCGTGTTCAGTTGCTTCGTTCAATGCCAGCGGCAGAAGGACATCGGCTTCGGTCAGCGTCGGCATCTCGAAATCCCTGGGCAATACGCCGACGACCTCCACCGGCGCGCCATCCAGCAGAAGCGTTCGGCCCACCGCCCGCGGATCTGCGGCGAAGCGGCTGCGCCAGAGTCCATAGGAGATCATGGTCACGCTGGGTCCGCCGGGGCGGTCCTCTTCGCGAGTGAAGGCGCGGCCTACGAGCGGCCGGATGCCGAAGACCCGCAGGAAATTGGCCTCGACCCGCAGAGCGCGCAGCCGCAGGGGATTGCCCTCGGTGAGGTCGGTGTCGATGGCGCCGGCCTGAAATGCGGTCACCTCCGCGAAAGGCCCGGGATTGTGGCGCAAGTCGATATACGGCTCCGCAAACAGGAACTCGTTGGTATCGAGTGGCGCCATCATCCCGGCCGATACCAGCCGGTCTTCGTCAGCGTAGGGAAGCGCGCGAAAGAGGATGCGGTCCACCGCGCTGAACACCGCGCTGGTGGCGCCGATGCCCAGGGCCGCGGCGAAGATCGCGGTGAGGGAGAAAGCGGGATTCCGGATGAGCCCGCGAAGCGCGTAGCGGGCGTCCTGCAAAGTGGTTTCGAGAGCAAACAGCATCTCGTTTGGACACCGCGCCAGGCGAGGTTGTTCCCGCGGAAACCCGCATCTCCGGCCAGGCATCTGAATTACATTAGGGATCAATGCAGTTATTTTTACGGGACCGGACGCGCGTCGGGGCTGCTGCTCTCTGGCTCGCGAGCGCCGTCGGCTTCTGCGCCACCGCGCCGGATGCGCGCCAGCTTCCGCCGGTCATCCTGATTTCCATCGACACGCTTCGCGCCGACCACCTGGGCGCGTACGGCTACGGCCGCATCGCCACCCCCAATATCGATTCGTTCGCGCGCGGCGGCACGCTTTTCGCCAACATCGCCTGCCAGACGCCGCTCACCCTGCCTTCGCACACGTCGCTCTTCACCTCGACCTACCCATTCGAGAACGGGGTTCAGGAGAACGCCGAACTGGTTCCTCTCGGTGCGGTCACTCTGGCCAGCGTCCTCAGGTCCCACGGTTACAAGACCGCGGCGTTCATCGGCAGCGTTTTCCTCGAGCGCCAGGTGGGCCTCGACCAGGGTTTCGACACTTATGACAGTCCTTTCAGTTTCGAGGCTTTCTCTCCGCTTTCCGGCGAGATGTTCTTCGGGGGCGTGGAGAATCCGTACTCGGTGCGGGACCGCCGCGATGGGGCGCTGGTGGTGGCGGCCGCCCTGCGCTGGATGACCGCCAACCGCGGCCAGCCCGTTTTCGTCTTCGTTCACGTTTTCGATCTGCACACGCCCTACAGCCTTCCCGAGGCGGCGGCGCGGCGCAAGGGCATCTCGACCTACGATGCGCAGCTCGAATACGCGGATGAGCTGATCGGCAGGCTGAAAACAGGGCTCGCGTGGGACGGCTGGTGGGACCGATCGCTGGCGGTACTGCTGTCGGATCATGGCGAGGGACTCGGCGATCACGGCGAAAGGAGCCACGGCTATTTCATCTACCAGAGCACGCTGCACGTGCCGCTGATGTTCCATTGGCCCGCGGGCTTTGCCGGCCAACCGACTCGCGTCGAACAGCCTGGTGGATTGATCGACGTCGCGCCCACTATTCTGCACTTCCTGGGCGTGCCCGCGCCGGCATCCTTCGAGGGGACCAGCCTGTTCGGCGCCGCGCGCGCGGTGTACAGCGAGACCCTCAACGCGCACGATTCGTTTGGCTGGGCTCCGCTTCGCGGCGTGCGTCTGGGCGGGTACAAGTACATCGAGGCGCCGCGGCCGGAACTGTACGACCTTGCAAAGGACCCGGACGAGCGCAACAACATCGCCAGCGCGAATCCCGGCCAGGCGCGCGCGCTTCGCGCCGAACTCGCCACGCTGCTGGCGCGATATCCGCGGCGCGCGCCGGTTTCGGCCACCGGAGCCACGCCGCAGACCCGGAAGCTTCTCAACTCTCTGGGCTATCTGGCTCCCGGACCGCGCGCGCGAGTGGCCGGGTCCGGAGCCGATCCCAAGGACCGACTGCCGGTGTTCCAGCTCTACGAGAAATCCATGGACGCCGTCGCGCAGCGCCATCTGGGCACGGCCGTCGCCCTGCTGCTGCAGGTTCTCGCGCAGGACTCGACGAACACCCTGGCGCGCCGCGATCTCGGTTCCTGCTACCTCGACCTCCACGATGACGCGAAGGCGCGGGCGAGCCTGGAGCAGGTGGTAGCGGCCGCGCCGGACGACTATGCGTCGCAGTTCGGGCTGGGCCTGGCAGACAAGCATCTCGGGCTCCTCGACGAAGCGCGCGCGCACTTCGAAACCGCGTGCCGGCTGGCCCCACGGGCCGAGCAGTGCCGCCGCGAGCTCGACGCGCTGAAGCAGAGGGCGAACTGATGCGGATGTGTGAGCAGGAACACCCTCGAAAACGCGTGTCGATGGGATGCCGCCGAAAGTGGGGCAGGATTGCATCCTGCGGCGGGTTTCCAACCCGCCCTGAGGGCCGATTTAAAATCGGCCGCAGGTTGAAAACCTGCCCCACAGCGGTTTTCATCCGGTTCGGTGGCCGAAACGGCCATGCCCAACACGCGGCGCCAGCCTCGTTTTTGCGGGCCCAAGCGAGTACGCGGCTGTCGCCGCGTGTCCATGGAGCCATCCGAGCCACAATCGTCAGGGAGTGGCTGTGCCCATGACCGGCCAGTTCATTCTCCTGCCCGCCTACATCGGCCCCGGCGCGGGCTTCGCATTCTTCGGCTCGTTCCTCGGCCTCGTCGCTTCGTTTTTTCTCACCGCGGCGTCGTTCCTCCTGTGGCCCTTCCGCGCCGCGCGGAACTTGCTTCGCAGGAAGCGCGGCTTCCGCGACGCCCGCATCAAACGCCTCATCTTCCTGGGGCTCGACGGCCTGGACCCACGCCTCACCGAGCGCTTCATGGCCGCGGGCAAACTGCCCAATCTGGCCAGGCTGAGAGAGCAGGGATCGTTCCACCGCCTGCGCACCACGTTCCCATCGTTGTCGCCGGTGGCGTGGTCGACGTTCGCCACCGGGGTCAGCCCGGCCCGGCACAACATCTTCGACTTTCTCAACCGCAGCCTGACATCGTACGTGCCGGAGCTGTCGTCGGCGAAGGTGCGCCGATCGAGGCCCTCCGCGCGTCCGGTAGTCGAGATGCGCCGCAAGAGCCAGACCTTCTGGAAAATCCTGGGCGAGCGCGCCATCGGCAGCACCATACTGAGGGTGCCCATCACCTTCCCTCCGGAGAAGTTCGACGGCCGCCTGCTCTCGGCCATGTGTACGCCCGATCTGCGCGGAACGCAGGGCAGCTTTTCGCAGTTCACCACGCGCATCGAGCGGCCCGCGTATGAGAGTGGCTCCCGCTATCCGCTGCGCCGGTCGGGCGAATACCTGCACGGTTCGCTCGAAGGCCCCGAGAACGAGTTCGTGGCGTTCCGCATCCACGCTCCCACGCTTCAGCTCGAGATCGGCGGCGGTACTCATCGGCTGCAGGCAGGCGAGTACTCGCCATGGATCCGACTGTCGTTCCGAGGGCTGCGCGGCATTGCCCGCTTCCTGGTGACGGAAACAGCGCCCGAGTTCTCTCTCTACGTCACGCCCGTGCAGATCGACCCCGAAGCTCCCGCGCTGCCCATCAGCCATCCCGGCTACTACGCGGCGTATCTGGCGAAGCTGCTCGGCTCGTTCGCCACGGTGGGAATGGCGGAGGACACCTGGGCGCTCAATGAGGGCGTCATCGACGAGGCCGCATTTCTGGATCAGGCCTACCTGACCCTCGCCGAGCGCGAGGCCATGTTCGAGAACGCGCTGGAGCACACAACGCGCGGCGTGGTGGCCTGCGTGTTCGACACCAGCGACCGGGTGCAGCACATGTTCTACCGCCATCTGGACGGGTATCGTGATGCGCGCTGGAGCGGCGCCATCGAAGATCTCTACCGGCGCATGGACGTTCTCGCCGGCAAGGCCATGGCCCACGCCGGCCCGGATACCGTGCTGTTCGTGCTCTCCGATCACGGCTTCTGCGCTTTTCGGCGCGCGGTGAACCTGAACTCGTGGCTGCATCGGAACGGCTATCTCGCGCTGACCGGCGGGGCCGTGGAGAGCGGACGCTATTTCGCGGGCGTCGACTGGAGCCGCACGCGCGCGTACTGCCTCGGCCTCAGCGGTCTCTACATCAACACGAAAGGCCGCGAGGGGCAGGGAATCGTGGAGCGCGGCGCCGAAGCTGAGGCCCTGAAGCGCGAGCTGATCGCGAAGCTCTCCGGGCTGCCGGACGAAGAGCGCGGCGAGACCGCGATCCGCCAGGTTTACGCCACGAACAAGCTGTATCGCGGGCCCTATCTGGACGCCGCGCCCGACCTCATCGTGGGCTACAACGAAGGCTACCGGACGTCGTGGGACGCGGCGGTGGGCAAGGTGACCGCGCACGTCATCGAAGACAACCCAAAGGCGTGGAGCGGCGACCACGCGGTGGACCCGGTGCTGGTGCCCGGCGTTCTCTTCTGCAACCGCCGCGTCGACGCCGTTGATCCAGGCATTGAAGACATGGCGCCCACCGCCCTGTGGCTCTTCGGCGTGGCGCCGCCCGCGTGGATGGAGGGCACGCCCGTGTTCACCACATGACTGACTCGATGTGGGGCAGGCTTTCAGCATGCGCGGGGCTCTCAGCCCCGCTCTGTCTCCTTCTCCTCCTCGCCGCGTGCGGCCATCCGGCTTCGCATGCGCCGGGCAAGCGGGTGATCGTGCTCGGCGTGGACGGCATGGACCCGAACTTCGTGGAACGGCACTGGAGCGCGCTGCCCAACCTCGCGCGGCTACGCGATTCGGGCGGTCTGGTCCGGCTGGCCACCACCACGCCGCCGCAAAGCCCGGTGGCGTGGGCCACGTTCATCACTGGCACAGACCCGGCAGAACATGGCCTCTTCGATTTCGTACACCGCGATCCCGCCACCATGCAGCCGATTTCGTCCATGGGCGAGACCCTCGAACCGGAGCACCAACTGGCCATCGGGCCATACCTGCTGCCGCTCTCCGGAGCGCGAGTACGGGGCTTCCGCATGGGGCAGCCGTTCTGGCGGATTCTGGCCGGGCACGGCATTCCGGTCACCGTGGTGCGCGTGCCCACCAACTACCCCCCTGACGGCGCCGGACATGAACTGGCCGGCATGGGCACGCCCGATCTGGAGGGGACCTTCGGGACCTTCACCTATTACACGGACGACCCGTCGGAGCCCGCCGGCGACGTATCCGGCGGACGCACTGTCCAGGTGGAGCGGGTCAACGGCCGCGTGCTGCTTCCGGTGGCCGGCCCGGTGAACACTCTGCGCCGCGACCGCCACTCCGCCAGTCTCGAAATGGCCGCTGACATCGACCCGGTCGCGCCCGTCGCCCGGTTCCAGATCGGCCAGCAGCGGTTCATCTTGCGCCAGGGCGAGTGGTCGCCGTGGATTCGCGTGCGCTTCCCGCTGATCCCGCACCTGGCCAGCGTGGCGGCGATGTTCCGCCTCTACGCGCGCGAACTGCAGCCCGGCTTTCGCGTCTACCGGTCGCCGTTGAATGCCGATCCGGCGGACCCCGCGCTGCCCATCTCCACCCCGGCTGGCTGGAGCCGGGAACTCGCCGGGCGCGTGGGCCCGTTCTACACGCAGGGAATCGAAGAGGACACTTCGGCGTTGCGCCAGGGCGCGCTTACGCTGCCGGAATACCTGCAGCAGAGCCGGCTGGTTTCCGCCGGGCGCCACGCGATTCTGCGCGACTGCCTCGACCATTTCCAGGACGGGTTCCTCTTTTTCTACTTCTCCGAAGTGGACCAGAACTCGCACGTGCTGTGGGGCCGCCACGAGGCGGAACTGCTGGAGACATATCGATCGGTGGATCGCGCCATCGGCAACGTGCTCGATCGGGCCGGCGGCGCCACCGTCATCGTCATGTCCGACCACGGTTTTGCCGCGTTCGATTACGCCGTGAATCTGAACACCTGGCTGCAGCGCGAGGGCCTTGGAACGCGAGCGTACGCGATGGGCCTGAACGCGCTCTACATCAACCTCGCCGGCCGCGAAAAACACGGCATAGTGCAGCCCGGCGCGGAGCGTGACGCCGTAGTCGCGGACCTGGTCCGCAGGCTTCGCGCGTTCCGCGATCCGGCCACCGGCCACCCGGTGATCGCCGATGTCGCATCGCCCGGCAAATCCGCGAGCCCTTTTGCGCCCGACCTGATTGTAGGTTACGCACCTCCATACCGCGCGTCATGGGAGACCGCCATGGGCGGCGCGCCCGCCACCCTCATCGAACCGAACAACGACGCGTGGATTGGCGACCATTGCATGGCTGCCTCCGCCGTTCCCGGCGTGTTGCTGGGCACTCGCAAGCCGCGCCTGGCGGACCCGCGCCTGAAAGATCTGCCGGTGACCATACTAAAAGAGTTTGGCATTGCGCCGGACGCGCAGATGACCGGCCGGGCCATCTATTGAAACTCCCATGTCGAAATCCATCAAACTGAACTCCGATCTCTGGCGGCGCGCTGCCGAGTACGCGAAGAAGGCCGGCTACAGCTCGCCGGAAGAGTTCATCGAGCACCTGGTGGAAAAAGAACTGGCGCGCCAGGAGGACGCCGAAGCCCACGAAGAAGTGGAGCGCCGCCTGAAGGGACTCGGATATCTGGAATGACCGCCCTGGTGGTTGCCGGAGTCATCTGCGGTCTGATTGCGGGGTGGTTGTTCCGCCGCACCGTGGATGTGGCGGCGCGGCGCGCGACGCTGCGGCAAATCCACGCGCACTTCCTGGAGTTCCGGCTGTTCTTCGACGAGCCGCGCCTGATCTGGCGCGCGCAGAAAGCGCTCATTCGCGCGAATCTGCAAGTCTGCGCGCTCCTGCTGCGGCCCACGCTCATTCTGGCGCTCCCCATGGCCTGGCTGATGCTGCAACTCGACGCCGTGTACGGCGCCGCGCCCTTGCAGATCGGCGAGCCAGCCATCGTGACCGCCCAACTGGACACGGAGGACGCGCAGAGCGTCCTCGAAGCTCCGCCGGGCATCGCCGTCGAGACGCCGCCCGTACGAATTGTGAGCGAGCGACAGGTCGTCTGGCGGATCTGCCCGCTGCACGCCGTCACCGGCTTCCTGCGCTTCACGCTGCGCGGCGTCACGCTCACAAAGGCCATCGCGGCGGGCAGCCGGAGCGTTTTTCTGTTGCGCCGCCGCGAGCGCTCGCTGTTCGCGTTCCTCCTGCATCCCGAGGAACCGCGCCTGCCGGCCGGAAGCGTCGTCTGGCTCGAGGTGGACTACCCGGAAGCGTCGCGCTGGTGGATTGTCTGGTTTCTGGCGATCTCCACCGCAAGCGCGTTGGTCGTTGTACGGAGCTGAACATGCGCGGCTATATTACGGTGGTGAGCGGCGTTCCCCGCTCCGGGACCTCGCTCATGATGCGCATGCTGGAGGCCGGCGGCATCCCCGCGCTCACCGATGGCGTCCGCCAGCCGGACGCGCACAATCCGCACGGCTATTTCGAGTACGAACCGGTGAAGCGTCTGGCCGGCGATTCCTCGTGGATGGAAACCGCGCGCGGAAGGGCGGTGAAGGTCATCCACCGGCTGCTGCCCCATCTCCCGCCGGGGTTCGAGTACCGCGTGGTTTTCATGGATCGCGGCCTCACCGAGGTCTTCCATTCGCAGCGCGAAATGCTCGCCGCGCGCGGCGACGGGGCGGCAGGCCAGGACGAGAAGCAAATTGTCCGGGCACTCGCGGAGGAGGTCCGCGCGGTGAAGGAATGGCTGGCCTCGCGGCCGGCTACCAGTGTGCTGAGCGTGCCCTACGCCGGGGTTGTGCGCGAGCCGGCGAGATGGTCCGGCGAAGTCTCCGGCTTTCTTGGCGGCGGTCTGAACGAAGCGGCGATGGCGGCCATCGCGGACCCGGCGCTGTCCCATCAGCGGCGCGAGAGATAGAGGGCGCATTGCGCACGACCATCGGTTTGCGGCTTCGTGCGTCTGGCAGAGCGCCACATCGCAGTTTGATCGTGCACGGGCACTACATGAAAGTGGCGTTGCCAGCGATCAGTCGGCTGAAGTCCCAGCCAGGACACGCGGCGACAGAAGTTGTAAAACAACCGCCCAAACCATTTTGCCTCTAACCCGACTTTCGCAGCTCGTCTCGGAAATGGGGCTGAAACACCGGTCTGGCAAGCACAAGCCGTGTCGAATCAATAAAACATTTTCGGAATCGCTTGTAGTGCAGACCTACCCCCTTTCTATTC
>Ga0326727_10004022_pt1 | contig 45406 bp, 44 predicted proteins | sample MB2enrmetagenome_FD_207643 | JGI IMG/M metagenome (GOLD analysis project Ga0326727, IMG submission 207643) | Lab enriched peat soil microbial communities from McLean, Ithaca, NY, United States - MB29MY | ecosystem: Environmental > Terrestrial > Soil > Wetlands > Peat | place: USA: New York... | reverse complement strand
TTGACTTCGGAACCCAAGGCGGAGACCTTGCCGACGATCTCATGACCTGGGATGAAGGGGTACTGGCTGATGCCCCAATCGTTGGCGATCAGGTGCAGGTCGCTGTGGCAGACGCCGCAGTGGGTGACGGCGATTTCGACATCGTGCACCCCAAGCTTGCCTGGATCGTAACGGAAAGGCAGGAGTTCAGCTCCTGCTGCATGGGCTGCTAGTCCTTGAATCTGTGCCATTATTGCTCCGAATGCCTCGCTGGATGACCATCGGTCCGGCAAGATCCCCAGAAACACCGGCCCCGATCTGGAGGAGAGTAAAAGTTCGATGCTACTAGTTTAAACCGCCGCCCTCCTCGATGTGGAGATTAAGGATCTGGAAACCGGAAAGCACACCGCCCGCCGGGGCTTCGGCGGCGAGTTCGGCGGATTCGCCGTTGAGGCTGGCGTCCTGGGTATTGCGCAGGGGCTCGAGGGCATTGGCCATGGAAAGCGGAAGGCTGGTGAGGGCTTGACCCTGAAGTTCGCCCTGGGCCTCGGGAGCCAGGATACTGACGTAGATGCGATCGGCGGGATGCTGATTGCGGGCTTCGGCCAGGATCGTGTCGAGATCGGGCGGCGGAGCGTTGAGTCTGGGCTGGTAGAGAGCGCGGTCGAGCGTGGCGCCGTCGGAGACGAGCAGGCGGAGATTGCCGGCGGCGAGGCGCGCAGGCAGCTTGAAGGCGATGCGGACGTTGCGCTCGGGCTGCTGCCAGGGCTGGAGGGTGGCTTCGATCTCCACGGTGTCGCCGGCGTGGGCGATGTCGCCGGAGACGATGTGCGCCTGTTCGAGCGAGACCAGAACCCGGCGGGGAACGGCCTCAATGTGGAGATCGACCTTGCGGATCGTGCCCTGGCGCGCGCCATTCGCGTAGAGGCGCGTGAATTGCTGGCCGGCAAGGAGCACGGCTTCGAGCGAAGCGGGCGCTCCGGAGGCTGCCGGGGCCCAGAGGTCCAGGGGCATGGGAGAGTAGCCGGAGAGATCGATGCTGCCGGTGAGGTGATAGCTGAGAGATTCGCTGTTCGCGTTGGTTTCGGTGAGGGACTGGAGCAGGATCACTTGCATGGCGAGGGGCGTGAGGGAGGGCAGATCGAGAATTTCGACGTTGACCTGGCGCGGGCCGGTGGGAGCGTCGACGGAGATGTGCATAGGGATCATGCGCGCCTGGACACCGAAGAGGCCGTGAATGGCCGACTCGCGGTCTTCGTTGAATGCGCCGATGGTTTCGCCGGTGTTGACGATCTTGAAGGCGTCGAGCGGCGAGGCTACGGTGGCGACGACCTCGCTGGTGGTCATGGGCAGCGAGACCGGGCCGGCGCCGAGAACCGGATGACCGCAGGCGAGCAGCTGCTTCGGATCGATGTAGGTGACGGTGCAGGTGGCGGCTACTTCAATGTCGCCGCGAACCAGCTGCATGCTGACGGAGGAACCGGGCTCAAGTGCGGGCGGCGCGGAGACCTCAGCGGACGCATCGGGCGCGGAGGAGCTGCCGAGGCCGGCGGACGATCCGCCGGCGGCGATGGTCTCAAGCGAGGTCCCGGCGGTCTGTTGCTGCCAGAATCGGATGGATTCCGGATCGAGTCCGCTGATGACGAGCGGGGTTTCCATGGGCTGGAAGGTCATGGCGGAGTTGGTGCTTCCCACCCTTTCCGGCGTCGCCGATTCGCGCGCCGCCGAAAAGGATGGGGCGCCCAAGGTGTCGTGGGTCGAGAGGTCGCGGACCTCGATCATCTGCTCGATGGGGGTGATGCCGGCGATGGGCTCTTTGGTGAATTGCCCGATGCGATAGGAGAGCGCGCCCGCGAGTTTGCCGTCGATGTAAACGGGGCTGCCGCTCATGCCGGCGACGACTCCGGTGTACTCGGGCTTGGCGCCGTGAAGGCGAGCGAGGATGAGGTCCTGGCCGGATCCGCGGGCGCCGCGCAGCACGCCCAGGATCTCCACCTGCATGGGCTCGGGGGTGGTTCCCTCGAAGACGGTCCAGGCAGTGGCGGTCATGCCGGCGCGGACCTGGGCGAGCGGGAAGAACTGGGGATTGCGCGGAGGGCCCGACGGATGGGGAGCGGGCTGCCGCGCGGAGGGCGAAACCGATTGCGCGGGGAGACGCGAAGAAGCGCAAAGCAGCGCCAGAACTGTGAAAAGGGCGAGGGCAAGGGGCGCCGGCTTGAATGCTGTTGGGCGAGTTTCCACGTCTATTAGAGTACAGCGGGGCGCAGGGAAGACGCCCTATGCCCTTGACCGTGCGAGTTCGTGATCGCTGTCTGACAGGTGCGGGTCTGGAGACCGGCACGACAGCCGGTCTGGAGACCGGCGTTACCGTAGCGATGCCAATCGCGTATGCTGTTGAGCACAAGAGGTTGTTATGACCAAGCCGTGCAGAGAGGCAAGTGTTTCTCAACGTCTTCCGATCGGATTGCAGTTTGCCGTTCTGGCCCTGGTGGCCGCGCCGCTGGTATGGGCGGAGGGACAGGCCGCGCCGCAAAGCCAGCCACCTGCGGCGCAACCGCAGCAGACGGACCAGAACTCGCCCGAGGCCGGCGGCCCGAGCGGCGATAGCGGGGTGATCGTGGTGCCCAAGAAGAAAGAGAATCCCGACGCGACGCCACCACCGCCGCCCGCTCCGGCTGCGCCCAAGTTCACCAACCCCGAGGGCGCCGGCAACATCACCTTTCACGTGAATGTGCCGGAGGTGACGATCGACGTGGGCGTGATGGTGGAGAAGACGCATATATTCGTGCCGGGATTGAAGCCCTCGAACTTCCGCGTGTATGAGGATGGCGTGGAGCAGAAAGTGGAAGGCTTCAAACGCACGGAGGCGCCGATTACGGCATTGATCCTGATGGAGTATGCGGCGCGGGGCTACATATTCCGCGTGCAGGCATTGAATATGGCGGGGGCGTTTGCCGCGCAACTGCGGCCGCAGGATTATGTGGCCATGATGACCTTCGACCTGAATACCCACATCGTGAGCGATTTCACGCAGGACAAGAAGCAGATCCAGCAAGGCATCCAGATGCTGGCGAACGGAGTCTATGCGCCCGCCGCCTTTCGGGAGACCGACGTCTTCGACGCGTTGAACGAGTCGCTGGACCGGCTGTCGCGGATCGAGGGGCAGAAGTACATCATTCTGATCGCTACCGGCGTCGATACGCTGTCGAAGCTGACCTTCGACCAGATTCAGAAGCGGGTGAGGGCTTCGCACGACATCACCATCTTTTCCGTCTCCACCGACGGACTCGCCGAGGCGATGGGCGGGGGCGGGGGCGGCATGGGTGGCGGCATGAGCGAAATGACGTTCCTGCAGGCCGACAACGAGATGAGGGCCTTCTCCGACATGACCGGAGGCATGCATTTTCAGCCGCGCTTCACCGGCGAACTGCCCGAAGATGTGCAGCTCATCAACGAGAATATTCGCGCCAAGTACGAGCTGATTTACCACCCCACGAACGCCAAGCAGGACGGGACGTTCCGAAAGATCCGCGTAGAGCTTGTGGACGACGAGGGCCAGCCGCTGCGCATGCAGGACGAAAAACACAAGCCGCTCAAGTTCGACATCATTGCGCGAGACGGCTATCGCGCCAAGCAGGAAGTGGAGTAGAGGGCGCAGATGCGATGCGAAATCCCGCAGCCTGGCGATGGCGCGGGACGGCCATGACTTTGGTCATTGAAGACGATTCCGATTCTTCACGATAAGTGTTGTGTACGGACTCTGAGGGCGCGCGGAGGCGCGAGGCATCTTTTTGGCTCCGCGCGCCGCCCGGGTCCCGTGTCAACCTTTTATGCGTGGAGTGAACAATGGAAATGGTTCCGATGATGTGGTCGGTTTGGGGTGCGGCGGTTGTGTTGATGGCCGTTGTGGGGATTTATGCGTCGCGTGTGGGCAGGTACGAGGAATCGCAACTCTTCCTGGCCGATTCGTCGAGCCATGCCAAAACCGAGCAGGACGTGATCGCGGCGCGGATGAGCAGGATTCGGCCGCTGCGGCTGTCGACTCTGGGGCTTGCAGGCCTGATGACGCTGCTGATTGTGGCGTACTACGCGCTTAGCGTTTATCGGAGTTTCTAAAACAGGGGCGCTCATCTGGCGTTACGGCGCGTTCTCCAGCCCCGTTTGAGCCGCTGGAGAGCGCCCGCGCGATGATTCCGCGCGGCCGATGAGGCCGCGCCGTGGAACCACTGCATCAGTGGACGATGTTCAACTGCTGCAGGATGTCGCGAATGTAATAGGCAATCACCACGACCGACATGGTCACCACCATCCATCGGGCGACGCGCACCCATGGCTCTACCTTGGCGACCCTTGCCGCAATGGCCGCCTGAGCGGCTTTCTGCTGGTCGAAGGAGTCGTCGAGGAAGATCTGATCTTCCTCATCGCGGCTGAGGCTGGAACGATAAATATACAGCACGGCGAGAAAGAGCGCGAACACGATCCATACGCTCCACATAACCAACGAGGCAACCGTCATAACGCACCTCCCAACGAATTGCGGTCCCAAAGTTCCTGCGGGGTCGTGGAAACTCGCGGTCTCGCGGCCAGAGGGCCGTCTTGGTTGAGTATCATAGCCCCGAATGGGTGAAATTGGGAATCACCCGGAAGGATTTTCATTGGCGTGGAAGATGCACTGGTTCGTTTTTTGGACATTCCGCGCCCCCCGGAGGGCCTTGGGGCCGGTTTGTGTGGTGCGAATTTGAAGAAAGGGCGGTTTCGAGGGGTGTGATCTGAGGATCTGCGACCATCCATGCAAGGGCTGCATCTATTAGGGGTGCGCCGCGACCGGGCTTGTGCCGGAGTTCATAGAACGGTAGAGTGAAGGAAGGCACGCGCGCCACCTAAAGGGAGGAATCATGGCCACAACCACAACCGCCGTTGAACCCACGCAGGAAACCCAGAAGAAACCGCCGCTTGTGCTGACTCCTCAGGCGATCGCCAAGGTGCGCGAGATTATGGCTACCCAGGATCCGCTGCCTGCCGGGCTGCGCATCGGCGTGGTGGGCGGAGGCTGCTCCGGCTTCCAATATTCCATGGCCTTTGAGAACCAGCCGGGCATGATGGATAAGGTCTTTAATTTCGAAGACTTGAAGGTGTACATCGATGCCACGTCTCTGATGTACCTGAACGGCTGCACGGTGGATTACGTGGAGACGCTGGAAGCCGCGGGCTTCAAGTTCGAAAATCCCCAGGTAAAGTCGACCTGCGGGTGCGGATCGTCGTTCCAGGTATAAAGACAGGGACCGAGGGAACAACGGACCTGGCCCCTGAGGGAATGCTCCGCAGCGGATCACACCGGTGATGAAACAGCTTCAGGCATTCCTATGCAGGTGTGCGGGAATCCTTGGGCTCTTGATCGGTACTGGTGCAATTCGCATATAAGTATGTGCCAACGGCTGCTTCCCAGATGGCAAAAGCGAGGACGACACGATGCCGATCAGGCTGGCCGAACGGCGCCACCAACGACGAGAAGGGTAGGGCGGCTAAGCCCCCAACCAGAGCCGCGCCGATCAGGCGTAAGCGAGAGAGCAACTGCCTGTATTGGACCGCACAGGACAGAGTGATTCCGAGCCCGCCGAGTGCGCCGCCTACCATCACTGGGATGGCGTCGCTTGAGATGTGCAACACCAGTGCTGCGAGTATCAAATACGTGGCTACAGCCGCCGCAACCAACTCAGCCGCAATCATAAAGGGGCAAGCAAGAAAAGCTTTGCGCGTCCGCATAAGCAGAAGCGCACACAACAGGGGAAAGGACAAGGGATATACCAGGCCGGATGGGGCCAGGTGTCCAAATTTGAAGACAAAGAGCGCAGAACCCGCGCCACAGCACGCAAACAGCGCCGCAACGCCGGCCCACGTCAATACCCGCTTAGCAGACATAGATCCTCCCGAGCCGGAATATCCATTTTGGGCCTTTAGGTCCAATTGAGTGTAAACCAGCCGCCATCCTTTGCGCCCCGAGCCCGTAGTGTCCTAAGAGTGCGTTGCTAGAATCTAGCGCCGTCTTCCCTCTGCCAGATTGGCGGATTTTTCGATGCGCTCTTTTCGCTGTTCCCGTTTTGCAATCGCAAAAACGGAGACAAGAGAAGTTAAACTGGTAATGATCGCAGCGAATCCCCATCCACTTTTTCCGGTGGCCATTAGATATATCCCGCCTAAAACTATCACTAGGGACAGAATAAAGGCGCGATTATTACCTTGCTTCTGGGAATCAAGATTGCCGGCTAAGACCTGCTTTTCGAGTCCCTCACGATGGGAGCTTTGGCGCTCCGCCATCGCCATAATCCGTTCTGCACCATTCGGCACAACTTCGTTATACCTTGCGAGAAGGTTGGGAGGCGGAATAGGCCCAGAAAAATACTCCCCTTGGAACCTCGTCTCAATTGAAGCGGTTGGAAGATCGCGGTCTAACGAACGATCCGGTTGCTGAGCGGGAATCATATGGCGCTTCTTGTAACGCTTGCCGCTCACGGAATCTCACGCCACTTTTCTTGCTTCGGACTTATGGTGCTCAATGGAGTCAAGAATATCTTGTCCAACGAGCAACCAATCGGCAGCAATAGCTTTGGCGTCTGCATCGGCGGGAGTCTCGCTGCGGTTGTAATCATCAAACTGACCCCACAGGTCAAGCACACGTGCAGCACCAGAACCGAATGATGGCTGGGCAAATAGAAAATCTGATTTTACGTTCCGGTTCATGGTCTCCTCAGCACATCGGCTGATAGTTTCCATTCTTTAGACGGGTTTGGGAACCAAAAGGTTCCATCCCGGCGTCTCTCCTGCGTCCAGAATCTCGGGCTGTCCCGAGTTCCTCACGCCAAAAGCATACCTTATTGGACTCAAGAAAAGTGTATCAGAATTACAAAGAATTATCGGCAAACGGTCAATTTAAAAGTTCTCGCAGGTTCCAAGTATGGTCAGTTAAACCACTTTCCAAAGCAGGAGTCACCCGCAGTGTTTTGTGAATTCTGAAGAAGTTGTAGTGCGCAAACCATAGATAATAAGCATCTTACAGATTCACCCACTTTTTTGAAAAGGCATTGGTCAGGCGCGTCATGCGCCTCATTCCCATTCTGATGCTGAGGCTCAGCCGTTCGACGTAGCTTGTGCAGATGCGGCCTGAATCAGGATTTCCCATGACCTCTTCTGGGACCGCATCCACAACCTCAGCTGGGCTATACCGCTGCTCGCCTTCGCGGGGCGAGGCGTAGACCTTGGAGTTTCTCAATGGAACTAAGGTTCCGAATTGTGAGACGCCAGGGCTTGAACTCCGACCAATTTAGTCGTAGATTAAATAAGGACCAAATGAGTCGCATATAGGCGTTGGGACGATGCACTGGCGTCCAGGCTCTCGTCTGAGTGATTTAAATCACTGAAAAATGCGGACTAATTTGGTCGGATATTGGCACTGCCTGCAGTAGTGGGCCTCGCACGGAGGGATTGCGGCGCGGAAGGCAGGCAGTCGCCGCAATCCTTCATCTCCCGGAGGTTATTTTTTGGAGGGCCGAGTTTCTCTGTTTTTGGTTCTTGTCTTCGCAACGTGTCCCCTCGGATTGCGGGCGCAGACTCCAAAAGGCTTTCGCGTCGCGGGCGTGGTGCACGATACGACAGGCGGCGTCATCCCCGGCGCCGAAGTGACGCTGCGGCCGGCCAACGGAGGCGCTCCGCTGAGGCGGCAAGCGGACGGGCAGGGGAGCTTTCAGTTCTCCGTTCCTGCCGCAGGCAACTACGCGGTTGAGGTTGAGGCGCCCAACTTTGCCCTCTATCGCGCCCAGGCAACGGTAAGCGCGGAAGCCCCGAGCGCGAGCCTGGACGTAACGCTGGCAGTCAGCGGCAGCACCGAAACCGTGAAGGTGACGGCAGACACTCTGGCGACCGAGACCACGAGCACGCAACTGGGAGAGACGCTGGAGGCCCAAAAAATAGAGGCCGTGCCGCTGAACGGCCGGAACTTTACCGACCTGATGGCGGTGCAGCCGGGGATTGTGCCGGTGAATACTGCGCAATCCGGAGCGGTGAACGATGCCGGCGACGCCGCGACGCCGCCCTCAGGCAACGCCAACCCTGGCAACCTCTCGATCAGCGGCCAGCGCGAGACGGCGAATGGTTTCAGGGTGAACGGCGCGGATGTGGAAGAGGACGTGAACATGGGCACGTCGATTGTGCCCAATCTCGATTCCATCGACAGCCTTCGCGTGCTCACTTCGAACTTCGACGCCGAATACGGGAATTCGAGTGGCGGCGAAGTGCTGGTGACCACCAGGCAAGGCACGGCGCAGTGGCACGGCAGCGCCTTCGAGTTTCTGCGCAACACGGCGCTCGACGCGCGCAACTATTTTTCGCCGGACCGCGCGGCCTACCGGCAGAATCAGTACGGCGCCACCTTGGGTGGTCCTTTGTTTCGGACCGGCGTCCGGTGGTTTGGGGACTATCAAGGCACGCGGCTCACCGAAGGCATCGATACGGGCGACATTTCCGTGCCGTCGCTGGCCGAGCGCGGCGGCGATTTCTCGCAACTGGCGCAGTCATTTGCTACCCCCGTGGCAACGCTGCTCAACGGACAACCCTGCATAGATCCCACCACGAATACATCTCCATGCACTGTTCCCACAGCGGTTAGCGGGCCTTACCTGGCTAATACGGCTTACGCGCCGCTTCACTACCCAGTTACGGCGGGAGAGCCCTACAACTACATCAAAGGCGAAGATCATATTGTAGGCAACCAGGTATTTGTCTATCCCGCGGCCTGCACCTCTACCGCTGATTGCGTTTTCCCCAATGCGCAAATCCCACAGCGCGTCTGGTCCGCGCCTGCCAATGCGTTGCTCGGCTATATTCCGAAGCAGAACGCGGGGGCGGGGTTGTTCGAGACTGCCGTCGCGGCCGAGACCCTCGACGACAACAAAGGCGGGTTGCGCGCGGACTGGAGCCGCGGGCGCAGCACCCTCACGGGCTATTACTTTTTGGACCAATACTCGCTGGATAATCCCTATCCCACGGGAACGGGCGGCGCCAATGTGCCGGGCTTCGACGCAACGTCGAACGGGCGCGCGCAACTGGCGAGCCTTCAACACACCATGACCTTCGGCGCGTCGATGCTGAATGAGGCGCACTTGAGCTATATGCGCAACGCAAATGCCGTGGGTCAGCCGCGCGGCGGCGTCGGGCCGACGCTCGCGGCGCAGGGATTCACCGGCATTGTGCCGCTCCAGCCCTCGACCGAAGGCATTGAGAATGTAGCCTTCAACAACTTCACCCTGGGCGTGGACACCACCGCCGAGGTGCAGTTCGAGAACATCTACGAGGCGAGCGAGACGTTTTCGCGGATTCTTGGGCGGCATGGGCTGAAGGTCGGCGGCGAGATCCACTCGAACCAGATCGACACTCACCCCAATACGGGCTTCAACGGCAGCTTCAGCTTCAACGGCTCCGAGACGGGCGTGGATTTTGCCGATTTCCTGCTGGACGTGGCTTCCAGTTACACGCAGGGCCAGGCCGAGAGCTTTTACAATCGCAATCTCTACATGGCGGCTTTCGTGCAGGACAGTTGGAAGGCGACGAGCCGGCTGACGGTGAATTACGGTGTGCGCTGGGACCGCATCCGGCCGTGGCTTGAGAAATTCAATCAGGTGCAGACGCTGGTCGTGGGCGAGCAGTCGCAGGTCTTTCCCGGCGCGCCGCCGGGACTGGTTTTTCCCGGCGATCCCGGCATTCCCGCGTCGCTCGCGCCGCCGCGGAATAACTTTTCGCCGCGTGCAGGCATTGCCTACTCGCCGTGCCCTGCGGGCGGCAGCCTTTTGGAAAAGATCGTCGGGCCAGCCGGCACCACCAGCATCCGCCTGGGTTACGGGATGTATTTCACGGCCTACGAGGGCTTGTCGGCGGGCATTATGAGCACCAATCCGCCCTACGGGTACACCTATACGTCTTCTGCGCCGCCGCTCTTCGCCTCGCCGTTTACCGTGGCCGCCACGGGCGCCAGCGTCGGGAATCCGTTCCCCTTGCAGCACGTGGCCTACGGAGCCAGCCGGGCAAACCCGAATCCCACTGTCAACTGGAGCCAGTTTGAGCCGCTGGTCGGCATTCCCGGCGTCGATCCCAACGATGTAACGCCCTACGCACAGCACTGGATGGCAAGCGTGGAGCGCCAGTTGGGCGCGGGCACGCTGGCCACGCTCAGCTACGTGGGCACGGCTTCGCATCATTTGCTGGTGCTTGAAGAGGCCAATCCAGCGAATCCGGCGCTGTGCCTGAGCCTGGGCTCGGCGGTGTGCGGGCCATTCAACGAGCAGGCCGCGCGCACCATCTTCGGCCCCGCGTTCGGCAGCGTGGATTTGCAGCGGACCATCGCCAACGCCAGTTACAACGCACTGGAGGCCGCGCTCAACCACCGGACACATGGGTTGGATGTGCTGGCCAGCTACACGTATGCGAAGTCGATCGATCAGTCGGCGGGATTGCCCGAAGCCGTCAACCCAGTCAATCCGTCTCTCAGCCGCGGTCTCTCCGCCTTCGACCTGCGGCACAATTTTGTGGCGTCGTTCCACTACGAGGTTCCTGCGCCCTCGTCCAAAGGGCTGCTCCATGCAATGGCGGAGGGGTGGGCCGTTGCGGGGATTGCGCGCTTCACCACTGGTTTGCCGGTTACCTTGATCAACAACAACGACACGTCGCTCTTGGGCACGATTCCCAACGGCATCAACAACAACGGTGTCGATACGCCGGAGTGGAGCGGCAAACCGCTGGGCATCAACACCAATCCGCGCGGCGGAGCGGCGGTCTTTGACGCGAGCCAGTTCAGCCTGCCCGCGCTGGGAACCATGGGCAACGCGCGGCGCAGGTTCTTCTCCGGCCCCGGCGTGGAAAACCTCGATGCCACTCTCTCGCGCGAATTCCAACTGCGCGAGGGCCGCGTCTTCGAGTTCCGCGCCGAGGCGTTCAACGTCTTCAATCACGCCCAGTTCTTTGGGCCTGCATCGGTCGAGGGCAACATTTCCAGCGGCACCTTTGGCCAGGCGGTGAGCGCCATGCCGCCGCGGCTGTTGCAGATGGCAGCGCGCTTCCGGTTTTAGGCCCACTCGAAACGGAAGCGCGAGCGGCAGGCGTGAAGGAAGGGCCGAGCGAAAGGCGCAATGGCTCCGGCCAGCCGCAACTTGAACGTTTTCGATTCACTTGTTGACATCGCCGAAATCGCGCAGGGTGGCTTTTTCTTGAGGAAAAAGCCACTTGGCGCCGTGCATTCTGTCGAGAGCAGAATCGAAAACGTTGTAGCGGCAAGCACTGCTGCTGGGATATAATGATTGAGGCCTTAGAGGGCAGGGAAGTCCCTGTCTACTGGAGTGTTTCACTTCTCCAAAGCCAAGAAAAAACCAGGAAAAGAAGAAAAAGAATGCCTAAGTTGAAGACCCATTCGGGCGCGTCCAAGCGCTTCTCGAAGACCGGCACCGGCAAGATCAAGCGGGGCCAGACGAAGACGCGGCACATCCTTACTTCGAAATCGCCAAAAGTGAAACGCAAGCTGGGCCGGACCCTGCTGGTTTCCGACGGCGACTACAAGAAGGTAGCGCGCATGATTCCCTACGCCTAGTCGTCGGCGCCTGACTCGGCACTCGTCCAAAGAGTTGCCGCGCGCAGCGCACCCCGCCGGTTACCGAGAGCGTTCGCAACGGCGAGAGATCAGGCTTGAAACAGCGAGTGAAGAGGCCCAACCTGCCTCCAGCCGCGTAACAACAGCCGTTAGCTTTTAGCTCTCAGCTTTCAGCTTGACGTGCTTGAACCGGATTCCGCGATGCTTCGCGTACGGCGGAGGGTGAAATCGCAGGAGCCGAAAAAGGAGAGAAAACATGCCCCGCGTAAAACGTGGCACCAAGCGGAGTGACCGCCGCAAGAAGATCCTGAAACGGGCGAGCGGTTATTTCCTGACCAAATCGAAGCTGTACCAGGCGGCCCAGGAGGCCGTGGAGCGCGGCCTGAAGTTTGCCTACATAGGCCGGCGCCTGAAGAAGCGCGAGTACCGTTCGCTGTGGATCGTGCGCATCGCCGCCGCCTGCAAGCTGAACGGCGCCAGCTATTCGCAATTCATCAACGGACTGAAGAAGGCCGGCATCGAGCTCGACCGCAAGGTCCTGGCCGACATCGCCGTGAAGGATGCGGAGGGCTTTACCAGGCTCGTGGAACAGGCCAAGAAAGCCAAGGCCAAAGCCGACAAGGCCAAAGCAGCGTAACTCAAGATACGACTGGCGGAAAAGACGGCCCGGAGTTCGAAAGAGCTCCGGGCCGTGGTGCAATTGGCAGGAGCGCAGAATTGCCCGGAGAATTCGGGCCAGTGCTGCCTTTGAGACGAGCGCGGGGAGGGTGGGAAGTTGCGCCGCGCAGTAGTTTATCCTGAACATTCGGCATGACGAACGAAGCGATACCCAATCTGACGGCATTTGACGGGGCCGCGCTCGACACGGCGTTTGCCCGGCTCGAGGCGCAGGCGCGCGCGGACGCGGCGGCGCTCAATATAGACGCGTCCGGGGCGGAGACGTTCCGGCTCAAGTGGCTGGGCCGCAAGCAGGGCCTGCTCAACGAGGTTTCGGACCGATGGCTGAAAGCCGCGCCCGGGCAGGCGAAAAAGGCTGTGGGCCAGCGGTTCAAGGTGCTCAAGGAGCTGGTGGAGCGGCTGCTCGAAGGCGCGGCCGGCGCGGGTCCGACCGATGTTGCGCTCAAGGCCGAGGCCATCGACATCACGCTGCCCGGCACGAATCGTCTCACCGGCGCCGAGCATCCCATCACGCGCACCATGAACGAGATTGTTTCAGTCTTTGCGGCGCTGGGCTACTCGGTGGGCGTGGGGCCGGAGGTCGAGACCGACTACTACAACTTCGAGAGCATGAACTTTCCGCCAGGCCATCCGGCGCGCGACACGCAGGACACGCTGGTGGTCGCCAACCAGGAGCGCCGCCCGCTGCGCGACCGCCTGTTGCTGCGCACGCACACCTCGCCGGTGCAGATGCGGACCATGGAGCAGCAGCCGCCCCCGGTGCGCATCGTGATTCCCGGCAAAGTGCACCGCAACGACGCCGCCGACGCCACGCACTCGCCGATCTTCCATCAAGTAGAAGGGCTCTGCGTCGACCGCAACATCACCTTCAGCGATCTGAAGGGCACGCTCGATCACGCCATGAAAGCGCTGTTCGGATCGGCGGTCAAGACGCGCTTCTTTCCGTCGTTCTTCCCGTTCACCGAGCCGAGCGCCGACGTGCAGATCAGTTGCATCTTTTGTGGAGGAAAAGGCTGCCGCAAGTGCAAGCAGTCGGGATGGATCGAGCTGCTGGGCTGCGGCATGGTCGATCCCGCGGTCTTCGCCTTTGCGGCAGAAAAACAGCCGGCCTACGACCCGAAAAGGATCTCCGGCTTCGCCTTCGGCATGGGCGTGGAGCGCATCGCCATGATGAAGTACGGCATCAGCGAGATTGGCAGCTTGTTCGCTGGGGACATGAGATTCTTGGGACAATTTGTTTAGCAGGTTGGCGTCCGCCGCGGCGGACGTTGGCAAGTTGGCAGGTTCGCTGAATGAGCAGAACGCGGCACTATCATGATTTGATCGCGTGGCAGAAGGCCATGGATTTGGCGCGAACGGTCTACGCGCAGACCGAGGAGTTTCCAAAATCGGAGACTTTCGGATTGCGCATGCAGATGCGCCGTTCGGCCGTGAACGTGGCAAGCCATATCGCAGAAGCGCACGGCCGCCTGAATGATGCGGAGATGCAGAAGGGACTCGGAGCGGCTCGGGCAGCTATCAACGAACTGCAGACGCAGATTGAGTTGGCAGCTAGCTTGGGATTTTTCCGAGAAACCGCAAGTGAGGAACATTTGGATTTGGGTACCCGCGTAGCCAAGCTGATCAATGGGTTGCTTGGTGTTCTCGATCCGGCGGACGATAAGGCAGAACCGCGCCAACCTGCAAGCGTTGAAGCTGCTGGAGCCCGCCAACCTGCGAACTTGCCAGGCGCGGGGCGCGCCAACTTGCGAAGAGAGAAACTCGATCGATGAAGATTCTGACAAAATGGCTTCGGTCTTACCTTCCCGGGCTTCCCGTCGATGACGCGCAACTGGCGGAAGATTTGACCTTGCGCGGCATCGCGGTGGAAGGCGTGTTCGACCTTGGCCCCGGCAATGGCTCGCTCTATGAGATGGACATCACCACCAACCGCGTGGACGCGATGAATCACTATGGCGTGGCACGCGAGGCGGCGGCGATCTACGGGCTCACACTGCCCGAACTGACGTTCGCTCTTCCCAAGCCCCGCCCGTGCGGCCAGCCCTTTACGGTGCGTATCGAGGCCCAAGACGCCTGCGGCCGCTTCACGGCGCGGGTGCTGCGCGACGTGACCATCGGCGAATCGCGCGACTGGTTTGCCGGCGCTGAGGTGTCCACATACTTTGCGCTTCTCGAACAGAAGAAGATCTCGAACGCTGTTGATGCCACGAACTTCGCATGGCTCGGGATGGGCCAGCCCACACACGTTTTCGATCTCGACAAGCTCGAAGGCGGCATTGTTGTGCGCCGGGCCCGCAAGGGAGAACGGCTCAAAACGCTCGACGGTGTCGATCGCGTGCTCGACGCCGACGATCTCGTCGTCGCCGACCACAAGAAAGCGGTGGGGTTGGCCGGCGTGATGGGCGGCTGGGATACGATGATCACGCCCGAGACGAAGAACGTGCTCGTCGAGGCGGCGTGGTTCGATCCCGTCGCGGTGCGGCAGACGGCGAGGCGCCACGGCTTGCATACGGACGCCAGCCATCGCTTCGAGCGCGGCGCGGATTTCAGCGCGGCGCCGGTTGCCTCGGCCCTCGTGAGCGCGATTCTGCTCGCCAATGGCGGATGGATCGAAGGCGAGCTGGTGGATGCGCGCGTGGCGGCGATCGAGGAGCGGACTGCTCGGCGCAAACCGGTTGCACTTGAGTTGAGCGAGGTGCATCGGATTCTCGGCACAACCATCGACGAAGAGGGAATCACCGCGGCAAGCGTCGAGAATGTGCTGACGGCGCTGGGATGCAGACTGAAAGCGGAGCTAGCGGAGCGAGCGGGGTTAGCGGAGTTAGGAAAACGTGGCGCTGCATGGCAAGTGACCCTGCCGAGTTGGCGGCTCGATCTTGAGCGCGAGATCGATCTCATCGAAGAGGTCGCGCGCGTCTACGGTTACAACCGCTTCGCCAACACTTTGCCCGAGTTCGGCGAGGGCGTGCGCGCGTTGCCGTGGGCGGAGAAGGAAGCCACGGTGCGCAGCACGTTGCTGGCCGCCGGGTTTCATGAGGCGATCGGCAGCACCTTCTGCTCCGCGGCGGATGGCGCGTTCACCGCGCCACAACCCGCGCTGGTGGTTCCACTTGGCAATCCGCTCAGCGAAGAGGCAGGAGTGCTGCGCCCCTCGCTCGTGCCCGGCATGTTGGCGATGATTGCGGGCAACCTGAATCGCGATGTGAGCGATGTGCGGCTGTTTGAGCTGGGCACGGTCTTTAGCGGTGCATTTTCGAACGGCGTGGGCGACAAGGTGGACGAGCGTCCGGCGCTGGCTTTTGGCGCCGTAGGCGCATTGCCGCAGGAGAGCGCGTTGCACGCCGGCCGGGCTATTGATTTTTTCGATGTGAAAGGCGTGGTGGAGCAGGTGGTTTCGCGCTTCGAGATGCGCGGCATGTATTTCGATCGCTTTCCCTTGGACGCCGGACTGACGCCCGAGTGGCTGCATCCCTATCGCGCGGCGCGCGTGGCCGCGGACGGGGTCACGGTGGGCTGGTTCGGCCAACTGCATCCGCGCGAGGCCGCGGCGCGCAAGATCAGGGAGGCGGTGCTGCTAGCCGAGTTGTATCTCGACCGGCTTTACAAGCTGCCATTGCGCCGGCCCATCGCGCGCGAGATCTCGCGCTATCAGCCGGTGCGCCGCGATTTTTCTCTGGTTTTGGACGCGAGCATTCAGTGGGAGACGATCGACCGCGCCATGGCCGCGTTGCAAATCCCCGAGATGGCGGAGTGGCGTGTGCGCGAGGTGTTTCGCGACGCGCGGATGGGCGCCGGCGACTATGCCCTGCTTCTCGGCGTCACATTCCAGGCGCCGGACCGGACTTTGCGCGAAGAGGAACTGCAGGCGTTCCAGGAGCGGGTGAAGGAAGCAGTTACCAAAATAGGAGCGCGGCTTCGCGTTTGAGCAAGAATCGAGCGCGATCGGCGCGATAGCAAAACCAGGGTAGATGCATCCCGAGGCGACACTGCCGGGTCGACGCGACCATTAGGGAGCGGCGACTTTGGCGGACCCCAAAAATGATACCGTAGCCATGGTTTTGCCGTATACTCAAACGGACAATGGGCACGAGCGGCGGAGGTTGAAACGATGTCGGATTCATTTTGGAAGCCGGAGCCTCAAGCGCACGCGGTGAGCAGGGACCGGCCGCAGAACGCGCCGCAGGAACCGGCGGCGTTGGCCGTGAGTGCCGACGATTTTGCCGCGCTCGAGGATCGCATCTACCGCGCCGTGGAACTGGTGAAGCAGGGGCGGGAGGCTGGCGCCACGGCCGAAGCTCGCATTACGGAGTGGGAAGCCCGTGCCGTCCGGGCCGAGGCTCAGCTTCAGGCACAGGCGCTGGTTCTGGACCAGCTCGAGAGCGAGTTGAGCGTGCTGCGGGTGGAACGCGAACAGGTGCGCCAGCGCATGGATCGGCTGCTCAAGCAGTTCGACGCGTTGGAAATGTGAGGCAGCGATGTCCGGGGAATCGCGCAGCAATCCGGGCGAATACGTGACGGTGGAGATCTACGACCAGCTCTACCACTTGTCGGGGCAGAACACGGAGCACATACGCGAGCTGGCGGCTTATGTCGACGCCAAGATGCGCTCCGTGGCAGCCCGCGGAAAGACTGCGGACTCCTTGCGCGTGGCCGTGCTGGCCGCGTTGAACCTTGCCGATGAGCTGTCCCAGGCCAGGTCGGCCGATCTGCGCGAGGGCCGTGTGCGCGCAGCCAGCCTGCGCGGATTGTTGGACGAAGTGCTGGAGGACGAGCAGAAGGCGGGCTCGTAGCGCGGCGGATTGGAATCGTATTTACCGGCCGATTTCCGGGACAGACAATCCCCGGCATATCTTGCGCGCCAGCAAGTCGGATACCTCGGTATGACGGGGAACCGCTTCGGTCTGCCCCGTTTTAGGGTTGGACCATAGCGAATGGGCTGCGCCTTCACGCTTGAGATTGCAACCGTGCAAGCGCAAGTGGCGCAAGAGAGATTCGCGCTTCACTGAATCGTGACCGTCTCTCGCAGCGCATCGGAAGGCGCGCCGCGCAGTCCTTCTTCACGCCGGTCTTCGAGAATCAACTGAATTGCGGCGCCGAGGCTCTCCCGGCACTCTTCCACTGTTCGTCCCTGCCCGTTGGCGCCTGGAATCTCCGGGGACCAGGAGACGAACCAATCGCCGTCGCGCTCGATTACGGCTGTGAACTCATTCCGCATGAAATGAGTATAGAACGGAGAGCGGAAAGTTGCGACAGGCAGGGGAGAAACGCAACTCGCCCCCAACCCCCGCGTTCCGCGTTGCGAGAACTACTTTGCAGCCAATTGCCGCAACACGTACTGCAGAATGCCGCCGTGCTCGTAGTACTCGATCTCCTGCGGCGTGTCGATGCGCACCACAGTATCAAATTCCTTCACCTTGCCGTCGCTCGCGGTGGCTTCGACGCGCAGCATGCGGCCGTTGGCGAATCTCTCCTTCAGCAAAACCGTCAATCCAGGAAATGAAAAAACTTCTTCGCCGGTGAGGCCGAGGGCTGCGACATTCTGGCCCGTTTCAAACTGCAGCGGCAGAATGCCCATGCCCACGAGATTCGAGCGGTGAATGCGCTCGAAGCTTTCGGCGATGACAGCGCGCACGCCGAGGAGTTTCGGCCCTTTGGCGGCCCAGTCCCGCGAGGAGCCGGAGCCGTATTCCTTGCCGGCGAGAATAATGAGCGGTGTGCCGCGCTCGGAGTACTTCACGCTGGCATCGAAGATCGACATCTGTTCGCGTTCGGGCAGCAGGCGCGTGACGCCGCCTTCGGTTCCCGGCGCGAGCTTGTTGCGCAGGCGCACGTTGGCGAAGGTGCCGCGCACCATGACTTCATGATTGCCGCGTCGCGAGCCATACGAGTTGAAATCCGCGGGCTTCACGCCGTGCTCGGCGAGATATTTCCCGGCCGGGCCGTTGGCCTTGATCGATCCGGCGGGCGAGATGTGGTCGGTGGTCACGGAGTCGCCCAGCACGGCGAGCACGCGCGCGCCGGCTATATTTTCAATGGGCGCAGGCGTCATGGTGATGCCGTCGAAGTAGGGCGCTTTGCGGATGTAGGTCGAGTCCGCCTCCCACTGGTAGACGTCGCCGGTGGGGAAGCTCAGGCCCTGCCAACTGGCGTCGCCCTGTGAGACCGTGGCGTACTCTTTGCGAAAGCCATCGCTCGAGACGGCTTGTTCGATGGCGCTCGCCACCTCAGTTTGCGTTGGCCAGATGTCGCGCAGATAGACCGGCTTTCCGTCCGCATCGTTGCCCAACGCAGTGGTGTTGAAGTTGTGGCCGATTTTGCCGGCGAGCGCGTAGGCCACGACGAGGGGCGGGCTCATCAAGTAATTCGCGCGCACGTCCACGTTCACGCGGCCCTCGAAGTTGCGATTGCCGCTGAGCACGCTGACCGCGACTAGGCCGTGCTCCTCGATGGATTTCGAAACGTCGGCGGGAAGCGGACCCGAGTTGCCGATGCAGGTGGTGCAGCCGTAGCCCACCACGTTGAAGCGCAGTTTTTCGAGATAAGGCAGCAGACCGGCCTTCTGGTAATAATCGGTGACCACGCGCGAGCCGGGAGCGAGCGAAGTCTTGACCCACGGCGGAACGGTGAGGCATTTTTCGACGGCCTTCTTGGCGAGCAGGCCGGCGGCGATCATCACTGAGGGGTTCGAGGTGTTGGTGCAGCTGGTAATGGCGGCGATGACCACCGAGCCGTGATCGAGATAGGGATCGGGATCGACGCCGAAGCGTTCCTTCACTGTTGTCGTAACCTTCAGATGTTTGTCATCCTGAGCGGAGGTCGCCGCGGCGACCGAAGTCGAAGGATCTGCGGTTGCTTTTGCGACCGCGGCATCAACCACTGATTTCCGTTCCCACGCGACAGCCGTGCGCGAGCCGAGCGGCTTCGCGGTGGGCGCGAGCAGCGTGGGCAGTTGCTCGGCGAAGCTCGCGGCCGCGTCTTTCAGCAGCACGCGGTCCTGCGGGCGCTTGGGTCCGGCCACACTGGGCTCCACGTCGCCCAGGTCGAGCGAAAGGGTTTGCGTGTACTCGGCCTCGGGCGTGCCGGCGGTGTGAAAGAGCTGTTGCTCCTTGTAGTAGGTCTCGACGAGCGCGATCTGTTCCTCGCCGCGGCCGGAGAGGCGCAGGTAGCGCAGGGTCTCGGCGTCCACGGGGAAGATGCCGCAGGTGGCGCCGTACTCGGGCGCCATGTTGCCGATGGTGGCGCGATCGGCCAGCGGTAAGTGCGTTAGGCCGTCGCCATAAAACTCAACAAACTTACCGACAACGCCGAGCTTGCGCAGCGCCTGAGTGATGGTAAGCACGAGATCGGTGGCCGTGGCGCCTTCGCGCAGCTTGCCGGTGAGCTTGTAGCCGACGACTTGCGGGACCAGCATGGAAACCGGTTGGCCGAGCATGGCCGCCTCGGCCTCAATGCCGCCCACTCCCCAGCCCAGCACGCCGAGCCCGTTGATCATGGTGGTGTGCGAGTCGGTGCCGACGACGGTGTCAGGATACGCAGCCCACCCCGGCGACGCGGACCTGTCGCCGGGGACCCCGGGAGCGGTTTCGCCGTCGACCTGCGCGGTGAAGACCACACGGGCGAGATATTCGAGATTCACCTGGTGGCAGATGCCCATGCCGGGCGGCACGGCAGAGAAGTTCCGGAACGCCGACTGGCCCCACTTCAAAAACGCGTAGCGCTCGCGGTTGCGCTGGAATTCGAGCAGGGAGTTGGCCTCGTAGGCCGCGGGCGTGCCGTACTCGTCCACCTGTACGGAGTGGTCGATGACCAACTCTGCAGGCGCTAGCGGATTCACGCGCTCGGGATCGCCGCCCAGGGTCTTGATGGCGTCGCGCATGGCGGCCAGGTCGACGACCGCGGGCACGCCGGTGAAGTCCTGCATCAGCACGCGGGCCGGCATGTAGGCGATCTCGCGGCTGGGCTCGGCCTTGGCGTCCCAGTTGGCCAGGAACTCGATGTCGGCGGCGGTGACGATGATGCCATCTTCGCGGCGCAGCAGGTTTTCAAGGAGAATTTTGAGGCTGAAGGGCAGGCGCGCGAGATTGAAGCCGCGGGCCGCGAGCGCCGGCAGGCGATAGATGGTGTAGGAGCGATTGCCGGAGGTGAGCACGGCCTTGCTCTTGAAGCTGTTCATCGGTAGATCCTCCCAGCGGAGCTAGCGGTGTTGGCGGAGCTAGCGGAGTTAGCGGTGCTAGAGCCTCGGCGCCAAGCTATTTGCAAGGATTCTTGCAGGGCGAGGGACCGGGGCAAAAGCTCATCGAAACTAGATTACGCAGCGGGAAGGCTCAGCGTCCACGGTCGTGGCGGCCGCGGCGGAAGCGCTTGAAGCGGGGCGGGCCGGCGATAGGAAGGTCGCACATGGTCTGCACATTCATTTTATCGCGGCCACGGAGAGCCAGGAAAGCAGATTCTTGAGAGAACGCGCGCCCGGGTCGCAAGAAATCGCCAGAATCCTCCTCCTATACTGAAATTGCACGTCCTTCGCGCCGAGGTTTCCCTGCATTGAACTATCCAGCTAGCATCGAAGGTCTTCTTACGCGTTTTTTCGCGTGGGTGGCGCGGCGTGTGCCGAACGAGCGGCAGCGGCTGCTGGCGCTGACCATCGCGGCCGGCGGCATCTGCGGTCTGGCGGCGGTGGCGTTTCACGTCAGCGCGCAGCGGCTCTATGGGCTGCTGATCGATCGCGCCACCGCGGCTCCGGGGCACGCGTGGATCTGGTGGACGATTCTGACTCCTGCGGTGGGCGGCCTCGTGGCGGGACTGGGACTTGCCTACTGGGTTCCGGCGGCGGCGGGCAGCGGCATTCCCCAGGTGAAGGCCGCGTACACCTTCCGCGCCGGCGCCGTCTCCCTTAAGGATGCAGCTGGGAAGTTTGTGCTGTGCGCTTTGCAGTTGGGCAGCGGAGCTTCGCTGGGTGTGGAAGGGCCGACGGTGCAGATCTGTGCCGGGGTGAGCAGCTTTCTATCGCGCATGGCGCGGCTCAGCCCTTTGAACCAAAAGCGCATGACCTCGGTGGGCATGGCGGCGGGTATTGCCGCGGCCTTCAACGCGCCGATTGCCGCCATCACCTTCACGCTGGAGGAACTGATCGGCAGCCTGGACCAGACCATGCTCGCGGGCGTGATCGTGGCCGCAGCGCTGGCGGCCGTGGTGGAGCATAGCATTCTGGGTTCGAATCCCGTGTTCCATGTGCCGCGGCTCGAGACCTACACGCTCACCAAAGGCTCCTCGCTGGTGTGGTATGTGCTGCTGGGATTGCTGGCGGCCATCGTCTCTGTGGCGTTCACCGATGCGCTGTTGTGGCTGCGCAAATGGTTCCGCGGGCTCTCGGGTGTGCCGCCGTGGATTCGTCCTGCAATCGGCGGCGCGGCTACGGGAAGTCTCGCCGTGGTCGCGCTGCTGTTCTTTCACTTGAACGGCATTGCCGGCAATCCCTATCCAACACTCACGCTGGCGCTGCTTGGCGGACTTCCGGTGACTGCCATGGCGGTTTTGTGCGTGCTTAAGCTGGCCGCAACGGTCACGTCCTATTCGAGCGGCGGCTCAGGCGGCATCTTTGCGCCGGCGCTGTTCATGGGCGGCATGCTGGGCGGCGCGGTGGGCTACCTGGACGTCGCGGTCTTTCACCACTCGGCCGATTCCATCGGGGCGTTCGCCGTGGTGGGCATGGGCGCGGTCTTCGCGGGCATCGTTCGCGCGCCCATGACCTCGATCCTCATCATCTTCGAGATGACGGGCGGCTACGGGCTGGTGCTGCCCCTGATGATCGCCAACATGAGCGCCTTTGCGCTGGCGCGCCACTGGCGACACACGCCGGTGTACGAAGCTCTTCTCGAGCAGGACGGCATTTATCTGGATCCAAAACTCAGGCAGCGCGTCCCCCGCGCCGTGCCCCTATTGCCTCCGCAGGAGTCGAGCGCAAAGGCAAGCGAAGCGCTGCCGCGGCAAGCGCCGTAGGAGAAGAAGGGGTAAGAAGTTTTACTGAGAATTCACGAGTATGAATTCCTCATACTCATGTTAAAATTCCTGTCAGGAGCTGCATTGATGCCGACTTCCGCCTGCGAGAAGCGCACGTTTAGCCTGCCAAATGAGCAGGGCCGCTACATAGACCGGCTGGTCCGCTCGGGAACTTACGCGTCGGCCAGCGAAGTGATTCGAGCCGGTTTGCGCGCGCTGGAAGAGCGGGACGTGGCCGTGGAACGATGGCTTCGTGAGGAAGTAGTCGCTGCATACGATGCGCTTGAAGCCGATCCCAAACGAGCCATTCCCGCCGAAGCTGTGTTTGCTGCGGTCCGCGCGCGGCATCACGCGAGAAAGCCGCGTAACGCTTGAATTTCGAGGTTGTATTCACCCCCGAGGCGCAAGGCGATCTTCTCGAGCTATACGACTACATTGCTGCGCACGGCGGCCCGGAGCGGGCAATGGCTTATATTGCGCGAATTGAAAAGGCGTGCGCGAGCCTTCGGACAATCCCGGAGCGGGGAACGTTGCGTGAGGATTTGCGGCCAGGATTACGGGTGATGGGGTTCGAGAGGCGTGCTCTGATTGCATTCCGGGTCAGATTGAACACGGTCGCTATTCTGCGCATTCTTTACGGCGGACGAAGCTTGGAGCGAGCATTCCGGTAGTTCGGAGTGTGCTGACCGGACGAAAGTCAGGCAGAGAACAGCTGCCAATTGGTCCGATCTCGCAAGTTGTCAGATTACTGCGGCTCCACGTTGTAGAGGAAGTAGGCGCGCAGCTCGAGATAGGGGCCGTGGAACTCATGCGGCAGCGCCGGATAGCTCGATCCCGAAATCGCGCCCCAGGCCGCGCGGTCCAGGCCCGAATCGCCGGAGCGGCCGTCGAGCTGCATATCCACAACCTGGCCGTTGGGCAACACTTTGAAGTGGACGACGACCACGCCCTGCTTTGAGATGGGCGGATTCACCTCGTCGGGAATCAGCGGGTCCCAGGTGTGCTGCGTGATGTAGTGCCAGCGCGCAATCCAGGAGCTGAAATCGACACCCTGGGTGTCGGAAAGAATGTCGATCCCGCCCGTGCCGGCGCCGGGATGCATGGACAGGCCGCCCGATCCCTGATCGCCGTAGCTCTGTTGCCCGTGGCCGTGCATGGCCTTCTGCATATCCTGGCGAAGCTGGTCGGCGGGATTCTGCGAACCCATGGCGAAGGCCTTCTTGGGGACTTCCTGCGGGTGCGGCGCTTCGGGCGCCTGCGACTGCGGATTATTCTGAATCGGCTGCGTGGCCTGCTGCTGGGGCTGCTCGGGCGCCTGCTGCTCGGCGGGCGGCGGAGGCGGCGGCGGCTGTGCATCACGCTTCATCTCGGCCATCGTCTGCTTGTCGATGAGCGGCTTGTTGGCCGGAGGCTTGGGCACAACCCTGGGCTTTTCGAGTTTGCGCACCGCGTCCGGCAGCTCGTCGAGATAGGTCAGGTCCTGGCGTTGCTTGATGGCGTCAAAGGGATCGATGATCCTGGGCGTCTTGAAGACGTACCTGGGAATCCAGGTGAGACAGGAGAGCAGAACGATGTGCACCAGCACGGCCCAGAGCATGCCCTCGCGCAGCCGCGCCCAGCGCCGCTCGTCTTCGAGCTCGCCGATCATCTCCAGCAGTTCGTGGGTGTTGTAATCGACCCAGCGCGAGCCGCGCGCTACCGGTGCGGCCGCTTCGCCCGGTTCCCGATCTTGAGGGGTCAGATTTCGCGATTCCGGAGTCTGGGGCTCCGTATCTCGGGGCTCCGGCTCGCCCGCAGCTTCCAGGCCGGGCTTGGGGAAGGTGTTCAATCCCAGAATCGAACCGGTGATCGACGACTCCCGCGCAGAACCTTCCGTTTTCGCGGCGGGCTGATTGGGCTCGTTCACTTCGGCTGGCGCTTGGCTGGTGGGCATTGACTGCGATGGAGCCCTAGGAGACACACACGTCTCGCTGGCCGGCTCCGAACTCGATTCCTCTCTGTCTATTCTCTCATTTTGGCCAAAGTCCTGCGCAAGACCCGCCCCGTACAATGGTCCTTGTTGAATGGACGCAGGATGGGCGGGAAGGGGACGGCGTTTGAAGGGTTTTTTTAGGCACGTGACGGCGCAATGGAAGCTGGTGTTTCTCCCCGGCCTGTTGAAATGGGGGATCTGGGGCGTGGGCGCGGTCGCGGTGCTCGATTCATCGAGCATTCCCGTGCCCATGGACGCGATTCTCGCCCTCTACATCTGGAACGACAAGCGCCACTTCTGGCTCTACTGCCTGGTGGCGGCGGTGGGTTCGGCGATCGGCGGCTTGCTGCCCTACGGATTGGGCCGCGCCGGTGGGGAACTGTTCCTGCTCAAGCGCGTGGATCGCGCCAAGTTTGAGAAGCTGCGCGACCGCTTCCAGCGCCAGGAGTTCCTGGCCGTGATGATTCCCTCGATGATGCCTCCGCCGGCGCCATGGAAGGTCTTTATCTTCGCCTCCGGCGTCTTTGAGATGCGCGTGCCCAATTTCCTGCTGGCGGTGCTCACGGGGCGGCTGGTGCGCTGGCTGATTCTATCGCTGCTGGTGCTCAAGCTGGGTCCGGGCGCGGTCGATCTGGTGGCGCATCACGCCCTGAGCGGGGTTTTGATTGTGGGCGCAGTGGCCGTGCTCGGGTTCGCGTGGTGGTGGATGCGCAAAAGGCGCTCCGGCAAGCTGTTGGAAGACTAGAGCGGAACCATGATTGCTGTACCCCAGAGCTCCGTGCCCCATCCTTGCGACTTTTTTCTGACGCAAGGGTGGGAGACCACCATCGCTGGGTACAGCATCTCTGTTTCCGGTCTAAGGGCAACTCCCGGGCGGACCCGCCAACTTGCGATGTCGCGAAGCGACGCCAATAAGAAATATCGGGCGAACTCGCCAACTTGCGATGCCGCAAAGCGACGCCGATAAGAAATATCGGGCGAACTCGCCAACTTGCGATGTCGCAATGCGACGCCAACCCGCGAAGGAATGAACGGGTTGTTTCATCCGTTGCCGGCGGGCGCCGCCGACGCCAGGCCAATCAGGAGGCGGGGCTCGGATCAGTCCAGCAGCTTTTCAATCTCCGCGAGGTCGAACCGGCAGGCGCTGCCGGGGAGATCGAAGGGCTCACGCGGGAGGGGTTCAAGCCGCCCGGCAAGAAAGCGGAAGTGCTGGCCGTTGGGGTCGAGGATCAGGATGGTTCGGATGCCCATGCGCTCGTAGTCGGCCAGTTTGGTCATCATGCGGTTCAGCGAGTCTTCGGGAGACAGAATCTCAAAGACCGCAATTGGCGGATGGGTCGCAAACCTCTCAGAAGGCAGGCTGCGATCAAGGAGCGCGAGGTCGGGAACGCGGAAGCTGTGGCTTGCCACTTGAACCCGCAGCTCTGGGCGCACGCGAATGCCCCACTCCTTTTCATGCTGGCCGAACCAAACGTCGAGTGCGTGCTGCCATGCAGAATGTTCGTTCTCTCCCATCGGTCTTTCCTCAATCACGCCGTCGACATACTCCGCGTCGGGCTCATAGGAGGATTTCAGATAGACTTCGAGGGGCACGTACGCGGGTTGTGCTGCGGCTGCCATTCATCCTCCTTTCCCGAGCCAATGACTCGCGCGACGAGTCTACTTGCCCGCCAGCGCCTCTTGCGCGCGCTGCGAATTGGTACGCCGCAGCAGCGCCGGAACGCCCAGCGCGACGGCGAGCACGAGCGAGGTCGCCAGCAGGTCGTTGCGATAGAACGGCACGCCGGCCCAATAGCAGGCCGCGAGACCGGCCAACGTATGCGGATAGGCGCCGAAGCCGCCGCAGGCCCAGACGCCGAAGTTCGAGACCAGGAAGAACGAGGTCGGGCCCAGAAGCGCGCCCGCGGCCCCGCGCATGAAGGTCACGCGCTTGCCCAGCAGAGCCGCGCCCAGCAGCATCGCGGCCAAGTACCAGCCCCAGCTGAACGCGGAATCCCAGCGGATCGAGTAGCCGTGATATCGGAAGACCGTCAAATAACAATCGGTCGTGATCAGAGCCGCCAAAGGCGCAAGCATCTCGCGCCACGGGCGCTTGGCGCCAAAGTAAAGCAAGCTGCCGGTGACAGCCGTAAAGCTCCACCACGGAGCGTGAGGAACTACGCGCGATAAAACGGCGATCAACAAAAGCAAGTATGCGGCCATGTCCACCTCAAGATGCAGATTCTTCCGGAGACTCCGGTGCAAAACGAACTCTGGAAAACAAAGAGCCTCCTTCATTCTGCGTTGCGCACGCCCAACGGTCAACCCAAAGGCTTCCACAAGAGCAACAAATTTTTCCGCTGCGGCAAATCCGCGTGGGTCTGTTCCGGCTCATGGAAGCGTGCGAAGGCTGCGAGCAGTCGCTCTCAGCGGTTGCGATAGGGCAGCCGTTTGTGGATGGGTGCAAGCGTCCTTGCCCGCAGGCGCCCGTTCGCGCGGGCGAAGAATCTGCCCCGAAGGCCGTGAAAAGGGAACGGATGGTATCGACCAAGCCCTGTGCTCCTACAATGGTCTCATGATCCTTGAATCTTTTCCCGTCGGGTTGCTGGCCTCGAACTGCATCATCCTGGGCGATCAACAGGCACAGGAGGCCATTGTCATCGATCCCGGCGACGAGGCAGCGCACATCCATCAGCGGCTCACCGAACTGGGGCTCAAGCTCAAGCAGATCGTCTTGACCCACGCGCACATCGACCACGTGGGCGGGGCGCTGAAGCTCAAGAAGCTGACGGGCGCGCCTATTTATCTCAACGAAAACGACCTGCCGCTGCTCGAAATGATGGATGCGCAGGCGGCATGGCTCGGGATACATGCACCGGAGGTTGCTGCGCCCGACGGAGGCCTCGCGGATGGCCAGATCGTGGGACTGGAGCACTATCCCGCCCAAGTCTTGCATACGCCCGGCCACACCCAGGGATCGGTGTGCCTCCACTTTGCCCCGCTCAAGCTGCTGGTGGCCGGCGATACCCTGTTTGCCGGCGGCATCGGCCGCACCGACCTGCCCGGCGGCAACTTCGACCAGATCATGGACTCGCTGCGCGACCGGCTAATGACGCTGCCCGATGAGACCAGGGTTCTGCCTGGCCACGGCCCGGAAACCACCATCGGCGTAGAGCGCATAAGCAATCCTTTTCTTCAGGAGCGATAGGATGCGCGCCCGGCTCGCGGTGGAACTCGCACCACCGATTCTGCTAGCTCTGCTTCTTTTCTTTCATTGAGATAGCGGAAATAGTTCAATCAATAGATTCGCCATGCTCGCTCAGGTTTTACCGTCTTGATTCGTGCGAAAGTAGTCAGTAATAGTAATCAATCCTGTACGGAACTCCCATTCGTAACCTAGCAGGCTTATTACCAGCCAGCCCGACTCCGGAAGCCCGAAAAAGTAGCCGGGATGGACCCAGACGCCGCGCTCGAGGAGCGCAAGCGCCGTCTGCTCGTCCGGCTCCAGCGCGGGAATCCGCAGGATTGCGTACCAGCCGCCTTCGACGGCAAGACGTTGCAGCGTGGGGAACGCGGCAAGCTGGCGGTCGAGCTCGGCCAGGTTGGCGCCGACGCGGCTACGAATCTGCTGCTGCATCTCCGCCCGTTGCGCGAGCCACGCCGGCAGCGCCCACTCGACCGGCGCATTCATGGAGAGGAAGGTATCGGCGATCACCTCCAGCCGGTCCAGCGCCTGCGTCTTCTCCGGTCCGGTGGCGACGATCCATGCGGCCTTCATCTGCGGCAGGCCGGCGATCTTGCTCAGGCCGGTCACCACGAAGACCGGAACCCCATTGAGCCCCGCGGCAAAACTCCAAGCCGCATCACTCCTCTCCCTTGTAGCGCCGGTCTCCAGACCCGCACACCCTCGTCCCGTTTCTGCCTTGCTCTCTGCGGTTGCGCCCATTTCGTAGTCGAGAAACACCTCGTCGACAATGACCGAGAGCCCGTTTGCGCGGCAGATTCTGGCAAGTTCTTCCGCCTCCCAGGGCTTGGTGAAGTGCCCAGTAGGATTGTTGGGATGCACGACCACGATGGCTCTGGTCTGCGGCGTGATGGCGCGTCGAATTCCCTCCGCATCGATCTGCCAGCCATCGTGATACACCAGCGGCGCGGCCTTGATGCGCACATCGTCGAGCGTGGCCAGGAAGTCGAAGAGCGGATAGCCGGGCTGGGGAACCAGGATTTCGCTTCCCGGATCGCAGAGCAGGCGGAAGAGAAAACTGTAGGCCTCGCTGGTGCTGGTGGTGAGCACGATCTGGCCGGGATCGAGCGCGACTCCGTGGTCCGCGTAGTAGCGGCAGACGGCCTCGCGCGCCGTGAGCAGGCCGCGCGGCTGCGGATCGTAGTCGAGCGCCCGCGGATCGGCGAGCGCCTGAAGCAGGGAAGCCGAGTACGCGAAGCCGCACCGCGTGGGATTCGAGGCCGTGAGGTCGGCGATTGGCAGGCCCGCCTCCCGACGCAGCCGGTGGGCGCGCGCCAGTTCGCTCTCTTCGGTGTTCCAGGCAGTTCGTTCGGAGAATCGCATGGGCCTTGTAGCGCCGGTCTCCTGACCGGGGCCCCCAACGAGCGGTCTTTGCTCGTTGGGGTGGTTGACCGGCTGTCGTGCGGGCGTCCACGCCCGCACTCATTCAGAATCGCTCACCAAGTAAGTAAGTTCCCGGCAACATCTCTTTCTGTGCCGGACCGCAAGCGCCCGTCGTGCACAATGAGAAAAGCGCCCTCCTCAACCATACACGGGCGCGAAAGGGGTTCGAGCTTGGCCCTGCGCGCGGCGATCTTCGACTATGGAATGGTGTTGACCGGCCCGCCGGACCCGCTGGCGCGCGCGGAACTCCTGCGCATCACGGGACTTCCCGCGGAGAAGCTCGATGCGCTCTACTGGGCCGATCGCCACGCCTTCGACGAAGGCAACCTCAATGGCCAAACCTATTGGCAGGGCATTGTCCGCAAAGCCGGCCTCGCGTTGAGCCCCTCAGCAATCGAAGAACTGATCCACTGGGATGCGCACCTGTGGATGACGCTCAACCCGCCGATGCTCGCTTGGGCTGCCGCACTCCAAGCCCGCGGATTGCGCACCGCCATCCTTTCGAACATGGGCGATACCGTGCTCCAGGCCATGGAACGCGAATTCGACTGGCTCTCGCGCTTCGATGTGCTGGTGTGGAGCTATCAACTCCACATGGCCAAGCCCGATGCGGCGATCTATCAATACACTCTGGAGAAGCTCGGCACGCGGCCCGAGGAGACGCTCTTCGTCGACGACCGGCAGATGAATGTGGAGGCCGCTTCGGCGCTGGGCATCAAGGCGCTGGTTTTCACGACGGCAGAAAATCTTCGCGCCGACTTGGTTGCCGCGGGCCTGGACAAGGAACTCCCGCTGCCCGCAAGCGCCTGAGGTCGACCTCCAGTACGAAAAAAATGCCGGAATGTCATTGCGGTGCTCGCTGATTTGTTGACCCGCTGACTTGCCAACCCGCTTTCTCGCTCTCCCGCTCCCGATACACTCTCTTCATGGCCCTTCGCCTCTACGCCGCCACCACCAGCACCGGCAAATTGCGCGACTTCCGCACCGCCGCGCAGGCCTTTTCCATCGGCCTCGATCCGCTCCCCGGAATTGCGGAGATCCCCGCGCCGGATGAGGACGGCGACACGTTTCTGGCCAATGCCGCGACCAAGGCCGTCTACTATTCGCGCTTCGTCCCCGGCGAGTTGGTGATTGCCGACGATTCCGGCCTTGAGGTCGACGCGCTCGGCGGCGCGCCCGGCGTGCGCTCGGCGCGCTATGCCGCCGATGCCGGCCTCAAAGACTCGCCCGACGCCAACGACAACACCGACGTGTGGAATAACATGCACCTGCTGCGGAAGCTGGATGGAATCCCGGCGAAGCTGCGCACGGCCCGCTACCATTGCACCCTTGTCGCCGCGCGCGATGGCGAGGTGGTTCAGATCGCCGATGGCACGGTCGAGGGGACAATTCTAGAAGCGCCGCGCGGAACCGGCGGCTTCGGGTACGATCCGCTGTTCTATCTGGCCGAACTCGACAAGACCATGGCGGAGATCGATCTGGAGACTAAGTTTTCGCTCAGCCATCGCGGAAGAGCGCTTGCCGCGCTGCTGCCGAAGCTGTGATCAGGAGGAACATTGGGCGAACTGGCCAACTTGCGACGTCGCAAAGCGACGCCAACCCGCGAAGATTTGGACGACCTGCATTATTTACCGCGGGTCCGCGCCTCCATTCTGTTCCCACCACTTCGCGTCGGCCAGAACCACTGAGGTTTCCACCTGCCGCTCCGGAATGCTCCAGTATCTCCGCAGCAGGATCTCTTTCATCTCTCGCGAGACCACGCGGAATCCATGCTTCTCATAGAACCGGATTGCCCAGGTTGCGTCGGCCCATGTCCCGATCAGAACCGGAGCGGTCGCCAGCTTGCACAAATGATCGAGCAGAAGCGCGCCGATGCCCCGCCGCTGGTCCGCAGTGCGCACGTACGCGTGCCGGATGAGAGTCACATCCTCGACCGGTTGAATCCCCATCACGCCGGCCGGCGCGCTGTCCACTTCATAGACCCAGAACTCTACGCCCTCGTCCATCTGATGGCGCAGTTCGTCTGTGGGCATGTAGGGTTCGGTCCAGCGGTCGCTGGGAATTACGCCCTTATAGGCGGTCGCGCCGTCGTTGATAATGGCATAAATCCGGTCGAAATCGCGATCCTCATAGCGGCGAATCAAGCAATGACCTCCGTGGAAATGAGATTACGCGGTTTGGATCGGATATCAATGCGCACGACGAACGCCGGCCCGCCCTCGGAGACAGGCCTCGTGCCGCAAGCAATCCCAAATGCGCGTGAACTAGAGCCTCTGACGAAAGACGGCGCGCAACGTGAGCGACGACCGCGCGCTTGCGGCTTTGTTGCCAAAGATTTCGCGGTAACTTTCCACTGCTCTCGTCCAAAGCCAGAAAGTGCGGAGCACCGCCTTGACGGGCGTTGCTCTCGCCTCGAATAATGCATGTGATACAGAACACCGCACTGAGTCCCTCAATCTAAGACTGCTTCGGCCTGCATTTTTAGGAGCCAAACTTTTCATGGCAACCGTCGAATCCTCCGCCGCGCCACAAATTCCGAGCGGCGTCGAGCCGCTACGCGCCGGCCAGGGCACGAGCTTTCTCTGGCACAAGCTGCACTCGCTGCTCGGCATTGTGCCCATCGGGGCATTTTTGCTGGAGCACTTGCTCTCGAACTTCGAGGCGCTCAAAGGCCCGCTCGCTTACGGCGACCAGGTGAAGTTCCTGAACAGCCTGCCGCTGGTGCGCGTGCTGGAGTGGGTCTTCATTTTTCTGCCCATCCTCTATCACGGCATCTACGGCGTCTGGATCTGGCTGCGCGGCAAGTCGAATATCGTCTACTATCCGTGGGCGGGGAACTGGATGTACCTGGCGCAGCGCTACACCGGTCTCGTGGCGTTCGCGTACATCGCTCAACACGTCTGGCGGCAGCGCTTCTCCGGCGTCATGCTCCCTGAGAATCCCTACTACGCATTCCATAAGGTGCAGGTCGAGCTCGCGAACCCCTGGATGCTTGCCGTCTACGTGATCGCGATGATTTGCATCTGCTGGCACTTCGCCTACGGCGTGTGGCTCTTCGCGGCCAAGTGGGGCATTACATCGGGAGAAACCGCGCGCCGACGATTCGGCTACATTTGCATCGTGCTTGGCGTGCTGCTCGCCGTCTTGGGGCTGACCAGCATCTATGCGTTTGTCGGCCCCATGTACGCCAACGCCCCGGTCCCGAATCTCTAGCTGCGTGATTTTAGCTGAAGGCTGAAAGCTGATAGCTGAAAGCTGTTTTTTGAAAGGTACTTCATGGCAACACCCAAAATCATCGTGGTGGGCGGAGGGCTCGCCGGACTTGCGGCGGTGATCAAGATCGCCGAAGCCGGCGGCACTGTGGAGCTGTTTTCCATCGTCCCCGTCAAGCGCTCGCACTCGGTGTGCGCCCAGGGCGGCATCAACGCCGCCAAAAACCTGAAAGGCGAGGGCGACACCACCGCGCAGCACTTCGACGACACCATCTACGGCGGCGACTTCCTGGCCAATCAGACGCCGGTGAAGGCCATGTGCGAGGCCGCGCCCGCCATCATCGACCTGCTCGACCGCATGGGCGTGCCCTTCAATCGCACTCCTGAAGGTCTGCTCGATTTCCGGCGCTTCGGCGGCACGCTCTACAACCGCACCGCCTTCGCCGGCGCAACTACCGGCCAGCAACTGCTCTACGCGCTCGACGAGCAGGTGCGCCGCTACGAGGCCGAGGGCAAGGTCAAAAAATTCGAGGGCTGGGAGTTTCTCTCCGCCATCGTCGACGGCAAGGGCGCGGCCCGCGGCATCGTGGCCATGGACCTGCGCACCATGGCGCTCCGCGCTTTTACTTCTGGAGCAGTGATTCTAGCAACCGGGGGCATCGGGGCCATTTTCGGTAAGAGCACCAACTCCGTGGTTTGCACCGGCTCGGCGCAGTCGGCCGTCTTTCAGCAGGGCGTTTACTACGCCAACGGCGAATTCATTCAGGTGCATCCCACCTGCATTCCCGGCGAAGACAAGCTGCGCCTGATGTCCGAGTCGGCGCGCGGCGAGGGCGGCCGCGTCTGGGTTTCGCGCACGCCCGGCGACAAACGCGCCATCAAGGCCATCCCCGAGTCGGAGCGATTCTACTTCCTCGAAGAGTGGTATCCGAAGTACGGCAACCTGGTTCCACGCGACGTGGCCACGCGCGCCATTCATAAGGTCGTCTACGAGCTCGGCCTTGGCATTGACGGCCAGCCCATGGTCTATCTCGACCTCACCCACATCGACCGCGCCACGCTCCACCACAAACTCGGCGGCATTCTTGAGATTTATGAAAAGTTCGTCGGCGTGGACCCGTGCGTCGAGCCGATGAAGATCTTCCCCGGCATGCACTACACCATGGGCGGCCTCTGGGTGGACTTCAATCAAATGACCAACGTCCCCGGCATCTTTGCCGCTGGCGAGTGCGAATACCAGTACCACGGCGCCAACCGCCTGGGCGCGAACTCGCTTGTCAGTTGCATCTTCGGCGGATTTGTCGCTGGGCCCAACGCCATCGCGTACGCCAAGAGCCTGGCTGCGATCGAGGGCGACGGTGGGGCGGCGGCCGAAGTGTTACGCCAGTCCGAAACCAATAAGAAACTCCTGAACAACCAGGGCGGCGAAAACCCCTTCAAACTGTGGCGCGAGCTGGGCAGCACCATGACCGAGCACGCCACGGTAACGCGCTACAACAAGAACCTGAAGATCGCCGACCAAAAGATCCTGGAGCTGCTCGACCGCTACCAGCGCGTGAACCTGAGCGACACCAGCCAGTGGGCCAACACCAGCTTCGCCTTCGCTCGCCAGCTCAAGAACATGCTCGAACTGGCGCGCACCATCACGCTCGGCGCCATCCTGCGCGACGAGTCGCGCGGCGCGCACTATAAACCCGACTTTCCCGATCGCAACGACGAGCGGTTCCTCAAGACCACCAAGGCCAGCTTCACCGGCTCGGTGGAGGGTCCGCGCTTCGAATTCGAGGAGGTCGATACGCAGTACATCAAGCCGCGCCCGCGGCGTTACGACGCGGCCACGTAATGTACCGCCGGACTCCTGTCCGGCTGTAGTGCGGGTCTCCTGACCCGCACAGAGCGGCTGGCGGCGTGGACGCCGCCAGCACAGCCGGTCAGGAGACCGGCGCTACAAATGGAGCAGTAGAAGGAAACCATGGCAGAACGAACCGTCACCTTTGAAATCAAGCGCCAGGCCAACCCCGGCGCGCCGGCTGTTTGGGAGCGCTTCGAACTTCCCTGGCGCGCGGGCATGAACGTCATCTCCGCGATGATGGAAATCGCCGCCAATCCCGTCACCGCCGAGGGCCACGCGACCACGCCCATCGCCTACGATTCGAATTGCCTCGAAGAAATCTGCGGGTCATGCGCGATGCGTATCAACGGCAAGGCCCGCATGGCCTGCTCGGCGCTCGTCGATAATTTGGAACAGCCCATCCGCGTCGAGCCGCTCACCAAATTCCCGCTGGTGCGCGATCTCCAGGTCGACCGGTCGGTTCTGTTTGAGAACCTCATGCGCGTCAAGGCCTGGGTTCCCGTCGACGGCACCTATGATTTGGGTTCAGGCCCGCGCGTCTACCCGCAGCAGCAGGAGGCGAACTACCCGCTCTCGAATTGCATTTCATGCACCTGCTGCATGGAAGTCTGCCCGCAGTTCAACGTCGCCACGGGATTCGTCGGCGCGGCCACCATCGCCCAGGTCAAGCTCTTCAACAACCATCCCACCGGCAAGGTCCTCAAAGAAGATCGCCTGCGCGCGCTCTCGGGCGACGGCGGCATCCAGGAGTGCGGCTTCGCTCAGAACTGCGTCCACGCCTGCCCCAAGCAGATCCCGCTCACCAATGCCATCAGCGACGTGGGCCGCGACGTGATCGTGCAGAAAGCCAAGGATTGGCTGAAGGCGTAGAGGCGAGTCGATTATCATGTATAGCGCATGACGCGGGATGCGATCCGCGCCGGCAATGGAGTACATCGTGTCCAAGTCGATCCTTTTCGTGTTCACGCCGATTCTGCTCGTGTCCACGTCGCTCCTGTTCGTGTTCGCACAGGCCACGCCCCCGGCGGCGCCCGAAGAGGTGCGCACAGAGGACTCCGCTCTACTCCCAATTCCCGGAGCCGTGCTCTACAACAATGTCTATGGCAAGGGCGGCATCGCCAACTACCGGCAATCCGTCTTTCGTGGTAAAGAAACAGGCTGGGACTGGGATTGGCCGGAGAGCGGCGGACCAGTGCTGAAGAACTACCCCGAGGTGCTGGTGGGCCGATCGCCGTGGAGTGATGCCGGCGGGTTCGCTGGCGCGGCCGGATTAAATGCAGGAGACCAATTGCCGCGCCGGCTTGCCGAAGCGCGCCTGACAATCGATTTCGACTTCACCACCGTCGCCAACGGGCTCTGGCTCGGGAGCTTCGATTTCTGGATCACGAGATCCGATCATCCGACTACAAGAGACATTGTGAGTAATCTGTGCATCTGGACCATCAACCATGGGCTCAAGCCCTCCGACGTCTACAAAGGCCGCCACGAGATGCTAAAGATCGGCGGGCGCACTTATGAGGCCATCTTCGAGACGCCCAAGGAGCAGCCGAACAAGCCGTGGAAGACGCTCTGCCTGGTGGACACCGAACCTCGCAGCATGGGCAGCCTTGAGTTGGGGCCACTGATGGACGCCCTGATCGCTCATGGGCTGGCGAGGCCGACGGACTTCCTCGCGACGGCCGAGTTGGGCAGCGAGGTCGCGTACGGTAAGGGCCGCACGACGCTTCGGACCTTCAGGCTGCGGTGATGCCATCGCACGCCCTCCTCAATGACAGCGACTCCTTGCCGAGGCAACGCAATCGTGGCGTCTAGACCGGAAACAGAGATGCTGTACCCAGCGATGGTGGTCTCCCACCCTTGCGACAGAAAAAAGTCGCAAGGATGGGGCACGGAACTCTGGGGTACAGCAATCATGGTTCCGCTCTGGAGCATTTTCAGTGATGGTGTAGGGAAACTTCGTGCCCCGTCCTTTTCACGTTCTTTGTGAAAAGGGTGGGAAACCACGAAACCCGCCCCATAGGAATAATGAAAGTGCCTTAATTCGGCGTTGCCTTGCCTTCAACCGGCGGTGGGCTGGCCTTTGGCATGGCGCAGATATCCGGATCGACGGCTTTGTTGATCTCGACTTTGTTGACGGTGATGCCCAGCGAGAATTGCCCGCCAAAATCCACGCTGAAGGCATAGGGAACCACAAGGCCAATATCCGTCTTCCGGTAGTCGGAGAGGCTCGTCGTTACGATCACGTCCTGATTCTGGAACTTGCCCTTGCGCGTGATGGATTTGGCCAGGTACGTGGCGGCGTCGAATACGTAGGTCGATTCTATGTTGTCCTTCGTGGTCAGTTTGATGGTGTAGGTGTTGGCGTCTTTGCTCAGCAACTCAAGCTTGTTGCCAGGGGCCGCGTAGTCGTGCAGGTCACCGCCCACGTAGATCTGGCTCTTGCCCTCCTGGTACTGATCGTCGGGCATGGGCGTGGGATCGGCGATGCCCGCCATGGGATTCATCATCCATCCGCCCTTGGCGGTGAAGCACTGCACTACGACCGCGCCGTTGATAGCCATTTCCGTGCGGGAGGCCACACCGTCCAGGGTCACCATCGTGCCCGGAATGTCGTTTTCTTCCACATGGGTTGTGGTCTCCATCGAGATCGATTTCACTTGGCTGATCACGTCCTTGCCGCCGACCGCGGTCACGTGCCTGGCCAGAATGTCGTTGGCGGTTTGGGCGCCAAGGGAAACCGCGCCGGCGAAAACTGAGAACACAACGATGCTGCGGAGGATTCTATGCATGATGTACCTTTCACCTTTCAGGCGCCCCGCTGTCACGCGGCTTCGAAAACAACCTGAGTTCGTTCTTCGTTCGCGAATCTTGCGTAGTAGCGCCGAACCGCGATCTTGCGAGTCACAAGGTTCGACGCCACGACGGCAACCTTCTCGAGGTCGGCGTATTGGCGTTCTGCCATGGCCCCCTTGATCGTCTTCAGGGACCCAAGCTTCTCAACCAGAGCGTGATACTTCCTGCAATCCTCATGGCTAATGAGGATCACTTCCGTAATCGAGCCCATGTGTTCGAGGTAGAACTGCAAGCCTTCCTTCAGGACCTTGAAATCCTTGGGGAGGGCAAAGGGTTCGGAAAGCGAGGCGATTCCTCCCGGAACCGAGAGCGGCAAATATTCTCCCTGCTTGAAACCAAGCTCGTCCGTGATGAACGACGTAGTCGCCACCAGGAAACGCGGATCTCCGCAAAAGACGATGATCGCCTTCGGCTCCGGATGAGGAAATGCCGGGTAGGTTTTGGACGTCATCGGATCAACCCTTCGGCTTCGCAGGGGGCGGTGCGGCTTCCGGTGCAGGAGCCTGACTCGTGACCCCGCCGAGCAGGCCGGCCATCTTTGCGGGATCGATCTTCAGCAGAGTGAGAAGCGGGGTAAGATCGAGGCCCGCGGCTTTGGCCGTTGCGAAGACTTTAAAAACCGTGGTGGGCACCACCGAGGCCAACTGATCCAGGCCATGGCCGTTGCCGCCCATGTCCACGATATTGAGATTGTCAATCTGCCCCAGCGGAGCAGCGACGCTGCCAAAGATGGCGGTCATGACCTTGGCCGCGGCATCGCCTCCCTTGTCGAATAATCCGGGGAGCCTGTCCATAATCATCATGAAACGCGCCGATTCGTCCATGGCGGCCAAGGCCGCCGCAAGTTTCTCCGTTCCCTGCGCTTCGGCCAGCAGCGCTTCCCGCTTGGCGGCAGCTGCGCCTTCCGCCTGAGCCACAAGAATGGCTTTCTGCGCCGCGGCCGAGCCTTCGCCTTCGAGAGTGGCGGCGTTCTTCCTGGCTTGTGCGGTCGCGGTGAGTGCCGCCGCTTCGGCCTCCGCAGCGATCACCTTGGCCTGCCTTGCGCCCTCGGCATTAATGATCGTCGTTTGACGGTCCGCCTCGGCCTGCTTCACAACCGTTGCTCCCAGCTCCTTCTCTCTGCGCGTGGCCTCCCTGGTCTGCACTTCGATCTGAGCTTCAACAACCGCAGCATCGCGCTTCGCCTGAGCGACGCGCAACGTCTGTTCCTGAGCCGTGGTTTCAATATCGAATGCCTTATCCGCGATCGCCTGCTGTGTTGTTGAGGCCGCTTTTGCGTTGGCAACCTTGATGTCGCGATCCCGATTCGCCTCGGCGATGGTTGCCTCATTGGCCGCCTTCACCGATGCCGCCGCCTGCTCCGCATTGGAAACCGCGATGTTCTGGTCCCGTTCTGCTTCGGCAACCTTGATCGCGGCCTTCGACTTGGTCTCGGCGACCGCCTGCTTGCCGAGAGCGTCAATGTACCCCTCGGCGTCCGTGATGTCCTGGATGACCAGGTTCACAAGTTCCATGCCGAGAGCCGCGAGCTCAGGCGCCGATTCCTCGACCACCCGCTTGTTGAAATTGTCCCGCTCCCGGAGCAAAGAATTAATGTCCAACTTGCCTACGATCGAACGCAGGTGCCCTTTGAGGATATTGCGGATGAACTCCTGGATCTCGGCATCGCTCTTCTCCAGGAACGCGCCCGCGGCCCGGTAGAGATTCTCAGGAATCTGAGAGACCTTGCAGGTCGCCACGCCCCGGATGACGAACTTCACGTTGTCAAAATTCGGAATGTTGTTTTCATCGATGCCCACCTGGAACGCCGCCGTCGACATCTCTTTACACGATTCAACAAGGGGCATGAGTACGCGGCCGCCGCCCGTGACCACCATGAAGCCGCGTTCCTCCACCTTGTCGCCGAACCTGATCTTGTACTTCCGGCCGTAGAAAATCCCGGCCACGTTGGGCGGGAACTTCTTGTACCGGCTCGCGATGAACTTGAACGCAAGCACGAAGCAGATGGCAATAACCAGAATGATTAACGGAATGAAGTAGCTGTCGATGTAATGACCCAGATCGTTCACGATTCATTCTCCTCTTTCAGTTTTGTACGTCGTCAACCACGACTTCAGAGCCGCTGGTTGCAACCACGACGACCCTCGTTCCCTTGGCAAAATGCTTGCCCGGCGTGGCGCGCGCCAGGTAGGTTGGGGCTTCCAACCCCGTCCGGACCGTTACCTGCCCAAGCGAGTTCGCATCGATGTCGGTGATGACCAGTGCCGGACTTCCGACAAGGGATGCTGTTTGCACCAGCGATGTCGACTGCTGCGAATACAGCAGCTTCATCGCGCCGTACATGATGGCCGCCATAAAGACGCCGACCAGGAGTCCGGCTAACGAGGATTGCAACAAATTGCCCCAGTAATGCTGAGCGATCGCTCCGCCGCCGCCGAATCCGGTGACAAACGTACCGATGACCTTCGTTGAAAAGACGCTTACTGTCGCTTCATTGCCCGCGCCCGCGTCGTGACCATGGTCATGGTCATGATCGTGGTCCAATCCACCGTCATGATCATGCCCAAAAAGCGAACCGCCAATCGAGACAATCACTCCGGCGATCATTATTGCGAGGAATACGCCCATGACTCGCTCCTCTTCACTTTGAGATTATTCCGATGAACCATCATAGCTCTCCCGGTGTCAAAGGCGGTGCAAACTACTTTCTCCGGCCGTATTGCCGGCCTTCGTCCAACCGGCCCGAACTGGACCTCGAAAGGCTCAATCTCCCGATGGCCGGTCACGCGAGGAATGACGGCATTTGGTACATTCAAACGGCGGCGACGTAAGCCGCCTCTCCGAGTCTCGAGTCCGCATAGCAGATTCACTCGACCAACTGTCCACTTCGACCCTCAGTAGATCACCTCGCCGCGCGGCGAGGAAACCGAGGAGCCAGTTATACCGTATTGTGGTACAAATTATTTTTTTCTCTTGACAACATACCTAGTGTTATAGTTATGTAGAACAGTAAGCAAAGGGATCAGTCCCAACCCAATCCGGTCCCCACCGTCTTGGCTCCGGGCCCATCCTTTTGTTGACAGGCGAACACGCCTGAAAGGAAACCGTCTATGAAGCCGCTCCGCTCCATCCTGCCCATCCTGCTCCTCTCGCTCACGGCCGCCGCAACGGCTCAGACCCCTGCGCAAAGCCCCGCCAGCGCGCAAGACTCCTCCGCCGCGCAAAAGTCCTTCGACCAGCTAAAAACGCTCGCTGGCATCTGGGACGGCGCCGTCACCATGCCCATGCCCGGCGCCGACCCCTCCATGCCTCCCATGCACGTCCATGTCGTTCTCCGCGTCACCTCCACCGGCAACGCCATCCACCACGAAATGACGATGGAGGGCCGCCCTGACGATCCCATCACGATGTTCTATCTCGATGGCGACCGCCTTCTCGTGACCCATTACTGCGACGCCGGCAACCGCCCCCGCTTTGCCGCCCGCGTCTCGCCCGACGGCAAGACTTTCGATTTCGATTTCCTCGATGTCTCCGGCCCCCTCAATTACGGACACATGCAGCATGTCGCCTTCACGTTCATCGACGCGAACCACCACAGCGAGGAATGGAGCTTCCAGTCGCCTGACGGCAAACTCATGACCGGTCACATGGATCTAACCCGCTCCAAGTAAGCAGCTTGAATACGGCCGGGCCGCCCCGGCAAACCACCGCCGACTTCTGCCAAGATCGATTGAGGAAACCTCATGGACCGCGAGTGGAACGACAATCAGCCGATCTACCGTCAGCTTCGCGATCGCGTTGCCGCCATGCTTCTCGACGCCGTGCTCAAGGAGGGCGATCCTCTGCCCTCCGTGCGCACCGTTGCGGCCGAGTACCGCGTCAATCCCCTCACCGTCCTCAAGGCCTATCAGGAACTGGTTGACGAAGGCCTCGTGGAAACCCGCCGCGGCCGCGGCATGTACATCAATTCAGGAGCGCTTGCCATGTTGCTCCAAGCCGAACGCAAGAGATTCCTCACGGAAGAGTGGCCGCGGATCTGCGCCACCATCCGCCGCCTCGGCCTCACGCCGGCCGAACTTCCCGATTACCCAGCCGATGCCGCGGCGACATCCGCCGCCAACCCGCAACCCGACCCCGCAAACACCACCCCTCCCCAGGAGGAACGCTGATCTTATGAACTGCATCGAAGCTCGCGGCCTGCGCAAATCCTACGGCGCAACCGTCGCCCTGGACGGCGTCGATCTCTCCATCCCTGAAGGGCGCATCGTCGGACTCATCGGTCTGAACGGCGCCGGCAAGACCACCGCCCTCGACGCCATTCTCGGCCTGACTCCCTACCAGGGCGGCCTCCGCGTCCTCGGCCTCGATCCCTGGACGCAGCGCGATCTGCTCACCCGCGACGTCTGCTTCATCGCCGACGTTGCGGTCCTTCCCCGCTGGCTCCGTGTCTCCCAGGCCGTCGATTACGTGGCCGGCGTCCATCCCCGTTTCGATCGCGGCAAAGCCGAGCGCTTCCTCGCCCGCACCGTCATCAAGCCGCACTCTCGCGTCGGCGAGCTCTCCAAAGGCATGGTCGCGCAGCTTCACCTCGCTCTTGTGATGGCCATCGACGCCCGTCTTCTTGTCCTCGACGAGCCCACCCTCGGCCTCGACATCCTTTACCGCAAGCAGTTTTACGAGTCGCTGCTCACCGACTACTTCGATGCCACGCGCACCATCCTCGTCACCACCCATCAGGTTGAAGAGATCCAGAACATTCTTACCGACGTCATGTTCATCCATCGCGGGCGCATCGTCTTCAACCGCGCCATGGACGACCTGGAATCAAGCTGCTTCGAAGTCGAAGTCGCGCCGCAGCATCTGGCCGCCGCACGCGCCCTCCATCCCATCCATGAGCGTGAAATCCTCGGCCGCCGCATCTTCCTCTTCGATCGCGCCGACCGCCGCGCGCTCGCCGCCCTCGGCGACGTCCACACTCCGAGTCTCGCCGACCTCTTCGTCGCCACCATCGGCAATCAGGCTTACGCTGCCCCGTCGCAACCTCATGCCCAACCCAGCTCTGCTCCCAACCCAGATCAAGGAGTGGCTCAATGACAACTCCATCCGCCGCCACGACCACCACCACCACCGAAGCCTCCCCGCACGCCCACGCATTCCCGCGGCACATCTCGCGCGCCCGTTGCTTCTACTGGTCCCTGCTGCGCGAGTTTTGGGAGCACCGCTCTCTCTACATCGTTCCGGGGGTTGTTGCGGGGCTCATCCTTGCCGGCTTTCTACTCGGGGCTTCCCTCCTGCGCGAGATGGTCCGCGCCGGCTTGAACGTCGACGCCGCTCATCAGCACTTCAACGTCCAGACGGTCTTCAGCTCCGCGGCCCTCGCCCTGATGGGCGTCACGTTCATCGTTGCCTTTTTCTACTCCCTCTCCGCGCTGCAATCCGATCGCCGCGACCGCAGCATTCTCTTTTGGAAATCCATGCCCGTCTCCGACGTTATTACCGTTCTTTCGAAAGCCGCCATCCCCATTGTCTTCATTCCCCTTATCACTTTCGTAATCACCGTCATCACGCAATGGATTCTGCTCCTCCTGACCTCGGCCGTTTTGGCCGGCAGTGGCTACAACGTCGCCAGCCTCTGGATCAATTTCTTCCTCGGTCACATGTGGCTCATGCTTCTCTACCACCTGCTCACGGTTCACGCGCTGTGGTACGCACCCATCTTCGGCTACCTGCTGCTGGTCTCTGCCTGGTCGCGCCGCGGCGCGTTTCTCTGGGCCATGGTGCCGCCAGCGGCCATCGTCATTGTGGAAAAGATCGCCTTCAATACCCACTACTTCTCCGACTTCCTCGCCTACCGCTTCCACGCCGGCCCTGAAGGCGGCATGCCTCCCAACATGCTCTTCATGGCCCCCATGTCGAACCTCACTCCCTTGCAATTCCTCTGGAGCACCGGCCTATGGGACGGCCTTGCCCTCACCGCGGTCTTCCTCACCGGCGCGGTTCTGCTGCGCCGCTACCGCGGCGTCACGACATCCTGAGCGAAATTATTGCGAGGTTGCGGGCGATTGGCCGAGAGCGCGAGCCATGGTCTCTAGAAGTGCGCCTGAGGGATCGTCGAGGTACTGCCAGAACATCGCCCCGCCGAGCTTGTGCGTCTTGATATACGCGCACTTGACGGCCAGCGACTCGGCGTCTTCGTACGAGACAAATTCCTGCCGATCGGCGCTGTAGAGATAAGGTACGCTGGCCGCCTCGTCCCAATAGCGCGTGAAACCGTGGCCAAGCATGGTCTGCTGGATGGTGCCGTACGGAGCGAAATCGCCGGGCGCGGGTTTGCCGGGCTGGAAGAGGCCGTGATTTCGATCCGCAACCTGCCCCCATCGATGACTGTAAAAGGGAACTCCAAGAAGGATCTTGCGGGAAGGCACGCCCGCTTGCTCGAAGGCACGCACCGAAGCGTCGGCGGAAAGCTGACTGGGCGCCGCCGGATCGGCAAACAACGGCGCATTGTGACTGGTGATGGCATCGACAGACGGCATCGCGTAGTCGTATGTCATCAGATTCACCGTATCGACGTAGCGTTGCACGTCCTTCATTTCGGTGTGCGCCAGATAGTCGCTGAACGCCGCGGCGGCAATGGTGAGAACCAGCTTTCTGCCGGTTGCCTTCTCTTCCCGGTCAAAGCGCGAGCGCAGATCTTTGAGCAGAAGCGTGAAGTCGCGCTTGTCTTCCGGGCGGAAAGTGTGGCCCGAGCCGGCCATGCCCGGATACTCCCAATCCACATCGAGGCCATCGAGATCGTAGCGGCGGAGAAAATCGACTGCACTCTCGACGAACACCTTTCGGGATTGTGCGCTGAGCGCAACGTCGGAGAATGCGCCCGATCCGAGCCATCCGCCGACCGAAACCAGCACCGTGAGCGAAGGGTTCTGCTTGCGCAGGCTGGTGAGAACGGCGAGATTCTGCGCGTCAATCTTCGGCGCGTCAGGACTCTGCGCGTCAGGGGGCGATCCGGCGGCGAGACGACCGTCCTCGATGGCGGCGAAGGCATAATTGATGCGCGTGAGATTGTGGGCGTCGATCTGGCCGGGCGCGAGCAGGCTGCCGCGCGGAAAAACATAACCAACCACGGCAAATTCGCGCGGAGAATCTTGCGCGTCCGCGCCCAGCGCGGCGAGCGCCAGCGAACATCCTGCAATCATCCTGCGCAACCCCGATCTGTTCATAGCTCCCACTTGCGCCTCCCTGTGGGCGCGCGCTCCTCGGAAGGAATCATGCTGCGCGCGGCGTCGAGACGATCCTGCCGTTCAGGAACGACGCGGCCAGAGTTCCGTCTGGGCCGACCGCGACTAGATTTGCAGCGCCGCCGACGGCAAGGCGTCCTGCTTCCGCGCCCAATCCGGTGAGCTTAGCCGGATTCACGGTGAGCAGCCGCAGACCTTGATCCAGGGTCGCGTCCGTGAAGGCGAGGAAGTTCTGAAGTGCGCGGTCAAGAGTGAGAACGCTGCCCGCGAGGACGCCGCCGCTCATGGCGCGGCCATTGGCGACCTGCACGGCAAGCCCGCCGAGGCGGTACTCGCCGTCCGGCATGCCCGCGGCGCTCATGGCGTCGGTGACGAGGATGGCGCGCTCCGGCCCTTTGGCGCGCCACCAGATCTTCGTCATCTCGGGCGCGGAGTGGATGCCGTCGCAGATCAACTCGGCAAAGAGCGAGTCGTCGGCGAGAATCGTGCCCAGAATTCCCGGCTCGCGATGATCGAGCGGGCGCATGGCGTTGAAGGTGTGCGTGGCGCTTGTGGCCCCGGCGGCGATGGCGACCCGGGTTTCCGCGGCGGTGGCGTTGGAGTGGCCAAGCGAAACGCGAACCCCGCGCCCGGTGGCATGCGCCGTTAACTCCGCGGCTCCCGGCAGTTCGGGAGCCAGCGTCATCAGCCGCACTTGTCCTTCGGCGGCCTCGAAGAGCCTGTCGAAGACGGCGATGTCGGGCGCGAGCAGATGCTCCGTGGGCTGCGCGCCGCGCTTCAAGTGCGAGAGGAATGGCCCTTCGAGATGAATTCCCAGTGGACGCGCGACGTCGTCGGCCGGCGGCTGCGCAATGAGCCTGGCGAGCCCGCTGATTGCGCCGAGCGTCGCGTCGAGCGGCGCAGTGACCGTGGTCGCAAGAAAGCTGGCGGCGCCGCGCGAGGCAAGGAATCTGCCCATCACGGCGAGCGCCTCAGGCGTGGCCTCCATGGCGTCGCGGCCCGCTGCGCCGTGGATGTGAATGTCGAAGAAGGCCGGGGCGAGAGTGGCGTCGGGGAAATCGACGATCCGCGCTCCAGGCGGCACAGCGCTTTCTGCGCGCGTAGTGATCGACGCGATGCGGCCGTCTTCAACGGCCACGATGGGGTGGTCGACGAGACGGCTTCCGTCGAAGAGGCGTCTCGCGGTGAGAACCGTCAACGCTTGAACCATCGGAAGAATCCTCTGCGGATGCTGTCAAGTAGTATCCCTCGAAAGAGGCATAATGGAAAACCGGCTCGGGTCGAGTCGCGGCGATCTGCCGGGAGTCCAAGCTGGGAAAACGTTACACGTACGACGGCGCAGCAGCAGGGAAGAGTCCGCTTGTTGAATCGCAGGGCTGCTTGCGATCGTT
>Ga0326727_10004020_pt1 | contig 45416 bp, 36 predicted proteins | sample MB2enrmetagenome_FD_207643 | JGI IMG/M metagenome (GOLD analysis project Ga0326727, IMG submission 207643) | Lab enriched peat soil microbial communities from McLean, Ithaca, NY, United States - MB29MY | ecosystem: Environmental > Terrestrial > Soil > Wetlands > Peat | place: USA: New York... | reverse complement strand
TGGGGAGCGCCGACGACTCCACGCCGGTGGTGAGGGCCATCGTCGAGATGGCCCACGCCATGGGCCTCCGGGTGGTGGCTGAGGGCGTGAGCAGCGAGCGCCTCCAGGCGATGGTCGCAACGATGGGCTGTGAGGCGGCCCAGGGCTTCTACTGGAGCCCGGCGCTGCCGGCCAACGAGTTCGCTGCGTGGTGGGGGGAGGCACAGCGGCGGGCTGTCGAGATGTCGCGCGCCATCCTGTAACAGCGGGCGCGCACAACTTTTGAGGTCTCGAACGAAACCCCAACGATCAGGTCCCCCCTGGTCGGGGAGCGTTCCAACGGTCCCGGGCCGCTTACGTGCCCGCCGGGCTGGCAGTGACAAGTGGGGCAGCTGTTCAGGCGGGCGAAAGGGGCCACCCCGCGCCACGGTTCACGGGCATCCCGGTGCAAGTGACGGTCTTGTTCGTGACCGTCCAGGTGCCCACGGTCGGTCCTCCCAGGCGGGCCAGCTCGTCCGTGACCGCGTGCTCCCCGGTTTATCCGTGGCAGCGCGCTTGGTGACCGTTGCCGACCATTGGTAGCCGTTCAACCCTGCTTCTTGCGTTCTGCGCCTTGTTCTACGCGCATCGTGGAGAGGTACTGCGACGTCCTGGCAAGCCCCTGGCCAGGACTTGTGCGTCACAGAACGGGTGGGCGCGGAGGGACTTGAACCCTCACGGCCTCGCGGCCAATGGATTTTGAGTCCACCGTGTCTGCCATTCCACCACGCGCCCTTGCTGCTTGTTCGTACCCGGCCCGCTCGCCGAGGCGGCAGTTTCCCTTGATCTTCCCTCATTCGTGCTGGTGGTCGCAGCAATACCCACCAGGGGAGATGTGCTGTAACTGCGAACAAGGGAGCCGACCCCACCCAGCCCACAGAGCGGGCACGGAGAGAACGGGGCAGCGGCACTATCAGAGAACTCCGACCGGGTCATTACGAGTTGCGATGCTACAACGCGGCAGGCCGGCAGGTTTCCCGCATGTTCCCGCGTGCGGGCGAAACCGGCGGCATACGGGCAGCGCGCCTCGCCTTGGCGAAGTTCGTGGCCGAGCAGTCCGAGCAGTCGGGAGAGCCAGCGGCCAACAAGAGGAGGCCCACCGTCGGAGGGCTACTTGACGGATGGCTGCGACACTGCGAGTCGCTGGTGCGTTCGGGTCAGCGCTCCCCTACAGCGCTGGCCGGCTACGCGGCAAACGTACGGGTCACAAAAGCCAGCCCGCTCGCTGCCAAGTCCCTCGGCAAGTTCACGACCCTGGGTATCGATGAGTGGTATGCGCACCTACGGGACCAAGGCACGACGGAAGCGAACCTCGTGCACTACCACCGTGTTCTCAGGGCAGCGCTCAACCAAGGCAAACGCTGGGAGCTGATCACCGAGAACCCGGCAGACTTCGCCAGTGTGGGCGCCGGACGAGCGCCTGAGATGCACGTACCCACTATCGACCAGGCGCGCGCTCTTGTGGTCCGGGCTAATAACGGCACCTCACCGGAGCTTGGCCCCATCATCGTCTTCGCGATGTTGGTCGGGTGCCGCCGGGGCGAGTCGTGCGGGTTGCGCTGGAATGACGTTGACTGGGCCGCCCAACGGCTGACCACACGGCGGTCAGTCTGGGAAGTTCGCTCCAACTGGGGCTTGAAAGACACCAAGACGCGCCAAGTGCGGACTGTCACTCTCGACCCAGCCGCCATCGCGCTGCTTCAGGCGCGCAGAGACCGGGCGCAAGCAGACGCGAGCTCGGCTGGCATCGCCTTTCACGACGGTGCCTTCATTTGGAGCTCCTACGTCGACGGGCACGCCCCCTTCACGCCCGACCACATCACCCGCTCCTTTGCTCACCTCTGCGACGCCATGGAGGTCGAAGCCAGGACGGCCGGCCGCAACGAACGCTGGCCCTTCCGTTTCCATGACGGCTCGCCTGGGAAACGGCCGGTCGCTCGTCGGTCACACGCTGAGGGCCGACCGCGCCAACCTCTGCCAATCCAACAGTCAGTCGAACCCCCAGGCAGTCCAGGTCTCTGGCGGTCCCTCTGGCGTGAAGACAAGCAGGACTCTGCCCTCCTCCTTCAGCGCGCGGAGGTCGTCCTCATCGCTTGGCAGTGCCATCCCGTGGTTCTCGCGGATGGCCCGGAAGACAGGCAACTCCGCCGTGATGTCCTCGCGCACCTTCGTTGTGGCGGCCACGAGGACAGCGCGGAAGTTATTGGGGTCGTCGATTGCAAGCTGCGCCCTGGGGTCGCGCTGGAAGATGGCGTACTTGGCCCTGCTGCGTGTGGTCGAGACGTAGAAGTACTTGCCATCCCACCAGAACCAGTTGGGGCTCAGGTGGGGGCGGCCGTCCTTGCGGATGCCAGCAACAATGACGTTGTGAGGCTGGGCTAGGAACTCTTCGATCTTCTCCCTGGTTGCCATGGTCACAACGTACCGGCCGGGCAGAGCAACCACGACTGCATCGTGCTTGTAACCTCCAGACGCGATTGGCGGAAGGGCGCATTCGGAGGCCTCATGCACGTTCTCGGCTGTTTTCGTGACCAACGCAGCCCCGGCGAAACGAGGTTTGGAGGTCTCATGCGCGTTTGGAGGTCTCATGCGCGTTTGGAGGTCTCGTGCACGTTTGGAGGTCTCATGCGCGCGGGCGGGACGGTCAGCCCAATGCGCTGGCACACCAGCGGTGTGCCCAACGCCGACGAGTTCAACGCCGACGAGTTCAACGCCAGCGTGCCCACGCCGGCGACTTCAACCACGGCAACGGGACAACCGCCGCCTTACGCTGGCGAAAGGGCACACCGGCATTGGTGCGCCGACAGCCGGCGAGCCAGCCGGCAATGCCGCAGGTGGCGACTCTGTTCACCGGTTTGTTACCTTCAAGCGCCCAGCTGGGTCAGAATGTTGGAAGACCGAAGGAGGGCTGCAGTTGCCGGCGTTCGTTTTCCCAGGACAGGGCTCCCAACGACCAGGCATGGGCCGGCCTTGGCGCGACCATCCTTCCTGGGACGTCGTCCGGGACGCTTCCGACGTCGCCGGTCGGGACCTCGAACACCTCCTGGTCGAAGCGGCCGCCGACGAACTGACTGAGACCCGCAACGCTCAGCTGGCCACATTCATCATGGGCCTGGTGGTGCTGGACGCTGTCGAGCGGCTGGGCATAGAACCGACCGCCTGCGCCGGCCACAGCGTGGGTGAGTACACCGCTCTAGTGGCGGCAGGCGCCGTCGGCTTCGACGACGCAATCCGCCTGGTCGCCGAGCGAGGCGAGGCCATGCAGGAAGCAGCCGAGGAAAACCCGGGCGTCATGCTGGCCCTGGACGGGGTCGACGACGAGACAGCCCGCATCGCCTGCAGGCGGTCCGACGGCGACGTGTGGATGGCAAACTCCAACGCCCCGACCGAGTGCGTCATCGCCGGGCGCCGCGAGGACGCCTATCGGGCTGCGGAGATCGCCGTCGAACTCGGCGCCACCCGGGTACGCGAGCTGAAAGTGAGCGGGGCATTCCACACGTCGTTGATGACCCCGGCCCGACCCCGCCTGCGCAAAGCCATTGAGGCGACGACTTTTTACCCTCTCGCTATGCCGGTCGTGGCCAACGTCGACGCTCTCCCCCACGACGCCCCCGACGAGTGGCCCGCCTTGATGTCGGCTCAGTTGCGCAGCCCCGTTCGCTGGCGCCAGACGGTACTTTCCCTGGCCGCGATACTGCGAACCGGCGAGTGGGACGGCGACAGCCTCTTCTGCGAGCTCGGGCCAGGCGGTCCGCTTTCTGCCATGATCCGGGCCACGATCCCCCAAGCCATTACCGTGGCCATTGCGGTCCCAGACGACCTCGACACCCTCGTGGCCACGCTCACTGGGGAGACGGCTACGCCCGGCGCCAACCTGGCCGACGGGCACCAGGGGGAGCGCCTGTATGTGTCCGAGCGCCTTGTCATAAGCCCGTGCGCGGGCATCTTCGAACTGCCGGCAGTCGGTCCCGGGGACGAAGCCGGCCAGTTGGCCCCTTCACCTGGGGGGCCCGAGACCGGCGCGTTTGAAAATGACGCGCCGGCAACGGCAGCGCAAGCCGCTGACCTAGTTCCCGGCAACCCGGTAGCGATCGGCGACCTGCTCGGTTCAGTGTCGGGCACCGAGGTCCGCAGTCCTTTCGCCGGCGAGCTCATGGGCGTACTGGCCCACTCGGGCGAGCGCGTCCAAGCCGGCCAACCGATCGCTTGGTTGCGGTCCCATTAGTCCAAGGCACTTACCCCGGCAACCCCGACCTCTGCACGAGCAGGGAACTCGCACCAGCAAGACACGGCAACATCCCCGGCCAGGACCGGCGCCAACACCTGACAAGCAACAACGCCACCATGAAGACCCGCAATAACACCACAAAAGACCCGCAGTAACACCACAAAAGGGGAGCGCAATGGCAACTGAACACGGCTGCGCCATAACCGGGTGGGCCAGCGCACTCCCGAGCACGGTCGTCACCAACCAGGACATCATGACGCTGTTCGACACCAGCGACGAATGGATAGTCGAGCGGACGGGGATCCGCCAACGCCGAGCCGCGGACGGCCCGTTTGTCACTCCTAAACCGTCCGCGTCCCCCCCCGGAGGCATGGGCACCACCGCTCAGCTGGCCGCCGAGGCCGGGAGGGGTGCCTTGGCCGGGGCTGGCCTAACCGGCGCCGACATCGACCTGCTGGTCCTGTGTACCACCACTCCTGACCAGCTGGTACCGGCCACGTCGTCCGCGCTGGCCAATGCGCTTGCCATCAAGGGCGGTGCCATGGACATAAACGCCGCCTGCGCTGGTTTCACCTATGGTCTGGTCGCCTCCACGGGCTTCATCGCCACCGGTGCCGAGCGTGTCCTGCTAATAGGGGCTGAGACACTGACCCGGATCACCAATTGGTCGGACCGTTCCAACGCCTTCCTATTCGGCGACGGCGCTGGGGCCGTAGTCCTCGAAGCGATCCCCGACAACCCTGCCCTGTTGGGGTGGGACATCGGCGTTGACGGTTCCCTGCAACCTCTCTTCTACTCCGACCATGGCGGGGAAGGAATGACGATGCGGGGACAGGAGGTCTTCCGCAAGGCTGTCCGGGTGACCGTCGACTCGGCCGCCAAGAGCCTGGAACGGGCGAAAGTGAGCGCCGCTGACATTGCCCTCTTCATTCCCCACCAGGCCAATATCCGCATCATGACAGCCGCAGCTGAACGCCTCGCCATCCCGCCCGAGCGGGTCATGTCCGTCATCGAGCTCACGGGCAACACTTCCTCGGCGTCCATCCCCATAGCCCTGACCGAGGCGGCTGACGCAGGACGCCTGTCCGACGGCGACCTAGTGCTGTTCGCCGGTTTCGGCGCGGGCATGACCTGGGCCTCGGCGGTGTGGCGGTGGGGCCCCGGTCCGCTCGGCACAGGGCGTTAACGGGGCGATCAGCAAGAACTGGACCGGACCGCCAACAAGACTGGACTGGACCGCCGGGACCGGTCACAGACCAAGATTGCCGGAACCAGCCCTGAACCGGCCAAGCTGAGGCGGGGCCGGCAAAGCTGACCCCTCCCCGGCCAGCCAACTAGATTGTCCCAGTCGCAAGTCGCCAACCAACGGAGGAACAATGGGAGGACAAATGGGCCCCGAAGAGTCATTCGACGTCTTCAGGCAGTGTGCGGTAGAGGTGTTACAGGTCGAGCCGTCGAAAATCGTCCCCGAGGCTCGCTTCGCCGATGACCTGGACGCCGACAGCCTGGACCTGGTCGAGCTCGTCATGGCCCTCGAGGAGCGCTTCGGTATCGATGTGCCGGAATCCGAGCTGGAGGGCGTGCAGACGGTCGGCCAGGCCTACGAACTGGTGGCGTCCAAGCTCTGATGCTGGCCATCACGGGGGCCTCTGACGGCACTGGGGCGGTACGCGGCCGGCGCGTTGTCATCACCGGTCTCGGCGTGGTGGCGTCGTGCGGTACCGGGACTGAGAAGTTCTGGCAGGGCCTGCTCGCCGACGCCCCTGTCGGGCGGGTGCGCCCGGTCGAGGGGCTCGACGTCACGGGCCTGTACGGCCCCAAGGAGATCCGCCGTGCCGACAGGTTCGTCCAGATGGCGTCAGCAGCCGCCGACCAGGCCGTCAACGACGCTGGTGGCATTGATGTCGTGCGGGGCGACCCGGACAGAGCAGGCGCCTACGTCGGGACCGGCGTTGGCGGCCTCGATGCGATCTGTGAGCAGCACGCGGTGCTGATGGGGAAAGGGGCGGCCCGGGTGAGCCCCTTCCTCGTGCCGATGATCATGTGCAACCGCGCCGCGGCCGACATTTCCATGCGCTACGACCTTCGCGGCCCCTGCGAGTCAACGGTTACCGCCTGTGCCGCAGGCACCCAGAGCATCGCCAACGCGGCGCGGCTCATAGCCATGGGCCGCTGCGACATGGTGGTCGCCGGGGGCAGCGAGGCACCTCTGTCCGACCTGGGCGTCGCCGGGTTCTCCAACATGACCGCGTTGTCCACTTCGGGTGTTTCAAGGCCGTTCGACGCCGCCCGTGACGGGTTCGTCATCGGCGAGGGGGCCGGGATTATCGTCCTCGAAGAGCGCTCCAAGGCCATCGCGCGCGGCGCGCATATCTATGCCGAGATAGCCGGCGCAGCGAGCACGGCCGACGCCCATCACATCACGGCGCCGTCCCCTGATGGCAGTGGGGCCGCCCGGTGCATGGAGCTGGCCATGGCGGACGCCCAGATCTCCCCCGCCGATGTCTCCCACATCAATGCCCACGGCACTTCCACGCCTCCCGGCGACGCCGCCGAGGCGGAAGCCATCGCCAAGGTTTTCGGCCCCTCTGGGCCGGCCGTGACATCGGTGAAGGGCGTAATCGGCCACACGTTGGGCGCCGCGGGCGCCATCGAAGCCGTTGCCGTCGCCCTGACGATCAAGCACCGCCAGATCCCGCCGACCGCGGGGACTCACAACGTCGATCCTGCCTTCTCGCTGGACGTGGTGACGGGCGGCGCGAGGCAATGGGAACCGGGGCCGGTCCTGTCCAATTCCTTCGGCTTCGGCGGCCACAACGGTTGCCTGGTGATAGTCCCGGCCTGACCATTACGGGTTGTACCCGCGACGGGTTACCGACCGAGGGCCTTCAACAGGTTGTCGGCGGTCGCCGCCGGGGCCACCTTGTACCACACCTGTTCCAGTAAGCCATCTTCGCCGACGAGGAACGCCGAGCGTTCGATGCCCATGTACTTGCGCCCGTACATGCTGCGCTCCGCCCAGACACCGTAGGCTTCCGCCACGGCATGGTCCCTGTCCGAAAGCAGTGGGAAGCCCAGGCCGTACTTCGAGCCGAAAGCAGCCTGCCGTTCCGGCGGGTCGGGGCTTATGCCTATTACTGCCGTATTACCCACGGACTCGAGGACGCCCCTCAACGCGCAGGCCTGGGCCGTGCAACCGGGCGTGCCCGCTTTTGGATAGAAATAGACGAGCACTCTCCGGCCCCGGTAGTCGGCCAGGGAGACCAGGGCCGTGGACTGGTCGGGCAAACTGAACATCGGCGCAGGGTCACGCACTTTTAGCCGGTCGGACATGCCCGTGAGCATATCCTGTTGCCGCTGTCAGGGCCCTTGGCACGGCTCGTGGCGGCATTTCAACGCTGTCAGATCAAATACCACGACGAGGGCAACGCTCGACCTTGACTCGTGGGCACAGCAACTTTGCCAGCCGGTCGCCATTTCCCGGGCGACGAGCCGGGGCGGGAAGACTCCGGGAGGCGGCTAGGGTCGGCAACGACCACTTATGAGCCCAGTCAGCGAAAACGCCCGCAACCCCGGCGCCACGGGCCTTCCGGCCGACCTGTCCATGGGGGCGTTCAGCGAGGCACCACCATGGGAACTCTCGGGAAAGCCTCTCCCCTGGCGCTCCTTGGTTGGCACTATCCGGCGTGGGACGGCCGCGCAGGTCCCCAGGTTGCTGCGCCGGCGGCGCTTGCCGCCCGGTTGGCGCGTCCTGGTCACGAGCACGCGCCTCGGGTGGGCAGTCCTGGCCTGGGCCCTGGTCGAAAAGCGCCGGGCCAGCCGCCTAGGCCAGCGGGAGGTTTCCAGGGCCGGGTTGTCGCGCCGGTTACGCGAGGCCTTCGAACGCCTGGGGCCGACATACATCAAACTGGGCCAGATCTTGTCATCCGGGGAAGGGGTCTTCCCTCCTGAGCTCGTCGGCGAGTTCCGGCTACTGCGGGACAGAGTCGCGGCTGAGCCTTTCGAAGTGGTCCGCCAGGTCGTGGAGATCGACCTGGGCCGGCCCCTAGGAGAAGTGTTCGAGCATTTCGAAACCTTCCCCATCGCAGCGGCGTCCATTGCCCAGGTGCACGCGGCACGTTTGCGCAGCGGTGAGGACGTCGTGGTGAAAGTGCAACGGCCCCAGGTCGCGGGCCTTGTCCGCCGCGATATCGCTGCCATGAGCTGGCTCGCCCCCCACCTGATCGGCCGGATCCCGGTGGCGTCCCTTGCCAACCCACCCGCCCTGGTCGAGCTGTTCGCAGAGACCATCGTGGAGGAACTCGACTTCCGCCTCGAGGCAGACAATATGCTCGACATCGCCCGCGTGCTCGCCGAGACCGGTCAGCGCGCCGTGGTGGTGCCACGTCCCCACCCCGAACTCGTCACCCGCCGGGTGCTGGTCATGGAACGCCTCGACGGCTTCGGCTGGGACGACGTCGAAGGCATGCGCCGGGCCGGCATTGACACGTCGGCGGTGGTACGGGCGCTGCTCATCGCCTTCCTGGAAGGCGCGACCCTGTTCGGGGTCTTCCACGGCGACCTGCACGGGGGGAACCTCCTGGTCCAGGAGGACGGGCGGGTGGCGCTGCTGGACTACGGGATAACCGGGCGCCTCGACCAGATCAGGCGTGTGGCGTTCCTGCGCCTGCTGATGGGAGGGAGCCTCAACGACCAGCGCCTCCAACTGGACGCCCTGCGGGACCTCGGTGCCGTCCCCCAGGACACCGACCTGGACGCGCTCGCCACCGACCTCGGCTTGGACAAGCGGGCCATCGACCCGACCACACTCTCGCCCGAAGCTCTTCTGGCACAAGTTCGCGACATGACCAAGCGGCTTCTGGAGTACGGCGCGAGGTTCCCCAAGATCCTCATGTTGTTCGTGAAGGACCTTCTTTTCGTTGACGGTTCGCTGGCCACCTTGGCCCCCGACGTCGACTTGTTCGCGGAGGTGGCCGAGATAGCCGCCTATTTCACCAGTCGCTACGGGGAGCGCATCGCCCAAGACATCGGCATCGACCCGCGCGAGCACCCCCTCGACATGGCCGGCGTGAGGGCAGCAGTCGGAGTCGGAGAGGAGGTAGAGAGCCTCACCTACCGTGACCTCCAGGCCCGACGCGAGCTCATCAGCCGACGGATGGAAGAACATCGCCGGCGGATGGAGGAACATCGCCGGCGCAGGGAACGGCCCGGAGGACGCCTCCGCCGCTGGGCCCGGCGCCGCTCCCACGGCGCCTCACCAGGTCCTCGGGCGCAATAACCAGGTCCTCAGGCGCAATAACACTGCCGCCGCGGGCCGCGCCTCCCCGGGCGCAGGGGCACGCAGCAACCGCGGCGGCTCTGCCTGGTCGCTTGCTCCCCCGGCTGTTGCACGGTTGGTCGAGCGCGGCCTGCCCGCTACAGCCGGTACCCTAGGCCTAGGCGCGCGTGCCCGCGCCGCCACCCTCCCTACTCGTCCCACCAGGACCGTTCTCACCAACTAGGAAAATGAAGCGCGCTGACATCCGGAACGTGGCCATCATCGCCCACGTCGACCATGGCAAGACAACGCTGGTAGACGCCATGCTCCGCCAGTCCGGTGCCTTTCGCGCCAACGAGGAGGTCGCCGAGCGGGTGATGGACTCAACCGACCTCGAGCGGGAGAAGGGCATCACCATCCTGGCCAAGAACACGGCTGTCCAATACGGTGACCTCACCATCAACATCGTCGACACCCCTGGGCACGCCGACTTCGGTGGCGAGGTGGAGAGGGCGCTCACCATGGTTGACGGGGTCCTCCTGCTGGTGGACGCCAGCGAGGGGCCCCTTCCCCAGACGCGCTTCGTGCTGCGCAAGTCCCTCGAGGCAAGACTGCCGGTCCTGCTCGTCATCAACAAGGTGGACCGCAGTGATGCCCGCCCAGGCGAGGTGCTGGATGCGGTCTACGACCTGTTCATTGACCTCGGCGCAGGCGAGCACCAGATCGAGTTCCCGATCGTCTACTGCAACGCGCGCACGGGCCAGGCGGCCCTTACCCCCGAAGAAGTGCCTGACGCTCCCGGCCTGAAGGTCCTCTTCGAGCTACTCGTCGAGCACATCCCGGCGCCCGCCTACATCGAGGGGCATCCTTTCCAGGCTCTCGTGTGCAACCTTGACGCCTCCCCCTACGTCGGGCGCCTGGCCATATGCCGGGTCCACCAGGGCACGGTGCGCAAGGGCGAAACAGTTGCCTGGTGCCGCCAGGGCGCGGCCGCAGAAGTGCAGCGGGCGCGTATCGCCGAGCTCTACATGACCGAAGCCCTCCAGCGGGTGGACGTCGGCCCGCGTGGAGCCGGCCCCGGCGACATAATCGCCGTCGCCGGCATCCCCGAGATCATGATCGGCGACACCCTGGCTGATGCCAGCGACCCGCGCCCTCTGCCGGGCGTAACGGTGGACGAGCCGGCGATCTCCATGACCATTGGTGTGAACACCTCGCCCCTGGCCGGCCTGGAAGGCACCAAGATGACGGCGCGGTTGGTAAAGGCCAGGCTGGATTTCGAGCTCGTCGGCAACGTCTCCATCCGTGCCATGCCCACCGACCGCCCTGACACGTGGGAGGTCCAGGGCCGCGGTGAACTGGCCCTGGCGGTACTGGTCGAGCTGATGCGCCGGGAAGGCTTCGAACTCACTGTGGGCAAGCCTCAGGTGCTCACCAAGCTCGTCGACGGCAAGGTCTATGAACCGGTCGAACGGGTTTCGCTCGACATCCCGGAGGAACACCTGGGCGCCATCACGCAGTTGCTCGCCGGCCGGAAGGGCCGCATGCAGCACGTGGTCTCCCACGGCAGTGGTTGGGCGCGCACCGACTGGTTGGTCCCGTCCCGGGCCCTCATCGGGTTGCGTTCACAACTGCTGACCGAGACCAAAGGCACGGCCCAGCTCCACCACGTCCTCGAGGGCTGGGAGCCCTGGGCAGGAGACATCCGCACGCGCCAGAACGGCTCGCTGGTCGCGGACAGGCGAGGTCGGACGGCCACCTACGCCCTAATGAACCTTCAGGAACGGGGCACCCTCTTCATCGGGCCAGGGGCCGAGGTCTACGAGGGCATGATCGTCGGCGAGAACGCGAGACGAGAGGACATGGACGTCAACCCGACGAAGGAACGCAAACTGACCAACATGCGCTCGTCCACTGCCGAGGAACTAGTGCGACTTTCCCCGGCGACGGTGCCGACCCTGGAACAAGCGCTGGAATTCCTCCGGGAAGACGAGTGCGCCGAGGTCACGCCGCTTTCGGTGCGCCTTCGCAAAGTCTTGCTCCCCAAGGCCGAGCGTGGCCGGCTGCTGGCCCGGGCCAAGGACCAGGAAGCGTCGCTCGCTCGTAGCTAGGTGGCCAGCCAGCCATGTGGCCGGCGACAGCCCGGTTGCAGCAACTCAGGCTCGCGGCAGCTCCCTCGCCGGCCGCACCGGCTGGGCAATGCCAGCTCGTGCCGGCCCCGGTCAGTTGAGCGACGGGTCGGGCGGGAAGGCCGAGACAAGCGCCAAATGGCCACCCTGGCGGCGCAACACCCGCTTCCACAAGACTGCCACGTCCCCGCAGAACATGTCGCCGTCGGTTGCTTCCAGCGCCCACCAGGCGCCCTCTGCCATTTCAGACTCCAACTGGCCGGGACCCCAACCCGCATAGCCCGCAAAGATGCGCAGTGCCTCGATCCAGGGGCCAACGAAAGCCGGGTCCGATTCGAGGTCAACTGTCCCCAGAGTGCCCTGGAGAGCAAGGTACCCAGAGCTGGGCACCGCCACCTCTGACTTCACCCGGGCGAGGCATATGGTTCCCTCGCTGACCGGGCCGCCGACGAAGATAACGCCCGGCTGCGACGCCAACTCTTCCCACTCCGGCAACGGCGACGCCACCGACGTGATGGTGGGCCGGTTGAGTACCAGGCCGAGGGCGCCCTGGTCGCTGTGGGCGAGCACCAGAACGACCGTCCGGGAGAAGTTCGGGTCGAGGAGGCTGGGCGCCGCGACCAACAGCTTTCCTTGGAGCACCCCTGGCATGTCCGACATCTGTTACATCATCCCTCGCTGTTGCTTCGAAAAATGCCCGCCGTCACTGTAGTCCCGCTAATAGCGAGCTCCGCAGATCTCACTGACTTGCCCGAGCCCCCTGTTGAGGACGGTCCCGTGCTGGCACAGACCAGGGCCGTCGGCGCATGTCGCACCGATATCGAGATTATCGCCGTCACTACAGCTGGGTACCCCCGGAGAAGAACGCCTGGTTATCGGGCACGAACCCCTTGGTGAAGTGCTGGAGGCCCCGCCATGCGCCGTGCGGGCGAGCGCCAGCCGGACGGTGTCAAGGTGGTGCTCGACTTCAGCCGGCGCCGTCCGCAAGCAGATCGCCGCAAGAATGTTCACGGGGCGACATACGAGTACCAGTCGGCGATCGACGCAATGCTCACGCCGGCCCGCGTTACGACCACAACATGGACCCTGCCCGGCGGGTGTGCAGGGGCGAGGGCCTTCAGTTCGTTGGTGGACATCACGTGGAAGCGTGCTGCGGCTGTGGCACCGAAGTCGACTGCTGTCACCCGGGCGAAGCCATCGCCGTGCACCGCCACCCAGTTCCCGCCCCTGGAGGCGCCCCGAGCCGGGCTGACGTTGCCCACGACAATCATGAAGGTGACCATGCCGCTGGACGCGGTGACGACTGGCCCAGCCGGGCGTGGGGCGGGCACCGCTGGCCTTTGTTTTGAGGGCTGACCAAACTCCTTGGTCGGAGCGAAGCTCACATTGCTCGTGATCGGCGTCTTGCCCAACGGCCTCGCCAACGGGTGCGTGGGAAAGCGCGAGTACGTGGAAGAAGAGTGCGTGGCCGCCCTCGGTGCGACGGGTGCCACACCGGTAACGGTGGCGTTGAGGGCGGTCGTGGGGGCCCGGTGGACCAGGCCGGGGACCACAACCCCGACCACTACGACGATCGCGGCGGCGGCGAGGCAGATCCCACCCAGGGCCCTCCAGTTCCAGGCGCGTGATGCGGGACGGAGGCTAACCGCCAGCCGGTCACGGACCTCAGCAGACAGAGGGCGGGCATCGATCGCGTTGTCCTGTACTCTGGCCGCCGCGGCCAGGGTGGCTTCCAATCGCGCCCGCATCGCGGGTGCCAGCGGGCGGGGGCGATCGGCCCCAGCCAGGAGCTCTTCGGGGTGCTCATCCCAGCGGTCCTCAGTCACATTGCCCTCCCAACTGCCTGCGCAGGCCCTCCCGCCCTCGCTGCAACAACGACTGGACCTGTACCCGGCTCCGGTTCACCTGGGCGCCGATGTCGATGACGGACATGCCTTCCAGGTACTTCAGTACCAGGACCTGGCGCTGCAACGCCGGGAGGTGGCCGAGCGCCCGCACGACCTCGTCCTGGAGCTCGACGAGATCCGAAGCCTGCGCCTCCTCGCCCGCCGCGGCGGTCCCCGCGACGACCCGCAGGGACTGGCGCGCCCGTTCGGCCCGCCTTTCCGACTCGTAGTAACGAGCCAGCCGTCGTCTCGCTATGGCGCACATCCAGGTCGAGACGGCAGCGTCGCCCCGGAAGTTCCGGGCCCCGCGAACAGCCTCGAGCAGCGTCTCCTGCAAAAGGTCCTCCGCCGCCGCTTCGTCGCCCCCCACTCGGGCGAACACGAAACCGTAAACCACGGGCGCCACTTCATCGAGCAACCAGCGCATCGCGTCGGGATCGCCGGCGGCCGCGGCGGTGAGCAGTCCCACCTCGGGGCTGACGCCCTCGGCTTCGCGGGCGTCAACGGCCTCGAGCGTGGAGACCGTCATTGGGACAGCCAACGGGCTGTCGTCACGGCGCCGCCGCGGCGCCCACCTACGCGGGCCGTTCGGCTTCGGGATCATGGCGCCGTGTTTTGGTAAGGCAGCCAGGCCACCAGCGCGAGGGAGGTCATGTCGTTGGCCATCACGCCTTGCTCCGACAGCGTGTAGATGTCGTTGCCGACCACGACCGCCCGTTCGATCTCCGGGTAGCCGTACACGACGGCGGGCTGGTCACTGCCCGAACCGCTGGACCGGCTCACAGAGTTCCCACCAGGTGTGCTCGCGGCCGGGCTTGCGGACGGGACCGGCTGGGCCAGGGTGCCCACGCGGGTCAATGTGCCCGCCGAACTGACGGTCCAAACGTACGCGGCACTCGAGGGCCCGTTGCCCGAGTAGTCGTCGACCGGCATGACGAGCAGGTCGGACTGCGGCCACCACAGCAGCGCGTGGGGGTCGTACTCGGCGGCCGACGTGGCATTGTCACCCAGTTGCTGGTCTGAGACCAGGGCCGGTTGGCCCGAATCGGCCACATCGAAGACCTCAACCTGGAGTCCCTGGGTGCGTAGGTCCTGGTCAACCGCCTGGCCAACCCCGAGCAGCAGACCGTTGCCCAGGGGCTGGAGGAAGGACGAGTAACCAGAAAGGGACACTTGGCCGGCGAGGAGGGGGTTCTGGGGGTTGCTCAGATCCACCACGTACAGAGGGTCCGTCTGGTCATAGGTGACCACGTAACCCAGGTTGCCTTCGAAACGCACGGAGTAGATCTTCTCGCCTTCGCCCAGCCCCTGCAGCGACCCCACGGTCACCAGCGAGCCATTCTCCGGCGACAGGACGCTCACCACGTTGTCGGAGCGCTCGGCTGGCGCCGTTCCGCCGTCGATCGGGGCCGGCGTCGGCTCGCCAACCGTGGTGGCGACCCGCAGGTAACCGTTGTACTCCGACATGGCGTACTGGCCGATGAGAGAACCCGGCACGCTCCCCGCACCCAGGTACACGGGGCCCGCTGGATTGGAGATGTCGAAGCCGTAGATGTCCGTCGTGGTGCCGGTGCCCGGACCGGTGACCGGCAAGTCCTGTGGCTCCATCGGGCACGCCACTCGCCCGGTCGGCAGCGGCGGGCACACCGGGTTTGTCCAGAACCGCCATTCGGTCGTCGCCACGAAGACGTCGGTGGCACTGGCATACACGTCCTCGGCGTCGCCCACCACGGTGGTCTCCTGGCCGGGCGCGCTCGAGAGGGGACCGAGAGAAACGACCGACACGGTGCCAAGGCCGGTATCGATTGCCGTGTGGTAGGTGCTGGCGCAATCGGCCGTCTGCACGATCGTGGTGCCGGACCGGCCGTGGCCCGTCTCGACGGTGGCTGAAGGGAGCCAGTCCCCCGCCGTGGACCTCTCGATGATGGCCCGGTTGGCCGCTGTCGCCGCCCTCAGGGCGCCCGCGGTCGCGACGACCGGGTACACCCAGCGCATGCGCGGCTGGTTGGTCAGAACCAGGGCAACCTGCCCGTCTATGAGGCGTGCGCCCTGTTCCTGCCCCTGGAAATCGAACGTCCTCACCACGCTCGGGTTGTCAGGGTCAGCCACGCTCACGACAACAACCTCTGTAACGGGCACGTAGCCCATGACAGGTACCGTCGAGGGAACGGCGGCGATCATTGGGCCACCGGGGCCCACGACGCCCGGCGATTGGGCCGCAGTCGTCTTCGTGACCCTAGGGTTCTGCACCTGTCCCTGGCCGCTCACAAACCTGGGCACGGGCAGTGGGCGGACCTGATCACCAATCACGATGACGTACTGGCCTGTCAGGAACAACCCTTCGGCCTGGTCGAGCTGGGGCAGGGCCAGGAAGCCCTCGAGCACGGGCGGGCTGGTGGCCACGTCGACCACCTGGACGCCAATCGGTTGCCGGCGCAGGATAACCATGACTTGGCCGTCTGTTTTCGCCATGTCGGGCTCGTCGACGCCGACTTCCTGGTCGTTGGTCGTCGAGAAATCCTGGCCCATGGCTGTGCTGGTCCCGTCCGTGCTGGTCCCCTCCGTGCTGGTGAGGGCCGCGTCGGTCGCGTCCAGATTGGTCGCGACCGACGGCGCGACCGCACCCCCCGCCATTGGAACTGACCCTCGCGCGCTCCTTGCAACGTCCGGCGTCATCACCCCTACAGCGTTGTAGGTGCCCGTGCTGTAGAGGTCCGCCCCGGGTGCCTCGAGGCCGTAGGGGCCGACATCTTTCAAGGCCTCAGCCTTTAACTGCCGCAACATCCGGGAGCAACTCGTATACGAGACAAGCTGCGCGCCGGTCACCTTGAAGAGAGGCTTTCCCGCCGGCAATCCTGCCGGAGCCCCCGCGCCGCCCACGACACCGGGCACTCCCAGACCTACCCCAAGCCCTGCCAGGCACACTGCCGTTATCAGGCCCGCCACCGCGGGCTTCCCCTTCGGCAGGCTCACTCGCGGTCGTCTCATTGGCTCCTCCTTGCCCTTAACGCCTTAGTGGGGACTTCGGGCACTGATCAACCGCTCCGGCAATCTCGCGGGGCGCAAAATCCGTGGTCGCCTGGCAGCGACCGAGGATCGCTCGCGGCCTGAAGCGTGCGCGGCGGCTTGACGCGTGCGCGGCGGCCGGAGGCATCCTGGATAGGTGGGGCGCGCGGCCCGATTCAGAAAACGAAGAACTGGACCGCGAGGGTGCCTGAGTGCGCACTCCTGAACCCCCCGCTCGCAGCGGTCGCCGCCTGGACTTCGTAGGTGACCGTCATGGTGGTGAAAGCGCCGCCCGAGCACGTGACGCTGTCCGTGTACGAAGCGGTCGGCGGGTTGCCGGGAACACCACCGACCAACGTGGGCGTGGCCCCGTCTATACCGCGGAGCACACCGTAGTAGCGGACCAGGTAGTTACCGTTTGCATCCGTGGCGGTGGAACCCGTCCAGGTGATTGTCACCCGTTCCTGTTCGCCGCTGGAGCAGACACCTTCGCCGGGACCTGACAGACCGGTTGGCGCCGGGATGATCGCCGCTTGGAGCGACTGGGGCCCGGCGCTCAGCGTGTAAATGAACAGCGCCGCGGCAGGCTGGGCAGTGCCCGCCATGAACAGGCCGGCGACGCCGGCAAAGGCCAGACCGAACCGCACAACGCATCCGGCGCGCAGCGCCCTGGGGCGCGCTCTGGGGCGCGCCCTGTGGCGCTTCACCTCATTCGGCCCTGATATGTACGGCTTGTTCGGTTGCATTCCGCTTACTTTCGCCCGGTTGGTTCCGTTCCCCGGTCGCAGGCTTTGCTGACCTGGGTTGTCCATTGGTCACCACAGTCGATCGTGGCGCCCTAGGCAGCCGTCCTCCTCTTCTGGTTTGGTCCCGTTCTTCCGGTTTTTCCTGAACCCATTGGCCCGATTGTCGGCACTCTTGGCTGCCAACTTGAACAGACATTCTGTTCAGGGCCTGCTGACGACCGCCCGCTCGTACCGAGGCGCTCACCGATTCCTGCTCTTACCTGCGGTTTTGCCCTGCTGACAGGCAGGCTCATGGCCGAAAGTGACCATTTCCCCTAGATGTCCCGCCGGCTCACATGCCATGTTGGCGCAATGATCACGGCGCGGCAGGTGCGCCGTGGGTGACCCCCACGGCTTTTTGACCAAGCACAGGCGCGTCCCCGCACACAGGCCGGTAGCCTCCCGGGTCCGCGACTGGCAGGAACTTTACGAGCCGTTTTCTCGCAAGGAGGCTGCCACTCAGGCCTCGCGCTGCATGTCTTGCGGGATCCCCTATTGCCACGCCGCCTGCCCTTTGGCCAACCTCATCTCTGACTGGAACGACCTCGCCTTCAAGGGTCACTGGCGCGACGCTTCCGAGCGCCTCCACGCCACCAACAACTTCCCGGAACTGACCGGGCGACTTTGCCCGGCCCCTTGCGAGGCCGCCTGCGTCCTCAACATAAATGACGAGCCGGTGACCAATGCCGTCGTTGAGAAGCAGGTCGCCGAAGTGGCCTGGTCGGAGGGTTGGGTCGTACCCAAGCCCCCGAGCTCGCTGACGGGCAAGAAGGTGGCCGTCGTCGGGTCCGGCCCCGCCGGCCTGGCCGCCGCGCAGCAGTTGGCCCGGGCTGGGCACGGGGTTACGGTCTTCGAGCGTGCTGGGCGCGCGGGCGGCCTCCTGCGTTACGGGATCCCCGACTTCAAACTGGAAAAATGGGTCCTCGAACGGCGCCTGGCCCAGTTGCGGGCAGAGGGGGTCTCATTTCGCTGCGGGGTCGAAGTGGGCGTGGACATCCTCGCCGGTGAACTTTTCGGAGATCCCGGGAGGATGGACGCACTCGTTTTGGCCGGAGGGGCCACCGTGCCCCGAGACCTCGCCGCGCCGGGCCGCGAGCTCGCCGGCGTCCACCAGGCCATGACTTATCTGTCGCTGGCCAACCGTGTGCAAGAAGGCGACGCGGTCCTTACCGACGAGCTCACGGCTGCCGGTAAAGGCGTCGTGGTCGTCGGCGGCGGCGACACCGGCGCCGACTGCGTGGGCACAGCAGTCCGCCAGGGCGCCCGTTCGGTCCAGCAACTCGAGATCATGCCCCCTCCCCCAGCGGAGCACGACCCGGCCCTCCCCTGGCTTGGCTGGCCCCAGGCGCTGCGCACCGCGGCCGCCCACAACGAAGGCGTCGAACGTACCTGGTCCGTGTCGACCCAACGGTTCCTAGACGACGGCCGGGGCCGGCTGACGGGGCTCGAAGTGGCGGATGTAACAATGACGCTCGTCGATGGCCGGCCCACTTTTTCCCTTATCGAGGGCACAGAACGGGTGCTTGCCGCCGACCTGGCGCTGCTGGCTCTGGGATTCAGCGGGCCCGAGCGCTCGCCCATGCTCTCGCAGCTGGGTGTGCCGCTGGATGCCCGGGGCAATGTCGCTCGGGACGAGCAATGGGCCACCCCCGTCCCCGGCGTCTTCGCCTGTGGGGACATGGCGCGAGGCCAGAGCCTAGTGGCATGGGCCATATCCGAAGGACGCAGCATTGCCGCTTCCGTGGACCGCTGGCTGATGGGCGAGACGCTCTTGCCGTCACCTCTCGGCAGGTAGGCGGGCGGAGTAGATCGAGTAACCGTCCACATAGCGGGCAACGGCCGTCGCGATGACGGTGGCAGCCATCATCGGGACCGTGAGGGGAAAGCCACTGCGCGTCAGTTCGAGCACGAGGGCCAGCCCCGCGAGCGGCGCCTGCATCGACGCCCCGATCATGGCCGCCGCCCCCACCATGGCGAAAGCCCCGGCCGGCGAGCCTGGCCATAGGTGCGACCAGACCGTGCCCATGAAAGCTCCCACCAGAGCGCCAGTGGCCAACGTGGGGGTGAACAGGCCGCCGGCAGCGCCACTCCTCAGGCACAACGCAGTCATCAGAGGCTTCAGCATGAACAGGGCGAGGAGGAGGACGAGTGTCCCTTTGCCGAGGAAGACGTCGTGGACTATGTCCTTCCCGTTGCCGAAGAGTTGGGGGTATTGGAGGCCGACGAGCCCGAGGACGACGAAGGCGCCCACCATCGTGGGAACTATTGCCGGCCCCGCGCTGCGGTGGTAGGAGACCCAACCGATCAGCCGGATGTAGCCCGAAGCCAGCGCCCCCACGATCGGCCCCACCACCAGGGCCCACACCATGATCGTGGCCGTGAAATGGTACGCCGGGATGTCGATGTACGTGGCGTGAGAGGGAAGGTACGACCACGCCGTCAGGGTGGCGATGAACGAGCAGGCGACGGCGGGAAGCACGGCGGGGAGCAGGGTCGTCCCGAGCAGTACCTCGATAGTGAAGAACGCCCCTCCGAGGGGCACATTGTAAACCGCGGCCAACCCGGCTCCGGCGCCGCACGCCACCAGCAACCTGCGTTGTCCTTGTGTGAGGCCGAACCAGCCCGAAACCACGCTGCCCGAGGCCGCCCCCATCAGTTTCGGCGCCTGTTCCTGGCCGATCGAAGCCCCCATCCCGATGACAACCTCCGAAATGACGCTGGTACCAAAGCAGCGACGCAACGAAAGGCGGGCATCACCCCGCCAAATGGCGTCGTCTACCTCCGATTTCTCGCCCTTGGTGTAGCGGCGCAACAGGTACCAAGCCGCGCCGCCCACCACTCCGGCGACCGCCAGCGCGCCGACACGGCGCAGGTCGCTCCCTCTTTCCACCGCCTGTTCGAACGCGCCCGAGCTGTAATTGAATGCCAGGTGCTGCACGCCGAACAGCAGCCACATCATCAAGTCCCCGAGAAGCCCAGTGGCCACGCCGGTCAGCACCAGCGCCAGCCAGAAGGGTGCGTCGAGAGCGGCGTCGTCATCGCCTGTCGCGTTCGGCTGCTCAGTGGCACCCCGCCCTGAAGGCATCCGCCGCTTGAGCAGCGGCACCGGCACGCGTCGGCGCTCGCCCTGGGGCCGTGCCGGCTCGTCGCCCCGGCGGCGTGCCGCTTCGCCGCCAGAGCCGTCAGCCGTGGGCTGGACGGGCGGGCCCGGGCTCACGAACGGGGCCTAGTCCAACGGGCGCAAAGCGCTCGCTTCCCCGTAGACCACAAGCGTGTCGCCCGGCTCGAGCCGCAGCTGTTGAGCCGGGTTGGCGACCAATTGCCCGCTCTGGCGGCGCAGGAGCAGCGGGACGGCAGGACCGCTCAGTTCCTGCAGGCTGCAGCCAACCAACGGTGAAGCGGCATCGATGACGAGCTCTTCGAGCCGGAGGTCGGGTTGCCCGGCTCGGGCGATGTCGAAGAAATCCACGACGTGCGGCCGGATGGCCAGGTTCGCCATCCGCCGGCCACTGGTCACGTACGGGGACACGACCTGGTTGGCGCCCGCTCGGTACAGCCGGTCGGCACTGCGGTCGTGCGCAGCCCGGGCCACGATGAGCAGGTCCGGGCGCAGCGAACGAGCGACCACGGTTATGTAAACGTTCTCCGCGTCCGAGTCCACGGCGCAGATCAGCCCACGGGCCCTTTCGATACCAGCCAGGCGGAGCACCTGCTCGTCCGAGGGTGTACCGAGCAGGTAGCGCACCCCGTCACGGTCCATGTCGGCCTGGAGTTCGGTTTTGGAGTCGACGACGACGAACGGCAGAGCCTCGGCCTCAAGTTCCCGGGCGACGGACCGACCGACGCGGCCGTACGCGCAGACGATGAAGTGCTCGCTCAAGTGGTCGATGCGACGTTGCATGCGGCGGCTCCGAGAGAAACGGCTGACCCGTCCCTCCACTATGGCAGTCGCGGCGAGCCCGAGGATCGTCGCAAACAGGCCGACTCCAAGGACCGCCAGGCCGGCAGTGAACAGCAGGGTGCCTGTCGGGAGGCCTTTGGCTGTGCCGAACCCCACCGTCGTCAGGGTCAACAGCGTCATCCCCACCGCCGGCCCGGGGCCGTAGCCGAAAGCAAGGTAGCCGCTGATCCCAACGACGAGGAGTACGGTCATCCCCGTCGCCGCCATCGCCACCCCGCGATTGGCAACACGGATGTGGCGCATCGTGCGAGCGTACCCCGACCGTGGAACTGCGGCCCACCCGGCGCTGATTGTTCGCCATGGCTCTCCTGGCTCGCCCGCACTGTGGGCCCACCTCAGGGTCGCCCGACAAGCCCGGGACTCCCGTCCGCGCACGCGCCGGTCACTGAACAGGTACCAGTCGTGGATGCCGGCGCGCGTGCCCGCGAGGGAGCAGACTGGGGGCCGTGACATCATGGGTACGAGTACAGGCACCGGTGCGGGTGTTGGATGCCGGCGGCTGGTCAGACACCTGGTTCGCGCGCCATGGGGCTGTATGCCACCTTGCTGTGGGACCAGGGGCGGAAGCCTTCGCTCGCCTGTCACCCATCAGCCCGGGCTGTGAGGAAAGTGGCTCGGGCGAGGTGCAACTCCGGGTAGCTGACTTCGGTGACCACTACGGTTTTCGCCTCGACCGGCCACCGGGGCGTCACCCCCTCCTGGAGGCGACCATACGCCGCTGGGCACCTCCGGGGCGTTCGCTCGAGATCGCCACGACGTCAGCAGTGCCTGCCGGTTCGAGCCTCGGAACCTCTGCGTCGGTCGTCGTCGCCCTGATCGCCGCACTCCAGGAGTTGACCGGTCCGTCCGCCGTCACGGGCCCCGACGGCCTGGCCCATGGCGCCCACGAAGTGGAAACTGTGGACCTCGGGCGCCAGAGCGGCGTTCAGGACCAGGTCGCCGCTGCCTATGGCGGGGCCAACCTGGTGCGCATTGCTCCGTACCCCTCTTTCGACGTGCAGCCCCTGCAGCTGGCGCCCGATGTCTTCGACGCCCTCGCCCGGCGCGTTATAACCGTGTACCTGGGTGCCTTCCACGACTCCAGCGCGGTGCACGACACCGTAATCAAACACCTGGCCGGCAACGAAGCGGAAGCGGACAGGCTCCTGACGCCGCTGCGCGACAGCGCAGCCCGCGCCGCCATCGCCTTGGCCGAGGGCGACCTGAGCGCGTATGGCGAAGCCATGATCGCCAATACCGAAGCACAGGCGGCCCTTCACCCGACCCTGGTCAATCCGCTGGCCCGGCACACGATCGCCATTGCCGACCGCTGTGGGGCTCTTGGCTGGAAGGTCAATGGTGCGGGAGGCACCGGCGGCACCGTCAGCCTGATCGCCCCCGACGACCCGGACCGGCTCCTGAAGGAGCTTGAGCTTGTCGCCCAACTGCAGGTGCTCCCCCTCCAGCCTGCGCGACAAGGTGCCCAGGTGGTGGACCGGAGCTGAAGAGCGGGGCAAGCCCTCACTCGGTAACGCTTGGCACATGGTTCTGAGGCGGCCACCGTAGCTTCACCTAACGGCCGGCAGTTGCGCCGTCAGGCCGTCCCGCTGGTTGTTGCGCCTGCCGTCGTCGTCGTTACCGTCGTGGTGGGCTTCGTCGTGGTGCTGGTGGTCGTGGTGGGCGCCGTCGTCGTGGTGGTGGGCTTCGTGGTGGTGCTGGTGGTCGTGGTGGGCGCCGTCGTGGTGGTCGTGGGCTTCGTGGTGGTGCTGGTGGTCGTGGTGGGCGCCGTCGTGGTGGTCGTGGGCGCCGTCGTGGTGGTCGTGGGCGCCGTCGTGGTGGTCGGCGCCGTCGTGGTGGTGGGCGCCGGGGTGGTCGGACGGGTCGTTGCGGGAAGAGAAGGCGGCGGGGCCGTCACCGGCACTGTTGTCGTGGTCGGCACTGTTGTCGTGGCCGGCACTGTTGTCGTGGCCGGCACTGTTGTCGTGGTCCGCACTGTTGTCGTGGTCGGCACCGTTGTCGTGGTCGGCACTGTTGTCGTGGTCCGCACTGTTGTCGTGGTCCGCACTGTTGTCGTGGTCCGCACTGTTGTCGTGGTCGGCACTGTCGTGGTCGTGACCACAGTCGTGATGGCCGGCACTGTCGTCGTAGTTGGCGAGGCTGTCGGCGTCATCGCGACAGGCGTTACGGTCCCGGCAGCCCGTGAGGCCGTGGCCTTACGGCGCCTCCTCCCGTGCGACTTGCCTTGCTCCTTCGTTGTGGCCGGTCCTGTCGTAGGCAGCCCTGTCGTTGTCGGTTTCGTTATGGCCGGTCCTGTCGTAGGCGGCCCTGTTGTGGTGGGCGTGCTATCTGCGGGCCGCGTCGTCAAGGAAGCCGTCGTGGACGTCGCCCTCGAAACCGGAGTGTTTGCGGTGCGCCTCTTTACCGGCGCGCGCATCGTCGTGGGCGCCTCGGTCCGTAACAGCTCCTCGCCGGCCCGACCCTTTTCAGAGGTGCGGCCCTTCGTGGGACTGCGGCTCGTCCCCGGCGTGCGACGCTTGTGGGAGGTCCGGCTCGTGTGTGGGGCCCCGACCTTGGGACGGTCCCGGACCGTGGGCATCGCCAACGTGGTAGCCGTGGTTAGCACCGAGTTCGGGGGCGGAGTCGTCGACGACACCTCATCGGTGGCAACGACGCGCTTGGACCTTCCGGCCCGCGGGTTCTGACGATTATGCCCTTTGGCGCGCCCCGAGAGCGCCGGCCGGCCGGTCGTCGTGGTCATCGGAAGCAGCGATGTTGCAGTGCGGTCCCCCGGGGCTGACGAAGAGAACGACGGGAACGGCATGCTCGTCCCAAGAGCGAGGGCGAGCGTCACGAACGCGCTCGTAAGTGAGTCGATGGTTCTAATCCCCTTGACCCGGTTGTGTGCGACGTCGGCCATGAAACTCTTTGCCACCCGGTCGAACTCCTCGATTCGCCCCTTGGCCCGCTGCTGTTGCGACGAACCGAGCAAAGGCTCGAGCCCCGCCAACAGTTCGCGGCCTGGCTGGCGGGCGATGCTGGAATTGCCGATACCGGCGACAACTACCGACGCCAACGACTGCGCTGCAACCATGGCCCTTTCCGCCTCAAAGCCATGATGGCCGGGCCCGCCGGAGACTCCATCCGACGCGGCCACAATTGGAGGGCCCGTGTGCGAGCCCGCCACGGCAACAGCGACAGAGAACGCAGAACCGAGGAGGAGCAGTACCCCTGCGAGGACAGCCACGGGGACGGCGGCACGGCCCCGACCGCCCCGAAGCTTCATGCGAACCTTCTTGCAGTCGGGTGGTCCGCACCATCATGACGCACGATCGTTGCGGCGCGATTGGCCCTTGCGTAAAGGCCCGTCGCTGCCAGACTGCCGTCCACTCTGCACACCCCTCGGTTGTGCTCCGCTACATAGTGGTCCCTGGCATCGTCGGCAAGCCAGCTACAAACTTGAGTCACCACACCGAGCCGCGAACACCAGGCAAAACCCGCCGCAGCGGAACCGACAGCGCGCTATTGCGCACCTCGGCTCGTCGCAGGTGTGATGCGCTCGGCGCTGAACGCCCGTCGCCGGGAAAGCTTGCATAACGGCGCCATCAGAGCCATAATCGGCCCAAAAGCAGCGTCCTCCGGTTTGCCGCTTGGCTTCGCACCGACCGGGCCCTGGGCGGCGGGAGCCTCATCGAGGGTGATCTGCCAAGGGAGGCGCCAATGCGTGTAACCGGGTTCGTGAAGTTAGCGGCGGTTTCCTCAGTCGCCACCTGCACCCTGTTCATCGGGCTCGGTGGTGTCTCGAGTGCCGGCGACCACGCTCTGGGACCGGCTCCGGCGCTGGCAGTACTTGCAGATGGGAAGCTCGCGATCGTAAAGGGCGGCATGCCCACCTCGATAGCCCCGGTCGCGACGACCGGCACAACCAAACCCATGGCCGTAACGGGCTTCCAGTGGTCCGCCGACGGGCGGTACCTGGGATGGCAACAGATGGACGAGAGCACGGGCAAGGGCAGAGCAGGCTGGTACGACACCCTCACCCATCGCCGCACCACGTGGTCGTCCGCCTTCCAGTTCGCCGAGGGCTGGTCGGTCAACAGATCGGGGGTGGCGTCCCTCGTTGCCGGAGAAAACCTCAATTCGCCGGCAACGCTCACGGAATACGGCATTGACGGTGTAGTGACCCACCGCTCGGTCCATGTGCAGACGAGCGACAGTGTGGCCGGGTACTCAGGCGGGTTCGTGATAGGGCCCGACATCGTGTCCGGCACGCGGCTATGGCGTGTCAGCCTGAGCGGGAACGTGACCACGTTGCAGCAATTGCCAAAGCCGGCTGCCAACGGCCCACCCTATGAAACGACGGCAATCTCGCCTGACGGAAGGATCTTCGCTGCCGAACTCGGAGACCACACCGATGGCTGCGGGGTCGGACCGGCTTCGCACATCTTCATAGTCAACGAGGCCACTGGCACAGTTACGCAGGCTCGCCTGCCTGCAGGCCCGCGCTGGCGGGTGCTCTCGTTTGTCTTCGACCCGCGGGACACGCTCGACGCAACGCTGGCAGACTGCACCTCTCACGCCAAGATGTCAACCACAGTTCTTTCCATTTCTCCGTCGGGCGCCGTGACGGCCCAGCAGCAGGGGGCCCTGGTGGCGACCACTGAGGATGGCACCCTCGCCTACCAGGCGGGGGGAGCGCAGATAGCGGGGACAGAAGCCGCCTACGTGCAGGAAGTGGCGTTCGGGCCGCTGACCGTGAACGGCCGCCCTGTCCCAGGCGCCGTGGCAGCCGCCACGGCCTCATGGGCACCGTGAAGGGCCAACAGTCCTCATAACGCCACCACGGCTCTTGCTCGACCGAGAACGCCCGGCCAGGGCCAACAATCACTTCGGGCCTGATCCGGTGTGCGGTCCCACAACCTGACCTGGAAGCGCCCTCCGGATAGAAAGGGCCGGTGCTTGGCGGCAAATGAACATTTCCGCGCCGTTTTCCGCTGGCGGCTACAGCCCGTGGAGAAGGTCCCCCAACGCGCCAAGGGCGGAACAGTAAACGGCGACTGGCCCGCCTGACCGGTCCCCTATTCGCTCAGAGCCACACGTTCCAACAGTTCATGCTGATGTTCGAGGTCTATTAGCGCGGGTTTGCGACAATGAACGACCCGCGACGGCAACGACGGTTGCGAGACTTCAGGCCGCCCGTCTGCAACGTCCTCAGGGCCAGATGTCAGCGCCCAGTCCACAACGAATGTGGTCTCGAACATGTGCGCTCCTCTCTAACGAGCGGATCTTACCCACCACTGAGCGTTGTCAAACAGCCTCACTCAGTGGTCGTAACCGATCGAGCCACCAACCCGACAGCTCTCCGGGGTGGCCAGGAGGCGCGCGGCATACTGGCCAGGTGGGAGCAGTAGGGAAAAGAAGGCGGGGCTGGGCATCCCGGCTGCTGGCCCTCATCGCCCTTCCCTGTACCGTGGGGCTCGCCGGGTGCGGGACAACGACCAGCCCGGCGCGCTCGGCTGTGGACGCCTCGCTCGCCCGCACGGAAGCGGCCGGCTCGGCGCGTTTTGTGACGATCAATACCGTGGTCGGGTCGGCTACCTCCACGACGATCGGGTGGGTCGACTTCACCCGGTCCCAGCTGCGCCTGGTCCGTTATGACGGCCTCCCCTCCTCAGTCACAGCGCAGTACGAGGTCCGCCAGCTGGGGCATACGCTCTATCACAGGTTCATCCTGGTGCCGACCAAGCTTGCCAGCCCCGGCGGCGTCGTTGGCTACCTTGGCCTGTCCCGCTGGGACGTCCAGCACACGGACCAGCCCGTCACCGCATCCATCGTCCCCCTAGGTTGGTTCTCTGGCGCCGACCGCGTCACCGTCATCGGCCGCGCAACGGTGTCAGGCACCGGCACCATGGAGTACCGCGTTCGGGTGCCAGGCTCGACGTTCTCGCGTGCGCACCTCGAACCGTTCTACCTGTACCTATGGCTCGACCACGAAGGCCGCATACGGCGTGCCTCGTGCAGCGAGGTGGAAACCGGCCTCAACGGGCGGCGCGGCCCTCTGCAGCTCACTATTTCGACGACACTTTCCGACTTCGGCGCACCCGGCCATGTACAAGCCCCACCTCACGCGCCAACCCCCCGTTCCTGACGCCTGCCACTCAGCATTTCACCGCGCGGGCACATGTGGACCTGAACCGGCTCTTGTCGCATGCCCCGCTCGCTTTACCCGCCGATCCCCATACCCTTGGCTGCGTGCCTCGGCCGGCGCCGGAAGACTTCTCGGTACCGCGTGGGCGACATACCGTGCGCCGCCCGGAACCGTCGTGTCATGTAGTTGCTGTCGGACCATCCGGCGCTTGAGCTGATCTGGCTCATGGACATGGTGCCTTCGATCAACAGTTGAGCAGTGAGCTCAAGACGGTGCCGCTCCAAATAGTGGAGCGGGCTGATGCCCAGTTCACGCGTGAACAACCGGCAGAGGTACGAGGCTGACACGTGAACGCCTTCGGCAAGCTCGGGGAGCGACCACGCATGCCCGGGCGCAGTATCCAGCAACTCGGTCGCAGCGATCACAGCGGGGTGGGCGGTTGCGACGCTTTGGCCTGGTTTCAGGAACGTGAACGCCGGGGCCAGTGCGTCGAGGACGACGAGCAGCTGCCCGAGGCGGGTCAGGCTGCGGTCGTCGCGCCGCGAGGGCTGGGTGAGCTCGATGAGGTACGGCTCGATCGCCGCGATATCGACCGGCGGCACTCCCTGCAAATCCTTCCGCCTCCCGTCATCACCCGGGCCGAGCTGTCTGGTCCTTGTGACCGGCACCCCCGCCGTTGGCGTCCTGGCAGACCTGAAGGCGGCCAGTACCGGATGGCTGCCCAAAGCAGTGAGCTCGGTTGCAAGCGTCTTGTACGGGATGTACAAGTTCCAGATCTCGAAGTCGTAGGGGTCGTCGTAGGCGTGCCACTCACCGGGGCGGACGAACAGCACAGAGCCGGTGGTTATCGGGCATGACCCTGAGCGCATGCGGTGGACCGCTCCGCCTGACTTCACGAGGACGATCTCCATGAACTCGTGGACATGAACGGGTTGCGACGTGTCGTGCCTCCACAGTTCTGCACCTGCGACCGCGTTGTGCTCGAACAGGATCAAGCGCTCCCGGCCACTCGCCCACCGCGATGTTGAATCCGGGTTCATAAGCACGTCGACGGCTTCGGGCACAATAGGGAGTGTAGTCCCCGATGTCAAGATCGCCCCTTGCATCGCCTGAGTGTTCTCGACGCTGGCGGCGCACCCAAGCCCCGTACCAGCATACCAACAGGCATAGGAAGGTTCAGCGCCCGGAAGTGATCAAGATAGTCCCAGTGATGGTCATCCCAGTGCTAGACGGCCGGCCCCTTTACGAGAGAACATTAGGCCGAGACGCGATTGAGGGGCACCCCGGTCGAGCGGGGAACAAGCGCGGCTCGACGGGCACCAATTTGAAAAGTCCCAGCCTTTCCAACGTTCATGAGCAGCCTTCAACCTCCGACGCCTTTGACCGTGACTAACCGCTCGCCGGCCAGTAACGCGGCGAGCACGCCTACTGCTGGCGGGCGCGTCACGGCCACGTCTCACCGGCGCGCCCCCCTCGGGGCGCAACGCGCCCGGCGGTGGCGGCCCCGCGGCCGCTACCGCCCGGTGCTGGCTATTCTCCTGCTCCCGAGCCTGCTCTTGATCGGTGTGTTCAGCTACTACCCCGCTGTCCGGAGCCTCATCGGGGGCTTCTACACCTGGAACGGTTTCTCCCCGCCCACCTATGCAGGCCTGTCGCAGTTCAAGCAGTACATCCAGTCCCCGACCTTCGACCCCGAAGTCACCCATGTGGCCATACTCGTCGTGGGCAGCATCGCCATAACCCTCGTATCCCAATTCACAGCGGCCGAGATAGTCACCCATCTGCCGCGTAGGACGGGCCGGGTCGTAAAGTACGTCCTCGTCCTGCCCATCGTGTTCCCACCACTGGTGCTGATCGAGGTCTGGGACTACCTGCTCGAACCGGGCACCGGCCTGATCGACCGCGCCGCTTCAGACGTCGGGCTGCCCCACCCGGCCTGGCTGAGTGACCCCCATACCGCCCTGATCGGCATCTTGCTCATTGGTTTCCCGTGGATCTCGAACCTCGGGTTTTTGATCTTCCTGGGAGGCTTGCAGAACCTCCCGAAAGACATAACCGATGCCGCCAAGGTAGACGGGACCAGTTGGATAGAACGCACCTTCCACATCGATATCCCGTTGCTGGTCCCCCAATTCCGTATCGTCGTCATCCTCTCGGGTATCTACGCGGTGCAGAACTTCATCCCCATCCTGCTACTCACCAACGGTGGCCCGGGCACAGCAACGCTCGTCCCAGGCCTCGACATGTACCAGTCAGCTTTCCAGAACGACCAGTACGGCTACGGGATGGCGATCGGCACGCTCCTTTTCGGCGCCATGCTCGTCTTCACCCTGGTCGCCATGCGGGCCCTCCGCCCCCGGACCCGTTAGCAAAAGACAAATCAACCAATACACACACGAAGGGAGAACACGAATGTTCCGTATTCCTAAGCGAGCCTGGCTCGCGTTGACGACATCCGTCGCCGTAGCCGGTTTTGGCCTTTCCGTGGGCGCTGGCGTAGGACCGGCTGCTGCTTCGTCGTCGACGGTCATAAAAGCCGCCCTCCCGCCGAGCACAGGCCCCATCACCGCCTCTGACAATGCCGGCCTGGCGCAAGTGACGGCTCAGTACGAAAAGGCCCACCCGGGCGTCACCGTCCAGTGGTTGCCCACCAACACGTCGAGCATCACCGCGGCGAACGCAACAGTGGAGAGCGAGGCCTCCGGCGGCGCCGCCCCCGACCTGGTCTGGGAGCAGTACGGGCCCGTGACGTCGGGCTCGATCCCGGCTGGCATATTGCAGAACATCAAGCCGTACCTGGAGAAACCGAACCCATACGTGCCGGGCAACAAGAGTTGGCTGTCGCTGTTCCCGGCGTCGGTCGTCCCGTACATGACTTCGCCCAACGGCGACATCGACATCATCTTGGGGTCCGCGGTGGAGACCGGCATGTTCTACAACAAGGCGCTGTTCGCCAAGGCGGGGATCACCTCGGCCCCTGCCACCTGGGCCCAGTTCATGGCCGCCCTGGCCAAGCTCAAGGCCGCCGGGGTCCAGCCCTTCATCTTCGCTGACGGCGGGCTCTGCAACCCGTCGTGGTACGAGCGCTTGGCCACTTCGTCGCTCCTGGCTGACCAGGTTTCGAAGTTCGACGTCAACAAGGCGCAGGTGACGACCGGCCTCGACGTCGCCGTGGGCATCAAGAAGGGCATCATCAGCATGAGCAACCCCCGCTACGCAGAGGTGTGGAAGCTGCTCGGCCAACTTGCTCCTTACTCTTACTCGGGCGCCGCCACCTACGATGCCTGCTCCAGCGAGACGACGACGACGCCCCCCCTTGACTCGCAGGCCCTTCTTTCAACCGGCAAGGTAGCCATCGTCTGGGGTGGCAGCTGGTACATCCCCAACCTCAACTCCATCGGTTTCTCCGGCAAGTACGGCGTCTTCCCCGAGCCGACGATCACCTCCGCCACGACCGCCTACGCGCTCAACACAATCACCCGCGGTGTCATCGGCGGCCCCAACGGCAACGGCCAGTGGGGAGTCACTTCGCAGAAGGCCGACAGCAGCATGACCCCGGCCAAGACGGCGGTCGTCATGGACTTCCTGGCGTGGCTGTTCAAGCCGGCCAACCTCGGCTACTGGATCAACCAAAGCCAGAAGGGCGGCGAGATACCCATCGAGGTCGGCGCGCCGACCCTCAACCTGCCCGGCCTGACGAGCCTTATCCCGGCGGGCAAGGTCCCCACGGTCATCGACGTGGTCCTCGACGACGTGCTCACGACGGCGGCGACCACATCGGGATTGCGGCTGGTTCAGGAGTACATGGACGGGTCTTTGTCGTACTCGGCCTTCGCGTCGCAGTGGCAATCGCTGCTTACGACAGCGGCGGCCGCTTGGGCGGCCCAGAACCACGTCAACCTCAACAGCTACTAAGACAGCGGGCTGAACAGGTATGAGCAAGGCGCCTTTCGCCGTCCAGCCTGAGGCCCACCGGTCGCTCCCCCCCGGCCGGTGGGCCGGCCCGCGCCGACGGCGCGCCGCCTATGGAGCGCTTACCGTCGTGGCGGGGGCGTTCATCGTCCTGATGACGTACTTCCCCCTGATCTTCGTGGCCTCCAACTCGCTCAAGACCGGCGGCAACATCTTCACCAACGGGGTCTTCGCCCTGTTCAACCAGTTCGACTTCCACAACTATGCGGTGGCTTGGACCGGCGTCGACCAGCCCCTGCTCAACACCATCATCGTTGGCGCTGTCTCCATCGTGATCGGCGTACTGGCCGCGGCCCTGGGAGCCTACGCCTTCTCTCAGCTCCACTTCCGGGGCAAGTCCCTCCTGTTCATGGCCTACATCGGCCTTCTGTTCATACCGTGGACCCTCACCTTGATCCCCCTGTTCCGGATCGTGCAGCAGTTCCACATGTTCAACACCTGGTGGGCCCTGATCCTGCCTTACTCCGCAACGGCGCAGCCGCTCCTGGTCCTCATCTTCCGTGGCTTTTTCGACCAGATACCTGACGAACTGCTGCAGAGCGCCCGCGTGGACGGTTGCTCAGAACGCCAGGTCCTGAGGCGGATCGTCGCACCCCTGACACGGCCCATCCTGTTCACGGGGGCAATCCTGGTCACGATCAATGTCTGGGGCGACTACCTCTGGCCCACTATCGTGATCCAGGACCCGAACCGGCTCACCATCTCGGCCGGCATGATCCAGTTCGTCAACAGCTTCGGCGTGAACTTGAGCGAGGGCGGCGCTGTCTTCGCCGCTTACATAATTGTCACGGCGCCGATGTTCCTACTGGTCGGGCTGAGCATGCGGTACTTCGTCTCGGGCCTGACAGAAGGAGCGCTGAAACTGTGAGCACGGAGCACCTCATACCCAGTGAGTTGCGATGCGCCCACAAGGTCGCTCCCCTAGCTGTTGAGATCGACCGCCTGAGCTTCAGCTGGGTAGTGGAGGGCCCAGGCACTGGACGACGCCAGACGGCGTACCAGGTCGTTGTCTTTGACGCTGAGGCCGCGGTACCGCACGGCGCGGGCGCTCTGTGGGACAGCGGCCGCGTGCCGTCGGCGAGCTCAACCGATGTTGCCTACTCCGGTCCGCCACTGGCCGCCGCCTGCGCCTACGGTTGGAAGGTCCGGGTGTGGGACGAAGCCGGCGACCTCGGGCCGTGGAGCGACGCCACGACCTTTGAGACGGCGCTGGGTGGGGCTGACGCCTGGGACGCCTGCTGGATAGGGCTGGGACCGGGCAGGAGCCACTTCGACGTGCCATCAGGTGATGGGCCCGTCGATGCCGTAGAGCTGGCCATGAGGCCGGCGCCGTACTTGCGCCGGGCCTTCACGGTCCAGGGACAGATCTCCCGGGCGCGGCTGTACTCCACGGCACTTGGCATCCACGAACTGTCCATAAACGGCCGGCGCGTAAGCGAGGACGTACTCGCACCGGGGTGGACCGATTACAACCGGCGCTTTCTCTATCAGACATATGACGTGACCAGGTCACTGGTGGAGGGCGAGAACGTCGTCGGCGCCGTTGTCGCTGACGGTTGGGCCTGTGGCTTTTGTGGTTTCGACGCCAAGCACCGCGGTGCCCACTATGGCCGGTCCCCCCAGTTGTTGGCCCAACTGGTGATCCGCTTCGCGGACGGCGGCCAAGAGCGGCTGGGCACTGACGACCGCTGGCGGAGCTCTGTCGGTTCGGTGGCGTACGCCGACCTCCTGATGGGTGAGCGTAGGGAACCGGCCCAGGAGCCGGCGGGCTGGGACCGCCCTGGCTACGACGCATCACGGTGGCGGCCCGTGTCCTGCCGCCCGTTGGGGCACCAGCCCCTCGTCGCCGACCCGGGGCCCCCGGTACGAGTGACGGAGGAGCTCCCGGCCAAGAGCCTCACGCCACTGGGCAGTGGGAAGTTCATGGCCGACTTCGGCCAGAACCTCGCCGGCTGGGTACGGGTCACAGCAGACAGGCCCGCCGGCACGCTCATAGAAGTCCGTCATGGCGAAATGCTCAGCCCGGGCGGCACCCTCTATGTGAACAACCTCCGGACGGCACGCCAAAGGGACACCTACGTGGCCACAGGGGCGGCCGCGGAACTGGCGCCGCGCTTCACGTTCCATGGTTTCCGTTATGCCGAGATCTCAGGCCTGGGTGACGACCCTCGGCCCGGTGACATCACTGCCTGTGTGGTCCATTCCGATATACCGCTCACGGGGCACTTCGAGTGCTCGTCTGCCGATATCAACAGGCTTCACTCCAACATCGACTGGAGCCAGCGGGGTAACTTCATCAACATCCCGACCGACTGCCCGCAGCGCGACGAGCGCCTGGGCTGGCTCGGCGACGCTCAGGTCTTTGCCCGGACGGCGGCGTACAACCGGGACGTGGCGGCATTCTTTTCCAAATGGCTGGACGACGTGGCCGACGGACAGTTACCGTCGGGCGCCTTCCCTGACTTTGCCCCCCGGCTCGACCACCATTGGGCGGGTGCACCGGCGTGGGCGGACGCCGGCGTCATCGTGCCTTGGACGGCTTACAAGATGTACGGCGACAGGGCGGTCCTGGCGCGGAACTTTGAGCACATGGTGGCGTGGATGAACTTCCTGGCGGCGAACAACCCAACGCGGCTATGGACGTCAGGGCTGGGCAACAATTACGGCGATTGGCTGGCGCCGAAGAAAGACCTCACCCCCCCTGAGCTTCTTGCCACTGCCTATTGGGCTTACGACGCTTCCTTGATGGTTGAAATTTCTCAAGCAATCGGCCGCCCCGAAAAGGCCGGGGAATATGCGCAGCTGGCGCAGGAGATCCGGAAGGCATTCCAGCAGGCTTACGTCAACCACGACGGCAGCGTGGCGTCGGGCACCCAGACGGCCTACGTGCTCGCCCTGCACATGGGCCTCGTCCCCGAAGCCATGAGAACTGCCACCGCCCTTCACCTCGTCCAGGCCATCGCCGAGGAGGACTGGCACCTCACGACTGGTTTTGTGGGCGTTGGCTACCTCCTGCCGGTCCTCAGCTCAAATGGGTACTCCGACGTGGCCTACCGGCTCCTAGAGCAACGGACATTCCCGTCGTGGCTCTACTCCGTCGCCAGGGGTGCTACGACGATCTGGGAGCGGTGGGACGGCTGGACCGAGGAACGCGGGTTCCAGTCGCCACGGATGAACTCTTTCAACCATTACTCGCTGGGATCGGTCGGAGAGTGGCTGTACCGTTTCGTCCTCGGCATCGAACTGGCCCCGGGCGCGGCTGGCTTCGACCGCCTGGTCCTGAGGCCCCATCCCGGCGGCTCGCTCGCCTACGCACGCGGTTCGTTCGCGTCCGTACGGGGTGAGATAGTGAGCGAGTGGTCCCGCGACGGTACCCGTTTCAAGCTTGATGTAAAGCTGCCCCCCAATGTCGCTGCCAGTGTGCGTGTGCCCTCGGCAAGGCCGGAAGAGGTCATGGGGCCGGACTGTGCCGGGCCCGTGGCAATAGCCGATTACCCCGGCGCCATCGGCCAGAAGGAGGCCGTGTTCGAAGTCGGCTCGGGCCACTTCTCGTTCTCCGGGCCCGGGCTACCGCCGAGCGCGATGGTCTAGGCACCAGGCACCTCGCACCGAGCCTCACCGGGGCCCAGGCCAGCGCCCGGGGCTGACCACCGACGAGCTGGCCCGGGTCAAGGGGCCGGAACAGGGGAGCCGGGAGTCCCGCCAGGCAACGAGCTGCCGGTCCTGAAATCGGCGGTCACGTAACCCCGGGTGCTCCGCTTTGTCTGCGCCCTTCCTTGCCGATTGGACTTGAGTGACGTCGGGCATGGCCACGCGGGTGCGGTCGTGGCAAGACACGCGCCTGTGAAGGCGCGCCTCCCCGAAGGCGGCAGGGCCCCGTCACGGGCAATACGGCCTGGCCGGTGGGAATGGTGGCTGCAGGGCGTGATAGTCGTCTTCGTCGTCGCCTTCGGCGTGTCGACGTTCGTTTTGCACCGGGGCGCGAGCGGCTACAACACGATCTGGGACGGGTGGGTCTACGGCTTCGCCGAGACATTGCCACTCATCCCCGTCCTGCTGTGCGCGCGGCGCTCGTCAGTGCTACGGGGGGCGTGGCTGGCCTTGGCGCTGGGCATAGTGCTCAACACAGCGGGTGACCTCGTCTGGCTATATCACGACCAGAACCTCAACCCCATTCCGAGCCCAGCACCGAGCGACGCCCTTTACCTTCTGTCCTACGCCGCGTTCATCGTCGGCGTAGCCATCCTGACGCAATCGTCGTTCGGCCGGGTCCACGCCAGCGTGCGTCTTGACGGCGCCATAGCTGGTTTGGCCGCAACCGCTGTGGCTGGGATGATGTGGTTCGAGCCGCTCCTGCGAGCGAGCGGCCGCCCCTTGCAGGCGGCCGTCGATATGGCCTACCCGATCGGCGACCTCGTGCTGCTCGTGCTCCTGGGTGCCGGCCTAGCCCCGCAGCGCTACCGGCCCAACTGGCAAACTGCCCTCCTCATGGCTGGTGTGCTGTGGTTCGTCGTGGGCGACACGGTCTACCTTTACCAAGTCGAGGCCAAGACCTACCTGGCAGGAACGCCGCTCGACGAGACCTGGATCATCGGCATCTTCTTCATGGGCCTGGCCGCGTCGGTGCGTGACCGTCGCCGGTCTGGGGGCCCGCGGGCGTCGGTCAGCTCCCCGGCCACCGTCGCCGCCGTGCCGGTGGTGTCCGGGCTGGCGTCCCTTGGCGTCATGGTTGCCTCCCTGTTCCGCAGCGACCCGGTCCTAGTGCCGTTGATGGCCGCTCTCGCCCTTGGCCTGGTCATTGCCCGCATGTGGATGACGCTGCGCGAAGTGCGCGAATCGACGATGGCCAACTTCCGAGACGCGCGCACCGACTATCTGACTGGCCTCCCGAACCGCCGCGCCTTCCTTGAACGCCTGCAGTCAATGTTGCGCCACGAGGGCGTCTGCACGGGCGTCCTGTTGATCGACCTAGACGGCTTCAAGGAGGTCAATGACGCCCTTGGGCACGCCGCGGGCGACGAACTCCTCTGCGTAGTCGCCAAGCGGTTCGAGCACCGGTTGGGGCCTCGCGGGGCACTGGCACGGCTCGGAGGGGACGAGTACGCATGTGCCTGCGCCGCGGTTTGCGAAGAGGACTTGGTGGCCATCGCCCACGAGCTCTCACAGTCCCTGTCGGGCCCGTGCGTGCTCGACGGCATCAGCGTTCGCGTCGGCGCCAGCATCGGTGTGGCGGTGTCGCAGCCTGGCGACGCCGACGCCGACGAACTCTTGCGCAGTGCCGACGTCGCCATGTACGAAGCCAAAAGGGTGCAGTCTGACATATCGGTATACCGGGCCGAAGCCAACCCCAACAGTCGCGAACGCCTCGCTCTCCTCGATACCCTCCGGGACACCGTCGACCGGGAAGACTTGACACTGCACTACCAACCCACGTTGGACATGCGTACCGGGCAAGTCCGCGGTGTGGAAGCACTGGTGCGCTGGCAGCACCCCTCCCTCGGGCTGATGTACCCTGACGCGTTCATCCCCCTGGCCGAGCGTGCCGGGCTGATGCCCCAGATCACTCGCGCCGTGCTGGTTCAGGCTGTCCGCCAGGCAGCCAGCCTCGACGCCACGGGCAAGCGGCTCCACATGAGCGTGAACATCTCCCGCTACGACCTGGTTGACGAGGACCTCCCAGGCTATATCGATGACGTCCTCGCCCTTCACGGGTTCCCGCACGAGCGCCTGACCCTCGAGATCACCGAGTCGGCCATCGGCGATGACCCTGAACGTGCCGTGCGATGTGTGCGAGAGCTTCGGTCTCGCGGGCTACGAGTTTCGATCGATGACTTCGGGGTGGGTTACTCGTCGATGTCCCGGTTGCTCTGGCTGGCGGTCGACGAGCTCAAGGTCGACAAATCCTTTGTCGTGGAACTCCACAGGGACCCACGCGCCCAGGCCATCGTGCGGTCTGCCGTCCAGCTGGCCCGTGCGCTCGACCTCACTGTCGTGTCCGAGGGCATCGAAAGCGAGGAGGTCTTCCACTTACTCCAAAGGCTCGGCACCGACGTCGGGCAGGGTTATGCCATCGCTCGCCCGCTCACGCCTGCACAGCTCGACGAGTTCCTTGCTCAACCGGACCGTTCCTGGAGGCTGCTTCCTCACCTGGCAATCCCCGCGGGCAGCTGACCCACCAGAGCCCCACGCCACACCCCTGGCAGCGGTCATCACCTTGCAATTGTTGCACCGCCTCGGGCAACGATCTGGCCTCACGGTCCCTCCGGCGCCGTGGCGGCGGGAGGCAACACCCAGCCGAACCGGCGCTCGGTGGCGGTGCCGTCTGCGATGATGTTGTCTCTGCCCGTCGCCCTTCCAGCCCGACAACGATGCTGGCTCGACCGAAAGAGGTGGTCGTGTGGATCCGGTCTTGGTCGCCTTCGCTACGAGGAACGGGTCGACCGGGGAAGTGGCTGAGGCCCTGGCCGCGACCTTGCGCAAGGCTGGCTGGGCCACCGACCTGGCGCCGATCGCTGACCGTCCGTCTGTTTCGGGCCGGAGCCTGGTGATAGTCGGCGCACCCCTCTACAGCGGGCGGTGGATGCGCGCGGCCCGACGCTTTCTCAAGAACAACCGCTCGGCTCTCGGTCATACCAAGGTGGCCGTTTTCGGGATGGGGCCCTGCCAAGCCACCGAAGATGCCTTCGCACGCTCCAGAGCCCAGATCGAGCGGGCCCTCGCCAAGCTGGCCTGGCTCAACCCTGTGCGCACCGCCGTGTTCGGAGGTGCCGACCCACCTAAGAAGAACCCTCGCCGCGATGCCCGCGATTGGGGCGCCATCGAGAACTGGGGCATCGAACTGGCCGGCACCCTCGCAGCCCCCACCGACCACACGAGCTGACCGGCTCGGCGCGCTGGGGTCGCCCGGCTTCTCGGGCCAACCGACCGTGTCGCCCAGCCCGGTCGACGTCCGGCTGCGCCGGGATCGTCATCGTGCTCAACCCCGCCAGGCACAGCCCCGAGCCTCTCGGGCCACCCGTCGCGCCTCCTGAAGCGGGACCGGGCTCCGGGCGGCCGGGGTGGACGCCTCGAGGACCACGCGGACGGCGGTCTCCGGGCTGGTCCGCCATCCGCTGTGCGCGACGAGCGGCTGGGCACCCGTCCTGGTGCAGACCCAGAAGGCGACGCAGTGACCGTCCAGCTGCAGTGGCGCCACGGCTCCGCGCCGCAGTTCCGGCTGGTCACCGGCAGCCATGAGCGGGCGGCGGGTCACCCCCACCGTCGGCACGCCTGCGATGGCACCCAGGTGCACAGCAAGCCCGGCACCCCGCGGATGGTCAAGCCCGCTCGCGTCGACTAGTACGAGCGCCGGACGCACCTCGAGTCCCGCCAGAGCGGCGGCCAGGACCGGGCCCTCCCTTCTGGCCAAGAGCCCGGGCACGTACGGGGCGCGGGCACGGGCGGTCACCACATTCTGGGCGACGACGTCATCGGCCCGCCTCGGACAGCCAGGCAACGGCGCGCCTCTGAGATGGCGGTCCGTCCTGCGGGAGCCCCGGTCAGGGGCCTCGTCGCCCCGCCACGCGACGGCGGCTGCCCACGCCCGGTCGCCGCACCGGCCTGGGCCGGTGCCGCCGCGGGCGTACACGACGAAGCACCCACCGAAGACAGGCCTCTCCCCGGGCGGCAGCCAGGGATCGGTGGCCAACGCGCTCGCTGCTGCCACGCGGAGGCAACCCTGGAGCTCGATGAGCTCCTCGTCGCTCTGTGGCCATCCCCAGGGCTCGGCTGGCACACCTGGATCTTGGCTGACGGGCGCTAGTAGTTCCGCCCACCGGGCCCCGTTTTGAAATGGTCCGGTCGCAGTCCATCGCCCGTGAGCAAGAATCATCTCGTGACCGCAGCTGCGCAATGGGCCGAGGCGCTGGGGGAATGGGCCATCCCTGCGGAGATCCTCAATTCGGCCCCTGAACCACCCTGGGGCTTCCCAGTGGACCTCTTTGTCGACGTCGCTCGCCACGCGCTGGCTGAACCGCCAACCGCCACCCACCGCCGGGCCGCGGACGCCCTGCCGGACGGCGGGGTGCTCCTTGACGTTGGCTCGGGCGCTGGTGCGGCCAGCCTGCCGATCGCGGCGCGCGCCGGGCGGGTCATCGCCGTGGACCAAGACCGTCAGATGCTCGAAGCACTGGCTGAGCTGGCACCCGATCGGGCCTCCGTCGAACTGGTCGAAGGGCGCTGGCCGGATGTGGCAGACCTGGTCGGCGAGGTGGATGTCGCCGTCTGCGCGAACGTGGCCTACAACGTCGCCGACCTTGGCCCGTTCCTCGATGCATTGACTACCGCTGCTCGGCACCGGGTCGTGCTCGAGCTCAGTGCCGTTCACCCCCAGTCCTCGTTTTCACCGCTGTGGCAGCATTTCTGGGGTCTGTCGCGCCCGACGCGGCCCACGGTTGCAGACGCCTACGCCGTCGTCCGCGAGGTTACGGGTGCGACGCCCGGGTCCGAGCACTGGGCGCGGTCCCGGTCGTTCATGGGCGAGGGCGGCGCCCAGACCATCGCGTGGGGCCGACGCCGTCTGTGCCTCTCACCGGAGTTCGAAAACCAGGTTTCAGCCGCTCTGAACGAGCTACCGGAGCTCGCTCCCTCAGCCATGGCCACGTTATGGTGGCCAGGTCGCTCCCGAACCTCGCCGCACGCGTAGCTCAACAGAGGGCCTCCACCCCGGCGTCGCGGCATCGGGACAACCCGGATCGGTTCACCTGGTGATGCCCGGGTCACGGGCAATGGCGACGGCGACAGCTCGGGCGCCTGCCGCCGCGTGAAAGGAGTTCGACCCAGATGGCGGTGCCAAAGCCCCACTGGCCGAGCGGGATGGAGCTACGATCTGCCCGCAGTCGCTCGGGGCCGAGCCGGCCCCGCACAGGCGTCGCTAGGTGCGCGTCGCAGCGTTTGACAACGGTTAACCAAGCCGCTCAGGAGCGCCTGATCTGTCAGCCGCGCGGGACCGGCCAGCCAGTTATGATTCGACCGCTCGGGACGCGGCCCGCCTTGGCGAGCTGCACAAGTCTCCCGGAGCCGAGGAGGTAGCAATGAACGCCAAGTACTTGAGGGCCATCTCGGCCGGCACCTCGCTCCTTCTGCCGGTGGCGCTGCTCACGGCGAGCGGCCTGCACAGAGCCGCAGAGGCCTATCGCCGGTCGGGCTCCCCGACCCGCTCACCACTGCGAGCGTTCGGGCTGAGCCGATGAACCTCCACGAGCTGCGAACCCTTGTGTGGAAATCCAGCGTCGACGATTGGGAGCTGATCGAGTGCCTCGGCCCCGATGCCGGCCCGTCGTACCTCTCCGCGGTGATCGGTAGCGGGTCCAGCCTCGAAGGTGTCCAGTGCCAGTTGTACCGCGCCACATACCGGCCGAACATCAGCATCGGACTTGCCTGGGGGCTCAGCCACGAGGGCGAAGTGCGCGACTTTGAGCGGAACACTTTTCCCGACGAGCAGTGCTACCCGACAATCCTGGACCTGCTCTGGAACGGCTCGCTCGTCTATCGCTACGAGGGCTTGGCCGTCGATGGGGGAAGAGGTGCCCTCCCGTACCCCAACGCAACGTACGACACCACGACTGACCCGCACAATCCCGTCTTGCTGCAAGAGGAAGTTACAGAGGAGGAGGTCGGTGTATGGCGCATCGCCGCAGCCCTCAGGGGCGACGAGGGGGTGTTCGATCGCAAGTTGGATCAAGCGCACTTCGTCATCCTCCGGACCGCTAGCTGAGGGCAGGCCCCGGCGTCAGGGCCTGCCGGGCCCCAGACAGACAAGACGTACGACGATGGCCGTCCGAGCCTGTCGCGCCACGCGCGACTGCGCCGGTTGCCGCGCATATTCCTCGTTGGGGCGGGTCTCGGGTGATATCGCGCCAGCATTGCCGGCCTTTCACCCCGACGGCCTCCCGCTCAACGACCAGGACCGGCGACAAAGACCTTGTGCTCAGCCGGTTCTTTGTGGACAGCCAGGCACTACCGTGAACCAGGTGACGCTTCGTCCGCTTCCTCGTTCCTCCCCGGGCGCCCAAGGTGTCGACGCCGCCGGCGTGCTCGCCTTCCTCGACGCAGTCGAGTCCAACGGCTTGGACATGCATTCGCTCATGCTGGTGCGCCATGGCCATGTCGTGGCGGAAGGGTGGTGGGCACCTTATCGAGCCGACCGCGTCCACCTCGTGTACTCATTGTCGAAGAGCTTCACGTCCACGGCGGTAGGTATCGCCGAGGCCGAAGGGCTCCTTTCAATCGACGACCCGGTCGTGAGCTTCTTCCCCGACAAGGTCCCGGCGGGTGCCTCTTCCTACGTGACCGGCATGAAAGTACGGCACCTCCTGGCCATGGCGAGCGGGCACGCTGTGGACACCTGGCCGGTGGCGAACCGGGGCCCCGACGTCGTGCGCTCCTTTCTGTCCATCCCGCCGGACCAGGAGCCGGGCTCGCTCTTCTGCTACAACCAGGGCTGCACCTACACCCTGTCTGCCATGATCACCAGACTGACGGGCCAAAGGCTGGTCGATTACCTGCGGCCCCGGCTTTTCGACCCGCTCGGCATAGAACAGGCCCATTGGCGGCAGTCCGAAGAAGGTGTGGACCAGGGCTTCTCAGGGCTGCATGTCGTGACCGAGTCAATAGCCAAGCTCGGCCAATTGCACCTCCAGAACGGTCGGTGGGAAGGCGAACAGCTGGTGCCCGAGACCTATGCCACCGACGCGCACAGGAAGCAAGTCGACAACTCCCACCAGTCGGCCAACCCAGACTGGCAGCAAGGGTACGGTTACCAGTTCTGGGTCTGCCGTCATGGTGCATACCGGGGCGACGGGGCATTTGGCCAGTTCTGCGTGGTTGTGCCGGCTGCGGGTGCGGTTATCGCCTGCACGGCACAGGTCGTCGACATGCAGGCCGAGATCGATCTCTTCTGGGAGCACCTGCTTCCCGCCCTCTCCGGCGATGCACCGGTGGACCGCGCCACAGAGGCACGCTTGGCCGACCGCTTGGGCCACCTGTCGACCGCCGTCGTCCATGCCACACCCTGTCCACCTCGGCATGCGGTCACATTTGCCCGATCCGGAGAACCGCCGCTCTATATGGACGGTCTCGGCGCCGCGAGCGTGGAACCCACGGGCGATGGGACGCGGCTCACCCTCGTCATCGACGGCGTAGGCCACTCGTTCGACCTACGACCGGGATGCTGGAGCGAAGGTGAGCTGCCAGAAATCCAGTTCTCGTTACCGACGGTCGCCGTTGCCGGTGGTTGGGTGGGGCCCGATGAGTTCCGTGCCGACATCGTCTCGTTGTCCTCCCCCCACCGCCTGGGCTTGCAGGCAAGGGCCGGTGAAGAGCCGACCTTCAAGGCGGACTGGTACGCAGCACCGCTGTGAACGGCGCGGTGGCGTGCTGCTGGCGGGTGCCGGAGCGGCCGCGGCGTGGCACCCAAATCGATTGCGGCACGACGACGCGCCAGGCGAAGCAGCACGACGCACGTGGTCCTGTGTGCGAGGCTGGGCGGAGAAGCAACGATCCTCCTCGCAGGATCCGTACGCTTACGGTCGACCACACCAATGAAGGACGAGGAGGAGGCCATCATGGCGAACGTCGTCGTCGCCCTGACCATGTCCGTCGATGGGTTCGTCGCACACGAAGGCGACAGCGTCGGGCACCTCTTCGACTGGTACTCGCAGGGCTAAGCTCGGACCGGAACCTGTGCCCGAGCCATTTACACCGCCCGTAGGACGCCACCGCGCGGGGACGCACGGGGCTCAACAGACCTGGCCTTCGTTGAACGACGGCAGCTTGGTCAACAACCGCTATCGGTGCTGATGCCGGCACCCCTAACTGGACATATGGCCAAGCGGGGAAGGCCCTCAGCCGACGAACGACTCGACCTGCTTGACGAGCTTGTCCTCAATCTCTAAGTTCCATGCACTTTCTGCGACATCGATCACGAGGAACAGGTCAGAAATGAGGAGAGTCTCCAACGCCGCCACACCTAGGTGCTGTAACCATTTGCCGATACCGATCCGAACCGTGAAATCGTTGGGGTTGCCGGAGAGCACGATCGAAAGCGATCGGTCCGCATCCACAACTCCTCTGAGAAAGCCACCTTTCTTGGCCTGGACGACAATACCGTGCGTGCTCCGCGGCGAGGACTGGACCAAGAAACCGTCATTTCTCAGATAGTTCTCGATCTTCAGTTCCAAGTCGTTAAGGTTGCTCCCTCTGTTCTGAAAATGCATTACCTTCTCACCGATCGCCATGACGCCTCCTGACGCTGAGACAACGGGGAAGGGGGACCTCCTCCCCGACCCGGGACGGCCTACATCACGATCGTAGTCGCCCGTCACTTCCGCTCGGCGAAGCCACCGCGAGCGGGACTACTGCACTGATGTGACCGCAGCGGAGCCGGCGAGGACTGGCGCCCGGGCAGGAAGACGGAGCAGGCGACTCTCGTCGTAGCCCTCATCCCCCCACCAGCGTGGCGACGGGGCCGGGCCAGTCCGGGTTGACGAACTCGCCCCTGTTGTGGCGCTACCAACGCAGGCCCTGTAAACGACACTTCCGCCATCATTAGGGCAACCCCCTCCGACGTGGGCCACCGGGACCAACAATCCCTCGTGGCCCGTCGTCGGAGTACCAGGACCTCAGTACCTAAGAGGCAGCCACGAACAGGACCGCTGGAACACTGTCAACCCCAAGGCCGTCAATGTTGGAGCCACAACCGACGGGGCACATCACTGGGACACCTTGGAAAGTGCTCAGCACGCCCGCGGGCGCGCCAGTGCAGTAACCCAGGTTGGACCCAAGCGCGGTGCTGCTTGCATCAGCTTGTAACGAGCTGACATATACATCGCCCGGATAAACATCTGTACCAGCGGACACGTTCTCTGATAGGGCTACGTTCAATGAGCCAATTGGGTTGGGATCATTACCGCAGTCTCCCGGTGTGGTTGCGCAATCCGTGATCAACTGGTCGAGCGTGATACCATAGACGATTGTGCTCGGCAGCACGACATGCTGAAAGGCGAAGCTAAAGGTAGCGTTGAATGCTACGGGCCCGGTGGTGCCAGCCGGAACGGCAATATTGGCATTATCGGTAGCAACCAAGCCCCCGACAACACCACCTGTGCCCAGCTGGTAGATGCTGAACGTAATAGGCGTCGTAAATGCTGTCGGCCCAAAGTTCACCATCGTCACAGTCACAGTGCTAAGCGATGCACCAGCAGTGCCCTGGGCTAGGTTGACCGCGTTGCCGAATTCAGTAATCTGCGGCCCATTGAAGGCTTGGGAGTAAATCCCCTGAGGTGCTGTGGTGTTATAGAGGGCAATGACTTCCTTTAAGGGCCCCTGTGGGGATGCCGGTGGGTACTGACCCTTGTGGCCGGATGCCGACGCCAGTCCGACGCCACCCAGTACCAGCATTGCAACAAGGGCCGCGAAGATCAGCATTTTCCTTTTGAGCACGGAGTGCTCCCTTCATCGTGCTCGCCCGTTTGGCCAGCTAGGAACCGTTCACGACATCGTCCTGAGCACCCTGAGCACTCGACTGGTTGGTCCTTAGGTTTCAGGCATCAATACGGTCAGCTGCCGCTCCGGCCCGGGGGAGCCGGGTCAAACTCTGGCGGCCGCCCACAGGTGTACTCGGCAAGCTTGGAGCTATCCGCCATCGAGCACCTTTGGACGGTTTCTCGAACGTAGGCGGCATTCACGGTTGTTGATCCGCAGCGGAAGGCTGGCACGTGCTCGAAAGCCTCCTCAATGGCCCACCAAGGGCCACGCTTCATTTAGGCGGCGGCTTCGCCGTTGGCTCCCCGGGGTCACGCGACCAATTTGGGCGCCCGGATCAGCAATCGCCAGACGGGACGTTACCACCGCTCTCGCCCTCCTGCGCCCCGTGAAGAGCGTTGCCCGCCTAGGTGAGCCGGCATAAAGTCGGCCGCGGTGGTGGAGGGGATCCACCACTTGGGTTGGGCGGGCGGATCTACTTGGTACATGCTCGGAAGGGTTGACGCCCAAGGTTCTCTGCTTGAAACTC
>Ga0326727_10004019_pt1 | contig 45420 bp, 33 predicted proteins | sample MB2enrmetagenome_FD_207643 | JGI IMG/M metagenome (GOLD analysis project Ga0326727, IMG submission 207643) | Lab enriched peat soil microbial communities from McLean, Ithaca, NY, United States - MB29MY | ecosystem: Environmental > Terrestrial > Soil > Wetlands > Peat | place: USA: New York... | reverse complement strand
TACTGATTCGGGGCGCGCCACCCGTGGGCTGAAGCCACACGGCTACCTTCAAGACATCGCTCCGCGATGAGCCCCGGGCAACCAGCGCGAACCCGGGAAAAAGCCGGCGAAAACGTCCAAACTCCAGTGCACGGGCAAGATGCCCGTGCCACAAACTCGGCCTGCCTGCATCAGGTCTGGAAGTTCAAAGACTTCAGGAGGCGCGCCCCCACCGGACTGAGACTTTTTTTGAACGAAGCGCGCGGGCCGAGGATGCGTTGCGGGCCGGTTTGAACGCGCTCCCGCGGTTCCTGTCCAACGCACAATGAAGCTCGCTTCCATCGGACCACGGGTGTGGCATTCCTGGCGCAAGGACATCCGGCCCTTGCTCCTGACAGTCCTGGTCATTTGCTCGATCCGCTCCTCGCTGGCGGACTGGAACGATGTCCCGACCGGTTCGATGAAGCCGACCATCCTGGAAGGGGACCGCGTCTTCGTCAATAAACTGGCCTACGACCTCAAAGTGCCATTCACGACCCTGCGCCTTGCGCAGTGGGGCAACCCCCACCGGGGCCAAATCGTAGTCTTCTACTCTCCGCACGATGGCCAGCGCCTGGTCAAGCGCGTGGTTGGCCTGCCCGGCGACACCCTCGAGTTGCGCCAGAACAGGTTAATCCTCAACGGCCAACCGGTGGACTATCTGCCCCCGGCTGAGAAGTGGCTCCGCGACGTCTCGCCCTCCGACCGCGCGGTCCAGGTCTTCGCCGGCGAACAACTCCCGGGCCGGGCGCACGCGGTGGCGGCCATCCCCCGGGTTTACGCCAAGCGCGACTTTGGCCCGGTGGTTGTGCCCCAGGAACGCTATTTCATGATGGGCGACAACCGCGACAACAGCTTTGACTCGCGCTATTTCGGCACGGTCCAGCGCAAGAGCATCCTCGGCCAGGCAACCTCGGTGGTCCTTTCCTTCGACAGCAGCCGCCACTGGCTGCCACGCTGGCGCCGGTTCTTTTCGGGCCTCTGAGCGCCAAGACAGAAAAATGCTTTTTTTTGAGGCCGCGCGGGTGTAGTGATAGTGGTTATGTCAATGGAAACCGTACTGGAAAGCTACCCGAAAACCGTCGCCTTAAAGAGCGGGGCGAGCATCACGATCCGGCCGCTGGTCCCGGCCGACTTCAAGGCACTGTGCGCGTTTTTCAAGGCCCTTCCGCGCGAGGACCTTGTATTTCTCAAGGAACGCATTCCCGACGCGAAAGTGATCCGTCGGTGGTGCGGGAGAATCGATCACGCCCACACGCTGCACTTGCTCGCCTTGGCCGACAAAGAGATTGTGGGGTTTGCCACCCTCAACCAGGACCTGGGCGGCTGGAAGCGCCATATCGGGCGCTTCGATGTCCATACGCTGCCCAAACACCGCGGCAAAGGCATCGGACGCAATATGATCCGGGAGATTATTGAGGTCGCCAGGCACTCCGGCCTGCTGTGGCTGGAGGCCGAGCTTTTTGGCCAGCAGCAAGCGGCCATCAAGATGCTCGGGTTGCTGGGCTTTAGCAACGTCCTCCGCCTGCCGGATTATGTCAAAGACATGCAATCCGCAATGCACGATTACGTCCTGATGGGCATGAAGCTCATTACCGAGGAAGAATACGCCGGGACTGGCTAGCGAGCTGACTACTCAACGCCCGGGGCGTCAGATGTGCTGGTCGATGATATACTCGGCGGTTCGCAGCGTCTGCGGCAGCTTGCCCCGCGTTCCGAGCCTGAAAATGGGAGCCTCGACCCTGATGGGCGACATGCGCAGGTAGGCATCCTTCAGTATCGGGGCCAAATCATCCAGCCTCGCGTACTTTCGCGGAATGGTGTTGTCCACGTCCAGATAGGTTCCACCCTCTTGTTTTTTATCCAGGAGGAAGACCAGGCCAATATGCGCCTCCTTGACCCCGTTGGGGAGCGGAGTGAGATATTTTCTTCCGCTCTCCAGGTGCTTATAGGTGACAAAACCCATTTTGCCGGCCACTCGCATGGTGTCTCCGCTCACCAGCATGAGGTCGTCATCCATGACGATGCCGCCCAGTTTCGCGCCCAGGGTGCTCTTGCCGCAATGGGCCGCGCCGATCAATAAAACCCCCAGGCTCTTGCGCGAGTCCATCAGGAGTCCGCTGCCATGCACGATGTCAAAGGCCCGGCTGTGATACGCCGCCAGGTAACATACCAACTGGCGGATGATGTGGCTGCCGGCCCTGCCGCGGTAATTCGTAATCCGGACAAAATCATCATCCGCCAACGCCCGCCTGCGCTTGCCGTAGGACAAGATTATTTCCAGGTTTGAATCCGTGCCTTGTGCGAAATAGTCGTGCGGCCGCAGGATGCGGGTGTTCTTCGGGTCGTACAGCCGGGACTCGATGCTCAGCGTCACATCCTGCCCATAGACGTTCAAATTAAATCTTTCCATAGGGTACAGCGCCCGAAGACGCCGACAGGATGAGGCAATCACTTGGTTTTGACATTTTGACCTATGGCCAGCACCTGGTAACATCCGCGATCGAGATACTCGAGGGCATGCTACACCGACCGGGACGGGAAGCAAGTCAAACGCTCGACCAAACCGAGAAAAACAACCTGGGGACGGGCCTCCGCGGCTGCAAGACAGTTACAGAATCTGCCCGCAGCCGCGGAATGTCGCGAATTTCTCCGCGCCAAGGCGTTCCTTAAGGATTGATAACGCGATAGAACCGTGGCTCCGTCCCGACGGTGTCAACAAGGACGAATGCGCCCGTGGAATCGGCTGTCGCCGTGCCCAGGTCCAACCAGTTTGTCGCGGGCGGCGCCGCGGCAGTGTACTGAAGAACATACGTGCTGCCTGGAGTACCGTAGCCGCTGATCGCGACCGAACCGTTACCCAGACCTGTAATAGCCAGATTCCCCGAGGGCTCGATTTGAACCATGGCTCTCCGCCCGGTACTCCTCACGGTCAGCGTGCCGCTGACATAGCCTATGCTGTAATTCAGACTGGCCGCGCCGCTGGCGGTGATCGGATAGGCGCCCACGGGGCTGGTCGCTGTCGCCGTGGTGGTCAGGGTTGGCAGCCTGGTGAGGCTGCTGGCGGCGTCCCCGTTGACGAAGCCACTGTAGCTCGCCGCCAGAGTCGGCAGCGGCGCGCCGTAGAGCTTGCTCTCGTTGGCGGCGGTGATCCTGAGTCCAGCCTTGTTCACGGTCAGCGCGCCGCTGGCATAGCTGATGGTGTAATTCGAGCTGGCCGCGCCGCTGGCGGTGATCGAGTAGCTGCCCACGGGGCTGGCTGCCGTCGCCGTGGTGGTCAAGGCCGGCGGCTTGGTCAGGCTGCTGGCGGTGTCCCCGTTGACGAAACCGCTGTAATTGGCCGCCAGGGCGGGCAGCGCGGCGCCGTAGAGCTTGCTCGCGTTGGCAGCCGTAATCGTCAGGGCGCCTGGCAGGACAACCAGCGTGACATTGGTCGTGACCGGGACATAGCTGCTCGTGTTGGCCGGGTTGAAAGTGACTGAGAGGACCTGGCTGCCGGCATTGAGGACCGTGCCGGCCGGCGGAGTGTAGGTGAAGACGCCGCCAACCGAGGAAGTGGCGTTCAATTGAGCGGCGCCCAGGGCCGTTCCATAGACGATGTTCGCCGGGGTTGACCAGGTGATCGGCGGCGCTGTACCTGGACCACTCCCGGAACCTTCAACGGCAACCATTCTCATATTGGCTCCCTGGCCAGTGCTCTGGGTCCATATCACGTCGTTGGTCCCTGCCGACGAGAGGTCCTTTGATGCTGTGACACCTTCCGTGTATCCTGAAGCCAACGCCTGCGTGTTGAGGACGTTGAAGCTATTGTTCGGAGTCGCACTGGATGATGTTGCCCCTGCATCACCAGCCCACACAGCCACAATAGACGCAGGCGCGTTGTTAGTGGCGTAGAGGCTGGTCTGCGTTGCTGAGACTGTCCCGACGGCGTTGGTCATTACGTTGACAACCTTCCCTCCGTTTTCGACCTCAACCACCATGATGGTGCTCTCGACCTCCGCCTCCCCCGGCCATGTGAATGTATGGCCGCTTCCTCCCACGGCATTCGTGCAGATGTAAAGATTCTCGCCGGAAGTGGGATAGCTGACATAGCCGTTTGGGCCTGTAGAATGGTAGGTGTTCCCTTTGTTGTCGGTGGGGACCTTCCCCTGGACCTCGCTCAAATCCCCGGACCCCACCCAAATAAGAATGGTGCTCCCGCTCGTCTGAGTAGTGATCGCCGCCGTAGTGATATTAGCCGCATTTGCTGAGTAAGCTACGGCATGGACGCCGGTTGCCGGGTTGCCCGAGCTGCTCGTTACGCTCAGAGCCGCGGTGGAGCTTGTCAAACTGCCCGCCGTATCTGTCACAATCACATCCACCGACAGACCGGACCAAGCGGTTGTCAGCGTCGGAGTCGTCCACGAGGCGGAATTTGCACCGAACACGTTTACCCCGTTTGTCTGCCACTGGTAGCCGAGAGTGGTCTGCCCGGACGCCGTGACGGAGAAGCTCGCCGTGCCGCCTGCCGAAACCGCGACGCTTTGCGGTTGGGCGGTGATGACTGGATCGGCGTTCACCGTCAAGCTGACAACCGAACTCTTCAAAGTTCCAGACGCATCCGTGACATTGACATCTATGGAAAGACCGTTCCATCCGGCCGTGAGAGTTGGCGTTGTCCAGGATGAGGAAGTCGCGCCGGAGACATTCACTCCGTTTGTCTGCCACTGGTAGCTCAGGGTGGTCTGCCCGGAGGCCGCGACGGAGAAGGTCGCCGTGCCGCCTGCCGAAACCGCGACGCTTTGCGGCTGGGCGGTGATAGATGGATCGTTGTTCACCGTCAAGCTGACAACCGAACTTTTCAAAGTTCCAGACGCATCCGTGACATTGACATCTATGGAAAGACCGTTCCATCCGGCCGTAAGAGTTGGCGTTGTCCAGGATGAGGAAGTCGCGCCGGAAACATTCACTCCGTTTGTCTGCCACTGGTAGCCGAGAGTGGTCAGCCCGGAGGCCGCGACGGAGAAGGTCGCCGTGCCGCCTGCCGAAACTGCGACGCTTTGCGGTTGGGAGGTGATAGATAGATCGCCGCCTTCAACGGCAACCATTCTCATATTGGCTCCCTCGCCAACGCTCTGGGTCCAGGTCACGTCGTTGCTCCCTGCCGACGAGAGGTCCTTTGATGCTATGACACCTTCCACGTATCCTGAAGCCAACGCCTGCGTGTTGAGGACGTTGAAGCTATTGTTCGGAGTCGCACTCGATGATGTTGCCCCTGCATCACCAGCCCAAATGGCTACGATCGAGGCTGCTGCGGTGTTAGTGGCGTAGAGGCTGGTCTGCGTTCCTGAGACTGTCCCGACGGCGTTGGTCATTACGTTGACAACCTTCCCTCCGTTTTTGACCTCAACCACCATGATAGTGCTCTCCATCTCCGCCTCGCCTGGCCAGGTGAATGTATGGCCGCTTCCGCCCGCAGCATTCGTGCAGATGTAGAGGTTCTCGCCCGAAGTGGGGTAGCTGACGTAGGCGTTCGGACCCGTAGAATGGTAAGTGTTGCCCTTGTTGTCGGTGGGCACTTTTCCCTCGACCTCGCTCAAGGCCCCGGACCCGACCCAGATAAGAATAGTGCTCCCGCTCGTCTGAGTAGTGATCGCCGCCGTAGTGATATTAGCCGCATTTGCTGAGTAAGCTACGGCATGGACGCCGGTTGCCGGGTTGCCCGAGCTGCTCGTTACGCTCAGAGCCGCGGTGGAGCTTGTCGAACTGCCAGCCGTATCTGTCACAATCACATCCACGGACAGACCGGACCAAGCGGTTGTCAGCGTCGGAGTCGTCCACGAGGCGGACGTGGCCCCGGACACGTTTACCCCGTTGGTCTGCCATTGGTAGCTCAGGGTGGTCTGCCCGGAGGCCGTGACGGAGAAGGTAGCGGTGCTGCCCGCCGAGACCGATGCGCTTTGGGGTTGGGCGGTGATGACCGGATCGGCGTGCACCGTCAAACTGACAACCGAACTTTTCACACTGCCGGCCGTGTCTGTGACGTTCACATCTACGGAAAGTCCGTTCCACCCGGCTGTAAGAGTTGGCGTTGTCCAAGACGAAGAAGTCGCACCGGAAACATTCACAGAGTTCGTCTGCCACTGGTAGCTGAGAGTGCTCTGACCGGACGCAGTGACGGAAAAGGTCGCTGTCTGACCCACAAAAGCAGATTGGCCCGTGGGTTGGGCAGTAATAGACGGGTCGGCGTTCACCGTCAGGCTAACAACCGAACTCTCCAAGGTTCCAGACATATCCGTGACATTGACGTCCACTGAAAGACCGTTCCAGCCGGCTGTAAGGGTTGGTGTTGTCCAGGATAAGGAAGTCGCGCCGGAAACATTCACTCCGTTTGTCTGCCATTGGTAACTCAGCGTGCTGCCGCCGCTCGCAGCCACCGACAAAGTCACGGCCTGGCCCACATAAGCGGATTGACTTGCAGGTTGGGTGCCGATGCTGATATCGACTCCCGAACCGGAGCCATAGACATAGGCCCCCATGGTCCAGTTGCCGGTCGAGGGCCGCGCCACTCCGTTGATGTCGGTCGTGATGACGCCCGCCGCGTAAAGGTTCGACCTGCTCCCGCCGATGCACGGGCTGCCGGACTGGAGGTTGAGGTTGTAGCCGGACGGACTGACGAACTCGGGGTTGCCGAAGGCCGTATGGGTCTCGCCGCCGATGGCTGTCCACTCTGCCCAAGTGCCGTTGCCGCCATTGATAAGATTCTCGGAATACTGGCTGGTGTAAAAGTTGTAGTCGCAGAACACGTTCGTCTGGGTGCTCCCGCAGCCCACGCCGGCGACCCCGACCACGATATTGTTCAAGAAAAGCACGTTATTGGAATCATCAAACCGAAAACCGAAGCCGGCAGCGGAGGACGCCAAGTTGACGCAGGTGTTGTTTGCGCACACGCCCTGGACGCCCCAGAGGTATATGAAGCCATCGCCAGGGAATCCGCTGCTGCTGGAATTTCCTATAAAGATGTTGTTGTAAATCCAGACGTTGCTCTGGACGATGCCGGTCGTGCCGGCCCCGTAGGACATGTAAATCCAGGCCGTGTCATGGGCGCCGCAATGGGGGCCGATGACGTTACCGTAAACGTAGGTGTTGACCGAGCTGCTGGCGTAGGGCATGTCGAGAAAAATACCGTCGTGATGATTTTCATCCGCGGGGTCGTCAGCCTCCGTGCCCATATAGTCAATCACGTTGTATGCGATGGTCCTGTGGGTCAGGAACGCGCCGGACGAACCCGACGGGCTTCGGATTGACCAGTTGCAGTGGCTAATCTTGTTGCTCCGGATAACAAGTCCGTCCGAGTTGCCCTGCCACTCTACCGTGATGCCGGCGGCCCCTGCGGACTGCGAAATGATGCAGCCCTGAATCGTCAGGTTGGTGAACCACGAGCACATCCAAATCCCCGTCGCCTCGGCGTAGTCGGACGGGTATGAGGCGTTGTTGAGCAGATACATGTTCGTCACGGTCAGGTTTTGCACCGTGACATTCTTAATACACCCCGATTCGAACGAGCCAAGATTGATGCCTATCGTGTCGTTGACAGAGTTCGGACCCGCCGAACCGTTGGCGCTCGCCATAATCCAACCCTGGTTGTTGTTGCCGTCAATCGTGATGTAGCTGTAGCCGTTCAGGTTTATCGCCCCGGTGGTCGGCAAATAGGGCATCGAGATGTTTGCGCCGGGCTCAAAGAAGATCGTCGTTTGCGCTGAAGCGGTTCCGCTCCCTTGGGCGGTCAAGGCGCTCGTGATCGTCCCGCACAGATGCACGGTGTCGCCGGGGTTGATCTGGCTGGCGCCGCTGCCCCAGTTGCCGCTCGTGTTGAACCAGGTGACGGCGTAGGCGTTCGCGGCGGCAGTGCCGTTTCCCGACCCCTGCGCGGTCTGGGCGATGTAAATGTCCTTGGCGGAGATCAGCCCCGGGGTTATGAACAGGCCCAGAAACCAAGCAACTCGCGAGAATGTTATTAAACTTTTACTCATACGGCTCAACCTTATCAGAGTCTAAAAAAGGGCCCCCCTAGGCATTTCCTTGGAAAAGGTGCGGCGCGCGTTCCTTCAGCTGATCGTTTTTCGAACCGTTCCAGCCGGAATTGCCCACGGCGGCTGTTGCCGGCAAGGCAGTTCGGCAAAGTGAAGGCCAAAACCAAGGACGCCGCGCAAGAGACGGAGGACTATGCCTGCGCGCGGATAACCGAGTTCGTCGCCCAAATGCGGGCCGAGTTGGCCGCGCGAAGTTGACCGGCGCCTCTTGACAAAAGGCCGGATCAGTGGAAGAAGTCAGATCGGTGAGAAACAACGAACCGCAAGCGGGTCAGCGGCGGCCATCGCACCGCAAACCGATTACGGCTCAAAAGAACTGGAATTAGGAAAACTGGTAAGGAGCGCGTCGGCAAAAGCGAGTCCGGGAACAGGCCCGGCCGGCTCAGAAAGCCCTGTCCTGATCCCTTGGCTGCGTGGTCCGGAGATCGGGGTTCACATTCGCGTCCAAGCTCAAATATGAGCATGTTGATTGAGCGCATCGTTGTTCGGCTATTGGCCACCGCCTTCCTGGCCATTGCCGGGGCCGGCTGCAACACTGCCCGCGGCTTTGGCAAGGACGTTCAAAGCGTCGGCAGAGCCATTCAAAACGCGGGCCACCGAACTGACAACGAACCCACGGCAGTGCGTGGTTACAATCAGATCACGGACCAGCGCATTGAAGACACTCGCACGGCGGAGCGGGTCCGGGAGGCCCTGGCGGCAACCGCTGATTACAGGTACGACGGAGTAAAGGTCGCCGTGAGCGATGGGGTCGTCCAGTTAAGCGGGTTTGTTAACACGATGGGTCAGAGGAATGCCGCCGGAGAGGTCGCCGGCAAAGTCCAGGGCGCGAAAAGAGTCGAGAACAAGCTCGCGGTCAAACAGTGAGCGATTTGAAACGGGAGGGCGCCCTGCGCACTATGAGCCAGCTATTCTCCGGTTTGCGCTTCCGACTGGTGGTGCTGGCGGCGCTGGCTTCGCTGCCGCCGGTGGTGCTGGCCCTGCACATTGCCCGGCAAGAGCGGCGAGACAAGATTACGGCTTTGAGGCAGCGTTCGCGCGACATAATCAAGCTCTCAGCCCGGAAGGAGGAGGAGATGATCCTCGGGACGCAGCAACTGCTGCGCGCGTTGGCGGCGTCTTCCCAAGTGCAATTGGGCCGTTGGGGCGAGTGCAACGAGTTGATGCGCGCGCTCTTCGCGGACTACCCACGCTATGCCAACCTGGGAGTCATTAAGGCCAACGGGGATGTCGCCGCCTGCGCCCTGCCGGTGACAAAGACCTTCAACGTGGCCGACCGTTCCTGCTTCCGACGCGCCGTTTCGTCACGCGCGTTTTCCATGGGCGACTATGAGGCCGACCCCGTTTCCGGCGCGCGCTCCGTCAGTTTTGGGTATCCGGTTCTCGATCCGCTTGGCCAAGTCCGGGCCGTCGTCTTCGCCGCGCTGGATTTGGACTGGCTCGACGGTTCGGATTATGCGCTCCAGAAGCTGTTGCCCGAAGGGGCCACCTGGACCAGGATCGACACCAACGGGACGATCCTCGTTCGTCATCCCGCGTCGGAAAAGCGGTTGGTTGGCAAGCCACTGCCGGAAAGGCCGCTCTTGAGTGCTTTCCTGGCCCAAAAAAACGGCGTCCTGGAGGCGGTGGACCCGAAAGGAGTTCCGGTTCTCTATGATTTCACCTCTACCCGCAGCGCGCTCGTGGCCGGCGACGTGACCGGCATCCTGAGCATCTCCGAGAAGGTCCTCTTTGCCGAACCGGACCGGGTGATGACCCGCAATCTGGCGTCGGTGGGGCTGGTGGCCGGTTTGCTCCTTGGTCTCGGCTGGATCGGCAGCCGTTACCTGATCTTGCGTCCGATCCAGGCGCTGGTGAAGTTCACCGCGCGGCTGGCCGCGGGGGACAGCGCCGCTCGCACCGGCTTGCCCGGCGGGCGGGATGAATTGAGACAACTGGTGCTTTCCTTTGACCAGATGGCCGAGGCATTGCAGCAGCGCGAAGCGGCGCGCAAGCGGGCCGAGGGGAGACTCAAGGAATCCCGCCAAAGACTTCAACTGCTGGCCCGCCGGCTGGTGGGAGTGCAGGAAACCGAACGCCGGCGCTTGGCGCGGGAGCTCCACGATGAGATCGGCCAGTCCCTTACTGTCGCCGAGCTGAACCTGCAAGCGATGCTGCAAACCCCGGGCGCCGAGCCCCTGGCGCAGCGCTTGAAAGAGAGCCTCGACGTGGTCGGGCGCGTGCAGGAACAAGTGCACGACCTCTCGCTGAACTTGCGCCCGTCCATGCTCGACGATTTGGGCCTGGAAGCGGCGTTGCGCTGGTACACAGACCGGCAGGCCGCGCTGGCCGGCCTGAAGGCCGAGGTCCGGGCCGACCCCTTGGAGCAGCGCCTGGACCCGGTCATCGAAACCGAGTGTTTCCGGGTGGCACAGGAAGCCCTGACCAACGTGGTGAAATATGCCAAGGCGCACACCGTGACGGTGGAATTGAGCAAAAACAATGAGGAGGAGCAGATCCATCTATCCGTGCGCGATGACGGCGTCGGGTTTGATGTGGCCAGCGTTCGGGCGCAAGCCGTGCGCGGCGCCAGCCTGGGCTTGTTGAGCATGGAAGAGCGCGCGACCATGGCGGGCGGCGGGGTCGAGTACGATTCCACTCCGGGCCGAGGCACCGAGGTCCACGCCTGGTTCCCGTTAAAGTGGGCGCAGCCCGCAGTCTTGTCCGGAGCGATATGAACACTTCCAGTAATGTGACGGCCCCTGCCAAACACAGCCGGGTCCTGCTGGCCGACGACCACACGCTCGTGCGGAGCGGCATCCGGGCTCTGCTGGAAAAGCTCCCGGGAGTCGACGTCATTGGCGAGGCCAGTGACGGCCGGGAGGTCCTTGACCTCGTCAAAGCGAAGCGGCCGGACCTGGTGCTGATGGATATCTCCATGCCCGGCCTCAATGGCCTCCAAGCCTTGGCGCGCATCACCAGGGACATGCCGCGGGCGCGGGTGATCATCCTCTCGATGCACCCCAACGACGAGTACGTATTGCAAGCCTTAAAATCCGGCGCCGCCGGCTACCTGCTTAAACGCGCCGCCACCGCCGAATTGGCGGCGGCCCTCCAAGCCGTGCTTGGCGGCGGAATCTACCTTAGCCGGGAGATCGCCAGCCAGTTTCTCAGGAAGTTCCCCCTGCGGCACATCGGCCGCTCCACCAGCCCGCTCGAGCAATTGACCTCCCGCCAGCGAGAGGTCCTCCAACTGCTGGCCGAGGGCCAAACCGCCAAGGGCGCCGCTCGGGTCCTGAAAGTCAGCGACAAGACCGTCGAGTACCATCGCGCGCAGTTAATGGCGCGCTTGAACATTTTCGATGTCCCAGGACTGGTGCGCTTCGCCCTGCGCAACGGACTGGTTTCGCAGGAATCCTGACCGCCGGCCCAAGGGCAACTCCTCGTGCAAAAAGTGGATTTCCCGGGTTTTCCGGGGTGGTAGCGCGTCGAACAGCAAGTGCGCCAGGGGACCTTGTCCACGCTGCAAATCCAGAAGGTGTTCAGCGATCTCGTCGAAAAAACGACAGGCGACTCCATCATGACCCCCTCGGTCGGAGATTACCTGAAGGACTGGCTCACCAACATCAAGGCAAAGAACTCCGACGCCACACCTGCTGCAACGCTATCTTTCACAAATCCTCGAAGGTGTAAACCACAGTCAGGCGACCCTGGTGCTGTCTGGTGATGCAGGTTGGGGTAAAAGCTCCTTGATGAAGATCCTGGGCACGATGATTGGCTGGAACAATGTCGGTATCATCAGGGAGAATCTGTTCAAAGACGAGTTCGAGCTGGCCCATTATTACAACAAGAGACCCCGGATGAACTCATGGCGGTTGGCACTTCTTTGCCGCCAGCGTTTGTCGGATCTGCATTGAGGAGCAAAGAGGGGCGTGATTTGGGGGCTGGACTCTACGAGCCTTCGCGTCTTGAGAAATTGCAAAAAGCCGGTGGAGATTGGCGGAGGGATGAGCTATATTCGGAAAAACCGCAGGTCAAGACAATGAGTGATGCCACCGTGATGCTCGCTGCCATTGAGGGAGGGGATTCCAGAGCCCTTACGCTATCTGGAAATGTTCCGGAGCCCTTACTTTGCCGACGTGTCGCTGAACCGATGGATGGGGTTGACCACGCCCAAGCTCGTCCAGGCGCATCTCAACTTGAACAAAAAGACTATGGCCACCCTGGGTAGGAACAAGCCGGTCATTGTCGGGGCGCGGTAATTGTCATTTTGCAACCGACAGGAAATAACATGCCAGACGTTCGTAAAGAGGCCGACAGCCTTGGCGAGGTAGCCGTTCCCGCTGACAAGCTCTGGGGCGCCCAAACGCAGCGCTCGCTCGAGCACTTCAGCATCGGCAGGGACCTGATCCCGCGCGAAATGATTGGCGCCTATGTCCTCCTGAAGAAGGCCGCCGCCAACGCCAACCATGCCGGTAAACGCCTCGATGACGAACGCCATCAATTGATCGTCGAGGTGTGTGACGAGATCCTTGCGGGCCAGCATGAGGACATGTTTCCGTTGCACGTTTGGATGACGGGAAGCGGGACGCAGTTCAACATGAACGTGAACGAGGTAATATCCAACCGTTGCTGCCAGCTCGCCGGGACGCCGCTGGGGAGCAAGAAGCCGGTTCATCCCAATGACCACGTCAACATGTCGCAATCGTCCAACGACACTTTCCCCTCCGCGATGAATCTGGCGGCGGCTGTTAACGTGAAGCAACGGCTTATCCCGGCCGTGAAGGCGTTGTGTGATGCGATCATGAAGAAGGTCGAACAATGGAAAGACATAGTCAAAATCGGCCGCACGCACATGCAGGATGCCACGCCACTTACGCTCGGCCAGGAATGGTCCGGTTATGGCGGTATGCTGGCCGATGATCTCGAACGGATTGAGGACGCCCTCAAGAGCGTTTACCGCCTCGCGCTCGGCGGCACCGCAGTAGGAACCGGAATCAATGCGGCGCCGGGCTTCGCAGAAGCCGCCACCGCTGAGATTTCCCGGCTCACGGGTCTGCCCTTTGTCAGCGCGCCCAACAAGTTTGCCGTGCAGGGTGCTCACGACGCCTTGGTGCAGCTTTCCGGCACCTTGCGGACCGTGGCCGTGTCACTCTATAAAATCGCCAATGACATCCGCCTCATGTCCTGCGGTCCGCGAGCTGGTTTCGCCGAGCTCCTGATCCCGGAGAACGAGCCGGGTTCATCAATCATGCCGGGCAAGGTAAACCCGACCCAGGCCGAAGCGCTGGCTATGATCGCCGTGCAGGTGATGGCCAATGACGTGGCGGTGGGCTTTGGCGGCGCAGGCGGCTACCTCGAAATGAACGTTTACAAACCGCTGATCATCTACAACCTCACTCATTCCATCAGGATCATGGCCGACGGTTGTGCAAACTTTCGGAAGTTCCTGGTCGAGGGCACGCTGCCCAACCTGAAGAAGATCAACGAATACGTCGAACGCTCGCTTATGCTGGTGACGGCGCTCTCGCCTGTCATTGGCTATGACAAAGCGTCCCAGATTGCACACTACGCAATGGACAACGATCTGACGCTAAAGGCAGCGGCCTTAAAGTTGGGGATTGTGACCGAAGATGAATTCGATCGGATTGTTGATCCGGCGAAAATGGTCCGGCCATTTGTGGCCGGCCAGTAAGGCCAAGTTAAATAACAATCACACCACACAGGGGTTATCAATATGAACAACAAGACACTACAGAAAAAGAATTATCCGAAAGGCATGGCGCTGTTGGACGATCCGGCGCTCAACAAGGGCACTGCCTTCACCAACGAGGAACGCGAGCACTTCGGTTTGACCGGGCTGCTGCCCGATGAGGTGGAAAACATAGATCGCCAGGTCGAGCGCGTGCTCGGGCATCTCGAACTAAAGTCAAATGACTTGAACCCCAGATCTCTTGGCCGCCCTCACCTTTGCCCACCTTGCCTCACGGGCCTTGGCCAACGCCTTTAGCCGTGCCTCGATCACCTCCTTCTTCGTCTTCCTCGGCTGCCTTGCTGGCTTCTCCGCTTCGGTTGCCGGGGCCTCATTTCTCCTTGCCGCCCACCTTGCCCTCTGAGCGGCAGCGATGTTTGCACGACCCTCCGCACTGAATTTCTTCCTCTTCTTGCGCCTCCCATTCTTTGGCCCTTGAGGTGCTTCGGTCATCGTGGCTTGGGAAGGAGCAGGCACTTCACCGCCCAGGATCGCGTTGAGTTGATCTTGCAGCCCGTCAATCCTCTCTTTGAGGTCGGCCGCACTTCGGAGCTGTTCCGGAGTTAAGTTGCTAATGTCCATATCGGCGCACTATGGCTGGAATGAGAAAAATGTCAAGCGTCTAAACCCGTGGGAGTGCCGCTCGGCATCTGATACTGCTCCACCTCCACGCCTCCAAAGCTCTGCATGATCCGCTGTTGAAACCACCGGAACGAAGGGCGGCGCTTGGAATAGAAGAGATGACTGACTCGGCTCCTGTGATAATCGGAGGAGCCAAACCGGGGAATGGTCACGCGGAATCCAGGAGCATTTTCCATCAGTTCCGCCCAGTGATGTTCCAGTTTCCGGTCCGCCGTCGTGTACCAAACCTCGATTGGAGTGGCGACCTGGAGCAGATAATCGATGTGCCAGCGCGGTTCGGCGGTGGATTCCAGGTGATGGCCCAAACGAGCACGAAGGCCGCCAGAACCGAATGCACTCCCCACGCAAGCGTAGAACCCGGGAACAATGTCGAATTCTCCAAGGCTGCCGATCTCCAGGCGCCTCATCTGTGGCACTTGGACGATCAGGATGTAGGCGCCCTTGTCCTCCGGCAGGTCCATTTCAAGCAGGTTGCGCTTTGTCACGAGCCGCCTGATCCTCTGTTCGATGCGCTCGATTTTGGAAACTCACGCCGGCCAGCCAAAGGACGAGCCAGAAAACCAAGGCGACATAACCCCAACTCCCGACCGAACCTGGTTGAGCATGATTGAACCACAGCGGAGAATGATGGTGAAGGCTGGGGACCAAGTGAAACATGCCTGCCATTGCGAGGTAAGAGCCGAGGAAGGCCGTTGACACGATAATCATGAACTTTTGCATCACCAGCGCGAGTACTCCGAAAAGGATGGCGACGGCGAAGAGGAGAATTGGTGGCGGTTGGTACCCGGCCGCATTGGAAAAGGCAGCAACCACAACCGCTCCAGCACCCGCGCCCAGCAGGAAGATGCCGAGATAAAACAGCCAAACATACAGGACGGCGCCAATCGCCGCCCCGATGACGGCACACACGAGGGCGATCCCGCTGTTGCCCGGCTCCAAGGACAATCCGAGGGCCCATCCTCCACTCGCGCCAGCAATAAACCCCATAATGCCCAAGGTGATCTTAAGAAGGCGATACCCCAGGAAACACGCGAGGAGCCCCACTGCAACCACCAGAGGAGCGCCGATTTCACCGATCCACGCGTTGGTATTCACGTCGTGATTCTTTCAACAGGCGTTTAGGCCAAAGCCAATCTACTCCAGCAGAGTCTTAGCGTAAACAACCCTTTCACGGAGCCAACTCATAAACTTGTCGGTCCAGTTTCAGTTGCTGGACAAATCGAGATGCTGAGGGTCTGATCATCTTTGGATTACCGGATTGACTTTGGGGGTGGTTCTGTCATTTTGCTTTCCTCGGACAAATGAAAAAGCTGTCGATCTTCGTCTTGCTCGGGCTCGCCTTCGCCGGACCTGGCGAAGTCCTCAATCAGATTTTGGCCCGGCAGAACGTCCAGGCCTTTCGTAGCACCATGATCAGCTACGCGGTGCTGCTCCTCATCGGCTTTTTCGTGGGCAAGGGCATCAGCGCCATCTTCAAGAGGTCCAGGGCGCGGCTCATTTACTACCTTCTGTTCGGCTCTCTGGGCTTGATGTTTGAGTGGTTTTTGTTGGGGAATGCGCCCGTGCTCGAGCCATTGCAGGTCATCACTCAGCCCGGCATGTTTACATATTGGGGGACTATGCTGCTGGCTCCGTGGTTGATGCTGGAGCCTGACCTCTCTGTTCTCAAGTGGGCGTTTGCCGGCTATTTTGTCCTCTTCTCCATTTTCTACCTGCTTGTGGCCTTGGTCGTGCCCAGGGACAAAGGAGGGATCTTTTTCGGCTTCGTCTTCTTTGCGACTGGAACCACGGCCCTGAACTACTTTTACGTGAAGTACTTCAAGATGCTGGCGGAGAAGTTGCAGGCGGCGTGAACATGCTTGCTCTTGCTGACGTGGTGGGCCGGGAATTGCAGCAGGACAGCGGCTTTCTCCCCGTGATCCTTGGCAACGGTGCGGGAAAACGAGAGGACCTTGGCGCGAACGGAATCAGGGCCGGCGCCGGCTGTGGACGCGCCGATATTCTGGGCGTCCGTTGCGGGAGCACTTGTCCGCCGTCGTTTTTTCCTGGAATTGGCCATCGTGTCGCCGCTTTGCCTCAATATGGATCATTATCGCTTGGGCCGCCAACGGTTCTTGTCCTATCGGCGTTGCGTTTTCGTCCATAGGATGCGCAGTGGCGTCCAGCATCCAGGCCGGTCTCACCCTCGCCAACAAAGCGAAGGCCCGAATGGCCCAGTTTCTCAGGCTGCGAACAACGGAGCACGCCGCTCGCGCCCTATTCGAGCCTGAATGTGTGCTCGCACAAGCGCCGGAATGCGCTGGGCAGCCCATTGTTGGTCTGGATCCTGCTTTCGACAGGTATGAAGCGGATCCTCGCAGCCGGGTTCCTGGGATGGATGGCCTTTGCACTGCCTGCCGCAGAGCAGCGTATCAATCAGGAGGGCCGCATCCTCGGATCGTTGGCAGTCGTGACCAATGCCATTCTCTTCAACACCGCGAACGCAGACGCCGTGGTGGCGGCCATGCAGGTCTTTCCGGTGACCAACCCGTGGAACGAATGCATTTCCAACAGGCCCGTCCTGGCTAATTCGGACGCCATGATTGCGCAGATCAATTCCAGTGTTGGGGCATCGCATCGGAAGTTATTCCTTTTCCAGGAAATGAATTATGTTCTGGCGCCGGATAGTCAGTCACGGCAACAGATTGGTTTCTTCAATTATCCCGATGAGTCCGACCTGGATGGCGGCACAGGAACAAACGGCCTGTACCCGATTCCACTGAACCTGCCCATTGAGGGGTGGCCGTCCCAGACTGGAAACCAGACACTCACACAATGGCAGACGAACAACGATGGCAGCGACCGGCATGCCATTATTGTGGCGCCCGGAAGCGGGTCCATCTGGGAAACGTGGGAGACTACGCTCGTGGGTACTAACTGGACGGCTTCCAATGGCGCGAAGTTCAACCTGAACACCAACGCACTGCGACCAGACGGCTGGACCTCGGCCGATGCCGCGGGGTTCCCGATGTTCCCGGCACTGGTTCGTTACGACGAATGCGAACGTGGGATGGTGGAGCACGCGTGCCGTCTGGTGGTGGTCCACACACGCGACGCTCATATCTATCCTGCCACGCACAACACGAGCGGTTACACAGGCGCCAATTATCCGGCGATGGGCCAGCGACTGCGGCTCAAAGCGGGCTTTGCTATCCCAACCAACTGGACCAGGGAGGAGAAGGCGTTGCTGCTGGGGTTGAAAAAATACGGCGCGATGGTGGCGGACAATAGCAGCTCCTTTTTTTCTATCTCTATCACACCTGATGATCGCTGGCCGCCGAATGCGTTCAGCGACATTGCCAGCACGGGCATCGGCATCACCAATTTCGAGGTCATCCAGACGACCGGCCCGACCGAAGGGCCACGCTCGCCGGGAGCCCCAGTGGCCACTGCTGGAGCGGATCAAACGGCGCCCTTCGGCGTACCCATACAACTACAAGGTGCCGTGCAGTTCAGCAACGTTGCGCCCACCATCCTGTGGAACCTGTATTCCGGGCCAGGTACGGTCACTTTCGATGACCCAACGCTGACGAATACCGCGGCACGCTTTAGTGCGCCGGGCGTTTACACTCTGGAATTGAGCGCGGACGATGGCGTCCATGCCGTGGCTTACGACGCTGTGGTAATTACGTTGACAAACCTCATCAACATGTCCGTTGCGTGGACCGGGATGACGGTGAATCTGAGTTGGGCTGGCGGTACTCCGCCATTCGTAGTGGAGGAGGCGGGAACGCTCCAGTCCGGCGTGTGGAGTGGTGTTGTGACGACGAGCTTGCAAAATGCGAGTCTCGCCTTGACGAACAAAGCGGACTTTTTCCGGATTCGAGGGCGGTGACGCTGAGAATCTCCTGTTCTGAAGTAACTTTACTGGTAGAGCAACCGGTAGAAGCCCATCGCGCCCGTGGCAGGAGGGCCCTTGAATGTCTTCATCGTCCCATCCCCGGCGATCGTTTCCACCGTCTGCCAGTTGGCCGGCGAGAGCGAAATCGTATGTTAGACGCGCCTATAATTGGCCGACCCAAGGTGATTGCAAGCACGGCTGAACGGCGGGTCAGTCAACGAGAATGTAATGTTTTGTTGACCGCTGACCGGGCGGGTGGCCATGGTGAACCTATGGCGCGAAAATTGCGCATCCAGTGCCCCGGCGCGATCTACCACGTCATGAACCGGGGCGACCGGCAGGAGCCGGTCTTCGGAGATGACCGGGACCGTCAGCGTTTTCTGGAAACGCTCACCGAGGCCTGCGAAAAAACGGGGTGGCAAGTGCGTCCGTCTTGCCTGATGAGCAACCACTTTCATCTGGTGGTCGAACCCCCCCAGCCCAACCTGGTGGCCGGAATGAAGTAGTTCCTGGGCGCCTATACCAGCCGCTACAACCAGCGGCACAAGGAATTCGGGCATCTCTTGACGCCAGCCCGGCGGGGCAGGCGGTGCTGCCTTTATGACAATCTCATTGACTGGCCGCTTAACGACAGCTTCCTGATGATGGCGCCTGGCCGCGGCGTTGCGAGCGGACGGCCGCGATACGGAGTCCGTGCACACGCTCCGGATGCGGGGCTTGGACAGCGGCAAGCTTTCCCAGGCTGCGCCAGGGTCCTTTCCCTACGGCTGCGCGGCCGGAGAGACCAGGCGGAAGAAGCGGGAGGATTGCCCGCCAACTGAGTTGGTGACCGTCACAACCTCGTTGGTCAGCGCAGCCGGGATGTCCAGCAGTGTGCTCCAGCCTGTGGAGAGCGGCAGGGGATTCCAAAGCACACTGTAAGACTGGCCGGCGGCGGCCGGGAATTGCAGGATGACGGCGCCGGGGCCGGCAGAAATGCCGCTGAAATAAGGGATGCTGCCGGGAGCGACGCCGACTTGGAGGAGCGCGCTCCATTGCGTGCCCTGCAGCACGCGGGCAAGGACCGTCGCCGAGACGTGGAGAGTCAGGGGACCTGTATAGACCTGCGCGGTCGGGGCTGGAGTGTTCAGGCCGTAGAGACGGGGGTCCGAACCATCCAGGGTGAAATAGATGGCGCCGCTGGAATTGGGTTGGGTAAGGACAAGGTTATAGCCTGCCGGCGTGGCTCCGGCGAGCGGACCCAAGGCGGGCGCCCCCACCCTGGGGTACAAGCCCTCGGTAACAAATTGGCCGAGCACGATAGCCGTGCGTTGGCGAAGCCAGGTCGTCAGAATGTAATCCCGTTCCTTGCGCCAGGCCGCTTGGCTTTGGATGCTGAGGTTGCCGTTGCCCCAGCGGGCCGACTCGAGCAGGATGGCGCCTTCGACCTCGTCGGCAAGCTGGCCGAAGCGGCTGGTCAGCGCCTGGGGTGTGAGGGGCCCTCCGTTGAAAAAGAACTCCTGCACGCGGTCGGCGAACTCGAGCTTGTATTCGGAAAACGTCTTGAGAAAGTGGTGGGGCACCCCGACCCCCGAATTGTCTGGGTACTGTTGCGGGACAACCGTATCGAGCGGGGCCTGCGCGTCGTCCACGATGCCCTCGATATCCCAGGGATAGCACTTGAAGCCCGTGCCGGCACTGGTGCGGTTCCACCCCAGCCAATAGTTCTTGGCAGGCCAGTCCCAATTCCCACCCCAGTAATTGAGGATGATATAATCGATGTAATCGAACTTGTCGAAATAGACAGGGTACTGTGCGTTGCGGGCGCCGTCGAAGTTACAGCCCTGGAGTTTTTGATAGTTGGTTGCGTCGGCGGGCAGTTGCACCTGGTTCATGAAAGTGTTCCAGGCTTGCATATCGCCGTGCTTGGGGTCGCCCGCCTTGATAGCATCCCAGTCATTGGGCTGACCGCCGAGATAGGAACAGGAGAAGTCAGCGTTGGGGCGTTCCGTTACGTTGTAAAGGCCCCAATAGAGGCCGTTGATGTACAGGTGGACAAACAACCCGCGGGCCGAAGGATGCCCCATGGCCAACAACAGGCGGCGGCCGAATTCGTCGCGAATGTAGGTGGCCTTGCCGCTGCCGCCGCTCAACCAAAACCAGGCGTCGTTGAAGCCTGCGCGCAAGATCAGGCTGTGGAACTCGGTTGCCGCGCCAGGCTCCTGGAACAGGTCCTGCTTGAGGGTCCCGGCATACTCCTTCTTGAAGAGGAGGCGGAAGGACTTCTTCGGCTCCGATCGGCCCACCCCGCCTTGGATGCGTATCCCGCAGTCTATCTGGAATGCGGACTGCCCGTTGGTATCGAGCCACTCGATGGCGGCCTGCCGCTCCCATTCCGGGCCGTGGTTTTCCGCGTTAGCATAGATGCCGGACAGGGGGTCGAACAAATTCGACATGCCGGTCGAGAGGGAGAGCGAGGGCAACGACTGCAACGCGGCCGACATTGCGGGCCCGCTCGGGCCGCTGATAGCCGGGTTCATCGCGTAGGCGGCCCCCTGGGCGGGGAAACCCGCCGCGGCCGCAGTTTGCTGGTTCTGCGAGATGACATTGGCCAGGCAGATATAGGTCCGGGTGGCCAGCGCAGGGGAGAGATACCCGGGCTTGATAGCCAGTGCGCGCAGCACCGTGTTGCGGGCAATGGGAATCGGGCCGTCATAGCGAACCCCGGTGGCGGCGGTGGGCGCGGCCCCGTTGGTAGTAAAGAGAATCTGCGCCCCGTCCGTGGCCGTGGTGATGGCGACCGTGAAGGGCAGCCCAACAAATCCGCTGGGGACGCTAAACTCAGGGGCCGCTACCAGCCCGAGGTAGCCCATGGAGTTGGTCGCCCCGGGGGTCGGTTGGATAAAGTAAACGTCCTCCCAGGTCCCCGCCTGGGCGTTCCACTGGATGCCGTAGGAAACGCCAGAGACCTGGGGCGGATACGCCGGCGAGTACTGGTGGGAAATGGTCTGTCCATCCGGCTCGACCAGCCCCAGGTACTCCCCCGCGCCGCTGAGCTTGAAGTTGGTGTGCAGGGGAGCGCCCGCCACCGCGCGGTCCTTGCCGGAGGCAAAAACGACCAGGAATGCGCCGGAAGCCAGGTTCGTCGCGGGAAACGTCCACTTGGTCAGCTTGGTTGCCCTATCGGTCAAATGCCAGCCGCCCAGGTTGACCGGGTCGGGGGCCGTGTTCCATATCTCGACCCAGTCCGGAGTCGAGCCGTCTTCATCCTTCAGCGTGCTGCCAACCGCCATGAACTCACTGATCCAAACCTGGGCCGCCAGGGGCAGCGGTGTAGAGCAAAGGACGATTGCCGCCAAACTTGCTTTCAGTTTCATAGGCGATATGTTCAGCCCAAGCGTCAAAAACCGAATGTGATACCGCCTTGTCAGCATAAGCTGTGCCGTGCTGTCAAAAGCCTCAGATTAGGCTTGTTTCTCGCTCCTCACCCTATCGCTATGCGTGAGATTCACGCATTATGCGTGAACGTCACGCAACACGGAGACTCGAGTCCCGCCATCCCCTGAAGGGCGGTTTGGACACGCTTTTCACAATGACGGTGTCTCCATGTTTGTTTGCGGGTCGTTTCACGGCTTCACTTTTAATTTTTCGGCGGCGGCGAGTTTGCGCTGGTTGGCGTCAAACGTCAGAAATTCCCGCGCCTGCAGGTGCAACGCGGTGGCGACGTGGAGCACGTCGAAACCGCGGTGTCCACCGGAAATGGTGTGGCGCGCGGAAAGTTGATCGGCGCGGCGAAACACCTCCTGAAAACTGCACGGCGCGAGCACGGCGACGCCGTTTGCCAGGTCCGCTTCAAACTGGTTCAACGCGGCCTGCGCTTCCGCCGGCGTCATGCCTTCGCGCGGATTGCAGGAATGCCGCCAGGCTTGAAAGCGAAGCGACTGGCGAAATTCGTAGGCTCTCCTTCCTCGATCCACGCGGCCACGCGGGGAAAATGGTTTCGCAAATCCCTGACGGTTGCTGTTTTCATCGTGAGACCAATATGTATCACGTTACCGGCAGCGTCAACTGTGTTTGACAACGTCCGGCGGGCAGTGTTTCCGTTGACCCCCTTTTCCCGTCGGGAGCAACATGACCCGGTCTGATTCAGCACTTCATGGAGAGAACAAAGTTCACTCGCGCAAAGCGCCATGACGCTCGACAAGGTGAGACGTTGTCTTTGACACGCTCGCAGAGGAAAGCAGCTTCCAGACGCGCAGGGCTTCTGTGGCGCCCCAGGCCTGGGCGTCGCACCCGCGCTGGGTGTGCGGAGCGTCGCCATCGAGGAGTTCGGGGACCTGGCCCAGACAGCCTTCGGTCATGAGGCGGGCCATGCTGCCGAGATAGGCGCGGGCGGCGGCGAGAGCGGCCGGGGAGAAATCCCAGGCGCGGGCCAGGGCCTCGCAAAAGGCCGGGAAGGTCCAGGTCCAGGCAGTGCCGTTGTGATAGGCAGGCTTGCGCCGGGTGTCTTCGTCGCCTTCGTAGCGGCCCCAGTACGGCTCGGCGGGATTATTGAGCAGGCGTCCGTCGTTGCCGTAAATGGGCAGCGGCGCCGAGACCGGCAAGGGCGCCAGCGAGCGCAATGCGCCGGGCGCCACGAGGTGACGCCGGGCGGCTTCCACGCAGCGTTGGGCGCGCCCGCCGCCGGCCAACCCGAGGCTGACCATAAACAGGCAGTTGCTCCGCAGGGCGTCGTCCACCACGGCCCCCGCCGCCGGCTGCCCGGGCCGGGCGGCCAGCAGGTCGGCGTAGTAGCCGAGGGCCTCGCGCCAGAAGAGCTTGTCCACCGATTCCAGGGCCTGGGCGGCCAGGGCATCCCAGCCGTGGGGCTTGGCGCGACTGCCGACGCGCCCGACCTGGCGCAGCAGGCGAATCCATAGCGCCTGGATTTCCACCGGGTAGCCTTCGCGCGGCGTGCAGGCGGGGTAGTTGGTGTCCATCCAGGTGAAGTGCTTCGGGCTCCAGATGAGCGCGGAGTTGCGGTCCATGCGAATGCCGTTGGGAGTGCCTTTGGCGTAGTTGAGGGCGATGTCCCATAAGACATCTGCAATGGTGATGTTCCTGGGGCCGACTTTGGTTTCATAGAAGCCACTTCCGGCCAGGGCGGCAATTTCTTCGCAGACGATGCCGAACCAAAGGGGTGCGTCGGAGGTGTCGCGGTTCGAGGCGTCCTCGCCGAAGATGGTGTTGGGCAGCGTGCCGTCCTTTTCGAACCGGGCGAAGGTCAGAACCAACTGGGTGACTTCGTCCTGCAGGCCGCCGGCCAGCAGCCCGCGGGCGCAGATAAATGTGTCGCGTCCCCAATCCAGAAACCACGGATAGCCGGCGATGACCGTCTTGCCCTGGCCGCGCCGGACGACGAAGGCGCGGGCGGCCTGGAGGAGTTGTTGGCCAAAGACATCGTCGGCCGGGAACGGCGCCGGGGTCCGGGGGGTCTGCACTCGGACCCTCGAACTCTCGATCTCCTCCCGGCGGGGGTCGGCGGGGTCGGCCGTCAGCACCACGGCTGCCATGCTGCCTTTGGGCAAAGGCAATTCGAACCAGCCTGGGCTGAAAGCGTCGCCGCTGCCAACCTGCCCCCGGCTTTGCTCGACCGGGTGCGGAATGTTCTCGCACCACTCCGGCTGCGGGTGATAGAAGCCGGCATCGGCAAAGACGCGCAACTGACGGTCGCGGGCCGGTGTGAAGGCAAAGCCCACCTTGTGTTCCAGGGCGGGGGCCGGTCCGGGCGGCTGTGGTTCGTTGGCGGCAGCTTTAGAAAACGGCATGCGAAAAAGCCGCGAAAGGACCCCGGGTTCAGGCGGCTGTGGTTCGTTGGCGGCAGCTTGAGGCGGCGGCTTGGGCAAGGCCCGCGCAACTTCCGGCAGCGGGTGGAGATTTGAGGCAAAGTGGTGTTCTGTGCCGCCGTTCCGTTTGGTCTCGCTGTGGAAATTCCGGTCCTCGATATCGACCCGCACCGTCAGAGCCACCTCCGCCTGGGCCGGGAGCTGTTTGCCGGTGGCCTGCTCGGCCGGCGGGCGGCTGAAATGGAAGACGGTGGTGTTGCGCTCCTCGAGCATATCGGCTGTCATTTGTATCTCCACGGTGCGGCCATCGCCCGCGTTGGCGACAAAGTGCCACACTGCAGGCGGGCCGGGGGCGAAGGAGGCCAGGCAACTGAAATCCAGCGGCGAGATGAAACCGTCGGCGTTGACCCAGACGCGGATGCGTTTGGCAAGAATGTGGCGGTCCACCGGCAGGCTCGGGTGCAGGTTGGCGCCCAGCGCGCAATCGTATTTCGAGTTGACCCGGCCCAGGTCCACACACAGGCGCGCCATGGCGCCGCGGCCGTTGGTAAGGAGGACGAGATCGGTGGGGAGAAGAGACTCCGGCGCGCCTGTCGCCTTTGCGGAGGCGGGGCCGGCAGCATGGGTGGCCGGAACCAGGTCCGTGCCCCGAGGGCCGAAGGCCGAGGTGTCCGGCCACGGGCCGAGGAAACGGACGGCAGCCTCGACGTGCTGCTCTGCCGGGGCATAGCGTTCGAGAAGCATGCGGGCATCGACGCCGTCCTGGCGGGGCGGGAGCCAGGCAACGTGGCCGCCGCCGGCCGGGATAGACGCGACGTTGAGCGGCGGGCCGCCGCCGTGGCAATCCAGCGCGGCGCGGAACGGCACGGCATCCCGGATGAGCAGCCAGTGAGCCGGAGGGACTGGCGTGATGCGCCGGGTGTCCTCGAGTTGCCAGGCCACCACGCGGGGATAGACGGTCTCATCCGTCAAGGCAACGGCGGCTGAAGCAGGCCCCGGCTGAGCCGGAACGGAAGCGCCGAGGATGGCGCGGCTGAGTTCGGCAGCCTGCGCCCCGGCGTCAGCCAGATGCGAGATGAGCGCCAGGAACTGCTCCGGCGAGCGGTCCACCGCAGCGGCCAGGGCGCGCCAATCCAACTCGCCCAGGGCATCGAGTGGCATGACCTCATTGAGCGCCGTCAGCCCCCAGGCCGCCCGGGCGCGGGCATGGCGATAGTCCTCTGCCCGCAGGCCGCGCGGCACGGGGTCAGGCGCCAGACAATAGGCCGCGCCGGGACCCAGGGTGAAGGCCACCCCGCCGTCAGCGCCGGGTTTCATTGCGGGAACGGCCTGCCCGAGCAAATCGACCCAACCCGCCAGCGCCAAGACTGGTTTGTCCGGAGCAGGATGCGCCGCCGCGACAACCGGCGCCACCGCGGCCGTCTGCTGCGGCTCGGCCCTCGGCGCCGGCCCCTCGACGCTCGACCCCTCGGCCGCAGGGGCCACTGCGCCGAGGTCCGGCAGGGCCAGCGTTTGGCCATGCTCGACATCAGTGTTCACCAGCACGAGCACGACATCTTGCCCTTCGGCGGATTGGCGGCGCAGGGCATAGACGGGCGAGTCGACGGGGCTGAGCCGGGTCAATTTCGCGCCGTCGAAGAAAGACGGATGCTCGGCCAGGAGAGAGTTAAGGCGCCCCAGTTCGGGCAGCAGGTTGTCCGAGTTACCCCAGGCCATGCCCGTGCTGCCGTGGACAAGGACCTTTTGCCTTGCCAGCCATTCCACGCCGCAGGTGAAGCCAAAGCCGCCGCTCACGCTGGCCAGGGCGCAGAGCCGGTTGCGGAGCAGGGACCAGGGGCGGCCGCGGGCGGCCAGGCGCTCATTATCGTGGGTTTCGCTGTAGTGCACCAGCAAGCCGACCCGCTCGCTCTGGCGGAAGCTGTGATCCAGGTAGCCGGCCACCTGCAGGCCGGAGTAGTTTTGGAACAGCTCCGAATAGGCCCACTGCATGCCGCCGTCCGTCAGCAGGGCCTCGGTGGTTTCCCAGGCCCCGCCCAAGCCCTCGAGCAGGAAGAGGGTCTCCGGGTACTCCTGTTGCACGCGCGCGACTATATACTGCCAGGCCGCCACCGGCACCTTGTAGCCGGCATCGCAGCGAAACCCATCGACTCCGCGCCGGCACCAGGTCAGAAATATGTCCGCCAACTCATCCCACAGCGCCACATTGACGTGCTCGAGTTCGACCAGGTCCTCCCACGTGACACCCCAGGCCCCGGGACTGGCGAACCGCCCCTTGGGGTCCCGCAAGAACCACTCCGGATGGTTCTCCTGGAGCACCGAACCCCAGCCCGTGTGGTTGATAACAATGTCCAGCAATACCCGCCCGCCCCGGAGGTGCGCGGCGTAAGTCAATTCCCGGAACTGGTCCAGGCCCGTCGTGCGCCGGTCAAAAACGATGAGCGCCGGATCGATGGCCCTCAGGTCCAGGGCGGCATACGGGCTGCCGAACCGGCCAAACCGCGCGTAGGTCGTAGGGGTGGGATTGACCGGCAGCAAGTGCAGTATCCGGCAGCCGAGCGTCCCCATAAAATGCGGCAGGAACGAGACCAGGTCGCGCAGCTTCCCCGAGGGTGGAATCACTGTGTAGCGGGCCTCATCCAGGTCGGCCAGGCGCTTTTCGAGCGCCGCATCGAGCGTGCTCAGGGCCGTCCTGGTCTGCCCGAACATCCGCGGAAAGGCGCAGTAAATGGTATTGGCGGTCCGGTAGGCATTGGGATGCACGGCAATGCCCACGTCCGGCCCCGGCGGCCAATGCTGCCAGCCGCCGGCATCCACCAGGTAGGCCTTGGCCCTGAAAAAGCCCGCCTCCGCCAGCGGCAGTTCCAGGGCCCAGCCGCCCGCCTGCTCTTTCATCGCGATATCGCGCCAGGAAGCCCCTGCCAGCGGCAGGCCCCGCGTGCGCGCCTCGACAATCTCCCGGCGCAACATGGCTGCCCGGCCCAGATTGGTGCGCAGGACCGCTCGCCAGCCCGGCTGGACGCCCCGGCCGTCCCGATCCTTCAAGACGAATGCGATGCGGTCGCCGACGAACCGCCGTAAGCGGTCGCCGGGCGCGGGCGTCATGACCGGAACCAGCGGTTGCATAATCCAAATCCAAATCTCAGCATCGGCAAGTTCGGCCCGGAATGCAACCGATAGTGCAAAAACTGCAACTGCCAAGGGCTGGGGCAAATCTGAAATGCCGCCAAGAATGAGACAGAAGTGTCCATATCGGGCAGGGCGTCCACGCCCTTGCCAATGGGCGCAGCGAAGCGCCAGGGCCGGCTCGAAAGGTCGTTCGGCCTTGTCAGGATGCACTCTGCGACGACCAATGGCGGTTTTTCAATTCCCGATTGTTGGCCAGGGAATTGCTGCCTTTTTGGCAGCGCGGGTGTCTTTGCCTCGAGGCTAAGGGTCCGAGGGGGTTGCGGGCGGGCCCGGTGAACCCGCGGGATTGCTTTATGTCACCGACCATGGAAAACGGTTCAGCCCTCGCAGAGGTCTCCGGAGAACAGGGTCCCCTGTCCGGAGCCGACCGAATTGACGAGCCTGGCAAACCGGGTTCGAGCGAGGAAGCGCAGTTAGCGCAGACGATTGAGATGTTTGAGGTCATCACTCAATCGCAGCCGCTGGACTACCAGTCGCTGGAGATTCTGAAGGAGGCCTACTCGAAGCTGCGCCGTGAGAAAGAGGTCGTCAGCACCTCCAAACGCATCGCCCAGGCCTACGTTCAGATGGGCCAGTTGTCCTCGGCCATTCTCGAATACGAAACCATCCTGCAGCGCTGCCCCGGCGACCCGGACGTGCAGGCCGCCTTGAAGCAGATCGAAACCAGGGCGAACAACTTCCCGTTGGACACGCCGGCAGCCGAGCCCGGCACGGCCCCCAAGGCCACTCCGGTCTCGGCGGCGGGGGCCAAGACCGCCGGCAAGACCCAGCCCCGCGAAATCGATGATGGCTGCCGCATGCTCCGGCGCATTTTCGTGGAGGGCAAAATCATCACTGCCGGCGACTTCGACCTGTGCTGGTCCGCGCCGGACCTGACCGTTCCGCCCGGGGCCGTCATCGAACCCTTCATCCAGGTCTTGTCCGACAAGGGGATTCTGCCGGTGGAAAAGGCCCTCAAGGTGCTGTCGGACAAGTCGCGCACGGCCTATTTGCCGCTGGGTCACTACGACGTGGATTTAGACCTGACGCGGAGCTTCCCGGCGGCGGCCTGCCGGCGGTGGTGCATCCTGCCCTTCGATCGGATGGGCAAGACGGTGCAGGTGGCGACGGCCAACCCCTTCAACCAGCAGGCCGCCAAGGACCTGGCCGAGGCGGCCGGCAACCGGCTGGTCTGGTACTTGGCGTCGCCGGTTGAGTTGGTGAAGAACCTGCGGAATGCCTTCCGATAAACCCACCGCATGGCCCAGGTAAAAACATTTGGCGAACGCATCGCAGACGCCTTGATAGAAGACGGCCTGCTGGCCGCCAGCCAGGTCGAGGAGTTGCTGGCGCAACAAAAACGGGATGGCACTCGCCTGCTCAAGCTCATCCTGGACAAGACCTCCGTAAGCGACCAGGACATGGCCGTGTTGATGGGCCGGGTCCTGAACACCCCGCCGATCAACCTTGCCCGGCTTGGCATCCCCGGCGAGATCGCCGCCGTGTTGCCCCGCGAACTGTGCCACAACCACAGGATCGTGCCGGTCTCCCGCCTGGAGAACAAGCTCTTCCTGGCCATGGCCGACCCGCTCAACGTGCTCGCCCTGGACGACGTGCGGCGCATCACCCGGCTCGAGGTCGCCCCGCTCATCGCCTCCGAAAAGTCCATCCTCGACAAGCTCAACAACCTCGATGCCGCCCGCAGCGGCAGCATGGAGGACATCATCAAGGAATCCAACAAGACCGCCGAAGCGGAGGCGGACGCCGAGAACGTCGAGATTTCGGAAGAAAAGGCCGAGGAGGTCAACCTCGACCAACTGGCTGCCTCGAGCGAAGAAGCCCCGGTCATCAAGCTCGCCAATCTCATTCTGGTCCAGGCCGTCAAAGACCACGCCAGCGACGTGCACATCGAGCCATTCGAGAAAACCGTCCGCTTGCGCTACCGAATCGATGGCGTGCTTCTGGACGCGACCCCGCCGCCCAAGCAGATGCAACTTGCCCTGGCCTCGCGCTTCAAAATCATGTGCAGCCTGGACATCTCCGAACGCCGCCTGCCCCAGGACGGACGCATGCGCATCCGCGTGGGCGGCAAGGACTACGACCTGCGCGTCTCCATCATGCCCACCGTGCACGGCGAGAAGATCGTGCTCCGCCTGCTCGACAAATCAAACCTCTCCGCCAGCATCGACAAGCTCGGCCTGGACCTCGCCACCTACCAGCAATTCAAAGCCGCCATCGATGCGCCCCACGGCCTCATCCTGCTCACCGGCCCCACCGGCTGCGGCAAAACCACCACCCTTTACTCCGCCCTCAACGAACTCAACAATTCCATCTACAACATCGTCACCGTCGAGGACCCCGTCGAGTTCCAGGTCCCCGGCATCAACCAGATGCCGGTCAAGAAAGAAATCGGCCTGACCTTTGCCAATGCCTTGCGCTCCATACTGCGCCAGGACCCCGACATCATCATGATCGGCGAAATTCGCGACACCGAGACCGCCGAGATCGCCGTCGAGGCCGCCCTGACCGGCCACCAGGTCCTCAGCACCATGCACTGCAACGACGCCCCCGGCGCCATCGCCCGCCTCGACGAGATGGGCGTCGCTCCCTTCCTCATTTCTTCCTCCGTCATCCTGACCTGCGCCCAGCGCCTCCTGCGCCGCATCTGTTCCCACTGCAAGGAACCGGTTACCTACCCCGCCAAGATGTTCCAGGACCTGGGCATCGACCCGAGCCTCTTTGACGGCGCCACCCTCTACTCCGGGCGCGGCTGCGAGCGATGCAAGAACTCCGGCTACTCCGGCCGCTTCGCCATCATCGAAGCCATGACCGTCACCGATGAAGTGCGCAAGCTCGTCATCCAGCGCGCCAACTCCCGCGAAATCAGCAGAGTCGCGATCGGCCAGGGCATGCGAACCCTCCGCATGGCCGCCCTGGACCGCGCCCGCGACGGCATCTCCACCCTCGAACAAGTCCTGATCATGACGGCGTCACGCTGAGCGCCGAAGAGGTTGAATTTGCCGCCGGTTGGGTGCAAGTTGAAGTTATGAACACGAGCGTGGACCTACCGGCCATTGGTTTGCCGTCATCAAGAGCAAGCTCAAGGAAGTGCTCCGCCTCCAGCTAACCCATGCTCGAACTCCAAGAGGCCCTGGCGCGAATCCTGGCGGCGGTTCCGCCACCGGGGCGCGAAGAGGTTGCCTTGGGCGAGGCGGCGGGGCGGGTGGCGGCAGAGCGTTTGGCCGCGCCGCTGGACCTGCCGCCGTTTGACAATTCCGCCATGGACGGATACGCCGTGCGAGCGGCGGATGTGGCGGCAGCCTGCCCGAAGGCCCCCGCGCGCCTGCGCCTGTGCGGGCGTATCGCCGCCGGGGAAAGCCTGGCAACAGAAGTTCCCTCCGGCGCGTGCGCGCGCCTGTTCACCGGCTCGCCCATCCCGCCGGGCGCAGATGCGGTCGTGATGCAGGAGGACACGCGGGTTGTGCCGGAGGAGCCGGGTGTGGTCCTGGCCCTCGAGGCGGTCAAGCCGGGGGACAATGTCCGGCGGCGCGGCGAGGATGTAGAGCGGGGGGCGACGTTGGTCGAGGCGGGCGATCGGCTGACAACGGGCCGCATCGCTCTGCTGGCGGCAATGGGCCGCGGGTGCGCCCTTGTCGGGCGCCGGCCGGTGGCGGGCCTGCTGGCGACCGGTTCGGAGTTGAGGGGGCCTGGCCAAGCGCTGGGGCCCGGGCAGATTTATGAAAGCAATCGCCCCGCCCTGGCCGGCCTGATTCGCGGCGCGGGCGCAGTTCCCAGGGTTTTTCCCCTGGTGTCGGACACGCGGGAGGCAACCCGCTCGGCGCTGGCGGAGGCCCTTGCCCAATGCGATGCCGTCGTGAGCACAGGAGGCGTCTCGGTTGGAGAACTGGACTTGGTCAAGGACGCCCTGGTCGAACTGGGCGGCGCCTTGGAATTGCGGCGGCTCGCCATCAAGCCGGGGCGGCCTTTCCTCTTCGGGCGGCTGGGGGAGAAGCTCCTGTTCGGCCTGCCCGGGAACCCGGTTTCAGCCGTGGTCACTTTTCTGTTGCTGGTGCGCCCTGCCCTCCTCCGGTGGCAAGGCGCCAGCGAGATTGCCTTGCCCGCTTACCCCGGCCTGTTGGCTGAACCGCTGGCCAATCCCGGCGCCCGCCCGCATTTCCTGCGCGTGAGAGTGGATGGCGCCGGCCGGGTCCATTCGGCCGGTCTGCAGGCCTCCCATGCCTTGAGTTCGTTGGCCGCCGCCAATGGCCTGGTCGAAGTGCCGCCCCGGACGACGCTGCCGCGCTCGAGCCGAGTGACCGTGATGAGGTGGGATTAAGTTTAAGGGCGGCTGCTCAAATAAGCCAAAGGCCCGCTGCGCCGTCGCTCGCCCCTGGCCGCTTAACGTCTTGGCCGGAGCAAGATGGCCTTCTTGTCGGTGCCCTGGACTTCGACGCTGTGGGTTTCGATGCCGGGGTCGTCTTTGAGGGCCTGGTGGATGATGCGGCGGTCGAAGGCGCTGAGTGGTTCCAGTTCCACGACATCGCCCCAGCGGCGGACTTTTTCGGCGGCTTCCTTGGCCTTCTTGACCAGGGCCTCGCGGGCCTGGGCGCGATAGCCGCTGACGTCCACCATGATTTTGGGGGCGGAGGGGTCCTGCTGGAAGAGCAGCCGGTTGGTGATGTATTGGAGGTCGGACAAGGCCTGGCCCTGGCGTCCGATAAGACGGCCCGAGTCGTCGGCCTTGACATCGAGCAAAACGCCTTCTTCCAGGTGATGCTCTTCGACGGTTGCGTTGAAGCCGAGGAGGTTCAGGAGGGTTTCCAGTGTGGCTTTGGGTTCTGCGGGCATATCCGTCGTGAGTTGATGATTGGTAGTCGATCGGTCCTGCGTCCAGTCAGCCGTATCTTTATTTCCTCTTTTTTGGGGCTGGCGTCAATAGCGGAGCGTTGGCAGGGTGAGCAGATTGGGAGGTGGTCTTTATCAGTTTGGTCTGGGCAATGCTCAGGAGGTTGTTGACGGTCCAGTAAAGGGTGAGGCCGGAGGAGAGATTGTAGAACCCCAACATAAAGATCAGGGGCAGGTAGCGCATGAGCTTGGCCTGGGTGGGGTCCATCCCGGGAGAGGGGGGCGTCAGGTGGGCCTGCCAGAGCATGGTGCCGCCCATGATGAGCGGGAGCAGGTTGAAGGGCAGACCCACCCCGGGAATGCTCAGGAAGGGGACGAAATGCAACCCCGGAACGACGAAGAGGGTGTCGGGTTTGGCCAGGTCGTTGACCCAGAGAAAGCGGGCGCCGCGCAGCTCGATAGCGCTGGAGATCATGCGGTAAAAGCCAAAGAAGACGGGAATCTGTATCATCATCGGGAAACAGCCGCTCATGGGGCTGACCTTCTGCTCCTTGTAGAATTCCATGACCTTCCGCTGCATTTTGACCGGGTCGGCCTTGAATTTCTCCTGGATGGCCTTGATCTGGGGCTGGAGAACCTGCATCCGTTTCATCGAGCGGGTGCTGGCCTGAGTGAGCGGCCAGAAGACGAGCTTGATAATGATGGTGCTGGCCACCACGGCCCAGCCGTAGGAGAGCCGGAGGACGTGGTGCAGCCAATTCATCCCGAGCAGCAGGGCCTTGGAGACAAAGCCCGACCAGCCGAAGTCCATCACCAGGTCGAGGTTGTTGCCGAAGCGCTCGCCGATGCGCGCCAAGCCCTGGTATTCCTTGGGGCCCGCATAGAGGAAGACCCGGCGCTCCAGACTCTGGTTGGGGGCCAGAGTTTGTCCCGGATAGACGATGGCGGCCGAGTAGCCTACGGGCGGGAGCGCGTTGGTGGCCACCAGGGCCGCCTCCTCTCCGCTGCGGCGCGGCAACTGGACCGTGCGCACCACAACCGCCTGCGCAGGCTGCTGCGGCATCGCTGCCAGGACAAAGTACTGATTGTGCGCGGCCACCCAGACCACGTTGCTGGACCCGCCCACATATTCCACCGGCGGGATGCGGGGTGTGCAGGCAAAGCCGCGCGCGGAGAAATAACCCGGGCCCGTATCGGCCGTTCTGACGCCATTGTACCACATGACCCCCACTGCCATTCCGCTGTCGCGGGGGCCCATGGGAGTGGCGGTGCCGACAAACCACTGCTGCGGAGGCAGCTCCAGCGGCCGGTCCGAGTGGTTCTCCAGCCGCACAGTCGCCGCCACCAGGTAATTGGAGCTGAGCTCGAAATCCTTGAGTATCCTCAGCCCGTTGCCCAGTGTCTTCTCCGCCCTGACGCCATTCGTGGTTTCGGTCAGCTTGAAGATGCCGTCTCCCTGGACGGCAGCCCCATCCAGCAGGGCCAGGGTGGGCGCCGGGGTGTAAGTGTTGAGCGTGGCGGCCTGCTTGATCGAGGAGTCCTTTGCCCGGCCTGCCGACTCGGTCTCCGGGTACGATTGGAACTCGACCATGGCTGGCGGCTTGGTTGCAATTCTCCTCGGAGGAGCCGACTCTGTCTGCGAGTACGGCAGTAACTCGACCAGCTTCAGGCCCCCGCCGTAGGAAGAGAAGGTATAGCGAGCATTGGCGTTGCCGACCTGGAGCAACCTCTCGGGTTGATTGGTATCTACAACCAGCGCCGGCCCCGGCGAGGGCGCCTCGACTGCCGCGGGAACTCCCGGCGAAGCAGGACCAGGACTGGCCGGGGACTCCGTCGTGCTGGGCGCAGGGATCGAGCCAGGCGGCAGAGGCCTCGGCGGATACAGCTTGGGAACGAGCACAAAAGACCAGAGCCCGATCAGGAGCACACAGACAATAACGACGATGGTTGACTGGCGATCCATGCAGCTTTATGGCGTTTTGCGACAACGCCCGATCCGGCCTGCGAGGCGGCCCTCCGGACAATTGGAGGGCTGCAAGCAAGCCTGCGCCGATGCCCACCGGCGCCGCGCAGGGGGCGCGGACGGCACCGGGTCCCACCCACAGCCACCCCAGGGATGGCAGCGGCCAACGCGCTTAAGGGCCAGCCACGCTCCCGCCAGCACCCCATGCAGCCGGACCGCCTCCAGCGCATATTCCGAACAACTGGGAGCGAAGCGGCAGTGCGCCAGCGGCCCAAACAAGACGGTTTTCGCCGGGGAAATCACCCGGCGATACAGGCGCACGCCCGAGATCACGATATGTTGAGCTGCGTTCACCAGTGCCGCCTATCCTCTCGTTCCCTTCAACAATCCCGCCTTGCGCAACGTTGTCAAAAAAACCCTCTCCACCTCGGCGAATGCCTTGCCGGCAATCGAGGGGCGCGCTACCAGCACCAGGTCCAGCGGCCGGGCCAACTCATGCTGGTGCAGCCGGAACGATTCCCGGAGCAACCGCCGCGCCCGGCTGCGGACCACGGCGTTGCCGATCCTGGCGCCGGTGATCACCCCCAAACGCGAGGCCGAGGCCGGCGCCGACTCCCGCCAGTTGGCAATGAGGCAGCCGCAGACGAGCCGCTCCCCCTGCCGGCGCAGCCGGTTGAAATCCCGGCCCGCTTTGAGATGTGCGCCGCGCCCAAAGCGCAGCCGCTCTCCCGTCGCCACGCGCATGCGCCGGCCCTGGTTAGACAGGCGTCAAACGCCGCCGGCCAACCCGGCGGCGATTGCGCAGTATGGCCCGCCCGCTCTTGGTGGAATTGCGGCTCAAAAACCCGTGCTGCCGTTGGCGGCGTCTCTTGGACGGCTGATATTGTCGTTTCATAGAATCTGTTCGGCTCGCACCCCGCCGCGTCGTACCCGCTTGACGCCTCGTCAGGAAACGCTCCGTAGTCGGAATGCGGGAGGATAGCAGTGAAAACTCGCCTGTCAAGCCGCGCAAAGAGCAAAAAGACCGGGCGCGCAATTCTCGGATTGTCCGCCGAGCCGCTTTGCGCAATATTGGCCGGTCTTATGGCATCCGGACGCAAGCAGTACCCGTTTGATTTGATCGAGCCCAGGTGGCAGCGCCGCTGGGAGCAGGAGGAGACCTTTCGCGCGTGGAACCCGGGCGAGCAGGTCCCTGCGGGGCATCCGTTTGCCCGGCGCCACGGGCCGGCCCGGCCGGAACAATTGCCCAAGTTCTACATCCTCGACATGTTTCCCTACCCCTCTGGCGCCGGGCTGCATGTCGGGCATCCGGAGGGCTACACGGCCACCGACATTCTCGCCCGCTATCGCCGGGCCCGCGGCTATAACGTCCTGCACCCGATGGGCTGGGACGCTTTCGGCCTGCCCGCCGAGCAATACGCCATCAAGACCGGCCAGCACCCGCGCCGGACCACCGAGGCCAATATTGCCGTTTTCAGGCGCCAGATTAAGGCCCTGGGCTTCAGCTACGATTGGAGCCGCGAGATCGATACGACCGACCCGCGCTATTTCAAATGGACCCAGTGGGTTTTCCTCAAGCTCTACAACTCGTGGTTCAACGCGGCGGCCGCAAAGGCCGAGCCGATTGAGACCTTGCCCTATCCGCCGGAGCTGAGGCCGGGGGGGCCGGAGGCGGAGGCCAAACGGCGCGCTTACCGCGACTCGATGCGGCTGGCTTACGTGAGCGATGCCCCGGTGTGGTGGTGCGAGCAGCTTGGCACCGTCCTGGCCAACGAGGAAGTCGTGGACGGCAAGAGCGAGGTGGGCGGCTTTCCGGTCTCGCGCCGGCCGATGCGCCAATGGATGCTGCGCATCACCGCCTACGCCGAGCGGCTCTTGCAGGACCTGGACACGATCGAATGGAGCAACTCGCTCAAGGAGATGCAACGGAATTGGATCGGGCGCTCCGAAGGAGCGGAGGTCGGCTTTACCGTCGAGCGGCAGGGCCGCGAGCAGGGCGCAGAGGCGGAGACGCGCGACGCTTCCGTGCTGGCCGTGTTCACGACGCGGCCCGATACGCTCTTCGGCGCCACTTACATGGTGCTGGCCCCCGAACATCTGTTCATCGATGCCTGGCTTGCCCAAGAGGTCGTGCCCGCGCGTTGGCCCGAAGGCACGCCCGCCCAATGGACGGGCGGGGCGCCGACGCCCCGGGCCGCCATCGAGCAGTACCGCCAGTTCGCCGCCCGCAAGAGCGACCTGGAACGGACCGAGCTGGCCAAAGAGAAGACCGGGGTGTTCACCGGGGTCTATGCCCTCAACCCGGCCGACGGCCAAAAGATTCCAATCTGGATTGCGGATTACGTCCTGGCCAGCTACGGGACCGGGGCGATCATGGCGGTGCCGGGTCATGACACGCGCGATCTTGAGTTTGCCCGGAAGTTTCACCTGCCGATTCTCCAGGTGGTCCAGCCGCCCCAGGGCAAAGATTGGCAGGGCTACGTCGAGGAGGGCATCGCGGCCAACTCCGCCAATTCTGAGGTCTGCCTCGACGGCCTGCCCACGCCCGAGGCCAAGCGGAAGATGACGGCCTGGCTCGAGACCAAGAAGCTTGGCCGAAAGACGATCAACTACAAGCTCCGCGACTGGCTGTTCAGCCGGCAACGTTACTGGGGCGAGCCCTTTCCGATCCTCTGGAAGACCGGCCCGGATGGGCGGCCCTATCACGAGGCCCTGCCGGAATCTGCCCTGCCGCTGGTGCCGCCGCCACTCGAGGACTACAAACCCACAGCCGACGGCCAGCCGCCGCTGGCGCGCGCGCGGGATTGGGTGAACTTGCCCGACGGCTCCCAACGCGAAACCAACTCGATGCCGCAATGGGCCGGCAGTTGCTGGTACTACCTCCGCTACCTGGATGCGCGCAATGACCGGCGATTCGTTGACAAATCTGCCGAACGGTACTGGATGGGCCGCTCGAATCTGCCGAAGGCCAAGTTACCCACCCCGGGGGTTGACCTCTACATAGGCGGCACTGAACATGCCGTCCTGCACCTGCTCTACGCGCGGTTCTGGCACAAGGTCCTCTTCGACCTCGGCTATGTCTCGACTTCGGAGCCGTTCTACAAACTCGTCAACCAGGGCCTCATTCTGGGCGAGATGGAGTTCACCGCTTTTGCCTTTGCCGACGGGCGGGCGTGCAGCGCCTCGGAGCTCCGGGACATCGAAGAGGAGGCCACGCCTGCAGGACGGCGGATGATCGGTATTCACAGACAAACCGGCGAAAAGCTGGCCGGGCGGCGCATCCCTGAGGAGGACGCGACCAAGGCAGGCGAGGGCTTCGCACTCAAGTCCGACCCCCGGATTCGAGTGGATGCCCGCAGCTTCAAGATGTCCAAATCGCGCGGCAACGTCATCAATCCGGACGACATCCTGGCCGAGTACGGCGCCGACGCCTTCCGGCTGTATGAGATGTTCATGGGTCCGCTGGAGATGGTCAAACCCTGGAGCACCCGGAGCGTCGAGGGCGTCTATCGGTTCCTGGGGCGGGTCTGGCGGTTGTTCATCGAGGAGCAGAGCCAGACGGAGTTCGAGCAGCGTGTGACGCTCGAACCGCAGCGCGCCGCGGAGTTCCTCGACAAGATTCGGCTCAGCCCGGCCATCGGCGGCGCCGTAGCGTCCGCCGCTCAACTCAAGACCCTTCACACCTGCATCAAGAAAGTCACCGAGGACCTGGACGGCTTGCGTTTCAACACGGCCATTTCGGCCCTCATGGTCTTCATCAACGAAGCGATGGCGTGGGAGACCCGGCCCGCTTCCGTGCTCCGGGATTTCCTAATCCTCCTGCACCCGTTTGCCCCGCATCTGTCGGAAGAATTGTGGTCCAGGCTCGAGGCGGCGCTGCCTGCCCCGCCCGCCTCGCTGAGCTACGCGCCGTGGCCCGAGTTCGACCCGGCCCTGCTGGTCGAGGACACGCTCGACATCCCGGTCCAGGTCAACGGCAAGCTCCGCGATGTCATCACCGTCCCGGCCAATGCTTGCCCAGCCGACCTGGAAGCCGCCGCCAAAGGCTCCGAGAAAGTGAAACCCTTCCTGCAAGGCAAGACCGTCCGGAAGGTGATCGTGCTGCCGCGCAAACTGGTGAACATCGTGGCGGCGTGAGGGAGCGTCCTCGGGCGGAGTGCAGGCCCCTGCGCCGACCATTCGCCTGGCTGAACTGCGCGCCATGGCCCGAGTTCAACCCGGCCCTCAATGCCCGGATGCGTGACTGGCATCTGCGCCCGCGGCTGCCAGGAGGCGCTCTTTGAATTGGCGGCAGGCGGCGGCGACATCGGGGGCGTTGAGAATGGCGGAAACGGCGCAGATGCGGCGCGCGCCGGCGGCCAGCACTGCGTCGAGGTTGTCGAGAGTGATGCCGCCGATGGCGAACCAAGGGATGGCCACGTTGGCCGCCGCCCAGCGCACATACTCCAGGGTTACGGGCGCAGCCTGGGGTTTGGTCCCGGTGGCATAGACGGGCCCGATGCCGAGGTAATCTGCGCCGGCAGCCAAGGCGCGTTTGGCCTGCTCGGGTCCGTGGGTGCTCAGGCCGAGGCGGAGGGTGGAGGAGGCAGACCGGAGGGAGGCGGCCCGCTCGAGGCCGGCGCCGAAGAAATCCTCCTGGCCCAGGTGGCAGGCATCCGCGCCCACTTCCCGGGCTATGGAGAGGTGATCATTGATGACCAGGCCGACTCCGGACTGCCGGGTGACCGGCAGGATGGCCTGGGCCATGCGGCGGACCTCCTCGAGCGAGGAGAGTTTGGCACGGAGTTGAATCAGGTCGGCCCCTCCCTCGCACAACTCGCGGGCCAGCCGTTCGGGGGCGCGCCCGCGCAGGCAGGACGTATCGACGAAGGCATAAAGCCGGCAGTCCGAGAGCGGTTTCGTAGCGGCTGCCGGCGTGGTGTCCCCGAAATGGCTATGACACCACACTAGAGGGCGTTGGCCACCAGGTCCCCGACCTGGGAGGTTGTGTAGCCCATTTTGCCGGCGGCCAGGCTCTTGATTTTCTCGCGGACCGTGCTGATGACGGCGGTTTCGATGGCCTTGGCGGCCAGGGTTTCGCCCAGGAAATCCAGGAGCATCTGCCCGGCGCAGATGGCAGCCAGCGGGTTGATGACGCCCTGGCCGGTATATTTGGGGGCGCTGCCGCCGATGGGCTCGAACATGCCGCCGCCTTGGGGGTTGATGTTGCCGCCGGCGGCAATGCCCATGCCGCCCTGGAGCATGGCCCCGAGGTCCGTGATGATGTCCCCGAACATGTTATCCGTCACAATCACGTCGAACCATTCCGGGTTTTTCACGAACCACATCGTCGTGGCATCCACGTGCGCATAATCGCGTTTGATGTCGGGGTAATCCCGCCGGCCGATCTCGTGAAAGGCGCGTTCCCACAGGTCGAAGGCGTAGGTCAGGACGTTGGTCTTGCCGGAGAGGGTGAGCTTCTTGTCCTTGTTCCGCTTGCGGGTGTAATCGAAGGCAAAGCGCAGGCACCGCTCGACCCCGCGCCGGGTGTTGACGCTTTCCTGGAGGGCGACCTCGTTGGGGGTGCCTTTGAAGATAAACCCGCCGACGCCGGCGTAAAGCCCCTCGTTGTTCTCGCGCACGACCACGAAATCGATGTCCTCAGGTTTCTTGTTCTTGAGCGGGCAGAAGCGCTCGTCATACAGTGTGACGGGGCGCAGGTTGATGTATTGTTCGAGCTCGAAGCGGGTGCGGAGGAGGATGCCTTTTTCGAGGATGCCGGGCTTGACGCTCGGATGGCCGATGGCGCCGAGGAGGATGGCCCGAAAGCCCCGGAGTTCGGCCAGCACGGTCTCAGGCAGCACTTCCCCGGTGCGCAGGTAGCGTTCCCCACCCACGTCGTAAGGGGTGTAGTTCAGCTTCAGTTTATACCGGGCGGCCGCCGCATCGAGCACCTTCACGGCTTCCCGGACGACCTCCGGCCCGGTGCCGTCGCCGCCAATGACTGCGATATCGTAACTCTTCATGACTCGTCCTGAAGATGCTACGGGTTTCCGGCCCGCTGGCAACGGAATTTATTCGCCTTGTCTTGGATGCCGAACCGAATGAAGATAAGGGTGTTTGCACGATGACGAGGCCGCTGCCCTATAAGGTCGCCACGCTGCTCTATTGTTTCAATGAGCGCGATGAGGTGCTGCTCCAGGAACGGGCGCATGAACCCAATCTCGGCCTGTGGAGCCCCGCCGGGGGAAAGCTCCACACCGGCATCGGTGAGTCTCCCTACGGTTGCGCCTGCCGCGAGGCGCAGGAGGAAATGGGCTTGTGCCTGGCCCCCAAGGACCTGCGCCTGGCCGGCCTCGTTAGCGAAGACGGCTATGCCGGCCAGAGCCATTGGCTGATGTTCCTGTTCGAGGTCAAACCCAGGCTGCGTTCCCTGCCGCCGCCCTGCCGCGAAGGCCGCTTCGAGTTCTTTTCCCGCCAGGCCCTCGCCGCGCTCCAGGTGCCCCAAACCGACCGCGAGAGCATCTGGCCCTGGTTCTGGCAATATCGCGGCGGTTTCTTCGCCGCCCATTGCCACTGCGGCGCCGATGGGGGGGATGAGTGGGTGCTCCAGGAGACTCGAGGGGCCACTTGCCTCAGAGAAGAGGCCCCTGCTTACGGAAGTGACGACTGCCGCTCCATGCCCCTCGACCCTCCCCCCTCGACACCCGCCCCGCCCCCCTCGATCCCGAGCGACGGTTACTTCATGGGGGAGGCGTTGCGCCAGGCCGCCCGTGCCTACAAGGCGGAGGAAGTGCCCATCGGCGCAGTGGTGGTGCGGGACCGACGCATTATTGCGCGCGCGTTCAACCAGGTGGAATTGCTCAAAGATGCCACGGCGCACGCGGAGATGCTGGCCTTGACCCAGGCGGAGGAAGCGGCGGGGGATTGGCGGCTGGCGGATTGCACGCTCTACGTGACCAAGGAGCCGTGCCCGATGTGCGCCGGGGCCATCGTCCACGCGCGCCTGGCGCGCGTCGTTTTCGGCGCAGCGGACCCGAGGGCGGGCGCGGCCGGCAGCGCCATGAACCTGCTGCAGTTCCCGTCCTTGAATCATCAGTGCGCCGTGACCGGCGGGGTGCGCGAGGCGGAATGCCGCGCGCTGCTCCGGAACTTCTTCGCCGAGGAAAGGAGAAGGAGGCTCCCACGCCCGGGTCCGAAGGTCCGAGCGGCGGGTTGACAGGGCCGTCAACAGCCAGACTTGTAAAACATGAATAAAGGAGGGGCGCAGCCGGTCTGATTCATGTCATGACGAAAGCCCGCCGCAGGAACCCGCCCCCAGTGCTGCGCAAGGGCCAACTTTGGAAGACCGACCGGGCCTATATCCATATTGTGGAGCTGGGCAAGACTCTCCTCCATTACCGGATGACCCGAAGCCTGAAGCAAAAAGGCGTGATCACCCAGATGAGCGCCATCGGAACGATGGCGGATTACCTCAAGAACAACGAGGCGCGCCTGGTAAGGACTGCTGCCGAGGTCTGATCATGGCGGCAGGAGGAGGTCCGTTTCGACGGGCCGGAAGGGGGCGAAGGTGCGGCGATGGATGGGACAGGGGCCGTGCCGGATGATGGCGGCCAGGTGCTGGGGTGTGGAGTAGCCCTTGTGCTGCGCAAAGCCATAGTCGGGGTAGAGCCGGTCGAACTCCCGCATCATCCGGTCGCGGGTCACTTTGGCCAGGACGCTGGCGGCGGCGATCGAGTAACTCCTGCAGTCGCCCTGGGCCAGGGCGGTGTGAGGACAGCTCAGCCATTTGATTCGCAGGCCATCGATGAGCGCGTGTTGCGGCCGGGGCTCCAGCCGGTCCAAGGCCAGGCTCATCGCGCGCCAGGCGGCCTGGCGGATGTTGATGCGGTCGATCAGTTCCACGTCTGCATCGGCGACCGCATAGCGAATGCCGGGGTGAGTGGTGATGGCCGAGAAGTACTTCTCGCGCTGCTCCACGGCAAGCTGCTTGGAATCGTTGAGGCCGCGAAGTCCAGCCCCAAGACCTTGCTCAAGCCAACTGCACGGAAACATGACCGCGGCGGCGACAACCGGCCCGGCCAGCGGGCCACAACCCGCCTCGTCGACGCCTGCGACCCAGTTCAGGCCCTGGCGCCACAACTCGCGCTCATGGCACAGTCGGTTCCAATATCTCGCGCTCATTGGCCGTTGAGTTTCAAGCTGCGCTCGTAGGCCCTGTTGACCAGGTAGGCGCGTCCCAGGGCCTCGGCCAGGGGGTCGTCCTCGGACGCGCAGAAGCCCAGGTGCAAGTGCCGGCGCCACCCCTCGGCGTGCTGGAACCGCTTGGACATGCGGCCGACCTCCAGCGACATGTCCTCCATGGCCAGGAGACAGGAATCGAGGCCCTGGCTCACCTCCAGCCAGCGTTGCTGGCTTTTGTGGACGTTGAGCGCCTGGCGCTTGACCTTTTGGACCGAGGTGGTGTTCACAAAGGCCCCGGGGATGATTGGCCGCCGCAGCGAATCGCGCAGCCCCTGCGGCATGGCATGAAAGACGGTGACCGGGTGGTTGGCAGCGGCCGGACGCGGCGGGACAGTCTTAAAGTTAGCCATCCCGCGGGCGAAGGCGGCTGACACGGCCAGGCGCGAGGTGTTGACGTGGTCCTCCATATAATCCTGGGGCGAGTGGGTCAGGATGATGTTGGGCCTGGCCTCCCGAATGACGGCGGCCAGGGCGCGAAGGATCTCAACGCGGTAAATGATCTCCAAATCATCGACCAGGCAGGGATGAAACTCCGCGCCAAGGATTTTGGCGGCCGCGCGCGCCTCGGTGTTGCGGATGGCGCGGGTGGTGGCGGAGCCGTAGTCGGCGCTGCCGCAGTTGCCGCTGGCCAGGGTCAAGTAATGCGTCGCGTAACCGGCCTTCTTGAGGAGCAGCAGCGTCCCTGCCATTTGAAATTCAATGTCGTCCGGGTGCGCCGCGATGGCGATGGCAACTTTGGTGGACATAGTGTTGAATTCTGCTTTTTCATGGCTTCGACCAATGCGACAATCTTCCGGCGCGATTGTCAAAACAAAAGAGCTTTTCGGATATGAAAATTCAGGACCTTACCGTAGGCCAGCGAGTCAAGCATCCCCATTACGGGGTGGGCGTCGTCAAGAGCATCTCCGAGCACCTCGCCGATATCCGGTTTGACGATGCCACGAGATCGCTGGACCCCGATGCCAGCGAGGTCACCCCGGCCGAACCGCATATCACGGCATCCAACCTGGACGTGCCGCTCAGGCAGTTTGTGGAATCCGTCATCGAGGGCATTGTGGATCGGCTGGGCGTCGAGAAGCCCGATGCCGTCGTGAAGCAGCTCGCAACCCGCTGGCACAAGGGAAAAGCTGTCCTCCACCCGGCCGACCCCGCGCTGCAAGCCAAGGAAATCCCGCTCGAGGTCTTCTTCCACAAAGTCGTGGGCATCCGCAACCAGTTGCGCGTGCTGGAACAGAAGATCAACAGCCACTCCACCCTCTCGGACGCTGAAAAAGTGGAGATGCAGCAGTACATCACCCGCTGCTACGGCTCGCTGACGACGTTCAACCTGCTCTTCAAAGAGAAAGAGGATCAGTTCTGAATTAGTCTTGAAGTTCCGCGCCCGGCCCACCGGGACGACCGTCGCGGCCTCTGGCTGTATTGCGGGAACTGCCTGGAACTTCTCGAGGCCATCGGCGCCAAATATCCGGATGGCCGGTTCGATAGCATCTTCGCGGACCCGCCCTATTTTCTCTCCAACGGCGGCAAGCAGATGAAGACGGTATGGACCATGACCTGCCCGGGAGGCGAGGAGAAGGCCCTGGGCAAACATCCCACGCAGAAACCCATAGGCCTGGTCGAACGCTGCTTGCTCGCCTCGACCCGAACTACATCAGGCTCTGCGTCGCGCGGGTCAAAACGGAGGCCCGGCGCGGGCAAGACCCGTTGGTTCGTTAGCGGGTTTCAGTTAAACTGGGCGTCCTTTGTCGCTTGGAACGCAGCGATTTTGATTCCCGAGACCTGCCTTTTAGGCTATGCCGGGAGTTGTGCTAAGACTGCTCTGGCCTATGTTCATGGTCGCGGCCCTGCATCTGTCGGCGGCCGGGATTCCTGTCATTTACTGCACCGACCTTTTCCACCCGCACGATGACCCGGATGATCACTTCGACCTGGCCACGCTCTTTGCGCTCCCGGAGCTGGAGGTCAAGGCCATCCTCCTTGACCAGGGAGACAAGCAGTTGAAGAGACCCGGAGCAATCCCTGTCCGGCAAATGATGCATTTCACCGGCCGGCAGGCCCCATTCGCTATCGGTCTCGGGCGGAAACTGGCCTCTCCAGCCGATGACGGGCGCGCCCAACCGGCCGAGTTTCAGGCCGCCGTCCATCTGCTGCTTAAGACGCTCAGGGAAGCCGCCGGGCCGGTGACGATCATCTCCGCTGGAAGCGTGCGGGACCTTTGCGCGGCGTGGAATCGGGAGCCGACGCTGATTCAGCGGAAGGTCGGCCGTCTCTATTTGAACATTGGCAACGCCAACCGCCGCCAGAGCGAATACAACGTCGATCTCGACCCCCAGGCCTATATCGGACTGCTGCGCTCCGGCCTGCCGCTCTATCTCTGTTTCTGTCTGCCGATGCGGCAGGAGGGCTCAAACGCCCTCTACAGCACCTGGTGGCAGTTCCGTCAATCGGAGGTCCTGCCCTCGGCTGCGCGCGAACTGCAGAACTACTTCATTTACGCCCTGCAAAAGTGCGCGCCGGAGGAGCTGGACCCGGCGCAGGCGATGCAGGCGGACCTGCGGCCCTGGCGCCGCCTCGTGTGGGAGATGGACCGCAACATGTGGTGCACGGCTTCCTTCCTCCACGCCGCCGGGCGGACGGTCCGCAAAGCCGGCGGCGCCTGGACCGCATCCCGCCGGCCGCCCTCGGATGCCCCCGCAACCGCGCCGTTCACCTTCATTCCCGCCCGCATCGAAGCAGACCAGAGCGGCGCGACAACCTGGGAGCCCAATGCCGCCAGGCCGAACGCGCAACTCTTTAAAGTTCTTTCCCCTCAGGACTATGGCCCGGCGATGCGCGATTGCCTCCGGGAATTGCTCGGCTCCTTGCCCCACGCGCCCTGAAACCAGTCGGCGCGCACGGAGTGACGCGCCCTGCCCGGCCCCTTACACGGATCTGCGGGGGCCCAAGGTGAATCGACCCCAACCTGTGGCCTGACCGATACCAAGCGGGTCTGGGCCGCTTTTCGCAGTCCGGAGGGCTGCCAGGTGGTAGCCGGGGGTCGCAGCGGAGCTGCGACCCCCGGTCTGGAGTTTGGACGT